>Ga0335083_10009828_pt1 | contig 11594 bp, 7 predicted proteins | sample Lox_Sample_42_FD_206716 | JGI IMG/M metagenome (GOLD analysis project Ga0335083, IMG submission 206716) | Soil microbial communities from Loxahatchee National Wildlife Refuge, Florida, United States - Lox_Sample_4.2 | ecosystem: Environmental > Terrestrial > Soil > Wetlands | place: USA: Florida... | reverse complement strand
ACACCATCGAAGTAGTGGTGGATCGGTTGCTGGTGAAGCAGGGAATCGCGTCGCGGCTGGAACAATCGATTGCAACGGCATTGAAGCTGGCGCAAGGACTGGTGACGGTGGCGGTAGTTGGCGGCCAGGAGCACACGTTCTCGGAGAAACTGGCGTGTCCGGATTGCGGCTTGTCGGTGCCGCAACTGGAGCCTCGGTCGTTCAGTTTCAATTCACCGTATGGAGCATGCCCGGCGTGCAATGGACTGGGCTCCAAATACGATTTCGATCCCGCGAAGGTGATTGCGGATTGGACGCGGCCGCTGTTCGATGGCGGGCTGGGGCCGGGTTCGGGCTCGGCGATTCTGAAGCGGACGCTGGAGCTGGCGGCGTACGCGCACGGATTCCACCTGGATACGCCATTCGAGAAGTATCCGGCGCGGGTGCAGAACCTGTTGCTCTATGGGTACCCGCCATCGGGAGGAAAGAAGATTCCCGGAGAGGCACCGATCAAAGCACCGAGCGGAGAGAAGGGGTTCCGGTTTCAGGGAATCTTAAAGTTTCTTGAACGGAACTTCGAAGAATCGAACTCGGATTCGTATCGCGAGTGGATGACGCAGTACATGTCCGCTACGATTTGCAACGCGTGTTTGGGAAGACGCTTGCGACCGGAATCGCTGGCGGTGAAGCTGGCGGGCTGGTCGATTGCGGATTTCACGGCGCTGGCAATTACAGACGCGCGGCCAGCGGTGGACAAGATTCTGGCGCAGTTGACGGCGAGACAGAAGGAAGTGGCGGGGCGGCCGCTGTCGGAAGTTGGCGAGCGGTTGGACTTTCTGCTGGCAGTGGGACTGGGATACTTGAGCCTGGATCGTTCGGCGGCCACGTTATCGGGAGGAGAAGCCCAGCGGATCCGGCTGGCCACGCAGATAGGATCGAGATTGCGGGGCGTACTGTATGTGCTCGATGAACCGTCGATCGGGCTGCATGCGCGGGATAACGATCGCCTGCTGCACTCGCTGGAGCAATTAAGGAATCTCGGTAACACCGTGCTAGTGGTGGAACACGACGAGGACACGATTCGGCGGGCGGATTATGTGGTGGACCTGGGGCCCGGGGCTGGAGACGCCGGGGGATACCTGGTGGCAACCGGGAAACCGGCGGAGATTGCGGCAGCGCCCGCTTCGTTGACTGGGCAATATTTGTCGGGCACGGCGGAAATTCCGGTGCCATCGAAAAGACGCAGCCCGAATGGGAAGTCCATCCAGATCCTGGGAGCACACGCGAACAATTTAAAGGACGTGGATGTGACGCTGCCGTTGGGCTTGTTCACGGTGGTGACGGGCGTGTCGGGGTCCGGAAAGTCGACGCTGGTGAACGACATCTTGTACCGGGCGCTGGCGCAGAAGTTGTACCGTTCGATGGAGCCGCCGGGCGCGCACAAGATGATCCTGGGGATCGAGCATATCGACAAGGTGATTGAGATTGACCAGGCGCCGATTGGGCGGACGCCACGCTCGAATCCGGCGACGTACACAGGTGTGTTTGCGCCGATCCGGGAATTGTTTGCAATGCTGCCGGAGGCTCGCGAGCGAGGCTACAAGCCGGGGCGATTCAGCTTCAATGTGAAAGGCGGGCGATGCGAGGCGTGCCAGGGCGAAGGGTTGCGGCGCATTGAGATGAACTTTTTGCCGGATGTCTATGTGACGTGCGAAGTGTGCCGCGGGCGACGGTACAACGCGGAAACGCTGGCGGTGCGCTACAAAGGGCATAGCATTAACGACGTACTCAATTTGCCGGCCAGCGAGGCATTGAAGTTGCTGGAAAACATTCCGCATATTCAACAGAAGTTGGCGACGATTGTCGAAGTTGGGTTGGGATACGTGCAACTGGGACAGTCGGCGACGACGCTTTCGGGAGGCGAGGCGCAACGGATCAAGCTGGCGCGCGAGCTCTCAAAGCGGCAGACGGGCCGGACGATTTATATCCTGGACGAACCGACAACAGGGCTGCACTTCGACGATGTGAGGAAACTGCTGGATGTGTTGCAGCGGCTGGTGGATTTGGGTAACACCGTGCTGATCATCGAGCACAACCTGGACGTGATCAAGCAGGCGGACTGGATCATTGACCTGGGCCCGGAGGGGGGCCAGGGAGGGGGCCGGGTGGTGGCGCAGGGAAGCCCGGAACAAGTGGCGAAGAGCAAGAAATCGTACACAGGGCAGGCACTGGCGCGGGTGTTGCACATGAACAACGGAAATGGACAGAGCAATGGCGAGCGCAAGGTGCACTAGGGTGGGCTGCGCTTGCGCGGTTGCGGGGTTCCTGCGTAAAGTAATGTCACCTTCATGAGTGTTTATTCGATTCGTCCCATCACATTGGGTGGCGTCCATACGTATCCGCTCTCGAGCCGGAAAAGCAAGGTCAGTGTGAAGGACTTCGCGAAGCCGATTCCGCGGCAGGCCGGGCTGGCGAGAATGCTGGGCAGCGTTCCGGACATTCTGGCGGGGAAGGATCTGCGCGAATTGTCCGCGGCGATTCGGGCGGCGCGCAAAGGCAAGAAGCCTGTGCTGTGGGGCATGGGCGGGCATGTTGTAAAAGTGGGATTGGCGCCGATTCTGATTCAATTGATGGATGCGGGGTTCGTGTCGGGAATTGCGATGAACGGAGCCGCGCTGATTCACGATTTCGAAATCGCGCTGGCCGGCAGCACGTCGGAGGATGTGGAAGCGGCGATTGGCAAGGGCGAGTTCGGGATGGCGGAGGAGACCGGCAGCGGCATCAATGAGATCGCCAAGCTGGCACAGCGAATCCGAATCGGGTACGGGGAGGCGGCGGGGCAATACCTGACGAGCGGAATCGTGAAGGTACGGCACCCGGAACAGAGCGTACTGGTGGCGGCGTACGAGAGGCGCATCCCGGTGACAGTGCATCTGGCGATAGGGACGGATATTCCGCACATGCACCCGACCGCGGATGGAGCGGCGCTGGGGGCGTCGTCGTACGTGGATTTTCGGCTGTTCTGCGCGCTGGTGGAGCAGATGGACGGCGGCGGGGTCTACTTGAACTGGGGCTCGGCGGTACTGCTGCCGGAAATCTTCCTGAAGGCAGTGTCCGTAGTGCGGCACCTGGGCGTGCCGTTGAACGAAATCACGACCGCGAATTTCGATTTTATTCAGCACTACCGGCCGGTGACCAACGTGGTGAAACGTCCGACGGCGGCTGTGAATCCAAAGGCGGGAAGTACTTCCAAGGGATACCTGATGACCGGGCATCACGAGATTTTGCTGCCGCTGCTGGCGGCCGCGTTGCTGACGGGATGGTCTGGAAAGGGAAGACGTGGCAAGTGATGAATCCTTTTGACGAGACGCCACCGCCGGACGAGAGCCATCCGGCATCCGCTGAAACGAAGCCGGCGGATGGAGGGCCGGCCGCGGCGGAGGCGCCGGTCGGAGATGCGACGCTCCAGACGGTTGAACCGTTGGCGCAAATTCCCGCGGCAGTGCAGCGGCCACCATTCCCGGAGGACTTGCAGATCACGTGGTCGTGGCCGCACTTCATCATTTTTATCCTGTTCGGCTTCATCAGCCTGATTGTGATTCAGACGGGGCTGGCGGCACACTATGCGCCGAGTAAGCATTTGGGCAGCAAAGAGCTGGAAGAATACCTCCTGTCGAACCCAAAATTTACGATCGGCAGCATGGTGATCTGGTACGCGGTACTGTTCTTTTTTCTGTACGTGACACTGTCCATTCTGCGCGGCCATCCTTTCTGGAAGATTCTTGGGTGGAGGAAAATACAAGCTCGGCCCGGAGAGTTGCCACGGAATCCGGTGGTGTACTTCCTGGCGGGCTGCGGGCTTTCACTGGCTGTGGCGATTGCGTCATCGCGGATGAAAACGCCGGAAAATGTTCCGATGGAAGAGTTGTTCAAGCACCGCGAGACGGCATTGCTGTTTATGGCGATGGCGGTATTGATGGCGCCGCTGGTGGAAGAAACATTGTTCCGCGGGTATCTGTATCCGCTACTGGCGCGGTCGTTTGGGGTTGCGCCGGGCATCGTGTTGACGGGAATGGCGTTTGGAGCGATGCACGGGGCGCAACTGGGGTGGACTTGGAGCCTGGTCGGAATTCTGATGGTGGTAGGAATTGTCTTTACATTCGTTCGGGCACGCACGGGAAGCGTGCTGGCGAGTTACCTGATGCACCTTGGCTACAATTCACTGATTTCGTTTTTCGCGATTGTCGGAACGCACGGATTTACGAAGCTTCCGGGCCAGTAGTCCTTTTCCCGCGGCGCCTGGCGTCCGCTAAAATAGAAAAAGAGGAAAACAGCGAATGTACGTGGCGCAACCGATCGAATGGACCGATCAAGGTGTGGTGATGCTGGACCAGCGGCAATTGCCCGCGAAGGAGGTCAGCTACACGTACACGGATTACCAGGGAGTGGCGAAGGCGATTCGCGAAATGGTGATTCGTGGCGCTCCTGCGATTGGCGTGGCCGCGGCCATGGGAGTGGCGATTGGAGTGCTGAAGTCGCCGGCCAAGTCGGTGGAGGAGTTAACGAAGGAGTTTCCGGAGATTTGCGAGACGCTGGCGAAGACCCGGCCGACAGCCGTGGATTTGTTCTGGGCGCTGGAGCGTATGAAGCGGAGGTTTGCGTCGCTGGTGGCGTCGAACGCGGATTTGGCAGCGATTCGGAAAGCCATGGTGGCAGAGGCCAAGGCTGTACATGAGGAAAAACTCGCGACGGACGAGGCCATTGGGAGGTTCGGCGCGGAGTTCATGCCCAAGGAAGGGCAAGTGATGACGCAGTGCAATGCGGGTGCGCTGGCGACGGCGGGGATCGGTACGGCGCTGGGGGTGATCCGCGTGGCGTACCAACAAGGACATAAGTTGCATGTGCTGGTGCCGGAGACGCGGCCGTATCTGCAGGGAGCGCGGCTGACGGCGTGGGAGCTGCATCGCGGGGGAATACCGTTGACTCTGATTACTGACAACATGGTCGGACACTTTCTGAAGACGGGGAAGGTCGGCGCGATCGTGACCGGCGCGGACCGCATCGCCGGCAATGGCGATACGGCGAACAAGATTGGGACGTATCAGATCGCGGTGTTGGCGAAAGAGAACAACGTGCCGTTTTACATTGCGGCGCCGATTTCGACGTTTGACCTGTCGATTCCCGACGGTGAACACATCCCCATCGAGGAGCGGACCGCGGAAGAAGTGACGCACATTGAGGGAGTGCGAATTGCGCCAGACGTGCCGGCGGCGCATCCGGCGTTTGACGTGACGCCGAACCGCTACATTCATGCAATTTTTACGGAACGAGGCGTGGCGAAGGCTCCGTTTACGGAGTCGCTGCGGGCACTGGCCATGACGACACAGAAAGCTGGAGCGATTTAAGGCACATCGCCAGCCCGAGCAGGTTCTCCCTGGAAGGCCTTTCTGAAAAAAAGAAGGGGCTGGTTTCCCAGCCCCCGGTTGAAGTGGATATTCGGTGTTAGAAGGTGATCTTGGCCGAGAGTTGGACGACGCGCGGCGAAGAATCGAACCCAAGGAAGTTGCCATAGGGGCTGGTCGGGCTGCCGACGCCCGGCCCACCCGTGATGAATCCAAAGGTCGAATCACCGTACGTGTTGTCTGGGAACGGTGGGTTCATGTGGTTCAATGCGTTGAAAGCCATCAAACCAATACCCAAATTCACGCGTTCTTTGATTGCGAAGTTCTTGAAGACACCCATATCCAAGTCGAAGAACCCGGCGGCGCGATACTGGTTCCGATTTTGGTTGGGAACTCCGGGAAGGGCATAGTCATAGCTGTCAAAGAAGCCAGAGCCATTGAGGCAAGGAGTCTGGGATGTCGGGTCTGCCGCCGGGTTGAGGAGGAAGGCACGGCCACAGCTGCCGGTCTGTTGGCTGGGGCCCACGCGTGTAGCGAGGATCGATCCTCCGTAGTTGAGCAAATAGCCGTTGTCATTTCCGTCGACGATTGAGTACGGCATACCAGTCCGCCAATAAATCTTGCCGGAGAACTGCCATCCATTAAAGGCAGCTCGAACAAAGTTGTTCTCTGCATGAACTGTCGGAGTCCACACAAAGTCGGCGCTGATGAAGTGACGGATGTCATAGTCGGAATTGCCGTAGTTTGCTGAACGAAGGCCTAGCGGGCTGAGCTGTTGTAGGATCGATTGGCCAGAGCTGAAGCCATAGGCGCTCAGGCCTCCGTTTGAGGATTCGTCGAGGTTATGTCCGAAGGTGTAATTGAAATGCGCGACCAGCGAGTTTCTCAGGCGCTCCGTAACCGTGACGTTCATACCATTATAGTTGGTGATGGCGCCGCTCTGCGTCTGGGTCACCGTGCCGTAGATGTAGTCGGGAGGCGCAGAAGGGATCGCTGCGACGTTGCCGCCGAAAATACCGTAATAGTCATAGGCGTTAACCCATGAGTTTGAATACGGCAGGCGCGATCCCGCATTGCCAACGTAGTTGACGGCGACGGATGTGTATTGGCCGATTTGCTGCTGCACCATCAGGTTCCACTCATAAACCAATGGCGCATGAATGGTGCCCAAGACAGCGTTAAACGCGGGGGGATTGAAAGCAACACCAGTTGGCAAAGACGCGACTATGTCGTTGTAGCTCTTGGTGATGTCGAAGGCGTTGGCGGCAGCTTGCCAAATCCCTTGGGCGCCATTCGGGCCTGGAGCGAAAGGCAGAACGCCACCGGCTGGCCTCACGCGGAACGTCGTGGAGACAGGAGGATTGGCCAGCAAATCGTCGACAAGGCTCACGGCTGGATTGTCATAGAAGACGCCAAATCCGCCGCTAATGACGGTCTTGCCACCGCCCGGGAACCATGGGAAGTGATCGGTTCCCTTCGGTGCCCAACTGAAACCGATTCGCGGCGACCAGACCATGGGGTCCACACCTTGGAAGGCCTGATGCTGGTTGTACTTGATGTCCTGGCTGTAGGGAATGGATCCCGGGTCCGCTGCGTTGTAGCTGGGCAGGGTGTTGAGAGGGCCGGTGAAGTTAGCAAAGCAATCGTGCTGGCAGACGGGGTTCGAGTTTCGTTCCGCGCGGAGCACCAGGGTAAGGGTGAACTGAGAATTTACTTTCCAGTTGTCCTCAGCATAAAGTCCCAGTCCCCACGAGGCGATCGGTACATCGGTCATAGGATTGAGCGCTTGGCGGTACTGATACGCTAAGCCATCCACGAAGTTCTGCAAACCATTGTTGGTATACCCCCAGTAAACACCGGGAGAAGTCCAGAAGAAATTGTGGTCGCTGACATCGTAGCGGCGAAAGTTACCACCAAAATGGAAAGTGTGTTTACCGTGGCTCCAGATGAAGTCATCAATGAACTGGTATTGTGTGATGTTCCGGCCTTGCGGGAAACTGGTGATTGGATTGAAGGACGTGAAATAGGCCGACGGGCTCGCGGTGATGACGCGGAACGGTAGAGTGCTAGACGCCAAGTCATAGTTCTGCTGGAACTGGGCGACGTAGTGGCTTCCGGCCGCGGTAAAATTGTTGGACATCGTCGGGCTGAACGTGTGGGCTTCGTTAATTTGCAAATCCCATGAGGGCTGATTGGAAAGCGCGTCAAAGTTAGAACTGATCGGGTCAAGATAGGTAGGCTGAGTGCCGTGATCGACTTTATAGCGGGCAAAGATGTTGTCCTTGTTGCCGATCTTCTGGTCGAGACGCGCCGTAAGGAACCACTCGGTGCCCAGTGCCGAGGGAGTTGCGCTGTATTCTGCGTAACACGGCGTCACCGATGGATCAAACCCAGCCAGCGAGACGTTTTTGCAGCCATTGTCCTCTGCGCCGATCGCTTGGGGAACAGCCTTGTTAACACCGGGAGCATTGGCGTAAAGGTTAAAAAGCTGTTGATACGTAGAGTACTCTGACTGCACATCCGGACTACCCGTCGGACCGCCAGCTTGGATGTTGTTCAACACAGCGTTGGCGAAATCCGGTGTAAACGTGGTTACCGGAATCAAGTTCGGCAAGATGAAGCGCAGACCTTCATAGTCCACGAAGAAAAAAGTCTTGTCCTTGACAATTGGCCCTCCAACGGATGTCGCCCACTGATTGGCATTTGAGAACGGTGCGGGATTGGGCTCGCCTGCTGGAACGGTCCACTTGTTGAAGAAATCGTTGGCGTTCATGTACCGCCCATTCCACCAGTATTGGGCATTGCCGTGGAATTGGTTGGTGCCGGATTTTGTAACGTAGCTGACTTGGGCACCACTGAGCTGGCCGTATTGGCCGCTGTAAGGATTGGTGGTAACCGTAGCTTCCTGAACCTCGTTGGCACCAAGGGTCAAGTTTGTGGCGCCAGAGTTGTTGATATTGAAGTACGGGTCCATGTTGTTCTCACCGTTGGTGGTGTAGAGGTTGGAAGTGGCGGGCAACCCGTTTGCCGTGAAATTGCCGTAACCGGAGTTGCCGGACTGGTTTGTAGCGACCAGAACGCCAGGCGAGGTAAAGGCGATGTTTGAGATGTCACCGCCGGGTGTTGGGAGGAGTTGCACTTCCTTCGCGGAGAAGGACGTCGCCGGGGCCGCGTCCTGATTGATGATCTGGATGGCGGTCGTGACTTCGACAGTCACGCCCTGCGAGGTGATCTCCAATTGAAAGTTCGCGGCTGCCGACGCTCCAAGGGCCACGTCAACCCTACGGACCATGTTTGCGAAGCCGGCCTTTGCAACCGTGATTTCATACGCCCCAGGCTTCAAAAGCGAGAAGCTAAAATAGCCTTCGCCATTGGTTTTTGTTTCTTGAGCGGCTCCTGTGTCGAGGCTCTTCAAAGAAACGGTCGCCTCGGCTACCACAGCCTTACTTGGGTCTGTGACCTGGCCTTTAATGTCGCCTGTCGTGAGCGATTGGCTAGTAGCAGAGTTTGGTAAAGCCAACCCGATCAGGAATACGCAGAACAGCAAAGACTTAAACGATTTCATTCACGCCTCCATTTCAGTTGTTTGTTGAGTAATGCCTTAGGCAAGACTCATGCATTGGCCAAGACGACCTGAAACCGGAACCAATACGTTCCCCCAATTGGAGTTGGGCAATCGATGGATAGGGAGAAAGCAAATCGGTTTCCAAAAGAGACATCAGACGGCAGAAATAAATCGTTAAGTATCTGTAATTTATGAAAAGAAAATGGGAACGGGAAACTGAGTTATATGAATTTCGGAATATTGATATGAATTACAGGACAAATTGGGCCGCTAAGGCACTGTTCGCTGTCTTTAGTGGCGAATCTTCTCAGCCAGAGAGCGGGCGCGCTGGCGGGCAATCTCGACGAAGCGATAGTCTCCGGCGATCTGATCGAGGAGTGGGAGGAGGCGGGTGGGCTCGGGCAGGACGCCTTTGGAGAGGTCGCTTTCCAGTTGGAGGAGGGCGTCATTGACGCCCAAACGGTCATACTTGATCCGTCTCTGGAGCAGATCGACGAGTTCCTGCTGGCGGGCCAGCCCCTCGCAGATCTGGAGAAGTTGAGTGGCCTCGGGGTTCACGGTGTAGTTGAAGGTGACCTCGCCGGAGTCGGCGCCACTTTCCCAGCGGAAGGTCTTCTCGCCCAGGTTGGCAATCTTGCGATGGATATCGAGATCCAACCCCTTGAAATCGTGCAATTGCGAAGTCAGCTCGAAGATTTTGGCGCGCAAAGGGGAACCGACGAGAAAAGGGGCGGCGCCGGGATCCTCGTCGAGTTGGCGGATTTCGTAGGTAGCGTTGTCGGAGTCCTGATGGATCTTGATTTCGATAAATTCAGGAGTACTGGATTTGAAGATACGCCGATAGGTGAAGACGGGGGAGCCGGCCGGGGCAGCGGCGAGGCAGTTGGCCAGAAAGGCGCAAGAAAACAGAACGACGAGGGCGGCGCGGCGAAGAAGCATCATCATCGATCTGATTGGATGCCCGCGACACGAGGCGGCGTTATGCGAGTCGAGCGGGTGGGAGAGTTCACAGGCGTGCGACGGTTGGGGCGCGCCAGTTCCTTGTTGGTGACTCCGAATCGTTGTTCGAGGCGATCGGTTTGGAGGTGGCAAAGGGCGACGGCGAGGGCGTCGGCGGCGTCGGAAGGCTCAGGAAGTTCCTGCAGGCCGAGCTGAGCGCGGACCATCTGTTGCATCTGGCGCTTATCGGCATGGCCGTAACCGGCGACACAGGCCTTGATTTCCCGGGGGGAATAACTGCGGACAGCGAGGCCAGCTTGCTCGGCGGCAAGAAGGACGACGCCGCGAACCTCGGCGAGGCGCAGGGCGGTGCGCATATTCAACGCGGTAAAGACAGACTCCACGGCCATGACGTGAGGCTGAAACTCACGGATGAGGCCGCAGAGGAGCTCATGAACATCACGGAGAACCGCCGCAGGAGAGGCTTTTTGGCGTTTAGGGGGGACTTTCCACGCACCGTAGTGGAGAACGCGGCATTCACGATCCAGAATCTCGATGATGGCGTAGCCGGTAGGGCCAGCAGCGGCAGGATCGACGCCGAGGATGCGAAGGGGGCGCGGCTGGCCGTCGGGGAGAGCGTTCAAGCCCATGCTAGTAAGTCTAAGTCCAAGATGAGGTTGGTTCCAAGGGGTTGTGTCGCCGAGTGTGAAAAAGAAAACGGCCACGATCCAGGAACGAAGCGTGGCCGTTTGAGAAACGCAGTGTGCTAATTGGTGCCGACAGCAGCTTGAATCTCGGATTCGTCGATGTCGAAGTTGGCGTATACGTGCTGGACGTCGTCGTGTTCTTCGAGGGCTTCGACGAGCCGGAGCATTTGGGTGGCCTGCTGACCGGTGAGCTTGATGGTGTTTTGCGGGACCATGGCGAGTTCAGCGGATTCGGGCTTGATGCCGGCTTTCGAAAGGGCTTCCTTGACTGCTTCAAGAGCTTCGGGCGGGGTGACGATGTACCAGGAGGAGCCGTCGTCTTTCATGTCCTCCGCGCCGGCTTCGAGGACGATGTCGAGGAGCTTGTCTTCGCTAGCGGCTTCCTTGGGTACGGTGATTTCGCCTTTGCGATGGAACATCCAGCCAACCGCACCCGCTTCGGCCATGTTGCCGCCGTTCTTGCTCATGAGGTGACGGAATTCGCCGACGATGCGGTTCCGGTTGGTGGTGACCACCTGAATCAGCATGCCGACGCCGCCGGGACCGTAACCTTCGAACATGGCTTCTTCGTACTGTTCGCCTTCGAGCTGGCCAGTGCCGCGGAGAATGGCGCGCTCAATATTTTCGTTGGGCATATTCTCGTTTTTGGCCGCAGCGATGGCGGTGCGCAAACGAGGATTGGAATTAGCATCGCCGCCACCGATACGCGAAGCGATGGTGATTTCACGGATGATACGGGTGAAAACCCGGCCGCGCTTGGCGTCTGTGGCCGCTTTCTTGTGCTTGATTGTTGCCCACTTTGAATGCCCAGACATAACAATTCCTCTTTATGACTCGTGACCGCAGAGCGGCCATCAAAATATGGATTAATGGCGCCCCGCCACAGCCAAGAAATGGACTCGTGGCTCAATTCTACCTGCGTTGCGGGGTCACCTGTGCGGAGACCTACGGTGTACCATCCAAAGGCCAGAGCACACGTGAGCCGGGCCTTCACTGGAACCA
>Ga0335083_10009827_pt1 | contig 11596 bp, 8 predicted proteins | sample Lox_Sample_42_FD_206716 | JGI IMG/M metagenome (GOLD analysis project Ga0335083, IMG submission 206716) | Soil microbial communities from Loxahatchee National Wildlife Refuge, Florida, United States - Lox_Sample_4.2 | ecosystem: Environmental > Terrestrial > Soil > Wetlands | place: USA: Florida... | reverse complement strand
CTGACGACGAACCGCTGCCCCTGCACCCGGCCGGCCACGCTGTAGTTGTATACATACTGCATCGGCGCCGCGGAGTTCGGGGTGTGGAAGACGACTTCCGCCAATCGGCCCCAAGTGTTCGCGGTAAAGCCCGAGGTGTCGTCCGGCGCCGAATCATAAGAATAGCTCACGTCCTGGTCCGGCTGATCGTCCATCGTGTAGTACGTTCCACCGGGACCCTGATGCTGGGTGTTGACCAGATATTGCACCTGCGTCAGTCGCCCGTAGCTGTCGTACGCGTATTTCGTTTGCTGGCCCTTCGCGTCCGTACGCTGCGTGACGTGGTGCGCTCCATCGTACTGATAGCTCACCTGCCCGTTCTCCGGATTCGTGGCGCTCGCCAGGTCCTGGCCAGTCCAAGTGAACGACCGCGTTTGGGTGTAGGTGGTTCCCGGCCCCGTATAGCGCTGCATGGATACGCCGGTGAGCTGGTTGAATGCGTTGTAGCCGTAATTGGTGATTGCCTTTTGAGTCGGGTTGTTGGGGTCCGGATCGGGTTCCGTGACCACCGTCAGGTTGCCGAAAGCGTCGTTCGTGAAGGTCTTCCACTTTCCGGCCGGGTCTCCGGCGCGAGACCCCGTTTGGTCTTCGGCGCAAGCTCGCTGAAATCTCTCATCGTAGGACAACGACGATTCGTGAATTGGCCGGAGAGGGCACGTTGTTAGCATCGATACGAGCTCGCCTATGGCGATCAAAGTTGAGGCCTTAATCGTTAACTGGGGCAACCAGTAAGTCTTCGCCGGACAGGGGAGGTATGCTTTTCACACGTTTAAATAAAATGTAATTATTGCATATATGTAACAGGCCTGGGTGACACACCCTGGCTGAGGCAGCCTAACGGCTCACTGGGATCGGCGAAAGCAGCCAGGGCCTGGAGCGCATCGCGCTGGCGGATTGGAGCGACCTGAAGGATTTCCCGGACGAACTGGGGCAACGACGGCGCCAGAAACCCAAACAATCGGCGTCGATGAATTCGCATCGGCTCCTCAGGGCATTTTCAGCACCTTCTGGGCTGCCAAGCCCCCCACATCGGTGCCCCTTCGCAGGAATTCATCAAGGGTAGTCCAGTCACGGAAAAAGATGTGGTCGCGCACGGCTGGACCCCTGGTAATTCTTACGGTAGACTGCGCGCTTCTGGCACACCTTTTGCGATCTTTTGGTCGCCTACTTAGTATAGTGTTTTTGCAATTTCGGCTGGTTTAGGAGCGGATTTATTGCCGCGGCCATGTTCCTGTTTACGCCGGACGCGTCAACCAGGATGCCAAGAACTTCATCCGCTATTTCCTGCCGCGGGGTTCGGCTTTGAACGCGGCCACGATGGGGAAGGCGATTCGGCATTTGCATCTGGCGTTTAAAGGCATGGAAACCGAAGAGATCTATGACGTATTGATGGAGCAGTTTGTCCGCGCCGCGGCCAAATATGATCCCCATTACACCGACAAAGTCAAAGAGGTTGTAGAGGTAATTGAAAATGCGTTATCCGGCGCCCGGTACTTCAGTATTGTTGACCTCCGGCGGCACCTGGAGTTTGATTGCGCTCGCCATTTGCGCCTGCTGTGCCGCCGTGGGTTTCTTGTCTCGGCACCCGGCGGGAAAGCGAAAAATACTCTTCGCCGACCGTCGCAGATTTGGCGGGTCCGAGGGCATTTGGGCAGACGACGGGCCAGATATCATGTACCGGCAGGGTTCACCGAATTTCCGATGGGACCAAGTCGGCCTGGAGCACCTGCGCGCCGCTGAACGCCCGACCGATACTCCCTCTCTCTAAACCGCCGGCCATTTAGCCGGTATCTTCACGGGAACAAAGCTCATGAACGAATTGAACGATCGAAGTGTGCCCTTCTGCCAAATCCTGCGCCATCGCAGGACGGCGTTGCATCTACGGCAGACCGAAATTGCCGCCGAACTCCGCGTCAGCGAAGAGATCATTTCCCACTGGGAGAACGGTCGCCGGCGCATGGAACTCGATAAGATCCCACGCCTGGCGGCCATCCTTCAACTGGACGTCACGGATCTCTGCCGCCGCGCGCTGTCGGAATGGCATCCGCGCTTCCATGACGCGCTCTTCGGTGTCGACCAGGCACAGACAGCGCCGTGCCTGGGAGCGCCTCGAGAGAATGCCGGCTCAGGCCGGAATCTGCTCCCGCCTGGCGCCGCCGACGGCCATCCGCTCGAAAGCGGTGTAATCGTTGCTAACGGCCTGAGCCAGACTGAAGAGCTTGCGCAATAGATCTTCCGGCCCGGCGAACTCGATTTCGAGTTTGCCTGGCCGCAACTGCACCCCTGGCTCCAGCGCTTCTATGCGGCTGCCGAACACCTCCGGCAAGACCGGAATCCGGACCGCTTCGGCTTGGCGTGTACGCTGGATTTTCTCAAGGGACGTGGCCAGCCGCTCGCGCCGGCCCAATTCCAGGCGGAATTCGCCGCCATCAGCAATGGCGTCCAACGCGGCAATCACCTGCTCGCGACTGATCACGAACGTGCGCCCTGCCTGATAACCGCCGAACCGATTCATCAGCTCGATCGCCTGACGTCGCCGCAGCCCGAACAAGCGCTCGACAGCGGCGCGATCGATGACCGGCAGGTTGACATCCGCCAGCACCTGCCGGATCTCCGGAATGTGCTGCCACCAGCGGGGTTTAGCCGCCACAAACCATGCCTCCCTGCCTTCAGTATGAGGCCGCACGCGTGTGCGGTGAGATGCAATTTCAAGGTTATGATAATCCCCGTTATCAACCACAGACCTGACCAGATGTTCGGTAGCGACCGGTCAAATCCGGCTGTCGACGACGGCCTCCTCAGGCGATTGACGGCGGTCGCCATAGGGCGTTTGAATCGCACCCTGGATCGCCAGGCCGTGCTTCAGGAGGATGCGGATTGTTTCCAGCCGATCCAGATAGCGGCACCAGGCGAAATTGTCGATGTCGGCGAGCAGCGAGGGTTCGATGGCGATTCGCACGCTCGCTTCTTCGGGAGCCGCACTACCATAGTTATCTTTTCCCATAATCGGATTATCCGCTGATTTATCACTGCCGCCAATTACTTCATCTGACCCTCGCCAAGGCGGCCGGCGAAGCGGAATGCCACCGTCGACCTGACCATTCGTTCCTTCTCTTTGGCACGACGCCAGTTTAGATTTAAGGTATGGAGTCAACGGCGCTCTCGGTCGGGCCGGAATGTGGTCAGCGACGCCAGGAGGCGTGGCGGATGATTACTTCTCTGGTACTGGATGGCGTCTCCTCCAGGCATACCCGGCGGGCTTACGCCCAGGCACTCGACGAATTCCTCATCTGGTTCCAGGACGAGCCAGGTCGCGCTTTTAACAAAGCGACCGTCCAGAAATACCGAGCGGAGTTGGAGGTGAAAGGATTGGCGCCATCCAGCATCAACGTTCGGCTCTCTGCCATTCGGCGGCTTGCATTGGAGGCCGCCGACAACGAGCTCTTGCGTCCCGAGGTAGCGGCGGGTATCGGCCGGGCAAAGGGCGCCAAACAGAGCGGTGTGCGCATCGGGCATTGGCTCACCAGAGAACAGGCCGAGAAACTAATGGCGCTTCCTGATATGCGCACGCTCAAAGGCCTACGGGATCGCGCCGTGCTGGCTTTGTTGGTTGGCGCTGGATTACGTCGGAGTGAACTGGTCGGTTTAAACTGTGCGCATATTCAGCAGCGGGAGGACCGGTGGTTGATCGCCGATCTGGTCGGAAAGCACGGTAGGATTCGAACAGTGCCCCTGCCACCGTGGGCGCATCGATCAATCAACGCCTGGACAGCGGCCGCGGGGATTTCCGATGGAGCCTTGTTTCGGAGCCTCACGCGGCATGGTTACCTGACCACCCGGCGACTGTCTTCCCAGGCGGTCTTCACGATTGTTGGGGGCTATGCTGCTCAACTCGGACTCACGGTACGTCCTCACGATCTGCGCCGCTCATTTGCCAAGTTCGCATATCTGGGGCAAGCCCCACTCGAACAGATCCAGTTTTCATTAGGACACGCTTCGGTCGTAACGACGGAAATCTACCTGGGAGTGAAGCAAGATCTTCAAGACGCGCCATGCGACCATCTGGGCCTGACCACGCTCAACACCACGCTCGAAATTGTCTAGCCGCGGGCCAAACGATTCCCCAACAGTCCGTGGACTCGTCGAAGCAGACCTTGAATGAGTTCTGGAACGGTCAGTAGACGAGCTAATTATCCATAACTGCGCAGATATTGGAGGTGCTTGAAGGCTGACAGCCAGTCTGGAAGAACTCACGCCGATCGCACAACCCTAGGATGGATCAATAATACGGATCAACATAGTCATCTTGCTCAAGGGAATATTTTAACACTTAGTGACAATTGAAACTGTAGTTAAATTAGTACTTGAATTTTATTAGTTCTGTTTTACGCTCGACTGTAACTGGTACCACTGGAGCGTACTAGCATGACCAACCGCTTAGTCTTCGTGGCATTGGCGCTAGCATATCTCTCATTTGCGCAGCGTCGGGTAGATCCCCGAAACAGTTACTACCGTGTTATCGCGGTAGTCCCGATTATCGGCAGTGGGACGCCGACAGACCCGAAGCGACCTGAATATGCCCCGTGGCCCGCCTCGCAAGGCCCAAACGGAATTATCGGTTTTTATTGCGAGCCGACAGACGATGGTAAATCAGTCGTGGTCGAATTCGTGGCACAAAGCCGGATGGGATTCCAGGCTCTTCTTGGCGACAAGAGTATCACGCTTTTTGAAAAAGGCCGGGCGACCTCAGCGAATATTAACGCTGTAATCCAGCGTGTTCGAAGAGACTTCGATATCGATAAGTTCGGAATGGTGATGCCATGAAACGCCTCCCATGGACGTTAGTCTTGCTGGCTGCCAGCCCTGCCTACGGCGGCGTACAGTATTATCTGACCGACAGACTGACGAGCGTCGATCCAGCGAAATGGGCCACGACTGGTTCCGTCAGTGCCAATGCGGCCGGACTGATGATAGCTGATGCCAATGGTGGGTCGTTGGTGTCGAAGGTGCCGATACCGGACGGCAGCAATGAGGCCGAGGTGGATGCGACGATTACGCTGTCGACCTCCGGGGGTGTGTACACGGAATTCATGCAAGCCTCCGCCGGAGCACGCACGAGTTTAGCCGGCGGTGGGAGCTACATCGCGTTCGAAATGCAGAACCCGAGGTTCGACGCCGCCCACAACTGCATGGCAGCCTTTTTGGTTTTTCAGAGCTTAAACGGCACCGTTTCATTGATTTCTGCCTTCCAGCATGCCTGCCGGAACGGGATGGTAATGCGGCTGGCCGTGCGTGGCAACACCGCCCTGGTCTGGCCGGACGATCCTACACCGGTCGAGTTCTCCGTCACCGCGGGGGCTGGGCAGCCGGGCATCGGCGCGTACAGCATGCCGGCCGGCAACGCAATTACCGAGATTCAACTCGGCGCGATTGCGCGGACGCCGCCGAATGCAGTGGAGCAGAGGACGATTGGCGTATCCGCATTTCGCAACCGCGTCGACATTCAGTGGCAGGCGGTTTCCGCGACAGCGGTGAGCCCAGGAATCGCTGCATACTGGATCTACCGCGATGGGAGTTATTTCGCGCGCACGACGAATACCCACTTCAGCGACGAGGCCGTTACACCAGGCGCAAAGCATACGTACACGATTTACGCCGTCGATCAGCACTTCAACCAGTCTGTCGGCACGGCGGTGACAGTTTCGACGCCGACTACAAACAGCAAGTAATAGCGGCGGTGATAAACACCGAGAAGCAGACGGGAGATCTCTGCCTATACGAGGCGATGGAAACAATGACAAAAGCCGCTTTTCTTTGGTCGATGCGACTGGTTGTAGCCGCGAGTCTTACGGCGCTCTCCGCCACTGCCCAACAATCTGGTAGCCCCAGCGATGCGGCGACGCAATTACTGAGCCACCCCGACTCGCCCCAGACAACGTTTCTAAAGGCCAATGCCGGAGCCATCGAGCTGCCAGCGAAACCAGGCCAGGCCCGCTTTCTGCTGAAGGATGGACGACAGGTGGCCATCGTCGGGGGAGTGAATCACACGGACCCGCAGACTGGAAGGCTCGTCGACAATGACGCTTCGCTTTCGGCTACGTCTGCGGGTTGGCGCATAGACGGAATGGCCAACTCGCTCTTGATCAGGAGTGCAGGACAGGAGCAGCACACAATCACACAGACGTATACGGACCCGACGAGCTCCCACGTGTCCGCACTGACGTTGACTCTTCCCACGCTGACGTACGATAGCGGGTTTCAATTCCACTTCGTGCAAAACGAGCTGACCTGGACTCTCACGTTCGGCACGGCTGGGAGTTTCCAGCTTGTCGCGACTTCGACGATAAAACGCGGCACGACCTCCTACGGCTTTCCCCTTACGAGTACAGAAGTACTCAGCGTAAACGGGGCCGGCGAGCTCGTCGGTGACTCGCACATCAGGCTAACACGGGCGGTAATGATGCCCAAGACCGGTAAACCCGCACCTTGTAGTCCGTGGACCTACTCTAAGGGCGAGGCCAGCTTCACGTGCGACGATTCGGTGTTCCGCGATGACCAGTTACCGTACATAATTGACCCATCATCGATAACGTTGACAGACGGCGGGGCATGGTTCGCCACTTCTTGGGCCGGTTGGTACTGGAACGGTGATGATCAAGAGGAAGAGTGGGGCACCGGAGGGTCGGACGCTATCGTGCCTTTTAATACTTCGGGAATGGTGCCGTCCGGAGCAACAAATATAACGGCCAGTTGCGGGTATACCATCGATAGTCAGAACATGTATTTCACCCCAACGAACGGCTATGATCACGTGACATGTACCGCGAATTATGACCCAAACGGCCATAGCTCGGTGGATGTCGGGATTTGGGCCCAACTTAAGGGCACTCCCGGAAACAACTACTTCTATAACGATAGCGCGACGGTTTACGATGTGACCCTCACGGTATATTACACGCAGCCACCCACATTTACTTTGTCGGCGCCCTCGACGGTATACACAGGGACTCAGTATCAGTTCACGGGAAGTGCATCTGACGGCGGTGGAGATGCCTTTCCGTTGCAGATGTTGATCACCGGAAATGGGGGCACGTCGTATGCTTGCATGCTGGCCCAAGCCGGCACCCCGATCAACCCCCAGTACAGCAACTCGTATTATTTCGGGTATTTCGCGGCAGATAACGGCGTGGAAACATACCAGCTCTTCTCCACCTATGGCGGGTATTATGGGTCGGTATCGAATTCCCAATGCACGCTCAACCTGGCACAGAGCACCTGGACGAACGCCTGGTCTATCAACGCGGCACTAACGTTCTCGCCTTCATTTACCGGCGTAAAGAACATTTACTTAGGCATTTTCACGGTGCCATACGCGTGGAATCCTATTTATTCCGTGAACTGGAGTTGGGTGTACGTCGGTTCCGTGACGATTGTGAACCCGCCAACGCAAACCGTGACATCCTCACCGACTGGCTTGCAGCTGACGATTGACGGAACCGGTTGCACAACGCCGTGCATCTTTCAGTGGAATCCAGGTAAGGTCCATACGGTTTCCGCTGCCGCCACCCAACCAGGGACGACCGGTGTTCAATATCTCTTTTCCAGTTGGAGCGACACAGGGGCTGCCTCGCATCAGGTCACTACACCGTCTTCTTCGGCGACCTATACGGCCACTTATCAGACCCAGTTCTACCTGACGACGAGCGTCGCGGGGAACGGCACCATCACACCATCAAGCGGCTGGTACAACAGCGGCGCCGGCGTTTCTGTAAATGCCTCGACGGATCACAACAGCGGATATCATTTTTCCGGCTTTTCGGGGGCGTTAAGCGGTATCACGACGCCGCAAAACCTGACCATGTCAGGCCCCAAATCGGTTACGGCGGCGTTTGCAGCAAATGCGACGCAGACCATCACGACGTCTCCCACCGGAAAGATCGTTGTCGTGGACGGGACACAGTGCACCGCTCCCTGTACGTATGCCTGGTATCCCGGCGATAGCCACACCATTTCAACCTTGTCCCCGCAGCCGGGAGGCACCGGAAACCAATACGTCTTTTCGAACTGGAGCGATGTGGGGGCAATGACTCATAGCATCATAGTGCCGTCGTCGGCAACAACCTACACGGCGAACTTTACGGCACAGTACTATCTCACGACGGTATCGGGACCTGGCGGGAGCATAAGCCCCGTAAGCGGGTGGTTCAATGCCGGAGCGGTGATACCCGTGACCGGCATACCATATACTGGATATGTCTTTGCGGGATTTACTGGAGCGCTGAGTGGTTCAAACAATCCGCAAAATCTCACGCTTTCAGGTCCTTTAGCTGTCACCGCATATTTCAAAAGCCCGACCACTGGTGGAGGCGGAACCGGTCTGCCCTCGGCAGATTCCGGCAACGGCATGGACCCACGGCGGATTGGGGTGAGAACATTGGGCTCGTATTGGGGAGCGGCCGGTGAGCAGATCGACACTACATCCGGAAACGTCAACTTCTCCATTCCCCTGCTGAAGGCACAGGGACGTGGCGGATGGACCATTCCGCTGGTCCTGAGTTATAACTCGCAAAACTGGCGTAAAGATTCCGGTGGGGACTGGCTCATGGGCGCCGACGTCGGCTACGGCTTCGGCTGGCGTCTCCAAATCGGTTCCCTAACGCCGGTCTGGTCAGGAGTCACCCAGATCGACCACTACATCTTTTCGGATTCGACGGGGGCTGAATACAGCCTTTCAGTAAATAAGACTGACGGCAATAGTCACAGTGTTTGGACCTCGCTCGAGGGCACCTACGTAACCTTTGATGCCACACAGAATACCCTGTATTTCCCGGATGGTAGTTTTTGGACAATGGGTTGCACGTCGTCGGGCGACGAACCTGATTCGGGAGTGATGTACCCGACTCTCGTCGAAGATACCAACGGCAATCAAATCAATATCTTCTATGCTCCTGGTGCGGGTTCGGGCGGAGCACTGAACACCAGTGCACGGCTCACCGGCATCATTGATGCCCGGGGTCCGGGGTGGTATGCCTATGGTTTCCTCTACAATTCCGATACGATTCCCCATTTGATTCAAATCACCAATAATGTTACTACGTCCGAGCAGTACACCTTCAACTATGCAACAAACCAGGCGCTGAATTCGCCGATCGACGGAATAAATTCCGGAACGACGACGCTGCTCACGGGTATCTCGGTGACCGGCATGGGCGTCGGACACAGTTTTTCCTACGGAGTTGGCGGCGAGTTGACTTCACTGACCACGCCTTTGGGCGGGACCTTAGGATGGAGCTACCAGACGCCGACCTACGAGGGCACCATCAATATCCGCGAGGTACACCAACGGACCATGGTACCGGCCAGCGGCGGCAGCACGTATTCCTGGACGTTCAACTACAACAACTCCGCGGATGGGTCTCAGGGCTTCCACGCCTCAACCACACTTATCGACAACGGAACCAATACCCAAAAAATCTATACCCCTGCCGTCGCGGTTTCCGGGCTCTCGCTCGTTATGCCGGTTGCTTATGAAGAGCACAACACCGATGGCTCCGTACCGCTCCACAAAGGTTACGCCTGGACACAGGACGCTAACGGCGCGGCCTACATGAGTTCGGTGACTACGACGCTTGATCAGGGTACGCCGTACGCGGTGCAGACGAAGACGAGCCAGACGCTCGACACGTACGGCAACGTGGTGCAATCGCAAACGTTCGACTATGGAAACCTGGCCACGGCGGCCAAGACGTACAACTTGACCTATCTGACCGATCCGAACTATGTTTCGCGCTACATCCACAATCGGTTGACCCTGGCGACCGTAACGACGCCGTCTGCCGGCCAGGTCACCGTTGCCCAAATCGTGTATGACAACAGCGGCGGTACGGGATTTCCCATCGGCGACCCGCGACACACCTGCGGCGCCTTGCAGGACCCGACCGGGAACGTACTCCAGCACGATTCGAACTACGGCGTCAACTTCCTCTATCGGGGAAACGGGACGGGCAGTTGGAATAACGGCGACTATCACTGCTACGCCTATCAGACCACGGGTGTGCCGTACCTGACCGTGGACGGCACCGGCACGACGACGAACGCAACGACCACGGCATCCACAAACCACTCCCTTCCGTCCGTGCTGACACCGAACGGCAACAGCAACCTCCAGACGACTATCGGCTACGCCACCTCTTTTGCCGTAACGTCAGTGACCGGGCCGAACGGAGCGACAGGGACCACGACTTACGACAACTACGGCCGTCCCCAGAAAACCACGATTCCTGACGGCGCCGAAACGGATTACACCTATCAATACGTGCCGAATATCCAGACGGCGACAATCACGACAAATGGGAACTCGCAGTGGAAGAGGACCACCCTCGACGGCTTCGGCCGGACGATCACCGTACAAACCGGCTATGGCTCGACCACCGTAAGTGAGGTCGATACGCAGTACGCACCGTGTGCCTGTTCGCCCCTCGGCAAGGTGTGGAGGGTCTCAGAGCCTTACGCTCCAGGCGGCTCACAGGCCTGGACAACGTATACGTATGACGGCTCAGGGAGGACCTTGACTGAGACAAAGCCGGACGGCATCAGCGCGACGAGGTACTCCTACCAGGGAAATCAGACCACGGTAACGGACCCGGCCGGAAAGTGGAAGACCTTCACGAACGACGCTTTCGGCAACCTGACGGTGGTCACGGAACCCGATCCGGACCCCAACAACCCGACTCAAAAGGCAATCACCAATTACGGCTACAACGCATTCAACCAGCTCACCGGCGTCTCCATGCAGCGCTATACGGGGCCGGGAACCACCTACACCCAAACGCGGTCGTTCACTTGGACTGGCCAGGATCTGACCAGCGCCACGAATCCGGAGAACGGGCAGGTGAGCTATCAGTACGATGGAGCGCACCACGTTACGCAGCGTACGGACGCGAAGGGCCAGCAAACGAAATACACGTACGACAGCTACGGACGGCTGACGCAGGTGCAATATCTGGTAAACACCCAGCATCAGGGTCCCGGTGGAACGTATTACACGATGGACGATCAGCCGGACCAGGACGTGAGCTATTCTTATGATTCGGCGCCGGACGATACCTCGGGCTTTACCGCGAACACCTGGGGCCGATTGGCGGAAGTTGTCTTCCACACCCCGGCCTCCGCGGCGCCGATGCAGTATTTATACAACTACAGCGTGGCCGGCCGGGTGCAGGGGCAGCGGTTCGTCGTCAGCAGCCAAACGCTCGACACCACGTATACGTGGGACAATCAAGGCAGGATGACCGGCATGACGTACCCGGGGACGAGCACGACCTACTTTACGGGTCCGGAATACCAGTACATCTACGATTCCGTAGGCCGGTTAAGCAGCATGCAGGGGCAAGCCTGCACCTACGGGGACGGCATCACCTGTTCGCTGCAGACAATCGCCAGCGCGGCGTACAACGCAGCGGGACAGATTTCCACGCTGCAGTACGACACTTTCAGCGAGACGCGGCAATATAACAACATCCTGCAGTTGATCCGTTCGACGGTGACGGCGCAGTCT
>Ga0335083_10009825_pt1 | contig 11597 bp, 12 predicted proteins | sample Lox_Sample_42_FD_206716 | JGI IMG/M metagenome (GOLD analysis project Ga0335083, IMG submission 206716) | Soil microbial communities from Loxahatchee National Wildlife Refuge, Florida, United States - Lox_Sample_4.2 | ecosystem: Environmental > Terrestrial > Soil > Wetlands | place: USA... | reverse complement strand
GATCGCCGTGACCGCGAACGCCGCCTGTCCCAGGGCGGGCGCGGCCACCAGGGGGCGCGCGAACCGCGTGTCGCTGGTCAGGCGCGCGTAAACCCCCGCCAGGGAAGCCGTGTTGCCCACCCAGGGCGCCCAGGCCCGGCTGTTGGCGCCGCTGCCCGCCAAAAACGCGCCGAGCGCCGCCGGCCCGACCACCACGAGGGCCACCAGCAGGGCCCCCGCCAGCGTGGCCAGCATCGCCAGGGCCGCGCGCCGATCGCGGCGCGCGAACAGCGGCAGCATCAGCAGGGGCGTCACCTTCAGCGCGGCCGCCACCCCGAACAGGACACCGGCCCTGCGCGAGCGCCCCGACTCGAACGCGCGGAACCCGGCCGCCATCAGGGCGGCCAGCCAGAGCGACCACTGACCCTTCTCCAGGCAATAGAGCGTGGGCGGCCAGAGCGCCAGCAGGATCGCGGTCCCCAGCATCACCCCGGCCGAGCGGTCCCGACCGGCGATCGCCAGCAGCGAGCCGGCCAGCCAGACCAGGGCGATGGCGGCGATGACCGCCCAGGCCGCCGCCGCCATGGGCCAGGGGAGAAATGCGAACGGCAAGGTCACCAGGGTGGCGGTGGGCGGGTGGATGAAGTAGGGGGCGCCGAGCAATTCGACCCGCGGGGCGCCCAGCCGCTCTGCCAGGCGGTTGCCCTCCTCGCCACGAGGGGGCGCCCCCGGACCGTTTTCCAGCCGGGCGCGGGCGGCGACGTAGTCGCGGGCGAAGTCTGCGGGGGCGGCCACGCCCGCGGCGGCGTCCCGGAACGGCGCCAGCCCGGCGCACAGCCAGCAGGCGGCGACGGCGACGATCCCCGCCCAAAGCTGTCGCTTCCCGCTCACTGCCGGACCATCGACACGCGCGGCAGCGGGATGTAGCCGCGATGAACGAACCGCCACTCGAGCACCGCGTTGTCGCGCAGCCCCAGGGCCGCGAAGGTGGCGTCGGACAGGTCGATCCCGGCCGCGTTGGAGGGTTTGCGGTACGCGCCGCGGCCGCGCTCGGCGGCGGGCCGGCGGCCGGTCGTCCAGTAGTCGTCGTCGACGTTCCAGGGGCCGACGTCCAGCACCGGGACGACCAGCGTCCGGGTGCCGTACCGCAGCTCCACATCCTTGCGCAACGCGGCCGGGTGCGGCAGCGCCACGAACAGGGCCCCCGCCCGGATGGTCTCCCCGCAGGCCAGCTTCTGCCCCACCAGCCCTTCACGCGTGGCCAGGACGTGCTGCCAGGGCCCGGGCTGCGCGGCCTCGTAAACCGCCCAGCTCCCGATGGCCAGGAGCGCGGACGTCATCCCGGCCAACTGGAGGCGCCGGCGAGCCTGCCGGCCCAGGCGCGCGCGCATGGTCGATGGATACCGTCAGGGGTGCCGGGCCGCAAGTTCCCGCGCAACGGCCGCCCGACTCGGTCCGATGCTAAGGTCATGAGTATGCCGGCGCGCCTCCACAGCTACTCGTTCCGGGACTACCTGCAGGTCGAGGAGATGAGCGGGGTCAAGCACGAGTACCTCGACGGCGAGATTTACGCGATGGCGGGTGGGTCAGTCCTGCACGCCGGGTTGACGGCGGTCGTGACGGCCATGCTGTCGGACCAGGTTCGCGGGCGCTGTCGCACGTACAGCTCGGACCTTCGCGTGCGTGTCGCAGCGACGGGGCTCGCGAGCTACCCGGACGTGACCGTCGTCTGCGGACCCGTCCAAACCGATCCGGAGAACCAGGACACCGTCGTCAACCCGACTCTCGTCGTGGAGGTGTTGTCACCGCCGACCATCGCCTACGACCTCGGCAAGAAGTTCGAGCACTACGCACAGATCCCCTCGCTGCGAGCCGTCGTCTACGTCTGGCAGGACCAGCCCCGGATCGAGGTTCGCGAGCGGGTCGGAGAGGTGTGGCGCACGACCGTGGCCGAGAGCAAGGCGATGGCGGCGGTCCCCGGCCTGGAGTGCCGGCTGGACGTCGATGCGCTCTACGCCGACGCGGGCGCCCCACCCGCATGAACATCCGGCCGTTCCAGCCGGCCGACCAGGAGTCCGTCGTCGATCTCTGGTCGCGCTGCGGCTTGCTACGCCCCTGGAACGACCCGCGCAAGGACATCGCCCGCAAGCTGCGCGTCCAGCCCGAGCTGTTCCTGGTGCTGGAGGTCGACGGTTCGGTCGCCGGGACGGTCATGGCCGGCTACGAGGGGCACCGCGGCTGGATCAACTACCTGGCGGTCGACCCCGACGCCCGCCGCCGCGGCCTGGGACGCGCCCTGATGGCCGAGGCCGAGCGCCTCCTGCGCGAGCGCGGCTGCCCCAAGATCAACCTCCAGGTCCGGCGCGACAACCACCAAGCGATCGCGTTCTACGCGCGGATCGGCTTCGCTGAAGACGCCTCGGTCAGCCTGGGCAAGCGCCTCGAACGTGACGACTAATTGCTGAGCGTCTTCTCGGTCTGTTCGCGGCCGTCGAAGCGGAACATCTTCTGCTTGCCGTCGACCACGGTCAGCAGGTTGACCGGGCGGCGCCAGATGCGGCCCAGGGCGGCCAGTGTCGAGCGGGCGTGGTCGACCTGGAGGTCGGTCCCCTCGTGGCGGTGGCGCAGCAGCAGCTCGCCGCGGTTCTCGTGGTTGGCGTCCTCGACGAAGATGAACGGGTCGCCGAAGTTGGTCAGCGAGAACAGCATCTTGTGCTTGATCTTCTCGAACTCGCGCGAGTCGATCTCGTAGTTGCCGGTGCGGTCGTTCAGCGAGAACGAGAAGAACTTGTTCCGCTCGCAGAAGTCGGCGGTGAAGAACTCGTCGATGAACGTGACGTCGTTGTAGAGCTTGCGGACCTCGAAGATCTTCTTGCGCCCCAGCCCCAGCCGCTTGTCCCAGGTCCGGCGCTGGTCCAGGCTCTGGCACTCGTTCCACTCCCGGCCGAAGCGCCCCTTGTCCCAGCGCTCCTCGACATCGCGCAAAAGCTCGATGCCGATCTTGTACGGGTTGAACTGTCCGGGCGCGGTCGCCAGCACGCCGGCGTTGTGGTCGGCGTAGTCGATGATCTCGCTCACCTTGAGCGCCCGCTCCGTCATGATCTTGCTGTGCCAGTAGGCGGCCCAGCCTTCGTTCAGGATCTTGGTCTGGCGCTGCGGGGCGAAGTAGTAGGCCTCGTCCCGGACGATCTCCAGGATGTCGCGCTCCCACGGATCCAGCGGCGCGAACTGCAGCAAGAACAGCAGGACGTCGCGCTCGGGCTCGGTCGGGTTCTTGCGCGGGCGGTCCCGCTCGCGCTCCATCTTCCGCCGCTGCTCCTCCATGTACTCCGGCGGGTTGATGAACTTGTCCATGTACGCCTTGGCGCGGATGCGCGGCAGCTCGGGCGTCTTCTCCTCGCGCTCCCGGTCGCGCTCGGGCGGCGCCTTGCGCACGATGAACGGCGACATCGGGTCGATCAGGTTCTCCAGGCACAGGCAGGCGTCGATGAAGGTCTCGACCTTCTCGATCCCCAGCCGCTCGACGTGGCGCCGCACGCGCGTGGCGTGGTTGGCCATCCCGTCGATCATTCGCCGGTTGGTCTTGGAGAAGAAGTAGTTGTTCTTGAAGAAGTCGACGTGCCCCAGCACGTGGGCGATGACCATCTTCTGGTCGACCAGCGAGTTCCCCTCGAGCAGGTACGCGTACGCGGGGTTGTTGTTGATGACCATCTCGTAGATCTTCGAGAAGCCGTAGACGTGGCTCTTGGTCAGGTGCTCGAACTCCATCCCGAAGCGCCAGTGCGGGTAGCGGACCGGGAAGCCCCCGAACGCCGCCACCTCCTGCATCTTCTTGTAGTCGAGGATCTCGAACTCGCAGTCCCAGAAGTCCAGGCCGTAGGCCCGCCCGTAGCCCTCGATCTCGCGCTGGACGTCGAGCAGGTAGGGAGGCAGCTGCGCCATGGCCCCTACTTCCCCTTGCCCAGGAAGTCGCGAATCGAGTCCATGATCGCGTCTTTTCCTTTGATCTCGGAGACGACCAGGCTGTCCTCCTCGTCGAAGTGCTCGTTCAGGTCCTTGATGAACTGCCCCGACCCGTACGGCGACTCGACCTGCCCATAGCAGAACAGGTTCACCTTGGGCAGGATCTGGGTCTTCAGGATTTCGACGCACTGGACGGTGTCGTCCACCGACCAGTTGTCGCCGTCGCTGAAGTGGAATGGATAGATGTTCCACTCGCTGGGCGGGAAGTCGTCCTCGATCATCTTCGAGCAGAGCTTGTAGGCGCTGGAGATCATCGTCCCGCCCGACTCGCGCGTGCGAAAGAACGTGTCCCGATCGACCTCTTTGGCGACGGCGTCGTGGATGATGTAGCGCGACTCCAGCCCCTTGTACTGGCTGCGCAGCCAGGCGTCGATCCAGAAGGACTCGATGCGAACGATCTCTTTCTGCTCGTCGCCCATCGACCCCGAGACGTCCATGATGAAGATCATCACCGCGTTCGACTGCGGCAGCGGGCTGGTCTTCCAGGACCGGTAGCGGCGGTCCTCGCGCACCGGCACGATCACCGGCCGCTCGGCGTCGTACGTGCCGGTCATGATCTGCCGGCGCAGCGCCTGCCGAAACGTCCGCTTGAAGTGGCGCAGCGACTCGGGGCCGGCCCGCCGGATCCCGACGTAGCGGTCCTTCTGCGAGATGATCCGCTGCTTCCCCTTGGGCTCGATGCGCGGGAGCTGCAGCTCCTCGCCCATGATCTGCGCCAGCTCCTCCAGCGAGAGCTCGACCTCCAGCGCGTGCTCGCCGGCCTGGTCGCCGGCCTTGCCGCTGCCGTCGGCGTTGGGATCGCCCTTGCCCAGGCTGTCGCCGACCTGCCCGTCGCCCTGCCCCACCCCGCCCCGGTCGCGGCTGCCGAAGCGGAAGCGCGGCACCGTGATCTGCGGCAGCGGGATCGACACCAGATCCTTCCCCTTGCGGCCGATCAGCTCGCCCTGCGAGATGTACTTGCGCAGGTCCTGCTTGATCTTCCCGCGCACGATGTCGCGGAAGCGGCGATGGTCGGGATCGATCCTGAGCGCCATTTTTATTTACACCACCAGGTCGACGAAGCGTTTGGTCTCCGGTTCGTAGATGCCGAAGCGGTGGCCGCGGCCCTTGGCCGCCACGGCCTGCTCCAGCATCCCCAGGGCGCGCGTCAGCACCGCCATCGGCTGCTCGGTCTTCAGGTCTCCCATCAGCTTCACCAGCAGCGCCGCGGCCTGACCGTTCACCTCGACGTGAACGGTCGGCAGCGATTCGAGGGTGCGGCGCGTATCGTCGTCCACAGCGCGGTCAGTCCTTCACGTCGCCGCGCGCGAAGATCGACGCGACGAAGTTGAGGACGTCCGTCGCGCAGATCTCGCAGTACCCGTAGTTGCGGATCATGCGGTTCTTCACGACGTCGATCTTCTCCTGCGTGTCGCGGTCGACCACCGCCGAGACCAGTGACGTCAGCTTGATGCTGTCTTTCTGATCCTCGAACAGCTTCAGCTCCAGCGCCTTTTGCAGCCGCTCGTTGGTGCGGAAGTCGAACTGCCGCCCCTCGATGGCCAGCGCCCCGATGTAGTTCATGATCTCGCGCCGGAAGTCGTCCTTGCGCGAATCGGGGATGTCGATCTTCTCCTCGATCGACCGCATCAGGCGCTCGTCCGGCTCCTCGTCCTGGCCGGTGTACTTGTTCTTCACCCGCTCCTTCTGGGTGTAGGCCTTGATGTTGTCGATGTAGTTGGCGCAGAGCTTGGAGATGGCCTCTTCGTCGGCGCTGATGGCCCGCTGGACCTCGTTCTTGACGATGTCCTCGTACTCCTGCTTGACCAGCCCCAGCAGCACGCCGAAGTGCCGCCGCTGCTCGTCGCTGGTGATGAGCGAGTGGTTGCGGAGCCCCGACTCCAGCTCGTTCATGACCATGAACGGGTTGACGCACCCCTCGCCCCGGTCGCTGACCAGGGCGTTCGAGACCTTGTCCTGAATGTAGCGCGGGCTGATGCCGTCCATCCCCTCCCGCGTGGCCTCTTTGCGCAGCTCTTTGATGTTGTCCTGGGTGAAGCCGGGCAGCGTCTTGCCGTCGTAGAGCTTCATCTTCTGGACCAGGGTGAGCTGGTGCTTCTTGGGGTCCTCGAGGCGGGTCAGCACCGCCCACATGGCCGCCATCTCCAGCGTGTGCGGGGCGATGTGCTTGCCGCGGATCTTCCCGGCGTTGTAGTCCTTGGCGTAGATCCGCTGCTCCTCGGAGACGCGCGTGATGTACGGGATGTCGATCTTGACCGTACGGTCGCGGAGCGCCTCCATGAACTCGTTGGAGAGCAGCTTCTTGTACTCGGCCTCGTTCGTGTGACCGAGGATCACCTCGTCGATGTCGGTCTGCGCGAACTTCTTCGGCTTGATCTTGTGCTCCTGAGAAGCACCCAGCAGGTCGTAGAGGAACGCCACGTCCAGCTTCAGCACCTCGATGAACTCGATGATGCCGCGGTTCGCGATGTTGAACTCGCCGTCGAAGTTGAAGGCGCGCGGATCGCTGTCCGACCCGTACTCGGCGATCTTCCGGTAGTTGATGTCGCCGGTCAGCTCGGTCGAGTCCTGGTTCTTCTCGTCCTTGGGCTGGAACGTCCCGACGCCGACCCGGTCCTGCTCGGACAGGATCAGGCGCCGCACCTTCACGTGCTTGATCACCTGGGCCCAGTCGCCCTTGTACTCGGCCATCATCTCCCGGAAGATCAGCCGGCAGGCCGGATCCAGGTCGCCCTCGATGTGGACGTGCTGCTTGCCGGGCTGGTTGATCCCCAGCTCGACCAGCGCCTTGTCGCGCCACTCGGGCGGCACCAGGCGCAGCGGCTCCTCGTGCATCGGGCACTTGAACGTCGTCTGCCCACCCAGGACGTGAGCCAGGCGCTCGGGCAGGTTCCACTCGTAGGTGTAGAGCGCGCCCTCGGGCGTGCGCGAGTACTCCTCGAGCCCGCGCTTGATGAGGCGCGCGATGGTCGACTTCGAGCTGCCCACCGGCCCGTGCAGCAGGATCACGCGCCGCTCGGTCCCGTAGCGCTGGGCCGCGCTCTGCAGGACGCTGACCAGCCGCATGAGCGGGATGTCGAGGCCGAAGATGGCGTCGCGGCCGCCGTGCTGCTCGTCCTTGAAGAAGTTGTAGCGGATGAGCCGCTTCTTGTTGTCGATGTACTCTTCCTGGCCGTAGGAAAGGACCATGTCGTAGACGCGCTGGAACGCGCTGCGCGTCACGGCCGGGTTCTTCCGCACCAGCGCGAGGTAGTCCTCGAACGTCCCTGCCCAGTTCAGCTCCGCGAACTCTTTCAGGTTCTGGAGCGACGCGATCTTGGCGATGAGCGCCGGGGTGTCGGCCTTGCCGGATGCTTCGGAAACGGCCATCGAGTTGATCTCCTTTTTGGGTCAGGACCGCAGGTCGGGGACGCCCGATCAGCCCGGGATCCGCGGGTCTCGATTGTAGCACGACGCGATGTCACTCCGCGCGCCTCGCAGCGGAAAAACATGTGTTTCGCGTGAGCGAACGCGGGCTCTGCCCGCGCGAGCTCATCGCGGGGGGTGCGGGACCCTTCGAGGGTCCCGCATCTAATCGTGAGCGAACGCGGGCTCTGCCCGCGCGGGAGCGAACGCGGGCTCTGCCCGCGCGAGCTCATCGCGGGGGGTGCGGGACCCATTGAGGGTCCCGCATCTAATAATGCGACAAGGAGCCGTCAATCCGCGCTCGTCGAAGGGCGTACGCAAAGAGCCCGACGCCCAGGGGGGCGAGCAGGCCGGCGAAGAGCAGCAGCGCGACCAGCGACGGTCGCAGGGCGCCCGGCGAGGAGCCCACCAGCAGCGCGCCGCGCAGCACCGCCAGCGCGTGGGTGAGCGGCAACAGCCCACCCACCTGTCGCAGCCAGCTCGGCAGAACGCTGACCGGATACATGACCCCTGACAGGAAGAACGACAGCGAGCCGATGACCAGCGCCACCGGGTTCAGCCGCCGGACCAGCATCGTGGTTGCCGCCGCCAGCAGGCCCAGCCCCGAGAAGGCGGCCACGATCAAGGGCACGCCCAGCAGCAGCGAGGCCCAGTCGATGTGGGACAGATCCATCCCCAGCAGCAGCTTGGCCCCCACCAGGTAGCCGGCCGAGCGCAGGGACGCGACGGCGAACTCGTAGATGGGCGGCGATCCCAGCACCATCCAGGGGGGCGCCGGCGTAGCCACCTCAGCCTCCAGCGTCCCCATCATCTGGGCCATGCGGATCCGCTGGGACAGGACCGACACGCCGACTTGCTGGAACTCGGCCGCCAGCAGGCCGATGACCACGAACCCCAGGTAGTTCCCGCGGTAGGCGGTGAGGTGGGGGTTGGCCGTCGCCCCGACGAAGCGCGACAGGAACAGGATCGAGCCGATCGCCAGCGCGAAGCCGAACAGCCGGATGGCGAACGCGCCGCGGTAGCCCCCCAGCGCCGACATCTCGCGACGCACGAACGCCGCGAAGACGCGGCCGAACCAGGCCAGGCCGCCGAGGCCGCTCACAGCCCCAGCTCCGCCTCGATGCGGTCCGGAGGCGCCTCCGAGGAGAGCCGACCTCCGCTCAGGAACAGGACCCGGTCGGCCATGGCCCGCGCCTCGGTCGGGTCGTTGCTGCAGACGATGGCGGTGCGCCCGGCGCGGCGGACGATCTCGTCGCTCAGGAAGGCGCGCAGGTCCCGGGCTCCACGGGGGTCCAGGCCCAGCGTCGGTTCGTCCAGCAGCATCACCCGCGGGTCGCCCAGCAACCCACGCGCGATCGCCAGCCGCTGGCGCATGCCGCGCGAATACTCGAGGTAGCGGCGATCGGCCGCGGCCGACAGCCCGACCCGGTCGAGCAGCTCGTCCGCCTTGCGTCGCGCGACGCCGGGGGTCAGGCCGTGGAGGGCGGCGAAGTACAGCAGATTGCTCCGCCCCGTGACCCGGTAGTGGAAGCTCCGCTCGTCGCCGACCACGAAGGCGACCTTGCGGCGGAACGCCGAGGTGCCGGCCCCGGCGTCGATGCCCGCGACCGAGGCTCGCCCGGTCGACGGCAGGAGCAGGCCGCCCAGGATGCGGACCAGCGTCGACTTGCCGGCGCCGTTCGGACCCATCACGCAGGCGATCTCGCCGGGCGCGACCGTGAACGACACGCCGGCCAGCGCCGGGACCGCGCGACCGAACAGCCGCCCGCGCAGCAGGTCCCGGAGCCCCCCCGGCGATTGAAACGTCTTCCCGAGATTCTCGACGGCGATCGCCGGCTCGCTGCTCATTGCGCCAGCGGCTTGCCGCCGCGCTGGAACTTCACGACCGCCGCGTTGTGCTCGGCGACCGTCTGCGAGAAGTAGTGAGTTCCGTCGTTCTTGGCCACGAAGTACAGGTACGGTGTGTGGTCCGGCGCCATCACCGCCTCCAGCGCCGCCCGCCCCGGGTTCGAGATCGGGCCGGGCGGGAGCCCCTCGTGCGTGTACGTGTTGTACGGGTTGTCGTGGTCGTCCAGCTGGATGCGACGGATGCGGCCGTCCCACTTGAGGCAGGCCGCGGACCTGGGCGTCGCGACCGTGCAACCATAGATGATGGTCGGGTCGGTCTGCAGCAGCTTGGGCGAGAACGTCGGAAAGTGGAGCCGGTTCATGAACACCTGGGCGATGCGTGGCCGCTCCTCGCCGCGCCCGGTCTCCTTCTCGACGATCGACGCGAGGATCACGATCTTCGCGTCGTCGAACCCCAGCGTCTTCTTCAGCTCCGCGACGCTCTTGGCGTGCGCCGCCTTCAGCTCGGCGAAGACCTGCCGGTGCCGTCGTACCATGGGGATGAGAGCGCGCGCCGGCGGCGTGTGCGGCCGCAGCCGGTAGGTGTCGGGGAACAGGTAACCCTCCAGCGAGGCGCCCGGCAGGCCCAGCTCGGCCGCAAACGCCGGATCCGTCGCCTTCATCAAGATGGCGGCGCGCGGCGCGACCCCGGCCGCCTCGAGGATCTCGGCGATCTCGACCAGGTTCTTCCCCTCGGGCACGACCACCGTGACCAGCTCGTCCGCGGCCCCCTTCACCAGCACCTCCAGGATCTGTCGCGGGGTGGCCGGCGCGTTGATCTCGTACTTGCCCGCCTTGAAGCGGCTGGCCACGCCGCGCTGCCCGGCGTACAGGCGGAACACGGCAGGGTTGCCGATCAGGCCGGCCGCGGCCAGACGGTCGGCCACCTCGCCGGCGCCGGCCCCGGGGGGGATCTCGATCTCCACCTTGCCCTGGGCCCACCCTGCCGGACGATCGCCGTAGGTCCAGGCCAGACGCAGGACCACCGCCAGCGAGACCAGCCCGGCGACCCAGGTGGCCGCGAACACCATCAGGGCCCGCTTCTTGGCCGGCGTCACGCGGCCGTCCCCCCGGCGCGCCGGCCGTCCAGCCAGCGACGCAGGATCAGCGCCGCCGCCACCCGGTCGACGACCTGCTTGCGCCGCTTGCGCGACAGGTCCGCCTCGAGCAGCACGCCGGTCGCCTCGACCGTGGTGAAGCTCTCGTCCACCAGCTCGATCGGCACCTCCAGCACCGCCCGCAGCCGCTCGGCGAACCGCTCGGCCGCCAGGGCCGCGCGCCCCCGCTCACCCTCGGGCGAGAGCGGCAGGCCGATCACCACCCGGTCGGCGCCCTGCGCGCGCACCAGATCCCGGATGGCGTCCAGGTCGCGCTGGCCGCCGTGCCGCTCCAGCGTCGCGTGCGGGTGAGCGCTCAGCCCCAGCTCGTCGGTGACCGCCACGCCGATGCGCCGCGCTCCCAGATCCAGGCCGAGGACTCGTGCCACGCGCTCATCTTATGTGGAACGACGCCGCCGTTCCACGTATACCCCGGGCATGGCGGACCATCCGAGACCGACCGCGGGCGAGCCCGGCGCGCCGCAGATGCAGATCGACATCGACGACACGGTGGCACAGGGGACGTACTCGAACCTCGTGCTCATCAACCACAACGACAACGAGTTCGTGCTGGACTTCGCCTACATCCAGCCGACCACGCCACGGGCCCGCGTCCGCGCCCGCGTGATCGCCTCCCCCCGCCACGCCAAGCGCCTGCTGCGCGCCCTCGAACACAACCTGAGGAGATATGAAGAGCGCTTCGGCCGGATCGAAGAGCCGGAACCGCCGACAGGCACGATGATCAGCTGAGGCCTGTGGCCCGAGGCCGTCTTCATCCGACCGCGCCCTCGAGCGTCACGAGCGTGCCGGCGCGTGTGTCCAACTCGGCCATCGCGCCCGTCACCAGCGCGCGGTTTCTGGTCCCATGGCCGAAGGCGCCGCCCACCGCCACCGGGATCGACAGTCGCGCCAGGCGCTCGACCAGCACCTCCTCGGCGGTGGGCGAGGTGGCCCGGGTGGCTTCGGGCTCGCGGCAGCTGGAAAAGTCGCCCAGCACCACGCCGGACGCGGCGCCGAACAGCCCGGCCAGATCCAGGTGCGTGATCAGCCGGTCGACCCGGTAGGGGCGTTCGCCCAGGTCCTCGAAGAACAGGATGGCGCCGTCGACGTCCGGCAGGTAAGGCGTGCCCACCAGGCGCGAGAAGACCTCGAGGTTGCCGCCCAGCAGCGGACCGCGGGCGCGCCCGGGAACGACCTCCTCGAGCC
>Ga0335083_10009824_pt1 | contig 11598 bp, 11 predicted proteins | sample Lox_Sample_42_FD_206716 | JGI IMG/M metagenome (GOLD analysis project Ga0335083, IMG submission 206716) | Soil microbial communities from Loxahatchee National Wildlife Refuge, Florida, United States - Lox_Sample_4.2 | ecosystem: Environmental > Terrestrial > Soil > Wetlands | place: USA... | reverse complement strand
ACACCTCGTCCCCCACCGCCCATCTGGCGGCGCCCTCGCCGAGCGCGGCGACCCGGCCGCTGCACTCCAGCCCGAGGACGTCGCAGATCCCGTCCGGTGGCGGGTAGAGCCCCATCCGTTGGAGGAGGTCGGCGCGGTTCACCCCGGCCGCGACGACCTCGATCAGGACCTCGCCGGCAGCGGGCGCCGGATCCTCGACCTCCGCCCAGCGCAGCACGTCGACATCGCCGGGACCCGCACAGATGACCGCTCGCATCTTAGGTCAGTGCAGCAGATCGCGAAGCGCGGCCGTCATGTCCGCGACGGCGTCAGCGGCCGCGGGGCTGAGCAGGCCCAGGCCGAAGAACCCGTGGATCATTCCGTCGTAGCGGGCGTAGCGGACATCGACGCCGGCGTCGGCGAGCGCGCGAGCGTAGGCCTCACCCTCGTCGCGAAGGGGGTCGAACTCCGCGGTGCCGATGATGGCCGGCGGCGCACCGGCGAGGGAGGCGGCCCGGATCGGGGACACGGTCGGGTCGGACCGGTCCGCGTCGGCCGGGACGTACTGCTCGTCGAACCAGGCCATGTCATCGGCGGTCAGGAGGTAGCCGCTGGCGTTGTCGACCCGCGATGGGTACGCCGCGTCGGTGGCAAAGTCGACCACGGGATAGATCAGGAACTGGCCGGCGAGGGCAGGGTCGCTGCCGCGCATGGCGAGCGCGACCGCCGCCGCCAGGTTGCCCCCGGCGCTGTCCCCTCCGACGGCCAGCCGTTGCGGATCTCCACCCAGACCGTGGATCCGGTCGGCGGCCCAGCGGGTGGCGGCCAGGCAGTCGTCGAACGCCGCGGGGTAGGGATGCTCGGGCGCGAGGCGGTACTCCACACTCACGACCGTCACCTCGCCATCGCGGCAGATCAGTCGCGCCTGGTCGTCGTGGGTCTCGATCGTGCCGACGACAAAGCCGCCACCGTGGAAGAACGCCAGTGTCGGCGTCGGTCCGTCGACGTCCGGCCGGTAGATCCTGATCGGGATCGGCCCGGCCGGTCCCGGGATCGTCGAGTCCTCCACCGCGCGCACCGGCGCGAGGGTGGACGGATCGCGCATCGAGACGGTCGCGGCGGTAAACATGTCGCGGAACTGCTCGGCGGTGCCTGAGGCGAGTCCGCCGCCCCCGAGTTGAGCGAAGGCGGCGATCAGGTCGCCGAGCTTGGGGTCGAGCGGCATCAGGGTGCCTTTCGAGTCGGGCGCACCTCGTCAGGCGACGCGCGAGGGCGTGGTGAAGGCGTCCCACATTCTGCCGTAGAGCCCGCCCTGTGCGAGCAGGTCTTCGTGGCTCCCATCCTCGACCACCCGCCCGCCGTCCACGACCAGGATCCGGTTGGCGGTCCGCGCGGTTTGCAGGCGGTGGGCGATGACGATCGAGGTCCGCCCGGCGGCGACGACATCGATCGCCCGCGTGACGACCGCCTCCGCAGCCATGTCCAGCGTCGCAGTGGCCTCGTCGAGGAGCAGGATGGCCGGGTCGACCAGCAACGCCCGAGCGAGGCAGACGAGTTGCCGTTGGCCTGCGGACAGGGACCGGCCGCGCTCGCTCAGCGCGGTGTCGTACCCGTCAGCGAGCGTCTCGACCCAGGACGCGAGGCCGACCTGGCGGCAGACCTCGGCGACCTCCTCCTCGGACGCCTCGGGCCGGCCGTAGGCGACGTTGTCCCGGATCGTGGTCGAGAACAGGAACGGCTCCTGCGGAACGTAGCCGAGCCGGGTTCGGTAGGCGGCCGGATCGAGATCACGCAGGTCCCGGCCGTCGACCGTGACCTGTCCGGCGGTGGGGTCGTAGAACCGCGCCGCGAGTTTCATCATCGTGCTCTTGCCGGCCCCGGTTCGTCCGACGAGCGCCACCCGCTGCCCGGCCGGGATGACCAGATCGATCCCGCGCAACGCGTCGTGCGCGGCCCGGCGGTAGCGGTAGTGCACGTCGACCAGGCGAATCTCGCCGGCCAGGCGAGTGACCGGGATCGGCACCGCGGGCGCGGGGGTCGACGGCACCTCGTGCAACAGCGTCCGGAGCTTTCGAATCCCGGCCCGGGCCTGTTGGTAGGAGTCGAAGACCTGCGACAGCTGCTGGATCGGCGCGAAGAACTGGGTCAGATAGAGGACGAAGGCGATGAGTACGCCGGCGAACGCCGGGTCCTCGCGCAGCTCGCCGACACCGAGGGCAAGGACGAGCGCGGTGGCGATCTGCTGCATCAGTTCGGTGGAGGCGACGTACCAGATTTGAATCGACAGGGCCTGCATCCCGGCGTCGCGGTTGGCGGCACCGAGCACCCGGTAGTTGCGCCGGTCGGTCTCCTCGCGGGTGTGGGCCTGGGTCACCCGCACGCCGGCGAGCGACTCGGCGAACGCGGCGTTGACCGTGGCGATCGTGTCGCGCTGGCGGTCGTAGGCGACGGTCGAGCGCTTCTGATACCAGACCGTGGCGATCGCCATTGCGGGGAGCACCGACAACGCCACCAGTGCGAGGCGAAGGTCCGTCAGGAGCAGAACGATCGCGATCCCGATCAAGGTCAGGACCGATACCACCGCGTTGAGCAGACCGTTTTGCACGAGGTTGGACAGGGTGTCGACGTCGCTCGTGACCCGGGTCAGGATGCGACCGGTGAGCTCGGACTCGTAGAAGTCCATGCCCAGACGCTGAAGATGCGCGAACACTCGCACTCGCAGCCCCGCGAGCACGCGCTCGCTCGCCTTGCCGGTGGTGATCGCCGCGGCCCACATGACCCACCAGTCGGCCAGCGAGACCGCGGCGAACACCGCGGCGACGGCAAGCAACGCGCTCATCGAGTCCTGGGCGACGCCCCGGTCGACCCCGGCCCGGATCAACGTCGGCTGGGCCAGCGTGGCGAGGGTGTCCGCGACCACGAGGGCGAGGCTCATCGCGAGGACCAGCCGTTGCTGGTGAAGCAACCGGCGCACGGTGACCGGGGTGCGGTCGTCCGCCGCGTCCTCGGCGATCGCGTCGGGCAGGACGTCGTCGGCCGGCGGGAGGGCCTCGAGGTCGGCGAGTAGCTGAGGGCTCGGCGAGAGCATGCCCATCCAGCGCGCACCGCCGCCTGCCTGGATCCGGCCGCCGGCGACCTGACCGGCGACCATCGGCGGACGGGCCCGAGCCGCGACGGCAACGGCACGCTGCGGTGCGTCGGCCCGGGTGGTCACCGGGCTCAGCAGCGAGGTGGCGGTTGGCACCGAGTCCATCAACTCCCGGTAGCGCGGGTTCGTCGCGGTCAGCTCGTCGTGGGTTCCCTGCGCGACGATCCGTCCCTGATCGAGGAGAACGACCCGATCGGCAAGCCGGGCGGTCGACTCTCGGTGAGCGATCAGCACCATCGTCCGATCCGTGTGCCAGCGCCGCAGCGCCGAGTGCAGGTCGGCCTCAACCTCCGCGTCGATCGCGCTGGTCGCGTCGTCGAGCACCACGACGTCCGGGTCGGCAAGCAGCAGACGCGCGAGCGCGATCCGCTGCCGCTGGCCGCCGGAGAGCGTCAGGCCACGTTCCCCGACGATCGTGTCGTAACGGTCGGGGAGCTCGTCGATGAACTCCGCGGCTTGAGCGGCGTCGGCGGCCCGGCGTACGTCGTCCTCGGTTGCGTCCGGACGGCCGTAGGCGATGTTGGCGCGGATTGTGTCGGAGAACAGGAACGCTTCCTCGAAGGCGATACCGACGCGGGACCGAACCGAGGCGTACGTCGCGTCGTGGATGTCGCCGCCGTCGATCAGGACCCGTCCAGCGGTCGGGTCGTAGAAGCGGGGCAGCAGCATCGCCAGCGCGGACTTGCCCGACCCGGACGGGCCGACGATGGCGATGACCTCGCCCCCGGCGATCGTGAGGTCGATGTCGTCGAGGACCAACGGGCCGTCCGGGGTGTGCCGGAAGTCGACATGGTCGAAGCGCACCTCGCCGGCGTGATCGGGCAGGTCGGTCGCGGTCGGCGACTCGTTGATCGTCGGGCGGGTGGACAGCACGGATACCACGCGCTCGACCGCGGCATGCGCTTGCTGTCCGAGCGCGAGCACCGCGCCGATCATCCGCGCCGGTGCGGCCAGCTGCACCAGGTAGGTCGTGCAGGCGAGGAACGTGCCGAGGGTCATCTGCCCGTGCAGGGCGAGGTAGCCGCCGACCAGCAGGACGCCGAACTGGCCGAGCGCCGGAATGCTCTGCAGCCTGGCGGTGAACACCGCGCGGCGCCGAGTGGCCCGCATCCGTCCGGCGTACATGCTGCGGGTGGCCCGGACCACCCGCTGGGTCTCCGCTTCTTCTTGACCGAAGCCCTTGACCACCCGTACGCCGGTGACGGCCTCTTCCACCGAGTTGGTCAGCTCAGCTTCGCGTTGCTGCGCGTCCCAGCTGGAGGCGAACACATCGCCGCGTGAGCGCGCGCCGACGACCACGGTCAGCGGGATCGTGATCATCGCTACGAGCCCGAGTTGCCAGCTCAGGATGAGCATCGCGACGATGCTCGCCGCCAGTTGGAGCACGTTGGCGAGCACCTGCGGTCCCCAGGCGAGGAACTGCTGGATGAGGGTCAGGTCGCCGCTGGCTCGCGAGACGAGTTGTCCGGTCCGGAGCCGGTCGAGCGCAGTCGCGTCGAGCCCGAGCAGGTGGTCGTAGAGATCGTTGCGGAGCCGGTACTGCACGTCGTAGCTGACCAGGCCGGCGCGCCACCGGCGCGCCCGAGTGGCGAAGAACCGTAGGACTCCCAGCACGAACAGCAACGCGATCCAGCCGGCGACCGACGGCTGCGAGGGATCGAGGGCGTCGTCCACGATCACGCGGGCGATCAGCGGGGTGACGGTGATGATCGCGGTGGTGACCATCGCGGCCGCAACGCTGACCACGAGCGTGCGCTTGGCCGGTCCAACGAACCCCCACAGCAGCCGCAGCCAGCCGGTGGAGCGCACAGCGGTGTCGGTTGCGGGTTGCGCCGGGGAAGGGTTTGTCGTCGTCACGTCGGATACATCTTTTCACTGCGCAACGACATCCGCACGCGAACGACCGCGCGACGGTGTCTCGCCGCGGGGCCGGATGCGCGGCGGGCTACTTCTGCGCGGTGAAGTACTGGATCGTGTGGGACTTCTTGGGGTTCGACGGATCCGCTGCGGAGAATGCGCACTTCACCCGGGCCTTCTTATCCGCCTTGGTGGGTGGGCAGTGGTAGGTCTTGCCTGCGATCTTGGCTTTGAACGCCTTGAACGTGAGGGTGCACTTGAACGTCCCCTTGGACGAGGAAGCGATCGTCGTCGCGTTGTCCAGGTCCTGCCGCTGCCTCTTGCCTTTGACCATCGCGAACACACAGATGTAGTTCGTCGTCTTCTCCGCCCCGTGGGCCTTGAGCGTCATCTTGGTGCCCACGTGCGCAGTCGTCGGAGACAGCGTGGACGGGAACATCCCGTTCTTGCCCGTTGCGGAATGGCTCGCACCCGCTGACGCCGGCAGCGCGACGCTGACCACGACGGCCAGGCCACTGACCGCTACCACCAGTGTCCTGTTGACGCGCATGGATGAGTTCACGGGCTGGACCCTCCGGCTCGGCCACGCCGCAACGGCGTTGGGGAAGTAATTTCCCGAACGATACTTGGCGTGAGACCGCGCGTCGGGCGTTTACTTCTTTGCGGTGAAGTACTGGATCGTGTTCGACTTCTGGTCCGACGTCGACATCGCGATCGCGCACTTGTAGTGCGCCTTCTTGTCCGCCTTGGACAGCGGGCAGTGTCGAGCCTTTCCGCTGACGGTCTCCTCGAAGGGTTTGAACGTCAGCGTGCAGCTGACCTTGCCCTTCTTGGTGGACTTGACCTTCTTCAGTGAACCCAGGTCCGGCCCATAGTGCGTCTTGCCTTTGATGACGACGAACAGGCAGTCGAACGTCGCCTTCTTGCGCGCATGCGTGCCCTTGATCGTGAGCTTCGTGCCCTTGTGCGCGGTCTTCGGTGTCAGCGTCGAGTGGAACGTGCCGTTGCTCCCGGCCGAGGCGGGTACGGTCGCGGCCGCCGCGAGGGACAGGCCGCTGACTGCCACTGCAAGTCCTTTGTTGATGCGCATGGGTCCTCCGAATCAGCCACGCCGATGTGGTCTGGGCGTCTTCCCCTGAAGGTTGCAGCGGATGTGGGAGCGGATTGGTTACTTCGGCGACCTGGCAGCATGAGCCGATGCGGACGCTCGGGGTCGATCTCGCGGCCGAACCGGCCGGGACGGCCACCGCTGCCATCGACTGGTCCGGGTCCCGCGCCGAGGTCGTCGCCGTTCGGATCGGGCAGACCGACGGTCAGGTCGCGGAGCTGGCGGCGACCGCCGAACGAATGGGGCTCGACAGCCCGCTGGGCTGGCCTGAGGCGTTCGTCGAATTCGTCGTGGGTCATCGGGACGGTCGCACGCCGCCGGCGACGGATCTCGCAGGCCGGCGACTGCTTGCCTATCGGGAGACCGACCGCGCGATCACCGGGCTGACGGGACTGCGACCTCTCAGCGTCGCGGCTGATCGGATCGGGCACGCGGCGATGCGCGCGGCCGGTTTGATGGCGCGGCTCGGGGCCGACGGCCACGACGTACGCCGCGATGGTCGCGGGTTCGTGGTCGAGTCCTATCCGTCCGGGGCGCTCAAGCAGTGGGGGCTGCCGCACCGGTCGTACAAGGGCAGTGGAGGAGCGGCCGCGCGCGCTGCGTTGATCGACTCGGTGTCCGCCGCCTTTCCGGCGCTGGAGTGGGGATCCGCCGAGGAGACCTGCCGCGAATCGGACCACGCGTTCGATGCGGTGATCTGTGCACTGATCGCCCGGGCCGCGGCACTCGGGGCGGTCAACCAGCCGGACGAGGGGCAGGCCCGGCTCGCGGCAACCGAGGGCTGGATCGTCGTCCCCACCTGCCCCATTCGCCAACTCGCGCAACCTGCCCGTTTTCGCACCGAAAACGGGCAGGTACTGCAAGTGGGCGAGGACAGTGGGGCGTCCCGTAGCCTCCTTGGATCAGGAGGGCTCGCCTAGTGGACGATGGCGGCGGTCTTGAAAACCGCTATGGGCAGTGATGTCCATCGTGGGTTCGAATCCCACGCCCTCCGCAGTTTGTGACGAATGCGAAAGGTCACTTAGCGCTTGCGACGAGCCGCGCGTGACTGAGCCCGCTTGGCCTTGCGCTTCGCGCGCTCCTTGTCCGATGCGCTGTGGTGATCCTCAGCCTGTAGCTGGGACTTGTTGCGCGTCATCACGGTGACGCCCGCGACGACGCACAGTACGGCGAGTCCGGAGAAGACGACGATGTACCAGGGGCTCATGGTGGGACAAGAACATCATGAATCCGGGGTGGCGTCGAACCGGCCAACAAAACGGGCGAGGCGAGCCCGGATCGTTGGTCGCGGAGCTCGCCTCGCCCGATGGCTTCGACGCCCGGAGCTAGTCCCCGGTGGCCGGGTCGATGACAGCTGAGACGAGCCGCACGTTGTTGGCGGGGAAGCCGCCGCACCGCGCGTGCTCGTAGATGATGTCCTCGTCCGGCGCGATGTAGACGCAGAAGATCTTGTCGTCCGTGACGTAGCTCTGCTGCCAGCGGATCTCCGGCCCGAGCCCCGCGAGGACCTGGTTGGACTTGGCACTGATCGCCTGAAGCTCCTCGGCCGACAGCTTTCCGGCGCCCGGCAGATCGCGCTCGATGACGTACTTCGGCATAGTGTCTCCCTGGTGTACCGTACCGTTGGTACGGAACTAACATTCCGGCGGTATGAGAGAACCATACCGTCAGTATGGAGTCAAGAGTGACAGTCGATCGACGGGTCGAGCGGGGTCTGTCCACGCGCGAGGTGCTACTGCGATCCGCCCGGGAATGCTTCGGTGAACACGGATTCGCCGCGACCACCATCGATGACGTCGCGGAGCGCGCCGGTGTCACCAAAGGCGCGCTGTATCACCATTTCTCCGATAAGGAGCATTTGTTCCGCGCGGTCTACGAGCAGCTCGAACGCGAGGTCAGCGACCGGGCGGTCGTGCACTTCCTCGAAGCGGACCACTGGAGCGCACTCGTGTCGGGGTGCCTGCTGTGGGTTGAGCTGCACGCCGATCCCTGGGTGCGCCAGATCGTCCTCGTCGACGCCCGCGGGGTCCTCGGCTGGGAAGCCGCGCGCGATATCGAGAGCCGCCTGTCCACGACCGCGCTGCGCGGCGCACTTCGCAAGGCGATGCACGGCGGGGTGATCGAACGCCGCCCACTACGCCCGCTGTCGTTCATGCTTATCGGCGCCCTGAGCGAAGCGTGCCTCTACCTGGGCGAGGCGAGCGACAAGGCCGAGGCCCGCGCCGAGGTCGAGGCGCTCGTCACTGCGCTGCTGAGTGGTTTTCGGACCGATCGCGGCGCGACCGCGACCGGGTAGCCCGCCCAGCTACCCGGGTTCACGCCGGGTGGGGGTAGCGCGAGTACGTCGGGAAGTTCCCGTAGAGCTGCTCGCCGGGCTCACCGAGGGTCACCGCCTGAACCAGCAGGTCCCCGCCGACGAAGGCGCCTTTCCACGACGCGCCGCGACCGCCGAAGACCTCGTCGCGGTCGCCCCGGCTACGTGGCTTGTTGATGCCTACCTTGAACGCCTGGAGCTGCTCGGCGACCCGCGCACCGAAGTCGGCGTTGTCGGTGGCGATCGAGGCGACCAGCGATCCGTTGGAGGCGTTCATGCCGGCCAGCAACTCGTTCTCGGTGTCGACCACGATCACGCTGTCGATCGGTCCGAACGGCTCGGCGTGGTGCAGCGCCCAGTTCGTCGGCGGCGCCAGCACCGCCGACGGCGCGACGTAGGCGTCGGTGTTCTGGCCGGCGAGGAATCGACCGCTGTCGAGCTTGCCGTGGTAGAGCGGAACCGCACCGCCCGAGACGGCTGCGGCGTACTGGTCCCGCAACTCGCTCGCCTTGCTCGCGTGGATCACCGGCCCGAAGTCAAGGTCCGGGAGCGGATCGAAGCTGGTCTCGACCGCGAGCGGATGACCGAAGGTCACCGATTGCACGACCGGCAGGTACATCTCGAGGAACTCGGGGAACAGCGCTCGTTGCACGACATAGCGCGGGTACGCCGTACACCTCTGCTTGGCGTACTCGAATCCCTTCTTCAGGTGCGTGGCCAGGTCCGACCAGCCGGTGAAGTCCCAGATCCCCCAGGTGTTGAGGCCCTCCTGCTCGAGGAAGTGCCGCTTGCCCGTGTCCGCGAGGGTGGTAGCGGCCTTGCGGCCGTTGGCCCGACCGCCGACGAAGGCAAGCGCGCCGATCTCGGGCGCGCTGATCAGTGCGGTCCCGAGGCTCGCGCCCACGCCGGACAGCAGGGTGACGGGCAGGTCGTGGCGGCGCATGATCGCGTGCGCGAGGGTCAGGGTGTGAAAGCCGCCCTGACTCGGCGTCTTCGCGACGACCGCGTTTCCGGCGAGGGTTTGCACGAGCTCGGCGTGGACCTGGACGCTCATCGGGTAGTTCCAGCTCGCGATGTTGCTGACCGGTCCCGGCAACGGCGTGCGTCCGGCGATCTGGCGCTCGATCTGGTCGACGTACCAGACGATGCCGTCCAGCGCTCGGTCGACGTCGGCGCACGCGAGCCGCCAGGGCTTGCCGATCTCCCAGACGAGCAACAACGCGAGGGTCTCCCGGTGCTCCCGCATCTCCTCGACCGCTGCCGTCACCCGCGCCTTGCGCTCGTCGAGGTCGACCGCACCCCACGCTTTGTGTTCGTCGGCGGCCTGGGTGATGGCGGTGACGGCCTCGTCGTGCCCGATCCGCGGCGGGCCTTGGATCGGCGAGCCGTCGAGCGGAGTCGAATGCTCACCGGGATCGCCGATCCGTTGCCACTCGCCGCCGATCAGGTTGAGGATCCGGTCGGCATCGAAGGCTTCCGGTGCCGCGGCGGCGGCACGTGCGTACGCGTCGTCCCACGATGTACCCGGTTTCAGTGACAGTGACATTGATCGGTCCCATCCGCGGCGGATTCGGTGCCGTCCATCCTTGCCGACGAATGTGTCGGACGTGAGCCCGCCCGGCTACGGTCGCGCTGCCCCGCTCAGGCTGGGCAGGTTGACGACGATCGCCTCTTGGGTAGTGCGGGCGATGACGACGACGGCCTCCTCGTCAGGATCCGGATTCTCCTCGCGATGCGGCAGCCACGGCGGAACGTAGACGTAGTCACCGGGCGCGGTCCGGAGCCGCTGTTCGTCGCCGTCGGCGAAGAACACGAACTCCGGGTGACCCGTGACCACGTAGATGCCGGTCTCGGATTCGCCGTGGTGATGGTTCGCGGACGCAGTCGAGGCGGCCACGTGGGTCTGGCCCATCCAGAGCGCGACGGATCCGACTGAATCGCCGGAGATTGCGCCAAGGCGCCGCATCCCGGGGGTCTGGCCGGTGTCTGCCGACAACGTGCCGGACGCGATCCGGTGCAGCTTCTGATGAAAACCGTCGGTGCCGCTCACGGGGTCACCCGGATGGGGGCGTAGCCGAAGCCGACCCCGCTGCGAACGAGTGGGAGGTCGGCCATCGTCGCGATCCCCGGTGGGGCGGCGCACACGGCGGGGATCGCGTTGACCGCCTGCATCGCGGTCGCCACGCTCGCCGCCCGCACGTGCTCGGCCATCGGCAGGTTCCTGGTCCAGCTCGCCAGGCTGAGGAAGTGCGCGCGCATCGAGGGGTCGCCTTCGATCGTGAGCGTCCAGCCGTCCTGCGGCGTCGGCCAGTGCGCCGGATACTCGCCGCCGACCGTCCACAGCGTCTCGATGTCGACGAGCGTGCGTCCGGCACGCTTGCCTTCCCAGTGCCAGCGCTGTCCCGACACCGTGCCGGCCGCGAGGGTGATGCCGAAGATCTCGTGGTCTTGCTCGGCGAGCACCAGTTCGACCTTCGTCGTGATCTCGTCGATGCCTGCGCCGAGGGAGTCGGCGATCAGCGCGATCTCTTCTTTGAAGATTCCGCTGTTGAAGCGCAGGAACTCGCTGTCGTGCTCGTTGACCTCGGCCGCGGGCCGGCCGAAGCGCATGTTGTCGAAGGTGATGTGGGTGCTCTCGTAGAACGTCCAGTCGGCCCGTTCCTGCAGCGTGATCCGCTCGATCGTCCGGCTCATCCCCGACAGGGCAAGCGGCAGGACGCCGCTGAGGTTGCCGGGGTTCAAACCGGTGCCGTGGATCGACGTACCGCCCTGCTCGCAGGCGGCCAGGAGCCGATCGAGGTCCGTGGGCGGCAACGCCCTCGGGTAGAACAGGAACGCCGTGGTCACGACGTTCTTGCCGCTTGCCAGGAGCGCGCAGACCTGATCGAGCGAGGTGTTGCGCGGCATGTAGGCGACGCAGTCCGCGTCCAGGGCCAGGAGCGCGTCGAGGTCGCGGGTGGCGAACACGCCGATCGGATCCCGGCCGGCCAGCGTGCCCAGGTCGGCGCCGTCCTTGTCCGCGCTGTGCACCCACCCGCCGACGAGCTCGAGGTCCTCGCGGTCGATCACGGCTCGGATCGACTCAACCCCTTGCGCGCCCGTCGCCCACTGGATCACCCGGTACGCCATGACGTCTGTCTACCGCACCCGCGGGTCCGACGGACGCGCTAATCTGACGACGCGTCAGATCGG
>Ga0335083_10009822_pt1 | contig 11598 bp, 9 predicted proteins | sample Lox_Sample_42_FD_206716 | JGI IMG/M metagenome (GOLD analysis project Ga0335083, IMG submission 206716) | Soil microbial communities from Loxahatchee National Wildlife Refuge, Florida, United States - Lox_Sample_4.2 | ecosystem: Environmental > Terrestrial > Soil > Wetlands | place: USA: Florida... | reverse complement strand
TCCCAAATTCTTATCTGGAGCAAAGATTATTTTTTGCTCTTTTGGCAGACTTTCAATTATTTTTTGAGCATTCGAGGAAGTGCATATTATATCACTCAGGGCTTTTATCTCAGCCGAACAATTAATGTAAGAGATGACTATATGATCAGGATATTTTTCTTTGAATGCCAAGAATAAATCTGCGGGTGCCGAATCAGCTAAAGAACATCCGGCTTTTAAGTCGGGTAATAATACTTTTTTTTCAGGATTAAGTATTTTAGCGGTTTCTGCCATAAAATGAACGCCTGCAAAAACAATCATATCTGCCTTTGTTTTTTCTGCCTCCTGAGCTAAACCCAAACTATCCCCGATATAATCAGCAACATCCTGGATATCCGGTTCCTGATAATAATGTGCCAGTAATATCGCATTCTTTTCTTTTTTGAGACGTTCTATTTCATAAAATAAATCTAACGCAGGGTCTATTTCAATATCCAAAAATCCAGTTTTTAAAATATTTTCTTCTGCTTGTGTAATGTGCATAACCGATATAATATTTAATAATTAATATTTTTTATAAAATATCTATTATTACTATCCCTGTGAATAAGTGGAAAATATTATTTATCAGATATTGTTTTTTATAAAACATTTTTTTTTCCACTTCATTACACAGAAGATTAACAAACGAAGATATTGTTTTGATCAGGGTTTTGGTTATTTATTCACTGATGTGGAATAAGTCAGAGTCTGAAAACAATTTCATAACAGAGTACAGATGCCCTTAAGGAAAACTGTTTGGTTTTCTACCATTTTCAAAACCGCATGGGATAAACACAAATTTACTGTCCAAAAATCCACAAAAAAATAGGGGGCCGGGGAGCGTATATTCACCAGATTTTCCCTTTATCCAGAACCAGAAGTTAGTTTTAGTTTCACAAAAGATGTTTCACAGTCTTAAAAGAAAAAAATTGTTTGTTTATTCGCCCGAAACATAGAAGGGTAGTATATTTTCGCAGATTCACATTATTTGTTCATAACTTTTTTTACCCTATTTTTGCCATCCATTTTAAAAACCGATCATATATAAATATATGTCAATTATTCAGCAGATCCGTGATAAAGCTGCATGGCTGGTTTTTGGTCTGATTGCTTTAAGTCTTGTTGGATTTCTTTTGATGGATGCCTTTGTCGGAAGAAGTCGACTTTTTGGAGGAAGTTCTAATACTGTTGGAGTAGTGAATGGAGAAAAACTGGATTACATAGATTTTCAAAAGAAGATTGCTGCCCGGGAAGAGCAGTTTAAAGCACAGGGTTACCCGATGAACGAAATGATGCAACAAAATATCCGGGAGGAAATTTGGAAAGAATTTGCAGATGAAGCCGTTGTAAGCCCGATTTATAAGCAGCTTGGCATTACCGTTAGCGATAAGGAACTAAACGATATGCTTGTGGGACAAAATGCAATTCCGGATATCAGACGCTCTTTTACAGATCCAAAGACGGGTGTATATGATGTGCAGCAGGCGGTGTCAACTATTGGCCAGCTGAGAACTATTTATTTAGGAAATAAAAAATCAGACAGAAACTATGAAATTGCAAAAAGATTATTTGAAGAGCTGATTCCACAATGGGAAAAACAAAGACAAAGGGAAAAATACCTTTCTTTGATTTCCAAGAGCGCCTATTCCCCAAAATGGATGATTGAAAAGTCAAATGCCGATAATAGTCAGATGGCTTCTATTTCTTATGTGAACATTCCGTATACGAGCATTCCCGACAGTCTGGCAAAAGTGAATGATAATGAAATCGAGGAATATGTAAATAAGCACAAAGAACAGTATAAACAGGAAGAGTCAAGGGTCATATCATATGTCAGCTTTAATGCTGCGCCGACATCAGCGGATAGCAATAATATTCGTCAGCAATTATTGAGTCTCAAAAATGAATTTGCCACAACAAAAGATGTGCAGTCATTTCTTGCGCGTAATGGTTCTGAAATTGGTTTTCTCGATGGATATGTTTCAAAGTCCAGGATCCAGGTCCCTCACAAAGATTCTATAATAGCTATGCCTGTCGGAGCTTTATTTGGTCCTTACCTGGATGGAGGAAATTATGTAATTGCAAGAAAGATGGATGAAAAGCTCATGCCGGACTCTGTCAGAGCCCGTCATATTTTAGTTGCAACTGTTGATGCTAAAACCGGCCAGCCCATATTAGAAGATAGTGTTGCTAAAAAGAAAATAGATAGTATTCAGACTTTGATTGAAAAGGGAGGGAGGTTTGATAGTCTTGCGGCAAAATTATCCGATGATCCCGGATCCAAAGAAAAAGGAGGAGATCTTGGATATTTTCCATTGGGACAGATGGTAAAGGAATTCAATGATTTTTGTTTTACAGGAAAAAAGGGAGAGAAGAAGATTGTAAAAACACAATTTGGATATCATTATATAGAAATACTCGATCAGAAAAATTTTGAACCGGCTTATAAAGTCGCATATCTCGCAAAAAAAATAGAAGCAAGTACCGAAACAGATCAAAATGCATCGGGATTGGCCAATCAGTTTGCGGGCGAAAGCCGAAACTGGAAAGCATTTAATGAGAACATTCAAAAATCTAATCTGCAGAAATTAACAGCTCCCGAAATCTCACCCAATGATTTCATGATACAGGGGTTGGGCGCGAACCGACAACTCATCCGGTGGATATATGATGCTGATTTGGGAGATGTATCAGAGCCATATAGTGTGGGCGACAAATACGTTGTAGCCGCGGTTTCTGAAATTAACCCTAAGGGCACAATGAGCGTCTCAAAAGCGAAACCACTTGTTGAACCCATTTTGCGTAATCAGAAAAAAGCGGACCAAATCACAAAAAAAATTGGAAGTCCCGGCGACCTTCAGGCAATATCATCATTGGGTCACGGTGTGCAAAAAGCTGATAGCATCAGTTTCTCTTCTCCTTATATTCCAAACGTAGGTCCGGAACCTAAGGTTGTCGGCGCCTCATTCGACAAACAATTACAGGGAAAACAGGCGTCACCGGCAATCGGAGGAAATATTGGCGTATTTGTAATTAAAGTCGAAAATGTTTTTGCAAAAGCTAATTTTAACGGAGATATTGAACAGACCAGGCAGGCGCAAATGAGATTACAGGAATCCGCTATTCAGAACCAGGCCATTGAAGAGTTAAAGAAAACCGTAACAATTAAAGACAATCGGGCTAAGTTCTTTTAGTAAAGAAATCCTCCTTAAAAAGGAATTATTATTTGACGGCGGGGCTATAAACCCCGCTGTTTATTTATTCCAAGTAAACAAACCTTTTAGCGTCGTAACTTCGCATTTTAAGAAATCAAAAATGCCGGAAGAAATTATAAATAAGATAGCAGCGAGCAGTCTCCAAACAATTGATCTCGGGGAATTTTATCCTAAAGAGGAAATCCTGCAATTCGACCTAAAACCTTATTTATTCATGGAGTTGATATTAAAAGAAAAGGAGTTTCGAGACGCATTGCAGAGGGTTGATTGGATCATATATAAAGATAAAATAGTTGCTGTTAATTGCAGCGCAGACGCAATTATACCCGTTTGGGCTTATATGTTGGTGGCGACTTATTTGCAGCCGGTAGCGAAGGACATCATTATGGGGGATAAGGACTCGGCCATTAAACAAATTTTATTAAAAGGAATTAACGCGATTGATTTGGACACATATAAGGATAAAAGAATTGTAGTAAAAGGATGCGGCGACTTACCCATCGGTGAATTTGCATACATGGAAATTACAAAACTGCTTCAGCCGCACGTAAAAAGTATTATGTATGGAGAGCCATGTAGTACGGTACCCATTTATAAAAAGAAATAATTTTTTAATTCTCTCAAACTATTTTTCTCAGGACGGGAATTTTCAAGAATGGTGACCTATGAGTTATAGTTTTATCTTTCCGGTTCGTTTTAAAAATCATAGAGCATGGTTATAATCAGAAAGGCGCTGATGAATGATTTACCCATCTTAGCGGATTTATTTAACTTATACAGAATTTTTTATAGGAAAGAACCGGATACAGAAGAAGCAGAAAGATTTCTTCAGGAGCGGATGCATAATAATGAATCGGTGATTTTTGTTGCTGAAGAAAATGAAAAACTCATTGGGTTTACGCAGCTTTATCCTCAGTTCTCGAGCACCAGGATGAAACGCAGTTGGTTATTGAATGACTTATATGTTTTGAAGGAATTCCGTGGACGCGGAGTTGCAAAACTACTGATGGATGCTGCCAAACAATTGGCAAATCAAACCCAAAGTGCCGGAATATTGCTGGAAACGGAAAAATCAAATGCCATTGGAAATCGGTTGTACCCTTCCGCGGGTTTTGCCATTTATGATCAAACCAATTTCTATTGGTGGGAAGCCAGATAACTATCGGCCGGAATCAAATTTTATAATAAAGTTCCTTTCATTATAATGAATGCAACCGAAAAGTAAATGATGAGACCTGTTACGTCAACAAGTGTTGCTACAAATGGAGCAGAGGATGCTGCCGGGTCTGCTCCGAATTTCTTTAATATGAGAGGAAGCATGGACCCTGATAATGTTCCCCACATCACCACGCCGATCAATGCAAAAAAAACAGTAAGTGCGACTAAAAGCCAATGATCACCATAGTTATGGAGATGAAATGCCTGCCAGAAAAAGATTCTGAAAAAGCCAACAATCCCTAAAATAGTTCCGAGAAAAAGACCAGAAAATATTTCTTTGCGCATAACAAACCACCAATCTCTAAAACCTATTTCACTGAGTGCCATCGAACGGATGATAATGGAAGATGCCTGCGATCCGGAATTACCCCCACTTGAAATAATCAGTGGAATAAATAGCGCAAGGACAGTTGCTTTGCTGATTTCGCCTTCAAAATAGCCCATAGCAGTTGCAGTAAGCATTTCACCCAGGAATAAAATAATCAGCCAGCCGGCCCTTTTGCGAATCAGATTCGAAAAAGCGATAGACGTATAAGGCTCATCCAGTGCCTCGGATCCTCCGATTTTTTGGATTTCGCGGGTTCCTTCTTTTTCTACCAACCGCAGCACATCATCGAGTGTAACAATGCCCAGCAATACACCTGTTTCGTTGGTGACAGGAAGTGCATAGCGGCTGTTATTCCGAAATATAAGTACCGCCTCCTTTTGCGAATCATTTACCTGAAGAGAAATATATTGATTATCCATTAATTTTTCTACGCTTGTAGAAGGCTCCACGATGAGAAATTCCTTTATATTGATATCATCAATCAATATACCATTGTCATCAATGACAAATAAAAAATTAATGGATTCGGTTGCTTGTCCGCGTTGCTTAATAGTATCAAGAACTTCCTTAACCGTGTTTTCTTTTTTTACGGCTACATAATCCGGTGTCATCAATCGACCAACAGATTCTTCGGGATAACCAAGTAGTTTGAGGGTTTCAGCACGGGTTTCAGGGCTTAATATTTTGATTAACTCTTTTACCGCATTGCCTGGAAGCATACTCAAAAATGCCGTGCGGTCATCCGGTTGTAGGGCATTAAGCAGTTCAGCAGCTTTTTCATCTGGTAAAGACTTGATAATGATTTCCTGCTTTTTTTTCCGGAGAAACTTAAAAGCCTTAGCAGCATTTTTAATATCAATATGCTGAAATAATTTTCCTGCCCAGTTCGTATACCTGTTCGTAAAATCTACAATATCTCGGGAACTAAGTTTGTTGAGTTTTACAAATTCAGTAATCCGATTATTCTGTAGCAGATTCTTTATATCATTCAGGTTAAGCATATGAAGTATTTAAATGACTATTACAAATTTCCTGCTTTAGATCATTTAAAAAAATTTATGCGTTAAAACATTTTAATTACATAGATTTTGTTGATCGACATAGCCGGCCAGATTGTTATATTATCTTTAAGTGATGAAAATAAAATTCCATTTTTTATATCTACCTGCTTTTCTCGCGCTTCTTTTTTTAGGACAGGAATTACACGACTGGGCGCATTTTATTGCAGCAGAAATTTTCTGCGGCTGTTGGGGTAGCAAAGGTTTTGACAGCTGGACAATTTGCGATCATTGTGCAATTACCAAGGACATTGGAGTATTTATTTTTTTTGCAGGCCCCTTCGCCACATATATTATTATTTGGTCTGCCTGGTGGCTGATGAGCCATAATCATACGGGAAAACAGCGATCTGCAGGTTTTGCATTGTTGTTCGCAGCAATTCCATTTGTTAGAATATTGGCTGCAATGGCAGGTGGCGGGGATGAAACAAGATGCTTGCGTGAACTTTTTCAAAATGCAGATGGGAGTAACCGTCATATAGTAGCGTTAGCGGGTCTGTTTTTTGTTTGTTTGCTTACAATCCCGGCTTTATTAAGAGCTTTTATACTGTTACCAGGCCTGAGAGAAAAAGTATTTTTATTTCCCATTTTCCTGGTGGTTCCCATGTATGTCCATCAATGGATATTGAAGGGACTCATGACTAAATTGCTGGAAAGAGGATTTCTTAACAATGAAGTATTCCCGGGAATTCCCATTCTTGTTATTGCCTGGGCTTTTTTATGGATAATGGTCTTGTGGTTGACTTATAAAAATCTGTTGAATTTTTTTGAGAAAGCTGTGTGAATTCATTAAATCGGTATGGCTTCACCCGAATCATCCCTTGAGTGGCTCGTAATTATGCTGCGGCTTTTTTCTGCATGAAATCCAAAATAAAAAGAGTGATTTTTTTCCTGCATCTGTTGAATAATTTTTTTAAAGGAATAATTATTCCCTTCACAGAAGATTATTTCATTGGCCTCCTGTTGCTGCCGGGTAATTTTTTTTCCTGAGGTTTGAAGCAGGCTTTTAATTTTATCTATGCCGGATTCATCACCGATCAGGAAGACTGTACCAGGGTTATTTTTTTTTGATTGAATTGAATTCGATATGAGGGCTAATTTGCTCCTGCACCATACTCCAAATTGAATAAGATAAAAAGATAGCCCCGATGTGCCGAAATGCTTTCGGTAAAATTGATCCATAGCCTTGTAAAATAGCTTTGTATATCCGGAGTCTTTTTTTGTACTTTCTCCTTTGAAATGAATAATGGTGGTATCGGCAATGTAAAAATTGGTATACCCCATGTGTTGAAGACGATAACTCAAATCAATGTCTTCGGCATACATAAAAAACTGCTCGTCAAAACCACCTGTCTTGTCAAGCGCTTCTTTTTTGATCATCATAAATGCCCCGGATAAAACATCGACCGGATTATTTTTGAATTCATCCAAATGACCAAGATAATAGGATGCAAAAAGCTTTGAATGCGGAAATAAAAAAGATAAACCACTTAGCCGGCAGAATGCTGCCCAGGGAAAGGGAAAACCACGTTTGGATTCTTTGAGAAACCGGCCGCTTCCATCGATCATCCTTACTCCTGCGGCACCAATGTGATTTGCAGACTCCAGTGCAGAAATACAAACGGAGAGGCTGTCTTCTGCAATAATTGTATCAGGATTCAGAAACAAAACATATTTGCCCCCGGTCATCGTTAATGCCTGATTGTTTGCTTTAGCGAAACCCGTATTTTTTTTGTTAATGATGAATTGAATTTGCGGAAACCGGGATTGAAGAAATTCTATACTCCCATCAGATGAATTATTATCAACGACAAATATTTCTGTTTCATTGACCAGGAGATCATTCGTACCTATAGCTTTCACAAGCGAACAAAGGCATTGTTCCAGAAAGTATTTTACATTGTAATTGACAATTATTACGGAAAGAATCACTTTAAATTGGAAGTAATAAGCACGAAGTACGATTTTTTAAGCATTCCGGCAAAATGTCAAATTCGATAATTGCCCCCATTAGTCAAGAAACAAGAATGGTCAAAATCTAAGCATAAAGCGGAAACTCAAAACTGAATGTATCTTTGCGCCATGTTAAAATCTACACTGATTAAAGCAACGGAAGCAGGAGCCAGGGTTATAGAGGAATATTTCCAGGGGGAGTTTAAAATTTCCAATAAAGAAGGAGTCAACAATCTGGTGACCGAAGCAGATCACGCTTCTGAAAAAGCGATTTTCGATGTTATTAAAAAAGAGTTCCCTCAACATTTTATATTGAGCGAAGAAGCTGGTGAAATTATAATGGACTCTAATTATAAATGGATCATTGATCCTATAGATGGGACGGTAAATTTTGCACATGGGATCCCTCTTTGCTGCGTGTCGATAGGTCTGGAACAGGATGGCGAAATGATTATGGGTGCGGTATATAATCCTCTTGTTGATGAATTTTATTTTGCTCAAAAAGGATATGGTGCTACCCTGAATGATAAAAAAATTTACGTGAGCGAAGAAACAGAAGTGAGTAAATCCTGTATCGTAACGGGTTTTCCTTATACGTATCTGGATCAACCGAACGGCCCTCTGGAAGTTTTTTCAAGATTAATCCGCAAGGGTGTCCCGGTAAGGAGGCTTGGATCAGCGGCTATAGATCTGTGTTGGGTAGCTGCAGGACGCTTTGATGGATTTTATGAACACAAGTTGCATGCCTGGGACAGCGCGGCAGGATTCCTGATTGTGGAAGAGGCAGGAGGAATGGTTTCGGATTTCAAAGGAAGAAAATATTCTCCTTACCAACCGCAGATAGTTGCCAGCAATGGGAAGATCCATGATGAATTGCTCAAATGGATACACGATGAAATTTAATTTTGTTGTTATAATCTTCCAAATCACGAAATAATAAACATCAATAAAGATGTCTGAACAAAGAACTGAAATATCTTCCCTGGGCGAATTCGGATTAATTGAACATCTCACTAAAAACATAGAACTGAAAAATGCTTCCTCCATTGTAGGTGTAGGAGATGATGGCGCCGTTATTGATCATTTTGGTAAGCAGACGGTTATTTCAACAGACTTATTGATAGAAAATATTCATTTTGATTTAATATATACTCCTTTAAAACATCTTGGCTATAAAAGTGTGGTTGTTAATCTGAGCGATGTATATGCAATGAACGCGACTCCCACACAAATCACAGTAAGCATAGGGATCAGCAATCGATTCAGCCTGGAAGCATTAGATGAATTTTATGATGGAGTATATGCAGCATGTGAAAAATATTCGGTCGATCTGGTAGGAGGTGATACTTCTTCTTCACAAAAAGGATTTATTATTTCAGTGACTGCAATCGGTGAAGTGACCCCTGATAAATTTGTGCAGCGAAGCACGGCCAATAAAGGTGATCTGCTTTGTTGCAGCGGAGATCTGGGTGCGGCCTATCTTGGACTTGTTTTTTTAGAGCGGGAAAAGAAAATCTTTTTGGAGAATCCACAGGTAAAACCAGATCTGGAAGGAGAGAAATACGTTATCGGAAGAATATTGAAACCTGAAGCAAGAAAAGATATTATTGAGTTTTTTGAGAAATCTGATATCCTTCCGACTTCTATGATTGATATCAGCGATGGATTAAGCTCTGAGATCCTGCATATCTGTAGGGAAAGCAATCTTGGATGTGTTTTGTATGAAGAAAAAATTCCTATCGCAGAAGAGACCCGGATTGCGGCTTTTAAATTTGAGCTGGATCCTACTGCATGCGCATTAAGCGGAGGTGAAGACTATGAATTGCTTTTTACCGTTTCTCAAAAGGACTATGATAAACTGGCGTTAAATGAAGAAATAAGTGTAATTGGATATATGACAGAGCCTGAAAAAGGAAAAAAAATTATTACAAAAGGAGAGAATAGCTTTGATATCACCGCTCAGGGATGGAATGCCTTTAGTATAAAATGAGTAATTTCATTAAATGACATTCCGTAATTTTTATTGTCTTACTTTGAATGCCTTACTATGTTGTTAAACATGATTAGTTCCCAATGAAAACAATCGTGTATTTTTTTTTGGTTGCCTTTATTTTTTTTGGTTCCTGTAAGGCGGGTAAAGAGGTCTTCGATCCGAACAAAAAGTTTTCTGTTGAAGAATTAAAACAGGATTATCATTTGTTCAGAAATATTCTTGAAGAATCTCACCCCAGTCTGTATTGGTATACAACAAAGGACAGCCTTGATCATTATTTCGATGAGGGATATGAAAAGATCAGGGATTCGATGACCGAAGTGCAGTTCAGAATATTATTGAGCTATATAATAGCAAAAATTGATTGTGGACATACGGTTATCAAATCTTCAAAAAAGTTTTCAAGATACCTTGATACAACGCAGTTAAAAACTTTCCCCCTGGCTTTAAAATTCTGGCAGGATACTATGGTTGTAACTGCCAATCTGAATCGCCACGATTCTATTCTGAGAAGAGGCGTTGTATTAAAAAGTATCAATGGATTCACACAACCTCAGCTTAGAGATACTTTTTTTAATTATATAGTAACGGATGGATATAGTGCTTGCGGAAAATATCAGGCACTTAGTACAGGTTTCGCTTTTGCCAATCTTTATAAAAATATTTTTGGCCTCCCTTCGAGTTTTAATATTCATTATATCGATAGTTCAGGACTGGAAGAACAGACAAATATTCCAATTTATGATTTTAGAGCTGATACGATGAATCGCCTTGGATTTTCAACAGAACATATTAATGCGAAACATAAAAAACCCCCCCCTCAATTTTCATTTTTTTCCAGCAGTAATTTGCAACTGGATACAGCAGGCAATACTGCATTCATGACGCTAAATACTTTTGACAGAAGCAATCATCTGAGAAAGTTTTTTCATCAATCCTTTGAGGCGATTGAAAAGAATCATATCAGGAATTTAATTATCGATGTCCGTTCCAATGGGGGAGGCGATGCGGGGATCTCAACACTGCTTACGAAATATATTATCGATAAAAAATTTAAACTTGCTGACTCCTTATATGCGATGAATCGAAGCAGCCGATATGATAAATATATTGACAAAAGCTTCCTGTATCACGTGATGATGATTTTTGTAACAAAGAAAAAATCTGATGGAAAATATCATTTTGGCTATTTTGAGAGACACTACTTCAGCCCTAAAACAAAGAATCATTTTTATGGGCATGTATATGTATTGATTGGCGGGAATTCATTTTCGGCGACTACTCTTTTTGCGGGTTCATTAAAAGGGCAAAAAAATGTGACCCTGGTTGGGGAAGAAACCGGAGGGGGTTATTATGGGAATACAGCCTGGGTAATTCCTGATGTTACATTGCCCAATACAAAAGTCAGATTTAGGTTACCAAAGTTCAGATTGGTAGTTGACAAAACAAGACAAAAAAATGGAAGAGGCGTAATGCCCGATGTATGGGCTTTGCCTTCGACAGAAGCGATTCGCAGGGGAATTGACTTTAAAGCAGAAAAAGTAAGAGAGCTAATTGATTCCGGAAATAATCAAAATAAATAACCGGAGATTTCATATCATAAACGGTATTATTAATTAAGATTTGTATATTTTTTTAATCCTGTGGTTTTATGAAATATTTAAAAAAGTTAATAACTCTTTTATGTCTGATTCTTTTTGCCCAAGTTCTTCCGGCACAAAATTCACTTTCTGAAGCCAGAATGAAAACATTGAAGGGAACAATAGTTCCTTTTTCAACTGCGACGCAAAAGGATTCTTTGATTCTGGTTTG
>Ga0335083_10009821_pt1 | contig 11598 bp, 9 predicted proteins | sample Lox_Sample_42_FD_206716 | JGI IMG/M metagenome (GOLD analysis project Ga0335083, IMG submission 206716) | Soil microbial communities from Loxahatchee National Wildlife Refuge, Florida, United States - Lox_Sample_4.2 | ecosystem: Environmental > Terrestrial > Soil > Wetlands | place: USA: Florida... | reverse complement strand
TGCGCGTGAGGAACCTCTTCATCTGTTCCGGCGTGGTGTTCTGCGCCTCGTCGAGGATGATGAAGGATTCGTTGAGCGAGCGGCCGCGCATGAACGCCAGCGGCGCCACCTCGATGATGTTGCGCTCGATGAAACGCGCCACCCGGTCGAAGCCCATCATCTCGTACAACGCGTCGTACATCGGGCGCAGGTATGGATCGACCTTCTGCGTGAGGTCGCCGGGCAGGAAACCCAGCCGCTCGCCGGCCTCCACCGCCGGACGCACCAGCACGATGCGGCGCACGCGCTCGCTGTGCAGCGACTCCACGGCGCAGGCCACCGCAAGATAGGTCTTGCCCGTACCGGCCGGTCCGACGCCGAAGGTGAGATCGTGGCCATGAATGTTGGCCAGGTAGCGCTTCTGGTGCTCGCCGCGGGCGCGGATCAGGCCGCGCGGCACCCGGGCCGCGTCATCGCCGGGCAGTGGAATCACCGGCGCGGCGCGCGGTGCACCCGCGGCATCCTCCTGCCCCTCGTGCTCGCGCAGCGCCAGGTGCACGTCCGGCAGCTCGACCGGCCCACCACCGGCGGTCAGCTCGAACAGGTCGCGCAGCACCTGGGCCGCGCCGCCGGAAGCCCCGCCGGCAACCCGGAACTGGTTGCCGCGACGGCGCACCTCCACGCCCAGCCGCTGCTCGATCAGGCGCAGGTTCTGGTCCAGCGGCCCGCACAGCGCGGCCAGGCGGTGATTGTCCTCGGGCAACAGCTCGAATTCGAGCCCCTGCGGCAGGCTGGCTTCGCGTCGCTTCACGCGGTGAGTTCCCCGCGCTCCAGATCGGCCGACAGCAGCCGCCCGCGCAGCGAGTTGTGCAGCGCCTCGGTGATGGCCACGTCGACGAAGCGGTTGATGAGTCGCGCGTCGCCGTCGAAATTCACCCAGCGGTTGTTCCCGGTGCGCCCGGCCAGCTGGCGGGCGTCGCGCCGTGAGGGTCGCTCCACCAGCACGCGCTGCACGCTGCCGACCATGGCCTGGCTGATGGCGCGCGCCTGCGTGTCGAGCTGCGCCTGCAGCCGCGCCAGTCGCACGGACTTCACCGTCTCCGGCACGTCATCCGGCAGCGAGGCCGCCGGGGTGCCCGGGCGGCGGCTGTAGAGGAAGCTGAAGGACTGGTCGAAGCGCGCCTCGGCCGCCAGCTCCAGCGTGTGCTCGAAATCGCGTTCGGTCTCGCCGGGGAAACCGACGATCAGGTCGGTGGACACGGTGATCTGCGGGCGCACCGCGCGCAGCTTCCGCAGCTTCTGCTTGAATTCCAGCGCGGTGTAGCCGCGACGCATCAGTGCCAGGATGCGGTCCGAACCGCTCTGCACCGGCAGGTGCAGGTGGTCGACGAGCTTGCGCGTCTGCGCATAGGCCTCGACCAGCGAGTCGTTGAAGTTGACCGGATGGGAGGTGGTGAAGCGGATGCGCTCCACCCCGGGCATGGCGCCGACCGCGCGCAGCAACTGCCCCAGATCCATGGGCGGGGCGCCATCGCGCGCGCCCTCGTAGGCATTCACGTTCTGCCCGAGCAGCGTGACCTCGCCGACGCCCTGCGCCACCAGGGCGCGCACCTCCTCGAGCACGGCGGCCGCCGGACGGCTCACTTCCTCGCCGCGCGTGTACGGCACCACGCAGTAGCTGCAGAACTTGCTGCAACCCTCCATGATGGAGACGAACGCGCTGGCGCCCGTGGCGCGCGGTGCCGGCAGGCGATCGAATTTCTCGATCTCCGGAAAGCTGACATCCACCTGCGCTCGCCCGGTGCGGCGCAGCTCGCGCAGCATCTGCGGCAGGCGATGGATGGTCTGCGGGCCGAACACCAGGTCCACGAAGGGTGCGCGCCGGGTGATGGCGTCACCTTCCTGGCTGGCCACGCAGCCGCCCACGCCGATGAGCAGCCCCGGGCGCTGCGCCTTCAACTGGCGCCAGTGGCCGAGCAGCGAATACACCTTGTCCTCGGCCTTGTCGCGCACCGAGCAGGTATTCATCAGCAGGATGTCGGCCGACTGCTCATCGGCCGCGGGCTGCAGTCCTTCGCTTGCGGCGAGCACGTCCCCCATGCGGGAGGAGTCGTACTCGTTCATCTGGCAGCCGAAAGTCTTGATGAAATAACGACCGGACATGGAACCTGACAGCAGGGCACGGAGGGGCAATTCTATCGGATGGTGCAGAGCACAATCCGATTCCGACCCTGCCTGTGAGCCGGCCGCCCGATCCGTGCCGGGGCAGCTTCCCGGCTCAGAAGGGGATGTCGTCGTCGAAATCGGCGCCCGGGGAACCCGCCGGGGCTGCCGCCGGGGCGCTGCGGCTGGCCGGTTCACGGGTATCGCGGGTTTCCTGGGCTGCTCCGCCTCCGCCGCCCCGGCCCCCCAGCATCTGCATGTCACTGGCCACGATTTCGGTCGAATAGCGGTCGTTGCCGGATTTGTCCTGCCACTTGCGGGTCTGCAGCCGGCCCTCGACGTAGACCTGCGAGCCCTTGCGCAGGTATTCCGCCGCGATCTCGCCGAGGCGGTTCCACAGCACCACCGTGTGCCACTCGGTCTGCTCCTTCTTCTCGCCGGACTGGCGATCGGTCCACGAGTCGGTGGTGGCCAGGCGGATGTTGGTGACCGTGGTGCCACCCGGCGTGGTGCGTGATTCCGGATCCTGCCCGAGGTTGCCGACGAGAATGACCTTGTTGACGCCGCGTGCCATGGTGGGACCTCTGGTTGCAATGCCCGGGTACAGCCTAGTGGCAGCGTCGCGGATGTGCAGCGGCATTCATGCCGCGAGTATCCAGATAAAGGCGCCGCCCCGGCCCGGGCCGCTATAGTAATCGTTTTCCTGCAGCTGCTGCGTGCCCATGGAAACGATCCGCGTCCGCGGCGCCCGGACGCACAACCTGCGCGACATCGACGTAGATTTGCCGCGCAACCGCTTGATTGTCATCACCGGTCTGTCCGGATCCGGCAAGTCCTCGCTCGCCTTCGACACGCTGTATGCGGAGGGCCAGCGGCGCTACGTGGAATCCCTGTCGGCCTACGCGCGGCAGTTTCTCTCGATGATGGACAAGCCGGACGTGGATTCCATCGAGGGCCTGTCCCCGGCCATCGCCATCGAGCAGAAGGCCACCAGCCACAACCCGCGCTCCACCGTCGGCACGGTCACCGAGATCTACGACTACCTGCGGCTGCTGTATGCGCGCGCCGGCATTGCGCGCTGTCCGGAGCACGGCATCGAGCTGGCCGCGCAGACCGTCAGCCAGATGGTCGACCAGGTGCTGAAGCTGCCCGAAGGCGAGAGCTGCCTGCTGCTGGCGCCGCTGGTGGCGGGCCGCAAGGGCGAGCACCTGGACGTGCTGGCCGAACTGGGATCGCAGGGCTTCGTGCGCGTCCGCGTGGACGGCACGGTGCACGAACTGGATGCGGTGCCGAAGCTGGATCCGAAGAAGAAGCACGACATCGAGGCCGTGGTGGACCGCTTCCGGCTGCGCGCCGACATCGCGCAGCGCCTGGCGGAATCCTTCGAGACCGCGCTGCGCCTCGGCGGGGGCATCGCGCGCCTGGCCTTCGCCACCGGCAAGCGCGAGCAGCTGGTGTTCTCCAGCCGCCACGCCTGCCCGGTATGCGGTTACAGCGTGCCGGAGCTGGAGCCGAAGATGTTCTCCTTCAACAGCCCGGCCGGCGCCTGCACCGCCTGCGACGGGCTCGGCTACCAGGAGTTCTTCGACCCGGCGCGGGTGGTGCTGCATCCGGAGCTGTCGCTGGCCGGCGGCGCCATCCGCGGCTGGGACCGGCGCAACGCCTACTACTTCCAGATGATCCAGGCGCTGGCCGCGCACTACCGCTTCGACATCGAGCTGCCGTGGCTGAAGCTGCCGCAGAAGGCGCGCGACATCGTGCTCCACGGCAGCGGCGAGGAGGCCATCGATTTCAGGTACGTGGACGCGCGTGGTCGCTCGGTGCGCCGCGCACATCCCTTCGAAGGCATCCTGCCGAACCTCACGCGGCGCTATCGCGAGACCGAATCGGTCACCGTGCGCGAGGAGCTGGGCAAGTACCGCGGCATGCGGCGCTGCCCCGAGTGCGAGGGCGCGCGGCTGAATACCACCGCGCGCCACGTGCAGGTGGCCGGCGTCACGCTGCCGGAAATCGCGCGGTTGTCGGTGGCGAAGGCCATGGAACATTACGCCCGGCTGGCGGTGGCGGGCTGGCGCGGCGAAGTGGCCACGCGCATCGTCAAGGAGGTGGCCGACCGCCTGCGCTTCCTCGTGGATGTGGGCCTGGACTACCTGACGCTGGACCGCAGCGCGGAGACCCTGTCCGGCGGGGAGGCGCAGCGCATCCGCCTGGCAAGCCAGGTGGGCGCCGGCCTCACCGGCGTGCTGTATATCCTGGACGAACCCTCTATCGGCCTGCACCAGCGCGACAACCAGCGCCTGCTCGCGACGCTGCGGCGCCTGCGCGACCTGGGCAACACGGTGGTGGTGGTGGAGCACGACGAGGAAGCCATCCTCACCGCCGACCATGTACTCGACATCGGCCCCGGCGCCGGCGTGCATGGCGGGCGCGTGGTGGCGCAGGGCACACCGGCACAGGTGCGCGACAACCCGGCCTCGCTGACCGGTGACTATCTCGCGGGCCGCCGGCGCATCGCCCTGCCGCTGCTGCGCCATGCGCCGGACCGCGAACGGCTGATCCACATCGCCGGGGCCTGCGCCAACAACCTGCAGGACATCGATGCCACGTTTCCGCTCGGGCTGTTCACCTGCGTAACCGGCGTGTCGGGATCCGGCAAATCCACGCTGGTCAACGACACGCTGTACGCCGGCGCCGCGCGCCATCTCGGGCTGACGGGTTTCGCGGCGCCGCAGGCGCGCAGCATCGAGGGGCTGGAGCACATCGACCGCGTCATCGACATCGACCAGAGCCCCATCGGCCGCACGCCGCGCTCCAATCCGGCGACCTACACCGGCCTGTTCGCGCCGCTGCGCGAGCTGTTCGCGCAGGTGCCCGAGGCGCGCGCGCGCGGCTATGACGCCGGGCGCTTCAGCTTCAACGTGAAGGGCGGTCGCTGCGAGGCCTGCCAGGGCGATGGCGTGATCCGCGTGGAAATGCACTTCCTGCCCGACGTGTACGTGCCCTGCGACGTGTGCCAGGGACGGCGCTACAACCGCGAGACGCTGGAGATCCGTTACCGCGGCCGCAGCATCCACGAGGTGCTGCAGATGACGATCGAGGAGGCACGCGCGTTCTTCACGGCCGTGCCGATGATCGCCGACCGGCTGCAGACGCTGCTGGACGTGGGCCTGGGCTACATCCAGCTGGGCCAGAACGCCACCACGCTGTCAGGCGGGGAGGCGCAGCGCGTGAAGCTGGCGCGCGAGCTGGCCAAGCGCGCCACCGGGCGCACGCTGTACATCCTCGACGAGCCGACCACCGGCCTGCATTTCCACGACGTGGCGCAGCTGCTGGTGGTGCTGCACCGGCTGCGCGACCAGGGCAACACGGTGGTGGTCATCGAGCACAACCTCGACGTGGTCAAGACGGCTGACTGGATCATCGACCTGGGCCCTGGCGGCGGCACGCATGGTGGCCGCATCGTGGCCGCCGGGACGCCCGAACAGGTCGCGGCCCGCGAGGACTCCGCCACCGCGAAATTCCTGGCGCCGCTGCTCCCTGGCGTTCAGTAGCCGTAGGAGTAGCGGATGCCGAGGAAATACTGCTTCACGTCGTGGTCGAAGGCGCCCTTGCTGTACTCGGAAAAGCCGCCGCGCAGGCCGACATAGGGCGTGATCCAGAACGTCGCCGCGGCACCGTAGAACAGCGAGGTCTTGCTGTCCGATTCGCTGTACGAGAACGTCTGGGCGCCGGTCGGCGGTGCGATGGTGAAATCCAGCGCGAGCTTGTTGTCCGCGAAGAACAGCCCGGCCCGCGCATCGATCGAGAAGAATTCCCCGACATCGGCCGCCGCCACTGCGGCCACGCCCGGGCCGCGGGTGTGGAAGGTGGTACTGCCCGACAGCGGCTGCGGGCCGTCGAAATCCGCGGTGCCGTCGCCGTCGACGTCGACCGGGCCGAAATCAGCGGTACCGCTGAACGCGTGATGGATGCGGCCCATGTCCAGGTACGCGCCCTCGACCGCGAAATAGGGCGAGAACTGGTAACCCACCCACAAATCGTAACCATGCGCCTTCTTGCCGAGGCTCGACTGGTCGATCGACACGTCGGGCGCGTCGCTGCAGTAGATGTCGCTGGACAGCCCGCACTCCAGGAACGGCTCGAGCTGGGCATCGAATTGCGCCGCGGTGCGATCGAACCGGTTGGTGTCGTAGTCGCCGGCAATGTAGAAGCCGCGTTCCACCGCCATGGCCGGCAGCGCCACTGCGAACGCGGCCAGCAGTCCCAGCGCACCCATGCCGCGCCGCCTCCGGGCATGCCTTGTCGTCATGCAGACCTCCTGTGGTTGCGGCCGCGGCGCGAGCCGCGCTTGCACGCCAGCCGTACCATACGCGTCACGCATGCACCGCGTCACCTGTCGCGCGCGCCGCCGCCCGAGCCCGCCGGCCGCGGCTGCAGCGAGGTGAAGTACTGGCGCACCTCGCCGTTGATCGTGCGTTCGCGGTACCGCCCCTGCGTGTAGCCGGTCACCACACTGCGCCAGAACTGCACCGCCGCCGGATTGCGTGTGTATTCCAGGATTTCCCAGCGGCCGGCGAAACGGTCGAGGATGAGCCGTACCGCGCTGCGCCCGACGCCACGGCGGCGATGGGTGCGATGAATGAAGAACTCGGCCATGCGGTAATCGCAGGGCGCGGCAGCCTGTGTCTCGCGCGCGATCATCGCGAAGCCGGCGGGCCGGCCGTCGTCGAGGATGGTGATCAGCAGCGCCGTGCGGTCCACCAGCCAGCGCTGCAGCGGATCGCGCGCGCGCTGCGCATTGTCGCCGAGCAGCGGAAACAGCCCGGTATTGAGCAGCCCGAGGTCATCGAGGTAGTCGTGATATACGCCCTCGATCCACTGCAGGTCCGCCGCATGCTCGCGCGCGTCGCGCAGACTCACCGTCATGGTCCGGATACCGCTTGCACTGAAGAACTCCGCAAAACAACAAGCCCGGACAGGTCATGCAACCTGCCGGGCTGGATGTGCGCCCTGCCGTCACCGGCCGGCGCGAACTGCCACGCCGACCTTACTTGGCCGGAGCAGGCGCCGGCGCGGGAGCCGGAGCAGCGGCGTCCGGAGCCGGAGCCGGTGCCGGAGCAGCAGCGTCGGGAGCCGGAGTAGCGGGAGCGGGGGCGGGGGCCGGGGCAGCGGGAGTGGCATCCGGAGCCGGAGCCTCTTCCTTCTTCGCGCAGCCGGCGAGGGCCAGTGCTACGGCGAAGGCGCTGAGAGCAAGTTTGGTTTTCATCTAAAGGATTCCCCAAAAAGGTGGATTGAAGAGCTAAACCGCAAAAACAACAGAGACCAAGGACCTCGTCGGTCCTGACGATTCCGCATCGCTGCCGGAAATTCTAGCGACTTCCGCGACGCGATTCAAAACGGGCGAAGGCGGACGCAACCGGACGTCGCGGCAACACGACAACAGCATAGGCTCTTCAACCGTCGCGTGCCGATGGCAATATGGGCTCCATGGCCTGGTCCGGTACCGATTCCCTGCTGTTCGGCGCGCATCTGCGCGCGACGCTGGCGGCCATTGCGGCGGCTATGGAGCGCAGCGGCCATGACGCGCTGGTGGTGCATGCAGGCAGTCCGCGCATGTTGTTCCAGGACGATCAGGCGAGCCCGTTCCGCGTCAATCCCTGGTTTGCATGGCTGGTCCCTGCCCCGCCCGCGCCCGGCAGCCTGGTGTGCATCCGCCGTGGCGAGACGCCCGAACTGCTGTTCGTTGCACCCGACGACTACTGGCATAACCCCCCGTCCATCCCCGAGGAGGAGTGGGTGGGTCACTTCCGGCTGCGCGCGCTGAGCAGTGAACACGCCGCGGTTGCCGCCCTTGCGGCGCCACCGCCGGCCGGACGCGCGGCATGGCTCGGCGAACCGCCGGCGGCCGCCGGGTGGGATGCCAACCCGCCGCCGCTGCTCGCCACGCTGGAGCAGGCACGCGTGCGCAAGACCGCCTGGGAGATCGCCTGCCTGCGCGCGGCGACGAGCCTGGCCGTGCCGGGTCACCTGGCGGCGGAACGGGCCTTCCGCGATGGCGCCAGCGAGTTCGACATCCACCTCGCGTATCTCGGTGCGGTGCGGCAGACGGACGACGAGCTGCCCTATCCCTGCATCATCGCCCTCAACGAGCATGCGGCGACGCTGCATTACCAGCTGCGGGATCGCGGGGCGCCCGCGCGCTCCCGGTCGCTGCTGATCGACGCGGGCGCCAGCTGCCGTGGCTACGGCAGCGACATCACGCGCACCTGGTCGATGGCACCCGGGCCGTTCGCCGCATTGATCGACGGCATGCACACGGTGCAGCGGCGGTTGTGCGCGGCCGTCGCTCCCGGCGTGGACTGGCGCGAATTGCACCTCACCGCGCACCGGCTGGTCGCCGGCCTGCTGCGCGAGGCCGGCGTGCTGAAGATGGACGCCGGGGAGGCCGTGGCAAGCGGTGTATCCGCGACGTTCCTGCCGCATGGCCTCGGGCACCTGCTGGGCCTGCAGGTGCACGACGTGGCCGGCTTAAGGCCCGACGCCGATGCCGCGCCCATTCCGCGCCCGCCCGGCCATCCGGCGCTGCGCCTGACGCGACGGCTGGAAGCCGGCATGGTGGTCACGGTCGAGCCGGGGGTGTACTTCATCCCCGGCCTGCTGGCTGCCCTGCGCCAGGGTCCGCATGCCGGCGCGGTCAACTGGACGCTGGTGGAAACGCTCGCCGCCTGCGGCGGCATCCGCATCGAGGACGACGTGCTGGTGACCGCATCGGGCCACGACAACCTGACACGCACCGCATTCGCCGACATCGCCTGACTAGGGCTTCTTCCTCAGCAGGTCGCGGATTTCCTCGAGCAGCACCTCGGTGCGCGGCGGGGGTGGCGGCGGCGCATTCGACGCCGCAGGCGCGGGTTTCTTCAGGCGGTTGATGCCCTTCACCGCCAGGAACAGCACGAAGGCGATGATGACGAAGTCGAAGATCGTCTGCAGGAAGGCCCCGTACTTGAGCTGGATCGGCATGCCATCCGGGCCGATGCCGATGTTGGTGTGCAGGTCGCTGAAGTTCACGCCGGACAGCAGGTTGCCCAGGGGCGGCATGATCACGTCGCCGACCAGCGAGGACACGATCTTGCCGAAGGCACCGCCGATGATCACGCCGATGGCCATGTCCATCACGTTGCCCTTCATGGCGAACTCTTTGAATTCCGATGCGAAGCTCATTGCAACTCCCGGTTGGTTGGCAGCAATCCGGTGGAGAGCGTAGGCCAGCCGCGCGCCTGCCGGCAACCTCGCCGCCGGCGCGCCGGCCGCCGGTGGCTGGCCGGCAGTGCTAGTCTTTCGCCACAAGGGGGTTGGCACCAGTGTTCCTGCATCCGCATGGCCGGTTCGACAATCACGCGCGGCCCTACCGCCACATCACGGCGCTGCCACTGGCGGCGGCCATGGGCGCGGAAATCCGCGGCGTGGATCTGGCGCGGCTGCGGGATGAACAGTTCGCCGAGATCGAGGATGCCCTGTTCCACCACAAGATGATCTGCTTGCGCGGGCAGGACCTCGACCACGCGCAGCACCACGCCTTCAGCCGGCGCTTCGGCCCGTTCGCCGAGGATGCCTACACCGGTGGCGTGCCGGGTTTCCGCGAGGTGCAGCCCATCATCAAGGAGGCCGACGACCGCTCGGCACATGTATTCGGGTCCGGCTGGCACACCGATTCGCCGTTTCTCGAGGAGCCCCCGGCGATCACCATCCTGCGCTGCGTCGAGACGCCGCCTTACGGGGGAGATACCCTCTGGGCCAACGGCGCGCTGGCGCTGCGGATGCTCTCGGACCCCCTGCGCGCGGCGCTGGAAGGGCTGCGCGTGCATTTCTCGATGCGCGATGTGCTCGCCTCCGCGCAGCTGAACGCCGAGCCGCGCGACAGTCCCGTCGGCCGGCTGGCCGCCACACGTTCGCTGGCCGCGCTGCCGGAGGGCGTGCAGCGCAAGGTCCGTGGCAACACGCACCCGCTGCTGCGCACGCATCCGCGCAGCGGCGAGCGCTCCCTGTACGTCGATCCATCCTATGCGGTCGGCATCGAAGGCATGAGCGAGGCCGAGGCAGGCCCATTACTCAAGATGCTGTGCGACCACCTGACGCAACCCGCCTTCACCTGCCGGCTGCGCTGGGAACCGCGGATGCTGGCGCTGTGGGACAACCGCCTGTGCGTGCACCAGGCCTTCAACGACTACGACGGCTTCCGCCGCGAGATGTATCGCACCACGGTGGCTGGCGAGAAGCCGCGCTGATTCGCGGCACGGGGACGGCAGCCACGCCGATCCTGCAATGAAAAAGCCCCGGCTTGCGCCGGGGCTTCGTCTGCAGGCAATGCCGGTCGGCGGATCAGGCCGCGGCGGCCTTCTTCTTCGGGGCCCTGGCGCGCGGCGCGGCCTTGGCTTTCGCCTTCGCCTTCTTCTTCGCGCCCTTCTCCTCCGGCTCGGCCGCGGCGGCCGGACCATCCACGAGCTGCATCAGCGCCATGGGTGCGGCATCGCCGGCACGCGGCGCCATGTGCAGGATGCGCGTGTAGCCACCGGGGCGCGCCTTGAAGCGCGGGCCCAGCTCGCCGAACAGCTTGGTGACCACCTCGGCATCGCGCAGCCGCGCGAAGGCCATGCGGCGCTTGGCCTCGGTGTCCACCTTGGCCAGCGTGATCAGCGGCTCGACCACGCGCCGCAGCTCCTTGGCCTTGGGCAGCGTGGTGCGGATGGTTTCGTGGCGCAGCAGCGAGGCCGCCATGTTGCGCAGCATCGCATGGCGATGCGGCGCATTGCGCGACAGCTGGCGGCCGGAATGTTGATGACGCATGTGCTGGTTCTCTTCAGATTCCGTCGCGATCGTCGTGGCGCAGTCCCGGGGGCGGCCAGCCCTCCAGGCGCATGCCCAGCATCAGGCCGTGGCCCTGCAGCACTTCCTTGATCTCGGTGAGCGACTTCTTGCCGAGATTGGGGGTGCGCAGCAGTTCCACTTCCGTGCGCTGCACGAGATCACCGATGTAGTGGATGTTCTCCGCCTTCAGGCAGTTGGCGCTGCGGACGGTGAGCTCGAGCTCGTCCACCGGGCGCAGCAGCAGCGGGTCGAACTGCATCTCGGTGACCTTGCTGCCCACTTCCTCCTCGCCCTGCAGGTCCACGAACACCGACAGCTGGTCCTTGAGGATGGCGCCGGCGCGGCGGATGGCTTCCTCCGCGTCGATGGTGCCGTTGGTCTCGATGTCGAGCACCAGCTTGTCGAGGTCGGTGCGCTGCTCCACGCGCGCGGCATCCACCGCGTAGGTCACGCGGCGCACCGGGCTGAAGGACGCGTCGAGCTGCAGGCGGCCGATGGGGCGGCTCGACTCCTCGAACGCCGCGCGCTGCAGCGCCGGGCGATAGCCGCGGCCGCGCTCCACCTTCAGCAGCGCACTGAGGCTGCCGGCCT
>Ga0335083_10009820_pt1 | contig 11598 bp, 12 predicted proteins | sample Lox_Sample_42_FD_206716 | JGI IMG/M metagenome (GOLD analysis project Ga0335083, IMG submission 206716) | Soil microbial communities from Loxahatchee National Wildlife Refuge, Florida, United States - Lox_Sample_4.2 | ecosystem: Environmental > Terrestrial > Soil > Wetlands | place: USA... | reverse complement strand
GGGACGACCGCCCGTTCGCCTTCGTCGAGGGCGTCCCGCGCCGCGCCCCGTTCGTACAGGTCGACGAGAAGATTGGCGACCAGCACGAACAAGAGGAGCGAGAACGCGGTCGCGACGACGTACTGGATCGTCGTGAAGCCGGCTTCCCCGCGAGCGCGCATCTCAGTGCGAGATCAGCGCGTCGTGCAACGACCTCACGATGTCGACGCCGAGCGCCTGCAACAGGCCCCATATGACCACGAGCGCCAGAACCCCCAGCGCGGCGTTGCCGAGCAGTTCCGCCGTGGTCATTCCCGATTCGTCGTGCTTGCGAGCCGACACGTGTCTCCTCCTGGTCAGTGGTGTCCGAGAACTATCGAGGGAAGCGGCGCGGCGATGAACAACAACATGATGGGTGCCAGGATCGCGATCGTCGGCACCAACATCGCTGCTCTTCGCTTGACCGCGTCCTTGTGAAGTTGTTCGCGCCGCGCGTCGCGAATGTCGCCGCTCAGCGCGAGGAGTCCGCCGCCGAGGTCGACCCCGCGCTCGACGCCCGCCGCGAGAAGCTGGTACGTACGCGCCGCGCTGGGTTCCGGGGTGAGCTCGGCGGCGCGCCGGAACGCTTCCGCCTCGCCGAGGCCCGAACGTGTCCACGTCAGCACGTCGGCGAGCTCCTCGATCACGGCGCCTCGGCCTCTCAACACGACTCGCTGTACCGCCTGCATCGCGCCGGAACCGGTGCGCACCTCCATCGCCAGGAGGTGGTTGACGGTGTAGAGCTCCAACCGGATGCGAGCGGCGCGAGATTCGATCGCCCGTTCCAGGCGCGTGCGTGATCTGGTCGCGCCGTAGACGAAACCCGCGATCGCGCCGGCGAGCACGAAGAGGGGTCGCCGCAAGGTGAGCGCGCCTGCGAGCGCGGTTGCCGCGGCGAAGGCGGCCGCCTGCGCGAGCTGTTGGACACGGTACCGCTCGGGCGTGAGGTCGTGCATCGCGGCCTGCCTCAACATCCGCGCGAGATGGTCGTCGCCACGCGACTCGATGAGCCGGCTCGCGCGCCCGGCGGCGGCGCGCAGCGCCGGACCGAACAGGCGCGGGAGTGTCGCGTCCCCGGTCCCGACGGAGGGACCGAGCGCGGACGGGTCGGGGAGGTGCCCGAGCGCCGATCTCGCCACGAGCGCGTAGGGGCGGACGCGGCCGGCCAGCCGGCGCGTCGGTGGACGGATCATCGCAGCGAATCCGGCCGCGCCCATGCCGACTCCTATGGCCGCGACCAGCGGGACCGCGCTCACGACAGTGCCGTCCCGCCGTCGAACACCCGCTGCTCCTCTTCGTCGCGCGAGAGCCGTCCGAGCACGAGCATTCCGACCCCGGTGAGAGCGGCCGCGACCAACAACGTGACCAGACCTCCGGTCGATCGATAGAAGTCGCGGAACGGGCCCGCGCGGGCCGTGAGCGCGACGAGCACGAACCACGGCAACACCACCACGGCCCGCGCGTTGATCCGCATCTCCAGTCCCTCGGTTTCGAGCGCGTCGATCAGCTTGAGATCGCGCGTCACGGTGTCGACGAGGTCTTCCAGGATGGTTCGAAGGATCGGGCCGCCCCGCTCCTGGGCGAGCAGCAGTACCTCGATGACCCGGTCGCTGGTCGGGTCGGCGAGTTCGTGCTTGACGATCTCGAGCGCCGGTCCGGTGCCGAGCATCCGCGCCAGCTCCGGGAAGCGTTCGAACACCTCGCGCAACGCGGGCGGGCCCGACTCGGCGACCGAGGTCACCGCTCGTGTCAGCGAGCGGCCCGCGGCGATCGAGGCTCCGATGTCGCGCAGGCCGTCGGGCCACGCGACCTGCACCTCGCGCACGCGTAACCGCCGCCGGCGCGCGAAGTAGGCCCGCGGGAACATGCCGACCGCGACCGAGGGAACGATCGCGACCAGCAGCGATCCCGTCAGCGCGACGAGCACGAGCAGCGCGAGCAACCCGGCCGCGGCGCTCCCGAGCCAGAACCGGGCCGGCGTGAGACCGGCACCCGCTTGCTGCAACCAGACCCGGTTACGCGCTCGCCGCGGCGCCACCATGTCGAGCGGCAGCCGGAGCCGCGGCGAGGTTCCCATGAGCGCGCCGGCGGCGAGGGCGCAACAGATACCGATCGAGGACGCGGCAAGGATGTTCATCGCCGCGACCGCCCACGCTCGAGCAGACGGCGGAGCCCACCCGGTTCCGAGAGACCGCGGTCGATCCGATGCTCGAGCCCCGGGGGCAACGCGCCGGTCCACTCCAATGGTCGGCCGAGCCCGTCGCGGACGAACAGCGGCTCGTAGGTCTCGCCCTCGCCGAGACTGGGCATCACGGCCGTGATCTCCGTGACCTGGCGGCGCACGTGACAGTCATCACGCGCAGCGTCGTCGCGATCGACGTGCACGACGAGATCCAGCGCCTCGACGAAGATCCTCCGCACGATGTGCTCGGTGACATTCTCTCCGGCCATGAGCGCGGCATTCACCAGCGCGTTGACTGCATCTTTCGCACTGTTCGCGTGAAGCGTGCAGAGGAAGCCGCAGCCCGCGTTGATCGCGCGCGTGAGTTCGAACGCCTCGGCCCCGCGGACCTCTCCGACCACGATCCGATCCGGCCGCATCGCGAGCAGGAACTTCACAAGGGCGCGGAGATCGATCTCACCGGTCCCATCGAGTCCGGCCGGGCGCACCTCGTAGTAACCGCCGTGGAGCACCGGCACGGCGAGTTCGCGGATCTCCTCGCACGTACGGATACAGTGCGACGTCGGTACCGCCGAAAGCAGCGCAGCCGCGAGCGTCGTCTTCCCCGCGCCGGGTTCGCCCGAGACGGCGATTCGGCTGCGGAGTTGCATCGCCGCCCAAAGGAAGTCGGCGGCCTGCTGCGTCAGCGCGTCGCGCGCGACGAGCACGTCGAGCGTTACGTCGCGCACGGTGTAGCGCCGGACCGTCGCCGACAGGCGATCGGCGACCGGTTCGATCGCGGCGGTCAACCGCGCCGTACCGTCGAGCACGCGTGCCTGCACGAGCGGGTGCTTCGCGTTGAGCTGCCGTTCGGTCGCGGCCAGAAGCCGGTCCACGATCTGACGGTTCTCCTCCTCCGTCGTCGGCTCCACCAGCCCGCGCAGGCGGCCGTCGGTATCCAGATAAGTGACCCGCGCGCCTTCGACGAACACCTCCTCGACGTCGCGACGGGCGAGAAGCTCGCTCAGCGGGCCGAGCTCTGCGATCGAACGCAGGACGCGACGCGCCATGCCGCCCGGATCGCCGAGCGGAACTTGGTCGCCGAGCCGCGCCCGCCGCTGGTAGTCGTCGACCGCCCGCTCGATCTCCGCGCACACCTCGGTGACCTGGGCCGCGGGTTGCAACCGCCGCCGCTCGATTCCCGTGAGCGCGTCACGGCGGATGACATCGTACGCGTCGGTGCGCGCCGTCATGACGCGGCCTCCAGGTGCTCGACGGGCGTTGCGGGCCCGAGCAGCCCCAGGATCCGCTCGCCGACGTTCGTGACGGCACGAGTGAACTGGCCCCGGCTCGTGGGCCGGCCGCTCCACGCGGCGTCGCCGACGCGGGGATCGGAAGGAACGAACATCACGTCGACGACGGGCACGGTCCGCCTGATCTCTTCGTACAGCTCACCGCGGCGGAATCGGGCCGCGGGCGCACGATTCGCGACGAGCAGGAACGGGGCGGCCGGCGCGAGCGCACGCGCCTCGATCACCCAGGCGAACAGCCGGGCGAGGCCGTGGGGCGACGGATCGCAGATCCCGATCACTGCGTCCGCGTCCGCGACCACCGCCCGAGCCGTCGCGAACCGGCCCCGCACCGAGGTGACGGCAACGTCTTCGAGCATGCCCACACCGTCGATGACGACGTAGTCGTGCTCGCACGCCAGGCGGTCGATGACGCGGCCGACTTCACCGGGGCGGACCTGGGCCCACGCGGCGGTGTTCGGCAGGCCGGTGACGACGCGTAGTTGCGAGGCCGGCTCGGCGAGAACGCACCCCTGCAACGAACCGCGACCGTGTTCGACCGCGTCGATGGCAGTGCGGAGATTGGGCTCGATCGGAAGGTGGAGCCGCGCCGCGACCGCGGGTGCGACGTCGTCGGCATCGAGCAGGACGGCGCGGTTCCTTCGGGCTATCGCAACCGCGAGCTCGATCGCGATCTCGGTCCGCCCAGTGCCCGGGGGGCCACCGACCGCCACGACACGTCCGGGCCGCCGCGGCGCCGGCGAGGCAGATTCGTGCGATCGCTCATCGCGGCGGCCGGCGACGCGAACGATGGTTCGTACGAAGGCCTCGGGGCCGGCATCGGTCTCGACGAGTGCGTCCACGCCCAGCGAGATCAGATGGTCGCGACTCGCCGCCTCCTCGCGGTCGTAGACACCCACGATCATGCGGCCGCGCGCGTGCAAGTCGGCGACCAGCGCGATCGTCAGCGCGGGCCAGCGGTGCCCGGCCAGCAGGACGTCGTACGACTCGTCGAGCGCACCCTCGGACTCGACGAGGAGCGTGCGTACCCGCGCGCCACCGTGATCGCTCAGGTGGCGATGCAGCTCTTCGACCCACATGTCGGCCGTGAACGCGATCGCGACCTCGGGCTCGCTCACTTCCCGCTCCGCGACGCGTCCGCGACCTGTCCGTCGATCGGCGGCGCGCCGGTCGAGCGCACGAGCGAGACCGAGCCGGCATCGAGTGCCGACGCGAGCCGGGGCGCGCTCACGCCGTCGACGACGAGGGTGACGGTCTCATCATCCGAGGCGCCGGACAGCGCGCCGCCGCCCTTCGCGTCGACCGCGACGATCTCGGCGTCGGTCATGACGTATTCGGACTGGTGCGAATCGTGGTCGACCGCGACGACGTCGACGCGATCGCCGGCGCCGAGCTTGCCACCGACCGCCTGCGAGCGCGGGATCGAGAAGCTCATCACCCGCGCGGCAGCGTGCGTGTCGCGCGCGCTCACCGATCCGCGCAGCACGAGTTCCCCCGCGCGCACGGAGTTCGTCACGACAGAACCGCGCAGCTGCTCGAGCTGACCGGCGCCGAAGAGCGTGGCCATCACCGAGGGATCGCCGTGCAGGCGCGCGACGTGCACGCTCGCGTCGTCGATCACCGCGCCCCGTACGAGGTCGTGGGACGCTACGAGCACGGGCTGGGAGTGATCCGCCGAACGCAGAACCGTGAGGGTCAGCAACACGCCGAGCGCCCCCGCGAGCACCATCACGACATGACCCGTTGACGCGCGCGACCTCAGCCCGCGCCGGGATCGACTCATCATGCCTCGCGCCGTCACCACTCGAACACTCCACCCGCTGATTGCCGCCGCCGAATCGTCGGGCATGGAACCAAACGCGCGTGGCGCAGCACCTATTGGTTCGATGCGCAGTCCGATCAGGCGCGACGGATCAACGCAAACGCCTCAACGCGCGCCGCGGCGCGACGAACCCACGATTCTGCGCGAACCGCGACAAACTCTCGCCGCCTGCGACGCCTAAGGGCCGACCGGAGCGCTCGTGGTCGTCACGGGTCCACGGTCGTCGTCGTAGCCGTGGGCGCCGGCGTGACGGTGAACGAAGCGGGCGCGACGTTGGTCAGGCGACCGAGGAGCGTCACGGAACCCGAAGCCAGGCGGCTCGGGCGATCAGCACGCCCTCGCACGTCACGGTCCCGACATCAACGCACGAACGCACGCTTCCAGCGCGCGAGCGGAGGCTTCTTCCGCGAGCCGCTCAGGCGAACGCGACGCGATACGCCGACCGGAAGAGGCCCGGGAACCCCGCGTCGAACGTCCTCCACCGCGGCCGCGAACAACTCGGTCATGTCCCGGGTCCCGCCCACACCGATCGCACCGGTCACGGTTCTCTCACGCTCGGGCTCGCCAAAAGGTTGACGGCCGCGCCGAAACTACGGCCGGTCCCGGACGGGCGGGTGCACCTCGGAGTCCTCCGCCGGCTGATGCCGTCGCAGGCCTGAGTGTCCCAGATAGCTGGTAGTTGTCCCAGATGACGGTTAACGTCGCGATCATGTCGGTTCCCGAATCCGAACCTCCGAGCGGCGGCCGCTACCCGGAGATCCTCACGACGGCCCTCGCAGCCGAGATGTTGCACGTCCACATCGAGTACCTGCGGAAGATGGTGCGCGAAGGTCGCATCCCCGCCCACCGGTTCCCGGGCGGACGGGAGATGCGGTTCCTGCGCGACGAGCTGATCGCGTGGGTGCGGGAGCAGCCCGGCGAAGACCGCTCGCCGAGCGCGATCGAAAAGGCCAAGGGGTGACCGATCCGGACGGCAGGGTCGCGGTCGTCACCGGCGGCAACAGCGGCATCGGCAAGGAGGCCGCCGTCGGCATCGCCCGCGAGGGTTCCCGCGTCGTCGTCGCCGCGCGCAACGCGAGCAAAGCGGCCGCCGCGGTGAGCGAGATCGAGACGAGGGCCGATGCACGGGGCCGGGTCGAGACCATCCCGCTCGATCTCGCGTCGTTCGCGTCGGTACGCGAGTTCGCCGGCATCTTCGCGTCCCGATACGAGCGGCTCGACGTCCTCCTCAACAACGCCGGTCTCGTCCTGCGCAAGCGCACCGAGACGGTCGACGGCCACGAGACGCAGTTCCAGGTGAACCACCTCGGTCACTTCCTCTTGACGAGCCTCCTGCACGACCTTCTCACCGCGAGCGCGCCGGCGCGCGTCGTCAACGTGTCGTCCTACGCGCACTCCACGGCGCGCGGCGGCCTCGATTTCGACGACCTCGAATGGGAGCGGCGCCGCTACCGCGGCTTCGCCGTTTACTCGGCGACGAAGCTGATGAACGTGCTGTTCACCCGCGAGCTGGCTCGCCGTTCCGACCCCGGCGTGCTGACCGCGAACGCGCTGCATCCCGGCTTCGTCGGGAGCAACTTCGGGCGCGACGGCGACATGGGGTTCCTCGGCGCCTTCGTGATGCCCCTGCTCCGCCCCTTCGCGATCTCGTCCGAGAAGGGCGCGCTCACCTCGATCTACCTCTGCAGCTCACCCGACGTCGAAGGCGTCACCGGCCAGTACTTCGTCAAGGGCAAAGCCGTCCCGCCGGCGGCCCGCGCGCTCGACGACGAGGCCGCGGCCCGACTGTGGGAGATCAGCGAGAAGCTCACCGCGGGCTGAAGCCTCGTGCCCCCCGACGACACGCCGATCGCGTACACCGAAACCCACTACCTCCGCTCGGACCACGTCGCCGACGAGTTCAAGATCTTCGTCGGCCACTGCCGCAGCGCCCACGCCGGCGAACGACCCTCCCGCGGTGGCCTACGTGAGCGATGCGAACGGCATCTTCGGCGGTGCGGTCGAGATGATCCGGTTCATGCATCTCTCCGCGCACCTTCCGTACCTTCTCGTCGTCGGGATCGGCTACCGGCTGGGCGACATAGCCGAGACCCAGGTGCCGCGGACGCGCGATTTCACCCCGACCTACGACGCCGAGTATGCGCGCATCCTCCCGCAGTACACGATGATGGGCGGCGCGCCCGCGTTCCTCGCGCTCACAGGCTCCGGCAGATGCGGTAGGCGGATCCCCGGCGCAACCGTGCGGCAGCACGATCGCGCCGCCGCACGAACAGCGATGTGCGCTTGATCCATTCGTCGCGGATGGCGAAGTCGAAGCTCCACCGCGGGCGCGCGGCGAACGGCGGCCGCTCGAGATCCACCGGCCGCCAGGCGCCGAGCGCGATCTCCGCGTTGAGCATGCCCGCGTCGATGTGCACACTCGAAACGTCGTTCGTGATGAGCGCGTAGCGATAGCGGCCGAGGTTGCGGGCCAGGAATGCCCGGATCGAATCGATGTCCCAGTGCTGCAGCACGTCTTTGCAGATCAACAGGTCGGCCCGGGGAAGCACCTGCGTACGGATGTCGCCGGTGAAGAACTCGTGCCGGTCGGTGCCGAAGCTCTCGGTGTTGACGGCGACGACCTCGGGGACGATGTCGATCCCCGTGTAGCGCGCGCCCGACCAGTTCACGAGCCTTGAGAACTGCCAGTCGCCGCAGCCGGCATCGACGATCGAGCCCACGTCCGACGCGCCGGCGACCGCTTCGAGCACCTGCCGGTACGCCACCGTGGCATCGACGTGCGATCCTTCGCCGGAGCCGCCCTTCCAATGATCCGTCCGGTAGATCCGGCGGAAGGCGTCGAGCGCGCCGTCGGCGTCGTTCACGCGCCGAGACTACAAGCGGGCCGGCCGAGCGTTACGCCGGCGCGGCCGTGACCCACGCCACGTGCGTAGCGGGCGTGACGGTCGCGACACCCGAACGGCCGGCGACCGTCACGAAATCCCGGCCGACGAAGAGCGTGCCCTCGATCCCCTCGGGATACAACGCGGTCCCGATGATCACGTTCTCCTGCGTGTCGCGCGCCAGCAACGCATCGTGAAAGCCGCGACGCATGACGGATCGCGTCCCGCCGCTCGTCGCGTGCTCGACGAGCTCGAAGCCGATCGGGACATCCGGCCCGATGTGGATCTCGACGCGGCCGAACGGGCATCGCAACGCCACGAGGTCGGGACCGATCTCCTCCACGAGGCCGACGAACCGCCGCGCCGGCAACGAGACCGCGATCCGATCGCCGGCATGCATGCGATCGCACAGCCAATCGCAAAGGCCGCGCGTGTGCCGCCAGTACGCGGCCGCGTCGGCCGCCGCGGCTTCCTGCTCCTCACGCCATGCGGCGCGCATCCCGCCCGCGACCGCGGCCAGATCGGGATGGTCGCCCCGCCCCGCTTCGTCGTTCGGACCGTTCGACCGCGGCATCATCCCGCAGCGGCCGCGGCCCGGTACTTCGAGGTCGAGTGCTCGGGATCCTTGTCGAAGCGCGGGATCACCTCGTCTCCGAAGAGCGTGACCGTGCGCTCCAGCAGCTCATGCGGGTAGATGCTGCCCGACGGTCCCATGATCAGTTGGTCGACGCCGATGTCGACCCACTTCTGGATTCCGTCCGCGCAGTCTTCGGGCGTGCCCACGATCGCACCGCCGCTCCGGAAACCCTTCTCGATCGTCTCGGGGGTCGGGTCGGGGATCTCGGTAGGCCATTCGGGGACGAACGGCGGCTTGGGGAAAGTGTCGAGGTAGTGGAACACGAGGGTCTGCTGGCGGCCGTTGCCGGAATGCGCCATGTAGTTGCGCGCCTCGTCGCGATCCTCGAGGCACATGAAGCTCGTCGTGATCGCGATGTTGTCGTTGATGTATTCGCCGACGGGCTCGGCATTCACGATGTGCTTCTTGTAGGTCTCGACAAGGGGAGCCATCTTCTCGGGAGTTCCGCCGGTAAAACAGATCACACCAATGCCCATGCGTGCCGCACGCTCGAACGTCTCCGGGTTCCCGGCCGCGACCCACAGCGGTGGGTGCGGCTTGACGAACGGCTTCGGCAGGACGTTGCGTTCCGGCATCGAGAAGAACTTGCCGTCGTAGGAGTACGGCTCGTCGCGCCACATACGCACGATCTCGCGGATCGCCTCGTCGTACATGTCGCGCGTGATCTCGGGATCGGTGATACCGAAGCCGCCCATCTCGGTGGTGGAGCTCCCGCGGCCGGTTCCGAACTCGAAGCGACCGTTGGAGACGATGTCCATCATCGCGACGCGCTCGGCGACGCGTGCGGGGTGGTTCACGGGCGGCGTGACGTTGATGATCCCCGACGCGACGTGGATGCTCTGTGTCCGCGCCAGCACCCAGGCCATCAGGGTCTCGCTCGCTGATATGTGCGAGTACTCCTTCAGGAAGTGATGCTCGGTGAACCAGGCGTACTTCCAGTTGTGGCGATCGCCGACCTCGCAGAGGGTGACCTCGCTCATCAGCCGGTCGCGCTCCGCGTTGGGATTCTTCGCCGCAAGATCCTTGTGGACGAAACCGCCCTGGAACAGGCCGAATTCCATGATGTGCAGTTCCTCCCGGTCGAGCCCGAGGCCCATCGCCTTTTTAGAACGTGTTCTAAATCCTAGGGCGTGAGCCTCACCGTGTCCAACGGTGGGTGCAACACCGGCTTCTCCGAGCGCGGCCTCCGCGTGTCTGTCTCACCCCGACGGTACGGTCGCTCCATGAGCTCGAATGCGGGGGAACAGGGCGGCGGCGTCGGTCGCGTCCTCGGTACCGACGACGCGACCCCCCTCACCTTCTGGGTCGCGCTCGCACCCGACCAGTACCTCCAGCTCGACGACGTGGTCCTGTGCGAGCGCGCGCTACCCGGCCGCGACGAGCCGGTGCGGATGTCGGGCGTGGTCACGCAGGTGCGCGCCCGCCACGAAGGCGCCCGTTTCGATTCCGACGTCTTCCTCATCGAAGACGGCGTACTGCCCGCACAGGCAATCGAGGCAGCCGAGGTCACGACGACGCGCGTCGAGCCGGAGGTCTACGTCCCGCCGACGCCGGGCACGGAGGTGCGCCGCGCCGCCGGCGCAGAGCGCGACCAGGCCCTCTTCTTCGACCAGATGGAAAAACGTTTGCCGATCGGACTCGGTCGCGACGGCGCCGCGCTGTACGCCAACCTCGAGTTCATCGACGGTACGCGCGGTGCGCACATCAACATCTCGGGCATCAGCGGCGTGGCCACGAAGACCACTTACGCCACGTTCCTGCTCTATTCGCTCTTCAACTCGGGTGTGCTCGGAGAGGAGGCGACCAACACGCACGCGCTCATCTTCAACGTGAAGGGCGAAGACCTCCTCTTCCTCGACCACGACAATGCCCGGCTCGACGACACACAGCGCGACCACTACCGCACTCTGGGGCTCGTGCCGGGCGCGTTCAAGCAGGTCGACGTGTACGCGCCGCCCCGCAAGGGCGATCCGAGCGCCGGTCCCGACGTCGCCACCCGTTCGCAAGGTGTCCACAGCTTCTACTGGACGATCGCGGAGTTCATCCAAGACGACCTGCTGCCGTTCGCGTTCGCCGACGCCGAGGACGACCGCCAGCAATACACGATGGTCGTACACAACGTGGCGGCCGCGTTGCGCCGCAACGGCGAGCCCGCCGACGACGGCGCCTGGCGCCTGTGCTCGGGTCCCGTGATCCGCACCTACCGGGAGCTCGTCGATCACGTCATCGCGCAGGTCAGCGACGATACGACTCGCGTCGAGTGGGCCGGCGCAGCCACGGGCATGGGCACGATCAACGCGTTCGTCCGGAGGCTGCTCTCGTCGCAACGGTCACTCGACCGGGTAGTGCGCGCCGACGTCCCCGAACGCGCCCGTCACCGCGTCGAGACCGACGGCGCGCAGGTCACGGTCGTCGACCTGCACAACTTGCCCGACCGGGCGAAGCGCTTCGTCGTCGGGGTGACGCTACGCCGCGCGTTCGAGCGCAAGGAGCAAGCAGGCACCGCCAAGCCGTTGTTGTTCGTCGTGCTCGACGAGCTGAACAAATACGCACCGCGTGAGGGTGAGTCGCCGATCAAGGAGATCCTCCTCGACGTCGCCGAGCGCGGGCGCTCGCTCGGCATCGTGTTGATCGGCGCGCAGCAAACCGCGAGCGAGGTCGAGCGCCGGATCATCGGAAACTCGTCGATCCGGGTCGTCGGCCGCCTCGATCCGGCCGAAGCGGCGCGTCCCGAATACGGCTTCCTTCCGACGTCGCACCAGAAGCGG
>Ga0335083_10009816_pt1 | contig 11600 bp, 9 predicted proteins | sample Lox_Sample_42_FD_206716 | JGI IMG/M metagenome (GOLD analysis project Ga0335083, IMG submission 206716) | Soil microbial communities from Loxahatchee National Wildlife Refuge, Florida, United States - Lox_Sample_4.2 | ecosystem: Environmental > Terrestrial > Soil > Wetlands | place: USA: Florida... | reverse complement strand
CGGCAGGCGTGACTATCTACGTCGCTGCTTCTGACCTGATTCCGGAAGTTAATCGCGAACCCGGAGTGAAAATGGCTCTGGTCGTGTTTGTAGGGGTGGCAGCGCTGTTTGTGCTCGACCGGCTTGTGCACCTCTGAGCACCCTGGATTTTCGCTGATCACACCCCAAACGCGGACTGGAATGAAAGCACGAGAACCGAACTACTTGCTGTTTGCTCCTGCTTTCTTCAGGATCTCTTCAGCAAAGAAGTTCTCGATTTTGGCCTCGTCGTGGATCACCTCGTAGTAAGCCGCTTTAAGTAACTGCTCGCGTCGATCGCGCAGCTGCTCACGAATGGCCTGCTGTACGCGTGGGTCCTGCAATTCTCGTTGCCCGGCCGCTTCCTTGCTGATGAGCTTCACGATGCGATAGCCATATATCTGGTGATTGTTTGGGTCAGCCACCGGAATCGCCGGAGTGTACTGTCCAGGCTTTAGCTTGTTCACGGTTGCATAGGCCACTGGATCCCCCTTTAGCGAAGATTCGGGGACAAAACCCAGGTCGCCGCCATTCTGAGCGGTCTCAGGCTGTTCGGAGTATGCCATTGCCACAGTTGCAAAGTCGTCGCCGGCGTCGAGCCGGGTCTCCACCGTCTGAATTTTCTTTTTCGCCTCGGCTTCATTCTGGGCTTTGTTGGGAGACTTCATTTGGGGACTGGGCTGCGTGGTGACCAGTATTTGCGCCAGATGATACTGCGGCTCCACCAGGTTGAACTCGGCTTTGTGCTGCTGATAATAGGCGTTGATGTCGGCGTCAGTAATGTTGATCTTCGATGTGACTTCCTTGTTTAGTACTTTCTCGACCGTAATCGACCGGCGCAAGTCGCGCTTGAAGTCATCCAGCGTGAGGCCCTTGGCCTTGAGGCGCTTGTCGAAGTCCTCCTGGGTGAATGGCGCCTTGATCTCGGCTAACTTGCTGTTAACTTCGTCGTCGGTCGCAAGGAGTCCTAGCTTCTCGGCGCGCTGCATCAGGATTTCGTTGTCAATAAGCTGCTTCAGAATGCTCAAGCGCAAACTGTCGCCCTGCTCTTCACCTGACTTTTGCGGAGAATCCGCCGTTTGGTTGTTGTAGTACTTCTCGACTTCCCCACGCTGAATCTTGTGGCCGTTGACGCTGGCCATGACGTCCGGCCCGCCCTTGGATGTATTACAGCCTGCCAAGACCAGGAGGGCGAGCAGACTCCAACAGGCCAAGACCTTGCCCGCAGAGTAGCTGGGGTGAGAAATGCTGACGGCTACAACAGAACTGCGACTCTTTTCCACCAAAAGATATTTGAGGTTGTTCATCGATCTCCGTTGCGTTCCAAGACTGGCTTTACTTGGCCGGAGCTGGAGCCGGGGCAGACGGCTTCGGCTCCGGAGGCTGAATTCCCGCTGCCTTGAGCTGCTCATTCAGCACCAGCTTCACGTCGTCAGCATCCACAGCACCTTCGAGTTTCTGCCCGTTGATAAACATAGTTGGGGTGGCCTGCACGCCTATGGTTTCAGCCTCGCTCATCGACCCGTTGAGCACATTTTCGGGCTGGTTCTTAATACAAGTCTGAAGCGCATTCACATTGGCCCCGTTCTTCTTGCCGAGGTCCAAAGCGATCTTGTCGAGGCTGGCGAAAGACTTGTTCAGGTCCTTGTCGCCGGTGATATCGCGCTGGTTGGCGTGAACGTAGTCGGCGAATTCCCAAAAGCTGGTAGGACTCTCCTTCGCCAGGCAGTTGGCATCGTTGGCAGCATGCTTCGCCCAAGGATGCATCGGCAGAGGGTAGTCCTTGTAAACAATCTTGATCTTGTCGCCGTACTGGGGAAGGATTTCCTGCGTCAGAGTCGAGTGCAGGCGGGAGCAGAAGGGACATTGGTAGTCGTCATAATTGACGATGGTTACTTTCGCATCGGGATTGCCACGCACGGGGCGGCCCTGCAGATCCATCTTGCCGGCACGGTCTGCATAGACATCATGTGTCAGGTCCATCCTCGTCATGCGGGCCAGCGTCTTGTCGTCTTTGGAGAGGAGGAAATCGATTTTCTGCTCCTTGCCATGACCGCTCAGCGTCACAGCAACTGTGTCGAATCCAGCGATATCGCTCGGTTTCCGCTGTCCGACACTGACGCCGACATCCGGCGGCAGATCATACTGCGAGCTAATCTGGTGTACGATGCGCTGCTGCAATTCGGGCGACACATTGCCCGAACCAGTTGCGGGTTGAGTTGCGCTGTTGGACTGGGCGGAGCATCCGGTGCACGCCAACAGAAACAGAAACACGAAGCTTTTCATTAGCAAGAAGTGCAGACCTTTGGCGGAAGACATTCGCCTTGATTATCTCACGCGAGCCACTGTACCCGCGGCTTGCCGCCTCGAGCCGGACTCTAGGCCGGCTCGCGGGACTGGAGGGTGTGAATGGGCAGAATCTCATTCATCGATCCTGAGCGTAAGCCCTCAAGGTCGAGAGTAACGTACTTGAATCCAAGCGCCTTAAAAACAGTAGTCAGTTCAGCGGCCATCTGGGATGTTAGAGCCAGGGACAACTCATCACGAGCGATCTCGATGCGCACGATGTCGCCGTGATGTCGCACGCGAAACTGCTGGAAGCCCATGGCGCGCAATGCTTCTTCGCCTTGCTCGACTGCCAACAACGCTTCCGGCGTCACTGGACGCCCATATTCGATACGTGACGACAGGCACGGCGATGCTGGCTTGTCCCAGATGCGAAGTCCGGCGCTGCGCGCGAGCTGGCGAATTTCAGACTTGGCCAGCCCGGCCTCAAGTAGCGGTGCGGCAACTCCATGCTCAGCAGCGGCGCGTCGCCCCGGACGGTAGTCACTCTGGTCATCGACATTGACCCCGTAGGCGATTGTCTTGTAAGAACTCTGCTCGCGGTATTGCGCCATCACAGTGAAAAGTTCGTCTTTGCAGTGGAAGCAGCGAGCGCCGTCGTTGCGCGCATAGTGTGGATTGCTCAACTCGCCAGTGGCGATAACTTGCAGCGGGATGCGGTGTTCCTCTGCAAAGGCAATTGCGTCGCGTTGTTGCGATCGCGCAAGGCTCGGAGAATCCGCCAGTACCGCAAGCATAGAATCTCCCAGCTCCTGATAGGCTGCCCAGGCGAGAAACCCGGAATCAACCCCGCCGGAATAGGCGACCATCACAGATTGCAGGGAGCTCAGGATGCGCTGCAAAACGCTGCGCTTTTGATCGAGCGTGTGCGTGGAAGTTCCCATAGCACTATAACCGGTCTCATTCTAAGACAGCGCTGGCCAGATCGGCTTGCCCTAGTAAAGGCGGTCCTGGCGGCGGATGTTCCCGAAGGTCCCGAAGTTCGTCAGGCTAAGGGCGAACCGGAAATAGTTCTCATTTCGGACGGAGCCAAGAAACCAGCGCTGATATTCAAAGGTCAATCCACAGCAGTCCCAGTTGTAAGTAGTTTGCCCGGCGCCATATTGCAGGATCTTCATTTGGTAATCGTAGTTAACGTTGCCGGCAACGTTCAATCCTTTGCGGGAAATGTTGCCGTAGCCCAGCAGAAACCGAAACTGGTTAAAGGTATTGGCCGGGATTGGCTGGCCACCCGCCACAATCGACTGCGGAATGTTCAGGTACGTCTGGCCGGCATAGGTATACCACTTGTCCCAGCGGTGCCCCAGGATGACCATGCTGGAATTGACCTGATGAAGGACGGGGTCGTAATCGAGATCCCATTGCAGGTCGGTAGCGTTGTGCTGGAATCGAAAACGCGAGATGAGGGGCGAAAAATGACGCGGCCCATAGATGAACGCGATTCCTGTCAACTCAGCAGACGTATCGAAGACATTGCGCGCGCCGTTGACCACCGCACCGCCAAAGGTCGGATCGAAGAAGTACTTCTGCGCCAGCTCCCAGGTGACAATTTCCTTCGCCGCTCCCTGTTTGTCGTCGCAGTAACCCTCCTGTTCGCGTGCTTCGGTCCACTGCTGCCCGAAGGAACTATTTCCCATGCCCAGGTATTGCGGATCCCGATAGCACTTCGCCGAGGAGCGGCTCTTCTTCGCGTAAAGTCGGTTTACTAGGCCGTACTCGACTTCATTCGTGTTCGCCAGAATGTCACGATAATCAAAACGAATGATATCGGCGAAGTTGCTAATACCGGTTTGGTAGCGATACTTCGCAAACGGCTCGACGGTATGCTTCAGCACATTGCCGAACGGCTTATGATCGAAGATCTTGCCCAGCGTGGGCGGTCGTACCTCGAACGAGAAGTTCAGCACGTTGCGATTGATGGGATCGTTCACTGCCTGCGGAAGCGAGTTAACAGATGAAGCCGGCTGCAGCCGCTGCGTGTAGATGGTTTCTTCAGCCCCAAGCTCCGGCCGCAAGGTCCAGCCGTGTATGAACTCGGGCAGGCTGATCGCGGGATGAAGGTCTCCCCGACCAACAGCAGTCGCAGTTTGGAACCCCGGCTCGTGGCGCGAGAGTGCTTCAGCCGCGGCGTCGTAGGTATACATGAAGGGCGAACCGAAGATGGGCTTCTCCATGCTGGCAAATTGAAAGCTGCCGAGGTGAGCAATGTCGATCACATCCCCAGGGTTTGCGCTCTGATAATTCTGATATCGAGAAATCAGGAGTGAGCTGAAGCGTCCGTCCAAGGTACGGCTGATGAAGCCGGTGGAGCGTACCTCCGAGTTGACTGCTTGTGCGTAATTCTCCCCAAAAGCCAAGCGGAACAGATAAGAGCTCAGATAGTCGATGGATGCCACCCCACGGTATCCGTAGGGAAGAAACACGTCGCCGTTGAACTTGGCTTCCTCGCCTCCTTGGTTCTGTCCCGTGTTGGGCTGCCCCTTGGAATCAATCACACCGAAGTACTCAGCTATCATGTGCCACTTGTAGGAAATCGCACGGTAAGCGGCGTGCTGCGCCCAGCCTCGCTTGGAGTACAGCTCCGCGCCAATCGTCGCATCCGAGCTGCGGTTAATAGCCCAGTAGAACCCGTCACCGATGACGGTTCCGCGTGAATTGGAGATCCCGATCACGGGAATCAAGAACCCGCTCTTGCGGCCGAGATTGTCGATAGGATGCTCGGCGTAGGGGAAGTAGAAAACTGGGATGTTGCCAATCCGTAACGTCGCGTGATGCATGCGCGCGTCTTCCCCGACCTCAACCATGGCGCTGCCGGCGACGAACCGCCATTTCGGCTTAGGGAGCTGACAGGAAGTGATGTACCCGTGGTGGACGAGATATCGGTCGGGGCCAAGTTTATCGACCTGCTTGCCAGCGAAGAAGAATGGCGTAGACGACGTCAGGAACATCAGCTTGTTCTTCAGGCGGACGCCGGTGGAACCATTCACGTCATAAAACGTTCCGGTGTCATGGCTGACGTCATATGAGCCGTGCGAGGCCGTCAGGTGCTCGTTATGGAGCCCGCCGTCGAAGACGACATTGCCCTGGACCTCTACGATTCCGGTTGTCGAATCGTAGCGGGCGTTGTCGCAGTGCAGCACATTGTTGCGAAAGCGGATGACCACGTGGCCGACGGCGTAGTAAATGTCCTGATCTTTGCTTTGATGATCGGCCTTAATCAGGACCTCGTCGCGCCCAAGCGGAACATTCAGCGCAGGCCGCGGAGTGCTTTCGCTCTCGCCGCTGGATTTAACCTCCTGATCGAGGAATGCTTGGGCATCACGGGTGTCCTTTTGTTGCAACTCCGGCGCAGAACTGTCTCCGATTGCCTGTGGCACGATCTGGGGGTTCGGCCCCTGCCAGGTACTCCGCAACTGACTCGTTAATAGCTGAGGTGTTAGAAAGCAATGACAAGCGACAATCGCCGTGATAAAGAATCGAGTGCGGAAGATCATCGATCGCCGGGGCGTTCCTTCGCCAATGGACTCGCGGATTGCAGAACCTTGCACGTTAGCACGCCCTATGGTGTCAGGCCAAACTGCTGTAGCAATGGTCGCGTGCAGAACTCGATTGGAACAGCGCTTGATTGCTAGTCGCGCCACGACATGACAGAACAGCAACCACTCCACATTTCGCTTCCGGATACCGATCAGGTGCCGGGATTGTGGCGCAACGAACTGCAGGCTCGGCTCGATCGCTACAAACGCCGCCGGGGTCGCCGCATCGAAGGCGCCTTCACGATGCGCTTTCCCTTTCCACCTGATGAGCCCGCGACCTATGCAGTCAGTTCTGTGGAACACGCTCCGGTCAGCGCCGTGCAGGAGCCTGATCGAGTTGGAAGCGAAGTCGCATTAGCGAAAGAAGAGAGCCCCGCCGGTTTTGATACCGGCGAGTTGACCGGTGCCACTACTTCGGAACTTGACCAGTCCACGGAAGCTGAGTCGCCGCCACAACGCGTCGACGAAGCGCAGAACGCAACGGCTGAGCCGAAACCGGAGGAGGTGGTACCGATCATTGAGTTGCCGCCGCGACCACAGCCCCGGCGAAAAGTAATCGCATTCCCCAGCTCGACGTACACGCAGCAGGAAGCCATGCGGCGGCTTGCCGATCCGGTGCAACCGGAGCAGTTGAGGATACTTGATGTTCCCGAAGAGCTACAGGCGATTCCTGCGACTCCGTTCCTGGAAGGCCTGCTGGATGCACTTCCCGTGCCGGCTCAGACAAAGCAACCGGACACTGTTGATCTTCCCTTCGCTGTTGTGAGCAGTTCAAGGCGAATCGGTGCAGCCTTGATCGACACAGTCGCGGTGCTTGCAGCAATGGCCGTAATCGTTGGTGTCGCGAGCTGTTTTGTCTCGCATGAACTACCAGCGACCAAGTTCCTGATTGCCGGAGGGCTATCGACTTCTGTTCTGTTGTGGGCGAGCTACCAATACTTGCTTCTGGTCTACGGTGGACGCACTCTGGGGATGAAGCTTACTCGAATTTGCTTGTACACCTTCAAGGGACGGGGCCTCACTTTCCGCCAGCGCCAGTCCCGGGTGTTCGCTCTCTACCTCTCAGTGCTCTCTCTCAGTATGGGCGTGCTTTGGTCGTTCGTCGACATCGATAGGCTGTGCTGGCACGACCGCATCAGTCAAACCTTCCCTGTCCCCACCGGGAAGTCGTAGTCGATTGCGATAGCATTGATGCACGACCTTGGAAATTCGAACATTATCATCGCCGCGCGCCTGGATTTTCGCCGCTATCCTTGCCGCAATCGGTATCGCTCTGCTTACGAGCTGCGATGCCGAGCCGCGCAAGAGCGACGCGGAATTAGGGTTAAACTCACAGCAGGCCTACGGCCGCCGCGTTTATGACGCGCGCTGCGCCGAGTGTCATTACGCCTACAGCAAACGCAATCTGCGCGGGCCGAGCCTGAGCGGGCTCTTCAAGAAGCAGTTCATGTCGAACGGCATGCCTGCGAATAACGAGCGGGTAGCCGACATCATTCTGCTCGGGCGCGCCAAGATGCCGGCCTTCCAGCAGAAGCTGACGCAGCAGCAATTGGATGACCTGCTGGCCTATCTGCACACCTTGTAACCGCTGCCCCGCTTGTACAATCAGATAAGCACATGGCCACCGCTCCCGAGCTGATTCAGATCAATATTTCACCGCGCACGCCGGGACCCAAGCCGGAATGGCTGAAGGCACGCGCGCCGATGGGGGAAAACTACCACGAGCTGAAGACGCTGGCGCGCAAGCTCGAACTGCATACCGTTTGCGAGTCAGCGCGCTGCCCGAACATCGGCGAGTGCTGGAACCATCGCACCGCGACATTCATGCTGCTGGGGAATCTCTGCACGCGCCGCTGCGGATTCTGCGCCGTGCCTAAAGGCCGGCCGATGCCGATCGATCTGGACGAGCCGATACGAGTGGCCGAAGCCGTCGAGAAGCTGGGGCTGAAGTTCGCGGTCGTGACCAGCGTCAACCGTGACGATGACAATGTTGGTGCAGCCTGGGTGTTCGCCGAAACGATTACTGAGATTCGCAAGCGCATGCCCGGCTGCCGGGTTGAAGTCCTGATCCCTGACTTCCAGGGGCTTGAACAACCGTTGCAAATCGTGATGGACGCTCGCCCGGATATCCTGAATCACAACACAGAGACCGTGCCCAGGCTCTATCGCGTAGCCCGCTCGGGGGCTCGTTACGAACGAACCTTGCGCCTGCTGGAGCGAGCCAAGGAGATGAACCCCGCGATACCCACTAAAACGGGAGTTATGGTGGGGCTGGGCGAGAGCACGGATGAACTCTTGGCAGTGTTTCGCGATCTTGCCAACCAGAACGTCGACATCCTCACCATCGGCCAATATCTGCGCCCGTCGAAAGATCACTTGCCGGTTGCGCGTCTGTATACCCCGGACGAATTCCACTTCATGAAAGTGGAAGCGCTGGAGATGGGTTTCCGCCACGTCGAGTCTGGACCGCTGGTGCGCTCCAGCTACCACGCGCACGAGCAGGCCGACGCGGGCACCGTTTCAGCACTGGCCTAACTGTTCCGGTCTGATAGGCGAAAAGACCGCAATTGTCGCAGTAGGGACTCAGGTGCGTTCACATCCAGCTCAACATACCCGTCGCGATACTGCCTTCCCAGCACGACCCCTCTGGCATCAATTGCGGCGAGCGACTTGCCGTCCGATTGCGGGACTCGCAAGCGAGCGCGGCTGATTGGGTCCTGCTCGATCATCTGATCAATGCGCGCGAGCAGGCGATCCAGCCCTGCTCCTTTCTGCGCCGATACGTGGATGAGCGATTCCGTGTCGATGAGGCTTTCACGCTGGATTTCGCTTAGCAGATCGATTTTGTTCCTGACGTGCAACCTGGGTGTGGCGATTGACTCCAGCTCCCGCAGCACTTCCTCCACCTGGATGTGCTGCTCGGCGGCAGCGGGAGACGCCGAGTCCGACACCTCAATCAGCAGCGAAGAGCGCTGTACTTCTTCCAGAGTGGCGCGAAACGCCAACACGAGCGTATGCGGCAGCTTGCGAATGAACCCTACGGTGTCCGACAGTAGAACCTCGCGCTTCGACGGAAGTTTCAACTGCCGCAATGTGGGATCGAGCGTTGCGAACATGTGCGAGCTCTCGACCACACCCGCCCTGGTCAGCGCATTGAACAGCGTCGACTTGCCAGCATTGGTATAGCCAACGAGCGCGACCGTCGCAATGGGCACGGATTCGCGACGTTGACGCTGCTGGCCGCGAATACGCCTGACATTTTCCAGTTGCTCTTTGACGTGCCGGATACGCCGATAAATCTTGCGGCGATCCGTTTCAAGCTGCGTTTCGCCGGGACCGCGCGTACCGATGCCGCCTCCAAGCTGTGACATCTGAGCGCCTCGGCCGGCAAGCCTCGGCAACATGTACTCCAATTGCGCCAGCTCAACCTGGAGTTGGCCTTCGCGCGTACGGGCATGGCGAGCAAAGATGTCGAGGATGAGCTGCGTTCGGTCGATGACGCGCACGTCCAAGGCGCGCTCCAGGTTGCGCTGCTGCGAGGGCGTGAGTTCATGGTCGAAGATGGCCAGCTCAGAACCGGCCGTGGCGAGCGCGCCCTTCAGCTCCTCAACTTTGCCGCTGCCGATAAGTGTGGCCGGATCAGGACGTGGCCGGCGCTGCAAGACCTCGCCAGCGATGATAGCGCCTGCGCTTCGCGCGAGCTCACGCAACTCAGCGAGGGAATCCGCAGCCGTGAAACTAGCGACATGGCCAGTGCTGACCTCGGACTGATGTGTAAGCGCATTTCGCGCCATGCGGGCACCTGGCGGAATGCGCACACTGTCCCGGATCGAGGATCCGCGTCCCTCGGATGCATCCTGGAGATCCGGCCGCACAGAGGCAGACCGACCTGAACGTGAGGAAAATTCGATGCCGACGAGGAAGGCTCGCTCCGCCCCAGGTACACTGGCTTGTTTGCGCGCTTGATCCGCACTGTTCCAGGCCGGCACGTATCCGTTATGCTTCTGGCTGTTTCTGTCCCGCTGCAGCGGGTGCGACAGCTGGTTCTGCCGCAGGCCGGTTGTCATGCCGATCGGTGTGAGCGGCGCGCGAGATCACCACTGTCGATATAGCGTGCTTGAAGATGAGCTGCTCTTGATTATTCGTCTCAAGCACAACCGAGTACTTGTCGAAGGAGCGGATTCTGCCTGTCAGTTTGACACCACTGAGCAGATAAATCGTGATAACAGCCTTGTCTTTTCGTGCGGTATTGAGAAACGAATCCTGAATGTTCTGTGCCGGTTTGTTATCCATTGTTTGTTTTCCTCCCGACCTTCCAAGAAAGCGGCTACAGCTCCGCATCTACCTGCGTCACTGGTCCGGAAATACTGCAAAGCTCAGACTCAAGTACCCGTAGTCACAAACGGGTAGAAACAGACTAAATGATACGGAGACGGACACGAAATTCCAACGAATTGCTGCGGGGTACGCTAAAGTAGCACGCGTGACGGGTCTCAGGACAGAAATTGTGCGTAGAAATAATCTAATCCACTTTTAGGGAACAAAGAATGGCACTTTTGTCACTAGTGAGTTCTCTTCCGTCGTTGTCTCCTGCCAGCGGCACCGAAGCGATCCTGATGCTGGTGCGGTGGGTTCACCTCACTGCCGGCGTGATCTGGATCGGCTTGCTGTACTTCTTCGTTCTGGTAAACGCGAAGTTTCTGGGTGAGCTGGAACCGCAGACGCGCGTGAGGGTCATCGCCAAGCTCATGCCGCGTGCTATGTGGTGGTTTCGTTGGAGTTCGCTCGTTACCGTACTCGCAGGTTTCGGGTACTGGAACCATCAGGTGGCAGCCGATGCTCGAGCCGCAGCCTACGTTGGTGAGAAGGCCTCACCAAGTGCGGTGATCGGCAGCTTCATCATCATCTGGACCATCGCATTCGCCATCGAGATGGGGCTGGTGATGTTGCCGGCAACGGCGCTAAGGAAGGGACCCGTGCTCGGCGTGATCATGGCGGCAGTGCTGATTGGAGCGGCCTACGTCTTCCTTGCGCTGAATCAGAATGGCTGGGAGAGCAATCGCACGTTGGCCATCGGAATTGGCGGCGGGCTCGGCTGGTTCATGATGTTCAATGTGTGGGGCATCGTTTGGCGCATGCAGAAAAAGATCATTCGCTGGAGCGCAGCAGCTGTGGCTGACGGCAGCCCCCTTCCGCCGGAAGCAGCGAAGGCGGCGCAGATAACGTCATTAGTGGCTGGCATCAGCTTTTGGGTGTCGTTTCCCATGCTGTTTTTCATGGGAGCAGCCAGCCACTACACGCTCTTCACGCAGCCATGACGGACCTCTTCCAGCACGCTGATAAAATTTAGCTTCGAGATGCCCGCATCGACGCCCCAAGCCGAAACCGTGCCTGCTACACATGGCACTCGAATTCCAGCATTCAGCCTGGCGCGACAATACGAAGCGATCAAGGCGGAAATACACGCTGCGCTGGAGCGCGTTCTTTCGACACAGCATTTCATCGGCGGTGCGGAGCTGGAGCAGTTTGAAGTGGAGGCTGCGCAGTTTCTCGGTGTGGGCGCCGTGGTGGGGTGCTCCTCGGGTACGGACGCGCTCTGGCTGGCCTTGCAGGCCATCGGAGTTGGCGAAGGCGATTCGGTTCTGACGAGCCCGTTCAGTTTCTTCGCGTCAGCGAGTTCTATCACTCGGTGCGGAGCCA
>Ga0335083_10009815_pt1 | contig 11601 bp, 6 predicted proteins | sample Lox_Sample_42_FD_206716 | JGI IMG/M metagenome (GOLD analysis project Ga0335083, IMG submission 206716) | Soil microbial communities from Loxahatchee National Wildlife Refuge, Florida, United States - Lox_Sample_4.2 | ecosystem: Environmental > Terrestrial > Soil > Wetlands | place: USA: Florida... | reverse complement strand
TTGGAGGTCCATCATCAACAAGTCCGTAGTCATTGTGGCAGTGATTCAGAGGAGAACTTGATCACCCTCTGCTCAGTATGCCACGCTGCCACTCACAGCGGTAGACAACGAACCAGCAATCGCGAGCGCAGAAGAGCTACAGCCTCTCATACAAATAATAAATGTCATACTCTGCGGGTATGAAATCGAATGTGCAAGCCCGCCTGGACCACAAGTCTCAATTGGCACTAGATGAGTTGGTCCACCTCCTCGGTTGGAGTCCATCGATTACAACTGGCGTGAAGCGAGTAAAGCTCGCAACGCTCCTATACCAGAGACAAACATGTCGGTAACTGGACTGTATGGCACTCGTATCCCCAATAAACGTGAGGAGAGAGTCATTCAACTTGTCGCTGAAGGATTGAAAAACAGAGATGTAGCTGATGCGATGGGGACGACTACGTAGTGAAGAATCATCTCAGAGTAATATTCGACAAGGTTGGCTTGTGGAATCGCGTGGAACTTGCGCTGTGGTATGAGTCACACCGAGGTGGGCGTCCTTCTAGCCATGGATCGAGATTGTGATCCCATAAATCAACAATAGCGGATGCCGGTACCAGCTATACCTTACGTCAGTTGGCGATACATCATTACGGAGGCTATTTTTAAAGACCCAAGAAGAAAGGAGGCAAGGAGATCATTCTAGACATGCGCACGGGAGCTATGTACAACATGCGCGCGTCGCTTGTTTTTGTAAGAGCGAACCCTACCGCCTCTGTCGTATCGCCGAAATGGCTGCTAAACCGAGCTGACAATAATACCTGGCTTTTTATACTGGCCCGAAAACCTTAAGTTTTTAGGCTTGCGTTTGCTGGCCTTTTTGCTAAACTTCTCTGTTTTCCTTCCCCCCAAGGTTCTGTTCTCCCCACTTTAAATTAGAGGTAGTGGTTTATGTTTTCGATTCTTCTCGCCTCCACGAGTGCCGAAGTGCGTTCTCGTAATTCACAAATCCTAAGTATGCGCTGTCTGTGGGCGCTCGCGCTGATATTGATAATCGCCTGTCTCGCCGTAACTGTTCACGCGCAAGATGCCGCGGGGGGCGGAGTACCGTTCGTCAAGCCGTTTACCCGTCCGCTTGGTATCACCGATGAACAGTGGTATGAACTACAAAGGTACGCTCCAAGAAATAGGGTCGCCGCGCCGAAGAACTTAAGGACGCTGGATACGACCGCAAGTCCTGTGCCCTTCGTTAGTTTTCCCTTGGTGCCAGGCAGTGTGCCACCTGGGAGCGGAGACTTTCTATTGACGGTGAACGGATCCCAATTCGTTGAAGCTTCAACCATCAATTGGAATAGCGCGGCGCTGGCAACCACCTTCGTGAGTTCTACACGATTAACTGCCACAGTCCCCGCCGCGAACGTGGCTTCTGCTGGAACTGCGATTGTGACGGTGTCGAGCCCGGCTCCCGGAGGAGGGGTTTCCAATATCCTCCGATTCACTGTCACAACGCCCTCTATGTCGTTGTCGTTCGGAAGGTCCACAATCGACCTTGGGGTATCGCCGAATAGCGTTGTAACAGCAGACTTCAACAATGATGGGAAGCTTGACTTAGCCGTTGTGACGAACGAGATCGACCCGAACTGCTTCCAATCCGCTCCCGGAATGGTATCGATCCTGTTGGGCAACGGCGATGGAACCTTTTCCCTGGCATCGAACTTGCCCTGCGGAGCGCGCAGGGCTTCGGAATTGTTTGCGACCACCGTGGGGGACTTTAACGGTGACGGCAATCAGGACCTGATCGTAATCATCAATTCGTTTGGCTTGATAGAGTTTGAGGTCTTTCTCGGAAATGGAGACGGAACTTTTACATACTCAACTAACGACGGGGGCTGGGACGGTATGGGACCAGTTATCACGGGTGATTTCGATCGAGATGGCGCGCTCGATATCGCTACGCCTGTTGATTTTCTTGGAGCCGGTGTCATTGAGATCTGGCTGAACGACGGGAATGGCGACTTCGCTTTTAAGTCCTCCATGACCACGGGGACATTCTCTTCAATAGTAAACGAAGACTTCAACCGGGACGGCATATTAGATCTCGCTAATAGCTGGACTGGATCGTGCGATTGGGAATGCTACACGGTTTATTTGGGAAATGGCGACGGCACTTTTGTTCCAGCATCCTCACAACCTACAAGTTCAGGGCTCCTGACGGGTGACTTTGACGGAGATGGCATTCCCGATTTAATCGGAGAAGGCCGCTTTGTGAAGGGTAATGGCGATGGAACCTTCACAGACATCGGTCCTGGGCCAGATTTCTTGACCGCGGGATATCGATTTCGTGGCCCTATCCCCGGTGCGATAGCTGATTTGAACGGCGACAACAAACCTGATGTGGTTGCCATTGGTCCTAGCAATAACATCCTCCTGTATCTTGGAAATGGCGACGGTACGTTCAAGCCCCCCATAAGCGTAGCTGTCGGCCAATCACCAGATTCCGTAGAGGTGGGTGACTTCAACGCGGACGGAAAGCTCGATCTGGCGGTTACAAATTTTGAAGGCAACACTGTAACGATTCTTCTGCAAACCGAGGGTTACGTAGCCTCCGTACGGCCACCGATCAAATCCGATGGCAGCAGCGTCTTTAGAGCGAATCGAGGTGCACTCCCTGTAAAGTTCACTTTGAAACAAAACAATGCTGCGACGTGCCAACTGCCTCCGGCGACTATCTCGGTTAGGAGGACTGCGGGACAGCCACTCGGGTTGGTTCCTGAGGATGTCTACACAATGGCGTCGGATAATGGCACGAATTTCCGAATTGACTCTTGTCAGTACATCTACAACCTCGCAGCCTCTGCATTGGGAGTTGGAAAGTATCGAGTGGACATCAGTATCAACGGGATCATGGTTGGGCACGCGGTTTTCGCCCTCGAGTAAAAGGCAGGCGAATCTCCGAAGGCGTGGATGCTGTTGTGGCCGGAATAACAAGGAGTAAAAACCGTGGAGGAGCACTTGAAAGACGAAGATCGGCAACCGAAATTGAGCCTCGGAACTGGAACTTGTATCGACCTCATGCCAGTAGGTTCTTAGATTGGGGATGACCGCGACATGGACATTCTCCAGAAAAAATGGCTCCAAAAGTTCCTCTTTGGCTTATGGGGGTGATGGTTACATCGTAACCCAGCTTGCGAAGTGCTCGCGCCAGCATCTGTGCACGCTTCTTCTTTTCTCGGGGATGGACTTCGGCGCCGTGCTGGATGAAGCGCACGCCTTCGTGCAGGACCTTCCAAACTAGACGACAGAGTCGATAAGCAACGGCCCAGATGGCGGACTGATAGCCCAAGCGCAGCAGCAAACGCCGGAACACGACTTGAAAATGACTGCCTTTCTTCGCCGCCGCAGCGTGATCTGCCTGGTTCAGCACCCGACGCATGTATTTGTTGCCCTTGGCGGAACGACTGCTATAGTTCTGCTCCGCGCTTTCCTCTTTGCCAGGACAGGTCCCTACCCATGAGCTTAGCTCCCCAGCCGATGCGATCGTAGTAGCCTGAGCACCAACCTCGGCGACAATTTGTTGCGCCGAGTCCACCCCGAACCCGGGTACTTCCGCCAATCGCATCACGGCGTCTTGCTGCGGCTTCATGGCATCGGCGATCATGCGGTTGAGCTGCTCTATTTGCTGATCGATCAACTGCAGTCGCTGGAGCTGCAGAGCCAACATTGCCGTGACCTGCCCCATGCACGGCCGCGATCTTCCCGTCAAAGCACCCACGAGTTGTTGCTCGGTGCAATGCAACCGCCCCCCCCAGTTGCGCCAACTTCTTGGGGTCGGTCTCTCCGTTGGCCAGAGCATGCAGAATACACAACCCGCTTGGCCCCAGCAGATTGCTGACAACAATCGACAGTTTGATCCGCATTTCTTCCAGCAAACACTCGATCTGGTTCTGCAATCGCACTCGGTCGGGCGTTAGTTGCAGCTTCATTCGGGTCATGCTCCGCCAGGTGCGCTGTTCGCCGCTAGGCACGAAACTTAGAATCAGCTCATCCGCGATCAATCGACGCACCAACCGCTCGGCATCCTTGAAATCATGCTTACGCCTGACGTGGCGCACGGTTGGAAAACACCTGCGCCAAGTGCAAACGCATGTGGGGCTTCAGCTCCAGCCATACCGACCGCCAGTACTAGGCCGTTGATTCCATCACCACCTCTTCTACTCCTTGCTCCAGCAACCAGGCTAAGAGGCGATGCAGTTCGCTCGGCGTAGTGACAAATCGTCGCCGCGCTGACTTCTCTTCCGGCGTACTCGTATCCACGACAACCACCATTGACACCTTCTTGTGTACGGCAATCCCTGCGACCTTCATCGCTTCCTCCTGCGTGGAGGCGGCAGAACGCACGCGAAAAGAGTTACACACCGTCACGTGCTACCACCTTCTACTATTGGTGGCGCGACATAGATTGGTTCAAAACGCGCGTTGCCGATCAACCTCAAAAACGGCCTCACTCCATCCAGAGTGCAAACAGATCTGCGCCGTCCACGCTCAATCAGCGTACACGCACAATTCAACCCATTTTCATGTCAATGGGTGCGCCACAAGCTCATGCGCAACTCAAAAACCGATCTGCCTGGAACGGATAACGAGTGTTAATAGAAATGTTAGGTCAACGTGATCCCATCCATGGTAAAGAGCATAACAACCAGAGCAGAAGGGCAAACCGAACTAGGGGCGAGTACTGCCGTTCGTTTTTAGAACCAAAAGGACAGCCTCGTACAGTTCGTAGATGCGCTTTCGTCGTTCGTCAAATTGCATTGCTTCGCTGGTGCTCATTCCGATATGGGAAGCTCGCACTATAGCTGCGTCCTGCTGTTGTCTGAGAAGGTCGATTTCGCACCTAAGGTCTTGAATTTGCTGCGAAAAAGGGTTGCGGGGCGCACTCATATCCGGCCATCTTTCCGCCCCACCGAGAATTGGTAGAATTATAACCCGGCCTGCCTATGACTGCCTTCGCAGGCAATATGCGCAACGATTCTCGCGCCGATGCTATGCGAGTTGCTGATGGCTGAGATGCGACCGAGGAAGAACACGAGAGATAAACCGCATGCAAAGCAACCGTCTGTGGGTGATGTCATAACGACCGTCGGCCTCACAACGGACCGAGTAGACTTTGCGGTGTTCAACCAAAAGGCTCGGGACGAAGGAGGCCGATGGTCGTTATGACATCACCCACGTCTGTTGAGGCCAATCAAGCGATTAGTGGTAGCCCCGTGATGCTCAATTGTTTCAGTAGTGTTACACCGTGCAATTGATAAGCCCGAAAACGGGATTGAGGTAGAAGAGAAATGCGGCGAATTTCCGATTTTTAAACTGTCTCTCCGGGCTGAACCTTCTTTTTCGCGAGAACCCGAACCCCTGACTGAAGCTTAAACTTCTCGCGTTGCGCGAAACGAAGGGGCTATGATCCTTGGGGTGCAACCGCAGGGACAGTAGCGAGAATTGTAGCTGGTAGCACGTTAGATGGAATTGGATGAGGTGGGTTAGCGATGCTAGAAGGGTTGCGTCTTCTTAGGGGAGCGATGTTTTCCGCAAACTTGCGAAAGGCTGAGACGCGATCCTAAGACGCAAGATCGTTGCTCACCGTTGTGAGCCTGCTTGTGAGCCTGCGCACTTGACTAAACGCGGACATAACAGTAGCCCCCCGCGCACAACCTCGACCGTGCAATCTCGTCCCCGTTTTCTCTAATCCAAACCAAAGTCCCAAGGCGGCCGTCAACTCCTCACGGGTGCGTGGTCGACGATCGCTCACTATTTCGATGATTGGTTTCCACGGGATCAGCTAAAAAAGTGCCCGCATCAAACCAAAGCAAAACGTTCTCCCGGTTTGGCTACCGTGCCAGAATTGGTGATTGGAAGCTCTGCCGCGTGTACGAAATTCGTGCAGTTCTTTTTCCAAGGTCAATACATTACTGATCACGAACATGTCGTACACAGTCGACAATGGCGCGTCTTATTGCTATGCGACGACTGCCGTCGATGCTAATAACCGAGGGAGCGGCTATTCAAATATTCTTACAGACATTCAAATGCCCTCTTCTTAATCCCGCCAGGAATTGGAGTTAAAACAGAAGCCCCCGCTGCGAATAACCCTTCCTTTCCAACGGACGATTCGATCGTCAACGAGCAGCACTGAAATCTTATGACTTTAATCCTGCTAGTTCTTTCTGGGCATTTCCCGCATCCATTGAGTCCGGATTCATCTTCAACATTCGTTTCAACTGCTCCCGGGCGCGCGACGCGTCTCCGCTTTTCGCATACGCCATTCCCAGATGGTAGTGGTAGCGAGCATTGTCGGTGGTTCTGCTCTGCTGCATCAAAGACACTGCTGCCTCGAGCGTCTCGATTGCAGGTCGATAAGCCCCCTTTTGGTAGTACACCCAACCCAATGTGTCGGCAGCGTCTGATGAAGTCGGCATCCGACGGCGGGCTGTCTGGGCTAGCGACAAGGCAACATCGAGGTCCCCACCCTTCTGCATAATCACGTATGCGAGATTGCAAGCAGCGACTGGATCATCATGGTGGAGTGAGAGAACCTTTTGATATTCCTGCTCAGCTCCCGCCCAATCCTGCCGGGACAGGAAAATCTGTCCCAGCATGAGGTGAAAGCCGGCCTCCTCCGGATTGTCTTTTACTGCGGCTTGAAACGTAGCAATGGCTTCGTCCGTCTGCCCCGCGGCCGACACCACTTCACCGAGCTTCATCAAAGCGTCTGTATTGTTTTTGTCGAGTTGTATCGATTTCGCAAACGCTGCCTTCGCTTGGGCGAGGTCTCGTTTTTGCTGGAATAAAACGGTACCAAGCAAATCGTAAAATCCACTGTTGTCTGGAGCCTTGGATATCTGAGCATTCGCCACCGCAATAGCGGTATCCACTTGTTTGACCGCAACATAACTATTCATCAGTCCCCGCAGTGCATCATTGGATCGGGGATCCCGTTCCAAACCGGATCGGTACGCATCCGCGGCTTCCTTAAAATGCTGCTGCGCGAAATTCAAATTTCCCAACTGTACGTAACCGGCAGCACTTGCAGGCGCAACTTCTATAGCGCGCCGCACGTCGGCATCAGCTTCGCGAAACTGCTTCTGGTTTATTTCCGATACCGCGCGCAGAGCATAACCTTCCGCTGACGTCGGACGGAATGCAATGATCTGAGCACTGGTCTGGGCGAGCGTGGTCATGTCCCCCCGCCGCATTGCCAGAACGGCAAGTTCACGCTGCGCGTCGACCAGATCCGGACGCAGCCGTACGGTCTCTCTCAATTCCCTTTCTGCACTGTCGAGGTTTCCGGATTTGCGATATGCGACGCTCAAGTGATAATGCGACAGCGCGTGACTGGGATCATTCTTGACTGCGGCCTGCATAGTCGAGATCGCACCATTCGTGTCGCCTCGCTGCAACTGCAATTGCGCGCGATAGATCAGGCCATCCGTATCGTTGGAATCAGCTTTCAGTATCTCTTTATTGACCTTTTCCGCCTCCTCGAATTGCTTGGTATGAATGAGAAGGTCAGTGAAATTCTTTTTCACCTGGATGTCTTTCGGATGATCCTTATATAGCGTCCGATACTCGGCGACGGCCTTATCAAGATCGTCGGTTCCAATGTAGAAATCGCCGAGCATGCGATATCCGACCGAATCGCCGTCGAAATTTCTTTTGGTCTGGGTCAGCAGATTCTCTGCGTCACTCCTTTTCGCTTCTGCGAGGTAGAGGCGAGCCAAGGCTGCGACAGGCTCAGGATCTGTTGGCCTCGCCTGAACAGCATCGCGAAGTTGCTGTTCCGCCTCCGCAAATCGACTACGCACCTGATAAAAATTGGCCAACATCAAGTGGGCGGCAATTGCATCAGGGGCGAGCTCGATAGCCTTCTTGAGATTGGTTTCGGCTGCTTCTGTTTGGTTGTTCCTGAGTTGCATCAGCGCGAGTTTGAGATAGGAGTCCGAATTAGACGGACTGAGGGTTTTCGCGTTCTCGGCTTCCTGAAGGGCCCCGGGAAAATCGCCTTGAGCTGCCAAAAGGTCGGCCGAAACCGCATGAGATTTTGCATCGTTCGGACGCGCCTGAAGTACCCAGTCCACCTGCTCTTTCGCGTTCGGTAGATCGCCGCTGGCAATCAGTAACTGAGCCAAATCTACCCGGGCAGCATAGTTTTCGGGTTGCAGTTCTACTGTACGAGTCAGTTCCTGAGCCGCGCGTGGCCACCGCTCACTTTTCAGATAGACGGAGGCCAGGCGGTAATGGGCTTCGGCGTAGTTGGCGTCAATTGATAGCGCATTCCTATACTCGATGGCTGCCTCATCCAGTTTTCCGGCCTCAGCATAGCTCTTTCCGTTATCCAGGTATTTCTGCTTGCGGACATTGGGGTCTCGCGAGCAGCCTGCAAAGAAAACAGCGACGACCAACAGCATAAGGAGAAAACAAAAGGTAATAAAAGTCCGATGCACAAGACTCCTTAGGACGGGTAGAGGAGCTATCCGCTACAAAAACTATAGGCCAACTCAGAGAAAGCCAGAATGGCTCTTTCGTGGTCTTCCTAACGTCATCGAACGAAGCAGCTTCCCCATAAATTACACCTTTATTATCAATAAGATAAATTGCAATTCCTAAAGTTGCAATACACTGCAACCTATTGCAAAAATTATCAGTCTTGACACATTTGGATTTGGCGCTAAAGTAAGTATCGTTGTAGTAGGCATTCCTGCAATCAGGGGTGCGAACTCCTCCCCCGTCTCAAGCGAGGAGCGCAAAAGTATGAAGAAAGCAGTTCAAATCTGTAGTCTGGCCCTAGCGATGTGCCTCGCGCCGATGGCTTTCGCCCAGACTTCTGTAACTCTGACCGGGGTATCCGGACAAGCCTATGACGGCATTTATGTGAGCCCGTACTACGCCAACGTGGGGGGTACCAGTACCGCTGTTGTCTGCGATGACTTCGCCGATGAATCTAATCTCGGGTCGACTTGGAGTGCACAGACGACCTCGTTTTCAAATGTGAATTCTACCAATACGTCTTGGGGATTAGCTGGGGCGAACACCTCACTCTACGGTGCGGTGGGATATCTGACGAGCCTTGTGCTTTCGGCAGCTCCCGGATCGACGACCCAAGTCATAGACACATTCGCGTTGTGGGCCGTATTCGACCCCAACGGCGTCGAACAGTACTTGGCCGCGCATCCGATAACCTCTGGTTCTCTCACGACCGCGCAGCTTTGTTCGGCGATTTTCGGGTCTTCAAGCTGCACGGGCTCGGCGGTAAAGGGCAGCCTGTTGTGGATCGCTGAAAACAGCGGCTTCACGGCGGCTCAGTGGGGCATGACGGTACTCTCAGCTGACATTCCTGGGACTTCCCAGCTATGCACAGCCGAAAAGGGTAATTGTCCAGCTCAGGAATTCATCTATTTATCAATGGCTGAGGGTGGCACTGCTGCCGCGTACCTACTATTGGCCGGCTTCTGCTGCTGGGGGGCCATTGCCCTTCGTTCCAAGCGGCGGCTTGCGACTCGGATCGTTGCGTAGATTTTTCAGCCCTTCCAAACAAAAGGCGTGCCAAACCTGGCACGCCTTTCAATTTTGGGCTGACCCGAAGATTGCAATGAACTAGTACGCTTGAAGATGGGCATAACATGGACCAGCCTCGGAGTCTCTAATCTCCCGACATGAATCCGCTCCGGGGCTCTTATCGATCGATTCGCCTCCTTCTGCGAATCGGGAGAGTTACGGTTATTTGCACTTCACTACTAATACTGCTCGTGGGCTGCAGTTGAAGTCCGGAGATCACCCCGAATTCACGAGCTGTGGATAAACTCAAGGCCGTCACTCAGAAGAATGCACATCAAAGCCCTCCGGAATGCCCTGGTGTCTTAGCCTCACAACCTACAGGACACGAGGTCTTGTTGACATGGAACGCCCGTGAATCTTCCACTGGACCGAACGACGAGTCGCTCTAGGGTATTGCGTATACCGGAGCGATCACAAAATCATGGCAGATACTCTAGAGCATTGCCGAGACTGCCGGAAGATGACCTCCATTACCCATCTTTGGGACTGTATGTATGGACGATTTCGGAAATAACTCCAAGGCCTACTACCGTGCTGCGAATCGCCGTCGACTCAAGAGGCAGAAGGAGCAAGTTCTCGAACAAGACCACATCTAGCTTTTCAGGAAGACATCAAAGGAATCAAGCCAAGGGGATCCTAACGTATCCTGCGTGTCGCCCGTCGAGACGCGACCCGGTCTCGCCAGTGAATTCTCCAATAGAACAATAGCTGTTACAGAAGGCCCGTGGGCTCCGATTGCGGATCGGGCACGTCAGACTGTTCAACTCTACACGGTGTAAACCACGTATCTACATCAAGTTACAACTGCAATCTTTTTTCACTATCGATCATCAGAACTCAGATTTATTGGGAAAACGTCACGGGAAAGTGGTAGGATTATTCAGTCCCTCCCAAGCCCTGCGATACTCAGCTCAGAAGCCCTAAAATGACTACCGCCTCGGTTGTAGACTCCCTTGTCGATCAACTCAAGTACAGGATTCAGAAGCGTCAAGCTCGCGTGGGTATCATCGGACTTGGCTACGTAGGCCTTCCGCTTGCCCTTCTGTACAGCGAACAGAAATTCCGAGTCACGGGCTTCGATATTGACGCCCGGAAGGTCGAAACCCTCGCGAAGGGAGGCTCTTATATACACAGAATTGCTCCCGCAGAGATTCAGGCAGCCAAAACGAACGGCTTAATCGCCACATCAGATTACTCACAGCTCTCGGCGATGGATGCAATAATCATTTGCGTTCCCACGCCTCTGAACGAATACCACGAACCCGACCTCAGCTTCATCACCACCACCACTCATGCGATTGCTCCTCATCTTCGCGCTGGACAACTCATCGTCCTCGAGAGCACGACGTATCCAGGAACGACAGAAGAAGTGATGATTCCTATTCTTGAAAAAGAAAATACAGACAGCCTCAACGCTTCACGCGGCGCGACACTTGGCAATAACGAATTCCTAGTGGCGTTCTCACCCGAGCGTGAAGATCCGGGGAATACCTCGGTCGCACGGCGTGACATTCCGAAAGTCGTTGGCGGACTCAACGCAGTGGCTTCGGATGTTGCCGGTGCACTTTACGGTTCAATCTTCAACCGGACCGTTCCGGTATCGTCTCCGGCAGCTGCGGAGATGACGAAATTGCTCGAAAACATCTATCGATGCGTCAACATCGCGATGGTCAACGAGTTGAAGTTACTGTGCCTGCGCATGGGAATCGACATCTGGGAAGTAATTCAGGCGGCGTCCACAAAGCCTTTTGGCTTTCACCCTTTTTATCCCGGCCCGGGACTCGGTGGTCACTGTATTCCCGTTGATCCGTTCTACCTTTCTTGGAAAGCTAAGGAGTGGGACTTTCGTACACGATTCATTGAACTCGCTGGCGAAATCAACACTAATATGCCTTACCACGTTGTACAGTCGGTGGGCAAAGCCTTAAACTCTCGAAAGAAATCGATAAATGGGGCGCACGTTCTCGTTCTTGGCGTGGCTTATAAGAAAGACATCGACGATTTGCGGGAATC
>Ga0335083_10009814_pt1 | contig 11601 bp, 8 predicted proteins | sample Lox_Sample_42_FD_206716 | JGI IMG/M metagenome (GOLD analysis project Ga0335083, IMG submission 206716) | Soil microbial communities from Loxahatchee National Wildlife Refuge, Florida, United States - Lox_Sample_4.2 | ecosystem: Environmental > Terrestrial > Soil > Wetlands | place: USA: Florida... | reverse complement strand
AACACGCCGAAGATGTTGGTCTGATCGTTAAATTTATGATCGACGCGTCCGTAGGCCAGGCGGATCGACGCCATATTCGACCGGATCGTCGAGATGTTCCGGTTCAGCGCACGTGAGTAGTTACCCTCGAAATCGAACTCCAGCTTTCCTGTGATCGCTGTGTTGCTGCCCGCCAGGTCCGGCCATTCGAAGTTCGTGCCCACGCGCGCGAAACGAGCCTTGGCGTGAAACTCTGGACTGCGCGTTGGTCCCGGGTCAAAACCCGTGCCCGAAGCGGTGATGAATCCGGGTAGCGGCATGTCGGTGCCGTAGGGCGACGAAGTGTCGTAGATTACACTGGTCTTCACCATGCCGTAGAGTTTGAGTTTGGCGCCGCTGCCCAGCTTCAGGTCTGGAATCAGACCGTCAGCTTTCGATGGTTCCAACTGCAACACCCGAATCGGAGCCACCGCAGGAATCACCTTTGGTGCCGGTGTCTTGGCCGGTGGCGCGGCAGCCTGCGGCGCCTGCACGACAGGCGCCTCTACTACGCTCACTGCAACTGCCGGGGGCGCTGGAGCAGCCGCACTGGTCGCAGAAAAATCTGCCGCGTTCACTACTCCTTTGCGCGCGAGCGCCGCCACTAGAAGTTGAAATTCCGCCTCCGGAGCAGCGTTGCGAATCGCATTCGCTTCGCTGGGCGCGAGAACTCCCTTCATGACCAGCACACCGAGCAGTGCCGTAATGTTGGCATTCCCCGCCATTGGGGCGATGCTTGGATTGGCAGCGGCGGCTGGCTGCGCGGCTGAGTTCGCCGTGGCTTCCGCGGGCGCCTTCGCGTCTGGTGTGTCTTTCGTTCCTGCCGCAACTGGGGCCACTGATACGATTGCGAGCAGTGAGCTGCAAATTAATTGCTTCAACGTCGGCATAAGCGGTATCTCTCCTTCACCGCGGGTATTTCCATCCAGCGAATTGTCGTTCTGAAACTGGCGCGCGCGGCTTGCATTTTGTTGCTGACGCGCGGTCATCGTTCCGATTTGGAACTCGAGGGCCCTTGTCCGAGGCTGATTTTTCGGACGCAACGGGATGTCACATTAGGATGGGAACATCTTGTGAAGATGTACTCCGGGTCACTCCGTAGCGTGACTCGCGTCACCATAAGTGAGCGGCGAACCAGCGAGGTGATTTTCCGGCGGATGTCCGCGGGTTGAAGGAAAGTCGTTCGCGCTGGCAATTTCCGCGGTATTTCGAACGATCGGCGACGGTTGCGAAGCGTCGCCGCACGCGCCTTTGTGTGCGTGCGCCCTTTCGCGACTCACGCGCAAGAACACATGCGTGAGTGACCGCGATCACAACTCGACCGACGGTGAGGGTAAAGACGACCACGCGACGTGCGCCTTCGGGCGTCCCGCGAAAACGAAGCCGAGCGGCTGCGCCGAATGGTCCAAGCAGCAAAAATCAAAAGGCGTCCCGCAGGGGACGCCCTTGAATTCTTCGCTGATTCGGTTTTGAACCTGCTAAACCTTCGCGGACTTTGACAGCTTCGCCGCCGATGCGGCCAGATCCCGCAGAGAAGGAACCGACTCCGGCTCCGTGAGTCTGTGCTCCGGCATGGGAGCCCCGCTCTTGATGGCGTCGACGAGCATCTCGATGGCAAGGTCCGTGTTCGGACGAATAAAGATCGTCGCCGCCAGCGTTCCGCTGCGCACCCATGCCTGACCCGTCTGCGGCATTCCATCGCAACCGGTCACTGGGATCTTCATCCAGCGGGCCCGCTCGCTCTCCGCGATCTCGCTGAAGGCTTTACGCGCGCCCACTGCCATACTGTCGTCCTGTGCGCCGACGAGGTCAACGTGGCTTTCCTGCGAAGTCCGCAACCGCAGCCAGGAACTCACGGTCCGGTACGCGCTCTCCTCGGTCCAATTCGCCCGCATCGATTTCACTTGAATGTTGGCGGGCTTGGCGCGGTTCATTCCGGCCGTGCGTTGCTTCGCAGCGACACTGTTAGCCGGGCCTTCGATGTACAACATCGATCCGCCATTCGGCAGCAGAGCCGCGAATTGCTGGCCCTGAATCTTGCCAATCGCCTCATGATCGGAGCTGATACTGAATACCGGAACTTTGTAGGTACGGCGCAATTCGAGGATGTAGTCCACTTCATGATTCAGCACGACCCAGCCAATCCCAGCCGCGGCGGCAGCCCGCGCCACCTGTGGAAATGCGGTCCCGCCTGCGGGCTCGAACATAATCGCATCGGGCCGCGCCGCCGATTCCTGCACGTAGTGCAGCAATTGCTGGCTCTGCGCCACAGCATCGTTGTTCGCGTGAATAATCTTCACGTCCACACCCAAACGCCGCGCCACTTTTTCCGCCGCCGCCGCCTGCTCCTGTTGATAGTCGTTATCGTTATTCGTCAGCGACACCAGAAAGCTGAGTTTCTTCATGGGCGTTTCCTTTAACGGGATCATAGCCCAATCGTTTAGGCAGGGAATGTAACTGGAGTAACCTTGCCAGATTTCATTGGAGTGCTACCGCCAGAAGCGCGCGGTTCGGCGGAATGTTCTTCAAGACAAAGCGCCCAAGGCGCGTCTGAAATGTTAGGGAGATGTTTTGCAAGAATTGAGGCACTACTAGGAGAACTACTTCCCGGCGGCGGCGCCCTTGGCCTCTCCAAGAAAAGACTTCAAACTCGCGTCCAACGATTCCCGCGCTGCGTGAGACAATTCGGCGAAGCGGAAGGGCTGCATCCATCCCTGCGTTGCCCACATGGGAAACAGCATCTGGGCCTTTTCGCGGATCGTCGAGGTTCCGATGTGGAAGATCAATTCGACAACAATCTTTTCGTCGAGTGGTTTCTCGAAGTGAATTACGCCGCCGGTCGTCGACAATTGATGAATCGCGGCTCGCACATCGCGGCGGTTCGGCAAGCGCACCAGCACCAGCACGGACCCGCGCAGCTTCACGCGAAAAGGGCGTTCAGCGAGCTTGTTGTCGTTCACTGCCGTAACCACTGCTGTAAGCGGCGCCGCGGATTCAATCTCGTCGGACATAGGCTTACCAAGAGTATGGCAGCGCATTTAAGGTTGGCGAAGTTACGAAAGAACAAGACCGAAACGTTTTCGCACCACTTTCCACTTCGTAGAGGAGCGGCTTGCTGCGGCTTGCCGGCCGGAAGCCAGACCATTCTGACGAGGTCATCCTACAATCGCGAGCGAATTGTTTTCCTGCAATGAGGAGGCAGTGAATCGGCGCGTGAGTCGGATCTTACTTTCGCCCAGGATGGGCTTCGGCGCCTTCAGAGAAAAGATTATATGGCCAGACTTTTTTATTGACGGTGAGTTTTGGAGCGCCTGCTATATCGTCGCTTGCCGGACTTGGCGCAGGAGAACTCTTCGCAGCGACATTCCAATCTTCCGGAGGGTCCGCAATTCCCCAAACATTTCCGTGGGTATAGAGCGAGGCGCCAATTAGAAACCACTCTCCGTCCGTGCCGAGCGGCAGGCAATTGGCTACCCGTGCCGTCACGCTGCCACCGCCCGGAAGGCCGCTTAGCATGATGGGAGTCTCGATCTGGAGAGCCTCCGAACTTCGAAAGCCGCATCCCTGCGCGCTCACCACCAGCACCATGCACTTCTCTCCAAACGGCCGCATACGGTCGAGGCTGATCACGCTCACAGGAATCTCCACGCGGATACGCGTGCTGCGTCGAGTCGCTTTGGGAGTAAGTACTTCCATGGGAAATCACGCTCGTCCGGATCTCTTCGCGGACCCAGACATAGCTCCTTACCTTTATTGTGACAGAGTCACCCGAAACTCCGATGGTGACAAAAGTAACCAGCAAAGCGAAACCACTGCGCGAGTCGTGCCTGTGGGTTTGGATGAGACGCGGCGTTGAGAGTGCGGGTGGGAACCCTTCTTTCGCCCCTTCGGGGCTTGCTTGTTTCCCACTGGCTACCCACGGCTTGCGCCATGGGCTGCATTCTTGCGCCGCTTCGCAGCTAAAAGCAGGAACGTGATTCCAGGCGTGAAAAACAATTTAGTTCTCACGCTCAGCCTTTCAGCCGCGCCGACCGCCGCATTGAATGGATGCCGGTTTTAGCCGCTGGGGACTCTTGGCCAACGAAGAATGCGCTATCACTTCTTAGCACTCTTACGCGCCTGCTTCATGCCCGCACGAATTCCCTTTCCGATCACGCGCGCGTAGCCTGCCTGATCCATCGCAGCCATGGCTGCTGCCGCAATGCCTCCAGGCGTGGCTGCTTCGTGCAGAAGGGCGTCGAGACTCTCGCCACTCTGCCGCCAGTAGAAAATTCCGTCACTGAGCGCGTGCGCGGCCGCGGTCAGCGCCGTCGTGCGATCGAGACCTGCATCCTGCGCGGCCTTCGCTAGAGTCGCCACTGCGTGATAGCCATGGCTCGACGAATAGACCGCGGTGAAGGCATCGAACTGGCGCTCAGGAACCTCGAGCACTGCGCCAACCCGTTCAAAGAATTCACGCACGCGATCTCGCTCGGACTTCGCGACCGCACGATCGAAGCACAACGCGGTCAACCCGCGGCCAATACGGGATGCAGGGCTTGGCATCGCACGGACCCATCGCGCCGGAGTTCCAAGCGCCGTGCGCAATTGCCGTAGCGGAATCCCCGCAGCCAGGCTGACGCAGAGTCGGGGCACAACTCGGCAGTTTCGGATCTCATCCAGCAAAGCCGTGACTGACGCGGGACGCACGGCAACGATCAGCATACCGGCGCGAGCGACTGCCGATTTGAGATGGTCCTCGACCTCTACTCGCGACTCATGCCGCAGCGCCCGCAGCTTCGATGGATTGCGATCGTGGACGACGATCGCTCCGCGATACCCGGCGAGGTGCAGGCCCGCGACGAGCGCGCTCGTGATGCGTCCTCCGCCAAGAAATGCGATCGCTTTCATGCGCGAGTCAGTCAGCGGTCCCTCCGCCATCCACAACCAAAGCAGCGCCGGTCATAAAGGACGAATCGTCGGACGCGAGAAACAGCACCGCCTTCGCAATTTCGTCTACGGTGCCAACTCGTCCGAGAGGACGGCTCGCGCAGCCTGCAATGTAATCGTCCCACTTCAGCCCCCGCATCTTCGCATCCAGCGGAAGCATTGGAGTCTCGACGTCTCCCGGGCAAATGCAGTTCACGCGAATCCCCTGCGCGCCGTGATCGATCGCCATCGCCTTGGTCATCAGCACGACTCCGCCCTTCGATGCGCAATACGCGACCGCGTGATCGCCTCCGACAATTCCCCAGCCCGAGCTGTTGTTGACGATGACTCCATGTTTCTGCGCGATCATCGCCGGCAATGCGCACTTCGACATCAGAAACGTTCCCTTCAGGTTGACGTCGATCTGCTCGTCCCACTCGCGCTCGGAACATTCGAGCGCCGTCTGCGGATAAAAGACTCCGGCGTTGTTGAACAGGATGTCGAGCCTGCTGAACGCGCGCAGAGTCTCATCGACCGCGCGCTGGCAGTCGGCGGCAACGCTCACGTCCGCGCGAATGAAGATCGCATTGCCGCCGGCGATCGCAATGCGTTCCACGACCGCCGCTCCGCGCGAGTCATTCCGTCCCGTGATCGCGACGCGAGCCCCTTCGGCGGCGAAGAGCAACGCCGTCGCTTCGCCAATCCCAGAAGTTCCGCCGGTGATGAGAGCAACTTTATCTTGCAGGCGCATGTTTCACCCAGCAAGTCAGAATGATTCCACCACGGGGAGCATAGAGGTTCACAGAACTTCAACGGCTAGCCAATCCTCCAGCAGTTTCCCCGCCATCCATCGTGAACACCTGTCCAGTCGCGAACGCCGCGTCGTCCGACGCCAGATATGCGAACAGCCCCGCAATCTCCTCCGGCTTCGCATGCCGCCGCAGCGGAATCTTCTGATTCACTTCCTCCAGCATCGCGTCGGAATATTCCGCGCGCTGCATCGCCGTCAGAACATATCCCGGAGCCACCGCGCACACGCGCACCTTCGGCGCGAGTTCGAGCGCCATCGATCGCGTCAGCTCAATCACTCCCGCCTTCGTCGCGTTGTAGTCCGCGTAATACGGATATCCCATCACGCCATTGGTCGACGCTGTTTGCAGAATCACGCCGTCACCGCGCTCCCACATGTGTCGCGCCGCGGTCTGCGCCACGTAGAACACTCCGGTCAGGTTCACCGCGATCACCTGCTCCCATTCCTCCGGCGTGATGTCGAGAAACTTGTGCCGAATGCTGATGCCCGCGTTGTTGATGAGCACGTCGACGCCATCCATCAATCGGATCGCCTCGGCAAACGCCGCCTCCACCTGCATCAGGTCGGTAACGTCGGCGATGATGGCCTCACCGAGCTGGGGAAGTTCGTGACGAATCCGATTGCCCGCCTCCGCGTCGCGATCGAGCACGCACACGCGCGATCCCTCTTCGAGAAAGCGCGCGGCCGTCGCGGCGCCGATCCCGCTCGCGCCTCCGGTGATCAGCACACGCTTGTCCTTTAACCCTCTCATGCAGTCTCCTCGTCGCTCGCTGCTCAGAATGCAGCGCCCTTCAGGATAACGATGCGGGAGGTCGAATGCTAGAAGGAAGGAAGAATGCAGAAGGAAGAATGCAGATTGCACATTGAAGAACGAAGAAGGCATTCTGCCACGAGATCCCTTCGCTGTGCAGCTCAGGGTGGACTCTTCGTTTCGCCTGAAAAGCGGCTCCGCTCAGGATGACGCCGACAGAATATGACTGCGAAATGCACTTCGGAAGGGCTCGCGTGAAAGCGCCTACCGGAGCAGTCCCAACACGCTGCAGGTGCGGTCGATCATCTCCTGCTGGTCACGGGTCGGACCCACGAATTCCACGCCATGCGTGAATCCGCTGCGGTTCCGCACCACGCCTCGCACCACGAGTTCCGCGGAATGATACGGCAGCGGAAATTCCATCTGCAGGCTGGTTCCCGGCTCGACCTCGCGGGTCAGGAACAGGCGCAAGCCGCCAATGCTCATGTCGCAAGCCTGTCCGCCAAAGCTGGAGCGCGCGCCGTTCACCACCGTCGTGACCGTTACCGGGATCGTCACATCATGCCGTTCCCACCGGCGCTTGGGGCGGCCCAGCGGGATCTGGGAGTCTTCCACGCTGTTTTGCTTCTGAGAAGTTTCCATCAAAAACAGTTTTTCGCAGTTCGCGCTTAGCGTCAACGCAAATGAGAGATTTGGAGCCCGTTCGTCATAACGTCAGTGTGGTGACTATCGGGTAGGTTGGGTCTTGGGGCGAATCGGTACCAGGGTGTGTGGACTTCGGGTTGCCTGGGCGCACTTGCCGCGCAATCGCTGCTCACGGGAAGGCGGAAACCCTCCGTCCGTCAAAGAGGGTCAGCCGTATCGGTCCGCAGCGCCGGCTAAGCGACCAGCACGGGCAATTTCCTGAGAAGCAAACATACCGGCAGCAACGGCCGCCCTGGGAAAGGATTCGGCGGTATGACATGTACCGAAGAAGGTTATTCCGCGGGCGCGTCGAGCACTTCCCGAACTTTCGCGACCAGAGCCGACAGTGTGAAGGGCTTGGGCAGGAACCACAGTCCGTCGTCGAGTACGCCATAGTGCACAATTGCATTGTTGGTGTATCCGGAAATGTAGAGCACTCGCATCTTGGGGGAGTTCTTCAGAATCTTTTCCGCCAACTGCCGTCCATTCATGCCCGGCATGACCACATCGGTGATCAACAAGCGAATATCCCGATGATTCTCCTTCCCGATCACCAGCCCTTCCTCCGGCCCGCTCGCGACCAACATCTTGTATCCGCAGTGGGCCAGAACCGAGGAGCTTAGTTGGCGCAGTTGCGGGTCATCTTCGACCAAAAGGATCGTTTCGGTGCCGCGCATCGCATCAGCCGGACGCCGGTCGAACCCCGCTGCTTCGGCAACTTGGTCGACACGGGGAAAATAAATTTTGAAGGTCGCTCCCCTCTCGGGTTCGCTATAGACCCAGATATAGCCTCCACTTTGCTTGACGATTCCATAAACGGTCGAAAGGCCGAGGCCAGTGCCTTTTCCCACTTCTTTGGTCGTGAAGAAAGGCTCGAAAATCCGCGCCTGGACTTCCGTACTCATGCCGGTCCCCGTGTCGCTCACCGCCAGCATCACATAGTTCCCCGATGCAATGGGCTGGTGCTCGCTCGCGTAGCTGTCATCCAGCTGGGCGTTCGCGGTTTCCAGCGTAAGCTTTCCGCCATGTGGCATGGCATCGCGTGCGTTGAGCGCCAAATTCATAATGACCTGCTCGATCTGTCCGGGGTCGGCCTTGACCGAGCCGAGATCGTTGGCGGGAACAGTCAGCACCTCGATATCCTCGCCAATGAGGCGCCGCAAGAGCGAGTCGAGATTCATCACCGTGTCGTTGAGATTGATGATCCTGGGCGAGAGCACTTGCTTTCGACTGAAGGCAAGCAGTTGTCGCGTGATTCCGGCCGCGCGTTCAGCCGCCGATTTGATTTGTCCGGTGCTATCAGCCAGCCGGCTGCCGATGGGAACGCCGTCCGACAAAATCTGCGCGTAGCCGAGGATGACGGTCAGCAGATTGTTGAAGTCGTGAGCCACGCCACCAGCGAGTCGTCCGACCGCTTCCATCTTCTGCGACTGGCGTAATCGTTCTTCCAGAGCTACGCGTTCCGTCACATCCTGTGCGAGTGAAGCCACGCCGAGCACTCGTCCCGAATCGTCCACCAGGGGCGTGTTGTACCACTCGCAGGAAATCGTGCGCCCGTCTCGCGTGATGTTGTCGTTGGCGCTGCGCGTGCCGCCCGTTTGCGTCAGCAGATTCTGCCAGATCTCGTCCACGTGCCGGCGAAACGGCGGCGCAACGATAAAGCTCGCATGTTGTCCGATCGCTTCTGCCCGCGTGTATCCGAAAATTCGCTCGGCGGACGGATTCCATGCAGTCACGCGGAACTCGAGATCCCACTCCACCACAGCCAGAGGAGTGTGTTCGAAGTGAATGCGAAGTTTCTGTTGCGACTGGCGGATTTCTTCCTCCGCCCGTTTTCGATCCGTGATATCGCGGCAGATACCCAGCAGGCCGATAACTTGATGGTTGGGGTCGCGATATGGCCCTTTCGTGGCAAGGTAGAGGCGCGTTACGCCGCCCACGGTCGCAGGCTCCTCGTAAGTTTGCGTCTCGCCGGATTGGACCACTCCGCGGTCGCGCGCCATGATGGTGCGGCCGATTTCCGGATCAAACAACTCAGAATCCAGTTTGCCCAGAACCTCATCCACGCTCCGCTTAAGGATCTGAGCCCCCGCCGAATTGATCATCAAGTAGCGGCCCTCGAGATCCTTGACGAAAACCGCGTCGGTGGTGCCCTCCGTAATGCCTTGCAACAGGGAAAGATTTTTCTCCAGTTCGTGAGAACTCACCATCAGCTGATTCTGGACCACGAATAATCGTCCGCTTGCGGCTGCGAACGAAACCATGGCCAGTGCGACGGACCACCAGAATTGCTCTTCCGCAATGCTCAGGACCATCGGAAAGACAATTGCCGGAATCACCAGCGGAGAGAATTGGGCAAGCAACTGCAAACGCCGGGAACGAGGTGCAACGGCCGCCTGCTCTTCGCGGTCATTCCAGGTTCCCGCAAACACGATCAGCACACAGTAGCTTAGAGTCCACGACAAGTCGGGCCAAGCTCCCTGCTTGTAGTGACCCGAGGCTTGATAGGCGAGAGTGGAATTGAGAACCACGGCATGAACTGTGAGGAACCCGCCCATTCGCAGAAAGAACGCTCTCTCGGTTCGACTGGCACCAAGCAGACCACGCACCAGGAAACTGAGGGCAATGAGTCCGAAGAAGAAAATTCCGGCGTGAAGCGCGCGAACCTCCATGGCCTGTCCCGCGGCCTGCCAGCGAGAAGGCACATAGATCTGCGACAACTCCACCGCGAGCGCGAGGGTGCAGACTTGCGCAAAGTCGCAAACGCGCAACCAACGAAATCCGCTGCCTGGGTCGCGTGGACTCAGAAACAGCGTCATCATGGCGGGGACGATCCAGAAGAAAACGAGAACGTCGCTCGGCCAAAGGGTGCCAAGAGGCGCGCGCAAATAGTCGTAATATTCGGTGTAGAGGCCCTGACCGATCGTAATCAGGAGAGCGGAGAAAGCGACGAGGCGCCACACGCGGCGCCCGAACGACCCGGCTTGGCGCGAGACCAGCCAGCAGATCGCTGCCGCGGTCAACGGAGCTGCGGTGTCGATCCAGTCGCCCCACAGCGAGGCCGTCGCCGAACCGTATCGTACTGCGAGTACCACCCCATGGACAACCATGAGGGTTGCTGCCGCGGCCACGGCAGCCGTACGAATTTTGGACGTCGCGCTCAGACTTCTCCGGCGTAGTCACCCGTCAATGAGCGAGCACGCTTTTGGGCCCGATCGTACATCGTAGCGTCCAGAGTATACACTCACCGTGAGATGGCAGAATCAAGTACTTCCATGGTTCGAGTACAGCGGCGATTTCGGGCCTCTCGCCGCAAGAGAGTGGCAAACGATCAGGAAAACAAACTTTCGATGGAGGCTGGTTCGAAGTCTGGCAGGCAAGTCTTTCGTATGAACACCGAGTTACTCTGGTTGCAAGCTGCCTGCCAACTATTTGCGGTCTTCCACTTGCCAATCCACAAGCTTTTGCCTAGCATCCAGATTGAAAGCCGGCCTGCCAGGTTGGTGATGGCGGGTAACCGATATTTGAACCAATGCAGAATGAACGGGTGCTCGACTCGAACTAGGATCCGGTGAGCGACGCTCCGCCATGCGGAGATGCCTAAAGGGTCTCGGCGGGCGCCCAACGTCTACCGACGGGTTCATTCTCGGCCCCGTCACACGGCATAGTGGGTCGGCTTGATTTTTGATTAGTGTGGGGAGGCTCTTGTCCGCCACGTTTTGAGCTTCGCTTCCTTGCCATGCCCTGTTCGAAGGCTCACTCTGCTGTTCTCCTAACGACCTGCTAGACTGATCGAGTAGCGAATCCGATATTCGCTGCATCTAATAGAGGACTGTGTTTCCACAACTCTTTCATATCGGGAAATTCTTCCTTCCAACCTATGGATTCCTGGTTTCGCTGGGCGTTCTGATTGGCCTCTGGATCAGTGTGCGCAACTCCGAGCGCCTGGGAATTAACGGCGACAAGGCGTGGAACCTCGGCATTCTTGTCGTGCTGTGCGGAATTATTGGCGCGAAGGTGCTCTACGTCGTCAACGAGTGGAGCTACTACACGGCGCATCCGAGTGAGATTTTCAGCATCGCCACGCTGCAGGCTGGCGGAGTTTTCTCCGGAGGCCTGATCGCCGCTTTCGCCGCCGCGGCCTGGTATGTCTGGAGAAATCAAATGCCGGCCCTGGGCACCTGCGACGCCTTCGCCCCCGGCCTCGCCTTAGGACACTCAATCGGTCGCATCGGCTGCTTCGCTGCCGGATGCTGCTACGGTAAACCGACTCATCATTTCTGGGGCGTGACCTTCACTAATCCGCTCGCGGCCACCATCACCGGCACGCCCCTGCATATTCCCCTCGAACCGACGCAGCTCTTTGAGTCAGCCGTCGAGCTGGCCAATTTCTTTTTCCTGATGTGGCTGCTGAAGCACAGAAAGTTTG
>Ga0335083_10009813_pt1 | contig 11601 bp, 7 predicted proteins | sample Lox_Sample_42_FD_206716 | JGI IMG/M metagenome (GOLD analysis project Ga0335083, IMG submission 206716) | Soil microbial communities from Loxahatchee National Wildlife Refuge, Florida, United States - Lox_Sample_4.2 | ecosystem: Environmental > Terrestrial > Soil > Wetlands | place: USA: Florida... | reverse complement strand
AGATTCTTTCTGCGCGTAAGAACATGAATTACATTTCTCCGGATGCGCTGAAGGGCGACCCTTTGGACCAGAAAATTCTGAACTGCGCACGGTCTCTGGCGTCCATGGCTGCCAGCGGTCAATTTCTGGATGACGGTTCCTGCAACTGAACCCCGAGCAATCCTCTCCGGTTGAAGACCAGTGAACGTGCGTGTTACTCCACGAAAATAATCAACTGCCTTGTGCATGTGATCGGGGCTCAATCAGAGCCGAGGCGTCAAGCTGCGCCCAGCGCCCGGATTACTCGCTAGGGATTTCCCTAGTTGTCGCTGCTACTGTCCCTGCTTATAACCGAGGCATGTTGCTGACCTTTTCCTGTAGCTGAGAGGTCAGATTCTTTAGCGGCGCCAGGAAATGAAACCGGCGACAACGTTTTGGGCACTACTCCTGTGTCCAGCGAAGACGGGGTCATAGGCCGCCTGTCGTCCCTGAAACATAGCCAAGTGAATGCGGCCGATTCTGTCAGTCTAACTCGATTCCTAGCGCCGATTCTGGATGGGAGAGGATACGATGACGGCTTCCTTAAAAGTACTCGGCAATGTTCAAAGCGGATGCGGAACCTGCAATTCAGGGGGATGCACATCCTGTGGGCCCGTGGCCGGCGTAGTCAAGGCTCCAACGATGCTCACCCGAAGAGACTTGGGGCGCACCATTCTCGGCGCCTCGGCCGCAGCTTTGCTCGTTGGCTGCTCGCGAGAACCAAAGACAGAACAAGCCAAGCCACAAGCTGGCGCAATGCCTTTGCCCTATCTGTCACCGGAGTTGTCGGTGGTGGTGCAATCGAAAGGGCCAATTATGACCACCCTGGAAGAGTTCTACAAGATCGGCCCAGGCCCATCCAGTTCCCACACCATGGGACCCATGAGGATCACCTATGACTTCTTCCAGCGTGTTTCGAAGCTACCAGAGGACCAACTGAAGCGAGCTACAGCTCTCAAAGTACATTTGTATGGAAGTCTCAGCGCAACCGGCAAAGGCCACGGAACGGATAGGGCGTGCTTGGCGGGTCTACTGGGTAAGGCTCCTGCAACATGTCCACCGGAATTCCTCGACGGACTCGCGAACAATCCCGGTGAAGCGCACGAAGTCACGCTCGGGCCGACGACTCTGAGCTTGACGCTGAATGACATCGTCTTCGATGCCACCAAGGGAGATTTCCATCATCCCAATACGATGACGGGAAAATTGCTAGCCGGCAACGAGACTCTGTACGAATTGGAATACTACTCGGTGGGCGGCGGCTTCATAGAGTGGAAAGGATACAAGCCGCCCGATAAAGGAGAACCAAAATATCCGTTTGCCCATGCGAAGGATCTGAAAAAGTACCTTATCGATGACAAGATCGCGCTTCCGACGTTGCTCCTGGCAAATGAAATGGCCATTTCTGGAAGGAGTGAAAAAGAAATATGGGAGTTCATCGACCAGGTAACAGAGGTGATGGTGCGAGGGGTTGACACAGGGCTGTCGGTAGACAGCGTTTTGCCGGGCCCGATCAAGCTGCACAGCAAAGCCGCTGACATGCAGCGCAGCCTGAAGAATTCCACAAAAGGCCCCGCCGCCCAAGCGATCACCCGGGTGGCGTCATATGGCTTCGCGATGGGCGAAGAAAACGCCCGCGGGCACATCATTGTGACGGCACCAACCGCAGGTTCCGCTGGAATCATACCCGCCGTCGTGAAGTCTCTCCGTGATGCGAAAGCTCCAACGCAAAAGATTCGGGATGGTTTTCTTGCGGCAGCTGCAATCGGCTACCTCTGCAAACACAATGCCACCCTCTCGGGAGCCGAGGGTGGCTGCCAGGCGGAGGTTGGCGTGGGCTCGTCGATGGGAGCGGCGATGATTGCACAAGCGCTTAGCGCTGGTCCGAAGGTGGTGTCCAATGCGGCCGAATCCGCTCTCGAAGCCCATCTCGGGATGACCTGCGATCCGGTCGCCGGCTACGTGCAAGTCCCGTGCATAGAGCGCTGCGGCTATGGTGCAGTGAAAGCCTGGACAGCTTATTGCATTGCGAGTGAGGAGATCGCAGAGGAACGCCGGGTGGATCTCGATACGACGATCGCCGCAATGGACTTAACGGCGAAAGAGATGAACTCGAAATACAAAGAAACCTCGGAAGGCGGTCTGGCCGTCTCGTTAGTACTCTGCTAATTCGCGATGACGCACGAGCAGCGCACGCTTTGCCAATTGTGGGTGCATGTCGATGGTATCGGTAACTTCACTGTCCAGTAGCGACATGCGGGCCCGCACAAGGATCAGGTTGGCGACAGTCTCGTGGTTGCTCGTGGCGGTTTATTACTTCTATCAGTACGCTCTCCGCTCGGCGCCATCGGTTATGGTGCCGCAGTTGACGGAAGCCTTCGGACTCAACGCACTCGGTGTGGCTTCGCTGATGGGGCTGTTCTACTACGGATACTCCCCGTTCAGCTTGGTCGCGGGCGCCGCCATGGATCGATTGGGACCAAAGAAAGTGCTCCCAATGGCCGCTGCGGTGGTCGGTGTAGGGGCTCTGTTATTCGGTTCGGGCTACAAGGAAGCTGCGAGCTTGGGAAGACTACTGCAGGGGGCAGGAGGAGTCTTCGCGCTGGTCGGTGCTGTTTATATCGCTACGAAGAACTTTCCAGCGTCTCGCGCGGCGACATTGATTGGTGCGACGCAGATGTTTGGCATGGCCGGAGGGTCGGCTGGGCAATTTGCGGTTGGTCCGCTGATTGGTGGCGGCGTGTCCTGGAAAACGTTTTGGATCGGCATGGGCTTCGTGGGTCTGGCCATCGGGGCGATTCTATTTTTCCTTCTGCCCAATGATCAAAGAGGGGAAGAGCCCGTCGGCAGTCTGAAGGCTACGGGCGAAGCTTTTTTCACGGTGTTCAAGAATCCGCAATCGATATTGTGCGGCTTGATCGCGGGGTTTCTCTTTATCCCGACAACGATCTTCGACATGATTTGGGGCGTGCGCTATCTGCAAGAGGCTCACTCATTCAGCTATGCCTCGGCGGTAATGCGATCGGCAACCGTTCCACTCGGATGGATCCTTGGATGTCCATTACTAGGATTCATTTCGGACCGCATCGGAAGGCGGAAGCCAGTGATCATCGGAGGCGCAGTCGTGCTTCTAGCGTGCTTGGCGCTGATTCTCTTCGTTCCGGCCGGTGTCTTTCCTCCATACATACTTGGTCTCGTTGCGGGACTGGCGTCAGGCGCGGCCATGCTGCCGTATACCGTCATTAAGGAAGTCAATCCGCCGCAGTTTGGCGGCACGGCGACGGGTGTGATCAATTTTCTGAACTTTACTTTCAGCGCTTTGTTGGGGCCGGTATTCGGCTGGCTCCTTCAACATGTATCGGGCGGAGCCCCGGAGCGCCAGTTGGAGCATTACCAAGCAACGTTTCTACCGCTTTTGTTCGGCGTTGTGGCCGCCATTGTTCTGGCTTTTCTGCTGAAAGAAACGGGCCCTGCAGTTCAACCCAACCTTCGGAATTCATGAGGCCGGCGATGATTCTAGAGACTGGAACAGGAAAGTACACGCAAGTGCTTGAAAGGTGCGCAAGTCTAGAGCCCGTCCCAACGGCTGTGGCGCACCCTTGTGATCCTTCCGCCCTTTCGGGAGCGGTGGAAGCTGCGGAGTTGGGCCTGATCGTGCCGATTCTGGTTGGTCCTATCGCCAAGATAACGGCGACTGCGAAGACGTTGGGAATTGACCTGGGTAAGTTTCGCATCGTCGATGCGCCACATAGTCACTCCTCCGCAACAAAGGCCGTGGAACTTGTCCGCGAAGGCTCGGCACAAGTTCTGATGAAGGGTAGCTTGCACACGGATGAACTGATGTCGGCGATTGTCGCTCGCGACGGCGGCCTACGCACCGGACGCCGCATCAGTCATGCGTTCATCATGGATGTTCCTACCTATCACAAAGTCCTGATCGTCACAGACGGCGCGATCAATATTGCGCCTGTGCTGGAAGATAAAGTTGACATCTGTCAGAACGCCATCGATCTGGCCGTGGCGCTGGGTTGTGAACGACCCAAGGTAGCCATTCTTGCCGCAGTCGAAACCGTGACTTCCAAGATGCCGGCCACCATTGATGCTGCGGCGCTTTGCAAGATGGCGCAACGTGGGCAGATCACAGATGGAATCCTCGATGGTCCCCTTGCCTTCGACAACGCAATCAGCAAGCAGGCTGCTATCACCAAGGGTATCCACTCCGATGTGGCTGGTGATCCAGACATCCTTTTAGCTCCAGATCTCGAGGCGGGTAACATCCTGGCGAAGCAACTCAGTTTTCTGGCCAACGCGGACAGCGCGGGAATGGTGCTCGGTGCGAGAGTGCCGGTGATTCTTACCAGTCGAGCCGACAGCGTTCGGTCTCGAATTGCAAGTTGTGCGGTTGCCATGCTGGTGGCTCACGCCAGGCGAATGGGACGATAAGGATAATCCGTGAACCCTGACTTCGCGCTCGTACTCAACGCCGGGTCATCCAGCCTTAAGTTTTGTGTGTTCCGACGGCCAGACGGCGGGAAGTGGGAACTCGATGCAAAGGGGCAGATTGAGGCCATCGGAACGGCGCCACGGTTATCTGTAAGAGATGGGGGCGGAGCGCGGATCGCAGACGAAAGCCTGGGTGCGGAGGTCAGTGATGGTCGCAAGGCCGTAGATGCCCTGGCCGATTGGCTCCGGTGTAAGTATCGAGGCGGCAAAGTATTGGCGGTCGGTCATCGCGTCGTTCACGGTGGCGCGCACTTTGCTGGACCAACGATCGTGGATCGAGAGGTTCTGGCTCAGTTACACCAACTGATTCCTCTGGCACCATTGCACCAACCCTACAATCTAGCCGCCATCGAGGAAGTCTTTGAACGGTTGCCAGGTGTCCCGCAAGTAGCCTGTTTCGATACGAGTTTTCATTGCGGGCATTCGGCAGTTGCTGCACTCGTACCCCTGCCCAGAGACCTGTGCAAAGCGGGCCTGCAGAGATACGGATTTCACGGCTTGTCCTACGAATATATAGCCTCGGTCCTGCCGGAGGTGGCGCCAGAGATTGCGCGGGGGAGAGTCGTCGTTGCCCATCTCGGGAGTGGCGCCAGCCTCTGTGCATTGAGGGAAGGGAAGAGCATTGACAGCACCTTGGGATTCACGGCGCTGGACGGACTTTGTATGGGAACGCGACCCGGAGCCCTCGATCCCGGTGTCGTTCTGTATTTATTTCAGAGCTTGGGGCTCTCGCCCAAAGAAGTTGAGACCATGCTCTACAAGCAATCGGGATTACTCGGCATTTCGGGGATCAGTAACGATATGCGCGACCTGCTCGTGGCGAACGAGCCAGAAGCGCAATTGGCGGTGAGCTACTTCGTTTACCGCGCTTCCAAAGAGATTGGTGCGCTGGCCGCGGTGCTGGGCGGCGTCGATGGCCTGGTATTCACCGCTGGCATCGGAGAGAACTCAGCGGAAATACGGCGGCGAATCTGCGAATCAGCAGGGTGGCTGGGTTTGAAGCTCGACCCCGAAGCTAACTCGAACAAAGCGCCGCGCATTTCCACCGCGCAAAGTAAAGTCTCGACGTGGGTCATTCCTACCGACGAGGAAATCATGATCGCACGGCATACCGGATCGCTACTTGGCTTGAGATAAATCAGCGTCGTTGAAGATCAAGGAGCATCACCATGGCGACAGTTGCATCAGCGGATTTGGCCCACCCGAATACGATCTCTGCCTGGACAGGATTCAGGCCGGGTCTTTGGGAAAAGGAAATCAACGTTCGTGATTTCATTCAACAAAACTATGAGCCCTACGAAGGGGATGGCACCTTCCTGTCGTCTGCAACAGAACGTACAAAGAACCTGTGGGCGGGGCTGAGCGACCTTTTTGTGGAAGAGCGCAAGAAAGGCGTTCTCGACATCTCTCAAATCCCCAGTTCAATTACGTCGCACGCTCCGGGCTACATCGATCGGGCGAACGAAATCATCGTTGGTCTGCAAACCGAGGCACCCCTTAAGCGTGCCATCATGCCGAACGGTGGTTTTCGAATGGTCCTGAGCGCGCTGAAGGCCTACGGGCATGACCCGGATCCAAACGTGGTGGAAGTTTTCTCAAAGTACCGGAAGACGCACAACGAAGCCGTGTTCGATGCCTATACCGCGGACGTGAGGCGATGTCGGAGTTCTCACATCCTGACCGGCCTCCCAGATGCCTACGGGCGCGGCCGCATTATTGGCGATTACCGCCGAGTAGCCTTGTACGGGGTTTCGCGGCTCATTGCGCAAAAGCAAGCAGAAAAGCGCCGGCTCGACTCGGCGATGTCGACCGAAGACATCATTCGCGACCGAGAAGAGTTGAGCGAGCAGATTCGCGCGCTCAAGGAACTGCAAGAGATGGCTTCGAGTTACGGGTTCGACATCTCGGCCCCAGCTCGCGATGCCCGGGAGGCTGTGCAGTGGCTCTACCTTGCGTATCTAGGGGCGGTTAAAGAGCAAAACGGGGCCGCCATGTCTCTCGGCCGAACATCGACCTTTCTTGATATTTACTTCGAGCGCGACCTGATGGCGGGGACGATCACCGAGCAGCAGGCGCAGGAGATTGTCGATGACTTCGTTATTAAGTTGCGGATCGTCCGATTCCTCCGAACACCGGAATATGATGAGCTCTTTGCCGGCGATCCGACTTGGATTACCGAATCCATCGGCGGAGTTGGGGACGACGGCCGGCCCTTGGTAACCAAGACGAGCTTTCGGTTTCTTCAGACTCTCTACAACCTTGGTCCCGCACCGGAACCGAATTTAACGATCTGGTATTCACCCAGATTGCCCGACGGGTTTCGCAATTTTGCGGCGCAGGTGGCGATCGACACAAGTTCCATTCAATTTGAAAGCGATGAGATGATGCGGCGTTCGTTGGGAGATGACGGAGCGATAGCCTGTTGTGTATCACCGATGCTTTTGGGCAAACAAATGCAATTTTTTGGAGCACGAGCCAACCTCGCCAAGTGTCTGCTCTATGCCATCAACGGCGGTCGGGATGAGATCACGGGGGAGCAGGTGGGCCCGACGGGCGCGGTCACAGGCGAATACCTGGATTTCAACGAGGTGATCGACAAGTTCGAAAGAATGATGGACTGGCTCGCAGGCGTGTACGTCAACGCGATGAATGCGATTCACTATATGCACGACAAGTACGCGTATGAGCGTCTCGAGATGGCCTTGCACGACTACGCTCCTTTGCGGACGATGGCTTTTGGGATGGCGGGCATGTCCGTGGTTGCCGACAGCCTTTCGGCAATACGTTTCGCCAAGGTTCGAGTGATACGAGATGCTACGGGCCTAGTAATTGACTATCAGACCGAAGGGGAATTCCCTAAGTTCGGCAACAACGACAATCGGGTCGATCAGTTGGCCTCATGGGTCGTCAGCACGTTTATGGGCAAGCTCAGGAAATATCCCACCTATCGCAACGCCGTTCACACGCAATCGATTTTGACGATCACGTCGAATGTGGTCTACGGCAAGAGCACTGGCAATACCCCCGACGGAAGGCGCCAAGGGGAGCCGTTTGCTCCTGGTGCCAACCCCATGCACGGTCGAGACACGCACGGCATTCACGCAGCCGCAGCTTCCGTCGCCAAAATCCCGTTCCGCGACGCCGCCGACGGAATCTCCCTAACAGCATCGCTTCTTCCGGAAGGCCTTGGGAGAGTTGCTCAAGACCGGATCGCAAACTTGAGGAGTGTGCTCGACGCTTTCTTTAGCGTCACTGGTTTTCATATGAACGTAAATGTGTTGGACCGGGAAATGCTGCTAGACGCAATGGACCATCCAGAGAAGTATCCACATCTGACGATTCGCGTTTCTGGGTATGCCGTCAACTTCGTGCGACTGACTCGTGAGCAACAAATGGATGTAATCAACCGCACGTTCCACGGAAAGCAGGCCACACTGTGAGTCAAACGCGGCAAGCCGTTTCGTTAGAGGCGACAAGTCCATTCGAAATGCGGGTCAATCTGGGCGCCAACATGCCAGAGTCGGATGTGCGGAGTGCTCTGGTCACTGGAGATATGGGCTTTCTCCATTCCTTCACGACAGGCTCGACCGTCGATGGACCTGGGGTACGCGTGGTTGGTTGGACGACCGGGTGCCAGTTGCGATGTCTCTACTGCCACAATCCCGACACTTGGACGATGAGCAACGGAATTCCCGTTACCCTGGCTCGCGCAACGGAAGAGCTTCGAAAATATCGTCACGGATTAAAAATCATGTCGGGAGGCTTCACCCTGAGTGGTGGGGAACCCCTGATGCAAGACCGTTTTGTCGTAAGGTTGTTTGCTGCTACGAAGGAGATGGGAATCCACACCGCATTAGATACCAACGGCGCCCTGGGTGAGCGTCTTTCCAATGCTGATTTGGATCACATTGACCTGGTGCTGCTCGATCTCAAGAGCTGGGATCCAGAACTCCACCGTAAGGTTACGGGCACGGAAGTTGGTCCCGTTCTGGATTTCGCCCGACGATTGGCCGCTCGCAGAAAACCGATTTGGGTGCGCTTCGTACTCGTTCCTGGGCTGACAGATGACCCTGATAACATCGCAAAAATTGCGGCGTTTTCCGCCGACTTGGGAAACGTGCAACGAGTCGACGTCCTTCCTTTTCATCAAATGGGACGATTCAAATGGAACCAGCTTAAACTCAACTATAGTCTGGCAGATGTTCAACCCCCGACTCCCGAAAAAGTGCGGTACGCATGCAGCCAGTTCCGCGATCTTGGGCTCAATGCGAATTGACGTATGTACTCAGCGTCACGCTAAGGATGTTGTGTTTGGGTTGACGGGGCCTGGCTCAGCCATTCGGTGTTGGTCAGTTTCCATCCACCGCCCAGCGCCTTGTAGAGTTCGACCAGCGCAACCTTGCGGTCGAGGTCGTAAAAAACCAGAGCAGTCTGCGCCGGAAACAGGTCCATCTTTGCGTCGAGCACTTCGAAGTAGCTGGCAAGGCCGCTGTCGTATCGCAAGTTCGCAAGCCGGACTGAATCCTGATAAGACATCACCGAGCGGCTCTGTTCCTTGATAGACTGGGCGAGCTTCTGGTGCGCCGCGAGTGCCGTGGATACCTCGCCGAAGGCTTGCGTGACGGACTTCTCGTAGAACAGTTGCGCTTCGTCACGCTGCGCAAGAGCTACGCGATACTGGCTCTTGATGCGCCCACCGTTGAACAGAGGTCCCGCCAAGCCGGCACCAGCGGACCATTGGGTTCCCGAGCTCACGAGTCCGGAGAGTTGAGGACTCACACCCCCCAGCAGTCCCGTCAGATTGAGGACGGGAAAGAAATTGGCCTTGGCGACACCCACGGAGGCGTTGGCGGCGATGAGTTCCTGCTCTGCCTGGCGCAGATCAGGCCGTCTCTCCAGCAGGGTCGAGGGCAGTCCCGATGGAACTACGTCCAGGTCATTCTGGCCCGAGAGCGAAGCGCCACGCGGAATCGGTCCGGGGTTCTTGCCTAACAACAGACTGATCTGATTTTCTTTCGCTGTGATCTGCCGCTCCAAATCCGGGACCTGTGACAGGACGTTGGCCGTTGCACCCTCGGCCCGGGATGTTTCCAGGCCCGATGCGGCTCCGCCCTCGAGCTTTTTATTAAAGAGCTCGTAAGTCTCCTGGAAGCTTCGCCCGGTCTCCTGCGTGATTTCGAGCTGCATGTCGAGCGCCCGCAGTTCGAAGTAAGCCTGTGCCACATCGGACACCAGGCTCAGCCAGACTCCGCGCTGTACTTCCTCAGAAGCGAAAAACAGAGCCCGTTGCTGCTCATTGAGCTTTCGAATCCGACCCCATAAGTCCAGCTCCCAGGAGAGGTTGAAGTTATATCCGTAATACACGTGATTTGGTATGAGGTTCGATCGCGCTCCGGCAATGTTAGCCCCGTATCCGATCTGGGGATAATATTCCGACTTCGCAATGCCCGCTTGGGCTCGGGCTTCTTCGACGCGGGCAGCAGCAGTTGCCACATCATAGTTATTTTTCAATGCTTCCCGGATCAGGTCCTGCAATACGGGATCTTTGAAGAGCTCCCACCAGGGCACATCTGCGAGGGAAGTCGACTGCGGATTCGCCTCAGTGTAGTACTTGTCAGGCGGTTGAATCACTGGGCGCTTGTACTTCGGTCCTACTACGCAGCCTCCGAGCCCGAGCAGAAGGAAAGCGAGACAAATGATCTTGCGCATTAGTGTGCCACTCCTTCCGCGGGCGCGGCGTTAGGAGCCTCCATGGCGGGTTTCTTCTTGCTGGCGATTCGCTCGACGAGAACGAACAACACGGGAACGAGGAAAACGCCTAATACAGTCGCCGTCGACATACCGACGATAACGGAAGTTCCCAGAACCTTGCGACCGATAGCGCCCGCTCCTTTCGCGGTCCAGAGTGGTACGCAGCCCAGAATAAAAGCGAATGAAGTCATCAGAATCGGCCGCAAGCGCAGGCGCGCTCCCTCCAGGGCGGCCTCGACAAAGTCCTTTCCCTTCTTGTGCTCCAAGACGGCAAACTCAACGATGAGAATGGCGTTCTTCGCGGTTAGCCCGATTAGCATCACCAGGCCGATCTGAGCAAAGATGTTGTTGTCGAACTTGCGCAACATCAGTCCGCCAAAGGCGCCAAATACAGCCACGGGGGTCGACAGCAGAACGCTGAATGGCAGAGACCAACTCTCATAGAGTGCTGCCAGGATGAGAAAGACGAATACCAAAGACATTCCGAAAACGACTGCTTGGCCGCCAGCGGCCTTCTTCTCCTGGTACGACATATCGCTCCACGCATAACCCATATTGCTGGGCAACACTTCTGCGGTAACTTCCTCCATCGCGGCCATTGCCTGTCCGGAGCTGTATCCGCGGGCAGGAGAGCCGTTGATCTGGATGCTGCGGTATAAGTTGAAGCGGTTCGTGTACTCGGGTCCGGAAACACGCCGAATCGTAACCAGCGAGCCTAAGGGTGTCATCTCGCCCTTCGAATTGCGCACGTAGAAGTTGTTGATCTGGTCAGGGCTGTTTCGGTATTGAGGTTCTGCCTGCAGATAGACCTTCCACTGCCGGCCAAATCGATTGAACTGATTGACGTAGGCACCGCCCAGAAAAGACTGCAGCGTCTGATACACATCGGCGAATTGCAAACCTTGTTTCAGGACGCGATCCTGATCGACGTCGATGTAGAGCTGGGGGACCGAAGGCCGAAAGGTGGTGACAAGCGAGGATAACTCCGGGCGCTTGCGCGCGGCCTGCGTCAGTTTCTCCAAGCCGTCAAACAGCTGTTCGACAGTTCCGCCGGTACGATCCTGCAACATGAAGGTAAAGCCGCCCGCTGTGCCCAGTCCTGGAATGGCCGGCGGACCAAAGGCGAATCCGACGGCCTCAGGAATCTCTCTGGCCATCCTCAAGTTCAAAGCCCGCATGAGCCCAGCGGCTGACAATTCATCGCTGTGGCGCTCCTCCCAAGGATCAAGCTGCAGGAAGTAAAAACCAGTGTAGGAAGCGGACGTGTTGGAAAGAAGGCTGAAACCCGCGATCGCATCGTAACCCTGAATCCCATGGGTGTGCGCGAGG
>Ga0335083_10009811_pt1 | contig 11603 bp, 7 predicted proteins | sample Lox_Sample_42_FD_206716 | JGI IMG/M metagenome (GOLD analysis project Ga0335083, IMG submission 206716) | Soil microbial communities from Loxahatchee National Wildlife Refuge, Florida, United States - Lox_Sample_4.2 | ecosystem: Environmental > Terrestrial > Soil > Wetlands | place: USA: Florida... | reverse complement strand
AAGATCAGCGCGAGCCTGGACGTCCTCGGCGAGAGCGTGAGCTCGGCGGAGGAAGCACGGTCCTCCGCGGCGATGGTCGTCGAGACGCAGGAGCGGATCGCGGCCGAGCACCTGGACTGCAACGTCTCGGTCAAGCTCACCCAGATGGGGCTGGACCTGGACGCCGGCCTCTGCGTCGCGAACATGAGCCGCATCCTCGAGCGCGGGCGGGATCTCGGCATGTTCGTCCGGATTGACATGGAGAGCAGCGCGCACACCCAGCGCACGCTGGACCTGTTCGAGCGGGAATTCCTCCCGGCGCACGGCGATCGCGTGGGCATCGTCCTCCAGTCGTACCTGCGGCGTAGCGCCGCCGACGTGGAGCGCCTCATCGGCGCGCGGGCGCGGGTGCGGCTGTGCAAGGGCGCCTACGACGAGCCGGCCGCGGTGGCGTTCCCCGCGAAGGCGGACGTGGACCGCAGCTACCGCGAGCTGATGGAACGGCTGCTGGCGCGTGGCAACCATCCGGCCATCGCGACGCACGACCCGACGCTGATCGCGCATGCGCGGGAGTTCGTGGCCGCCCAGGGCATCGGTTCGGAGCGGTTCGAGTTCCAGATGCTGTACGGTGTGAGGCGCGACCTGCAGGAGGAGCTCCAGAAGGCCGGGTTCCGGGTGCGGGTCTACGTCCCCTTCGGCACGCACTGGTACCCCTACTTCATGCGGCGCATGGCGGAGCGGCCGGCGAACGTGACGTTCATCCTCGGCAACATCGTGAAGGAATCGTTGCGGTCGTGACGCCCGGCGACGACACGCTGTCCGGATACGTGTCGGTGCACGGCCGCCCGCCCGGATTCGAAGGCAGCGATGGGCGCCCGTACTCGGTGGCGGTGTTCTCCGACGACGATCCGGGGCCGGACGGCCGGTACGGGGCGGCGCTGATCTTCATCCGCTGGTCACCGTCGAACGCGCCGGAAGGCCACCTGGAGAGCGACTACCTCGCGTTCAACCACGACCCTGCGACGGCGGAAGCGGAAGTCGGACGGCTGGCGCTGTCGGAAGTGAAGCGGATCCTCGATTCCCTGATCGCGGCCGCCCCGCGGCCGGGACCCCGATGAACGACCTCGAGCTGTTCGCGCCCTTTCGCGGCGAGCGGTACGCCGATCCCCGCTCGCTCGCCCGGCGGTTGGCCCCGCCCTACGACGTGATCTCCCCCGCCCGACGCGCGGAGCTGGCGGCCCAGGACCCCTGCAACATCGTGCATGTGGACCTCCCGGAGGCTGGCCCGGGCGGCGACCCGTATGCCGCGGCGGCGCGGCTCCTGGAGCGCTGGCGATCCGACGGCACGCTGGTGCGCGACTCGGAGCCGACGGCGTACGTGTTACGCACCTCGGGGCCGTTCCCTGACGGCTCGACGCGCCAGCGCACCGGCGTCTTCCTGGCCGTGGCCGCCGAGCCCTTCGCGCGCGGCCGTGTCCTCCCGCACGAGCGGACGCACGCGGGTCCCAAGGAGGACCGCCGGCGTCTGACGCACGCGACCGGCTGCAATCTCAGCCCGGTCTTCCTGCTGGCACCCGACAGCAGCGGCGCGCTGGTCGAGGCGGTGGCCGAGACGACGGCGCGCGCGCCGTGGGCGTCGTGCGCCGCTCTGGGCTCGCAGCATGAGGTCTGGATCGCCGCGGGACGGGCGGCACTCCGCATCGCCGAGGCGGCGGGGCGGGAGCCGGTGTACGTCGCCGACGGCCACCATCGCTTCGAAACGGCGGTCCTCTTTCGCGGCGAAGCGCCGGAGCGCTGGCGTGAAGGCGCCGCACGCACGCTGAGCCATGTGGTGTCGTTCCGCGACCCCGGGCTGGAGATCCTGCCGACGCACCGGCTCGTGGTCGGAGCGCCGGTGACGGCAGAGGCGTTCCGTGCGGCAGCGACTCCGTACTTCGGCGCCGCTCCCCGCGGTGGGGAGCCGCTGGTGACGGCGGTGTTCGCCGGAGGCGCCGACGTTCCCCTGGTCATGCGGACCGATGCGGACTTGTCGGTGGCGCGCGATCTGCCGGCCCACGCCGCCGTGCGAGGTCTGGCGGTGGCGCTGGTAGATGCGGTGGCTGTCGGTGTGGTTGGTGCGGCCCTGCTGGGTCGCGCGCCTGAGCTGCGCTACACGCCGGATGCCGCGGAGGCGCGGGAGGCGGCTCGGACGGGGAACTGCGCCTTCGCACTCCTTCTTCCGGCGACCCGCCTGGAGGAAGTTCGGCGGGTGGCGGACGCCGGCCAGATCATGCCCCCGAAGTCCACCTTCTTTGCACCCAAGGTGCCGACCGGGGTCGTGCTCCGGCCGCTCGAGCCGCCGCTCTAGTCGCGGGGCGCGCCGGCCAGCGCGGCGATCAGCGCGCGGCAGAAGGCCGGTAGATCAGCGGGTGTGCGCGACGAGATGAGGTTCCCGTCCACCACGACCGGCTCGTCGAGATAGGTCGCGCCCGCATTGACCACGTCGTCCCGGATGGCGCGGACGCAGGTGGCCTTCCTCCCCTTCAGCAGCCCGGCGGAGATGGGGACCCAGGCGGCGTGGCAGATGAACGCCACGGGCTTGCCGGCCTCTGCGATGGCGCGGGTGATGCCAAGCAGCTTCTCGGACCGGCGCATGTGATCCGGGGCGTAGCCGCCGGGGATCACCAGGCCGTCGTAGACCTCGGCGTACAGATCGTCCACCGTGCCGTCCACGGTGATCGGGTAGCCCTTTTTCCCCTGGTAGACCTTCTCGCCCAGTCCGGCCACCACCGTCTTCGCCCCCTCTTCCTCGAGTCGGATCTTCGGGTACCACAGCTCGAGGTCCTCGTACTGGGGGCCGACGAAGAACAGCACCGATTTCCCGCTCAGCAACATGGTGCCCTTCCTACCCCTTGGGGTGGTTGATCAGCACCTTCAGCTCCTTGGCACGCGGCAGGGGGGCCGGGGCGTCGATACCGGCGACCACGCGGAGCGCGTCGGCGACGTCGTCCGGGGAGACGAGGTTGGCACCGTCCACCACGCGCGTCCAGACGCGGGCCACGTCCGCGCCGCCGATCTCGACCGCGACGTCGCGGATTTCGTTCTGGCGGACGGCGCGCGATCGCCGCTCCGCGGCCATGCCGAGCAGGCGGCGCGCCACGTCGTCGAGGGTCGCCTGCCCGTCCGTGGCGCGCCGGATCGCCGCGTCGAGCAGCAGCCCGGCCAGCATGCCCTTGCGGTAGACCAGCAGCTCCGTGTTGTCGCCCGCGATGCGGCCGCGATCCTCTTGCTCCATCGTCAGCGACGTGTTGTGCTTGATGTTCAAGTAGTCCTGCAGCGACTGATAGCAGAGGTCCGCCAGGTCGGCCGGCCGGCCCGTCCACTCGGCGTAGAGGCGGGCCGCGTAGTAGTCGGTCACGCCCTCGGTCCACCAGCGATCGGCCTCCATCGCGCCGCCGAACCAGAGATGGATCGTTTCGTGAAAGAGATCCTGGCCGCGCGCGCGCTCGAGCAACTCGCCCCGCTCCCAGATCAGCCCCACGCTCGAGAGGCCCTGGAGGCTGCCGCTGGTCCGGCTCTTCCGCCCGGTGTCGCTGGTGTAGGTGACGACCGGTACCGGCACCGGTCCCAGGGCCCGCGCTGCGCGGGTGAGGCTCGCCGTGATCACTGCGATCAGCGCCGAGTCGGTGAAGTGCCGCTCGCCGCGGATGGCGAGGACGAAGCGCGCCCCGGCGGCGGTGTCGTGGTAGATCCGGAAGTCCGGCGCCGCGGCGATCGTCGCCCCGAGAAGCGCGTCGCCGTCGGCGGGGTCGAAGATCGTGTCGTCCACGCCCCAGCTCGTGACGACGTGCCAGCGGGCCGGCACCGCGAAGTGCACCTGGACGAACGGGTAAGTGCGCGATGTCTTCCGGTAGGCCGTCGGATCGGGACCCACGAAGACGCTGCGGGCCACCGCGTACAGACGCGCCGAGTCGAGACCCGCGCCGGTGGAGCTCATCGCCACCCCGTTCTGAAAGTCGAGCTGGTAGCGGAACCGCACCGCTCCGGCGGCGGCGTCGACCATGTAACTCTGACCCGATCGGGCGGTCCGCAGCGGGGTGCCGCGGTCGTCGGTGGCGAGGAACCCCGTCACCGTGGTGCCCGCCGAGCGCGCGGACGGTGGCGCTGCGAGCGCGACGCTGCCGGAGTCCGGCACCGTTAGGCGACCATCGATGGCCAGATAGGCCGGCGAGGGGCTGACGGCGATCGTGTAGCTGAGCGTGTCAGGGGGGGCCTGCGCTGCGGCCGCGGGCGCGAGTGCCAGAGCGCAGAGCAACGCCGCCGCCTGCGAGGTACAACGCGACGGACGGCCGGGACGCGCCGCGCGCCAGGGGACCACTTCAGCCGGCGTACTTCATCCCCGTCTCGGCCAGGGTCAGCGCCTTGCCATCGTGCTCGACGCCGGCCTCGACGACCTCGCCGAGCACCAGCGTATGGTCGCCCGAGGGCATCGTGGCGACGAGCCGGCACTCGATCCACCCGAGTCCGTCCGCCAGGATGGGCGCGCCGGTCACGGGTGCCGGCCGCGTGGCGACGCCCTGGAGCTTGTGCGGCACATTGCGCGAGGACTTGCCGAGCCGGGCCGCGACGTCGCGCTGACCGGCCGCGAGCACGTTGATCGCGAACGCCCGCGCGTCACGCATCATCGGGAGGCTCTTGGATTCGTTCTCGATGGCGACGACGACCATCGGCGGCGTGAAGGCGGTCTGCATCACCCAGTTGGCGGTCATGCCGTGGTCCTCGCCCTCGCTCATGACGGTGACGACGTACAGACCGTAGGGAAAGTGGCGCAGGATCGTCTTCTTGGCGCTCTCGTTCACCGTGGCCTTCGCGGGATGGGGATTCAGGAGGAAGCTAGCCGGGCCGTTGCCACGACGCGAGAGAGCCGCGCGCCGGCGCGGGCGGCGGCCCGCGGGCCCGCTCCGCGTACCTCGTTGAGCGGGATAGGGTGGCCCGCTATCTTGGGTCGTTCATGGCCACACGCACGAAGGCAGAGACCGGCGCCCGGCGGTTCGCCAAGGCGGATCTCCTGGGCGTCTATCGCCTGATGCTGCTGTCGCGCCGGCTGGACGACAAGGAGATCCAGCTGAAGCGGCAGAACCGCATCTTCTTCCAGATCTCCGGCGCCGGGCACGAGGCCGTGCTGGTGGCGGCGGGGATGGTCCTGCGGGCGGGCCACGACTGGTTCTACCCCTACTACCGCGATCGCGCGCTGTGCCTGACCCTCGGCATGACGCCCACGGAGATGCTGCTCTCTGCGGTCGGCGCCGCGGCCGACCCCAACTCCGGCGGCCGCCAGATGCCGTCCCACTGGGGCCACCAGCGACTCAACATCGTCAGCCAGTCGAGCCCGACCGGCACCCAGTGCCTGCAGGCGGTCGGCTGCGCGGAGGCGGGATACCGGTACGGGCGGATCGAGTCGATCCCGGACCGGAACGAGCGCATGCGGCGCGACGAGGTGGTGTACTGCTCCGTCGGCGACGGCACCACCAGCGAAGGCGAGTTCTGGGAGGCTCTCAATTCCGCCTCGAACCTCAAGCTCCCGGTGCTGTTCCTCGTCGAGGATAACGGCTACGCGATCTCGGTCCCGGTCGAGGTGCAGACGCCCGGGGGCTCCATCTCGAAGCTCGTGTCCAACTTCCCCGGCCTCCTGGTCGAGGAAGTCGACGGCTGCGACCCGATCGCGTCCTACGAGACGCTGGCGCGCGCCGCCGCCTATTGCCGGAGCCACAAGGGGCCGGCGCTGGTCCACGCGCACGTCATCCGGCCCTACTCCCACTCGCTGTCCGACGACGAGGTCCTGTATCGGCCCCCGGAGGAGCGGGCCGCCGAGGCGGCGCGGGACCCGGTGGCGCGGTTCCCCGAGCAGCTGGTGGCGGAGGGAACGGCGACGGCGGAGGAGATCGAGGCGGTCAGGGCGGAGGTCGAAGCCGAGGTCGAGGCCGCCGCCGAGGCCGCGCTGGCGTCGCCGCCGCCCGCGCCGGAGACGGCGACGCTGCACGTGTATTCGACCGACGTCGAGCCGACGGCCGAGGGATTCGACACCGAGGACGACCCGCAGTTCGCCGGTGATCCGACGACCACCGTGGATCTGCTCAACGCCTGTCTCAAGGACGAGCTGAGCAGGGACCCGAGGATCGTGGTGTTCGGAGAGGACGTGGCCGACGTGTCCCGCGACGAGTACCTGGGCAAGGTCAAGGGCAAGGGCGGCGTCTTCAAGGTCACGTGGGGGCTGCAGAAGAAGTTCGGCGCCGATCGGGTGTTCAACTCCCCGCTGGCGGAAGCCAACATCGTCGGCCGTGCGATCGGCATGGCGACGCGCGGCCTCAAGCCCGTGGTCGAGATCCAGTTCTTCGACTACATCTGGCCGGCCTACATGCAGCTGCGCAACGAGCTGGCGACGATGCGGTGGCGCTCCGCGGGCGCCTTCAGCGCTCCGGTGGTGGTGCGGGTGACCTACGGCGGGTACCTCAGGGGCGGCGCGCTCTACCACTCGCAGACCGGCGCGGCTCTGTTCACCCACATCCCCGGTCTCCGGGTCGTCTGCCCCGCGACGGCGCTGGATGCGAACGGACTGCTCCGGACGGCCATCCGGTGCGATGACCCGGTGATCTTCCTCGAGCACAAGCACCTGTACCGCCAGACGTACAACAAGGCGCCGTACCCGGGTCCCAACTTCATGATCCCGTTCGGCAAGGCGAAGGTCGTCAAGGAGGGATCGGACCTCACCGTGGTGACGTACGGGGCGCTGGTGCAGCGCTCGCTGGCCGCGGCGAAGGAGGTGGAGGAGGCGACCGGGGCCAGCGTCGAAGTCGTGGATCTGCGGTCCCTCTCGCCGGTGGACTGGGAGGCGATCGGACGCTCGGTCCGGAAGACCAGCCGCGTCGTGGTCGCGTACGAGGACGCTCTGTCGTGGGGCTACGGCGCGGAGCTGGCGGCGCGGATCGGGGACGAGCTGTTCGCGTGGCTCGATGCACCGGTGCGCCGCGTCGCGTCCCTCGACACCTTCGTGGGGTACGCACCGCAGCTGGAGGATCGGATCCTGCCCCAGGTCGCCGACGTCGCCGCCGCAATCAGAGAGCTGGCCGTCTTCTGATGGACCGCGCCCGGCGTGCGCGTCATGCGCTGTTCGGGCTGATCTTCATCGTCTCCGGCGCGGCCGGGCTCGTCTACGAGCTGATCTGGGTCCGCCAGCTCTATCAGTTCTTCGGCTCCACCATTCATTCCGTCACGACCGTCGTCGCCGCGTACATGGGCGGACTCGGCCTCGGGGCGTACGTGCTCGGCCGCCGCGCGGACCGCCAGGCGAACCCTGCCGCCCTCTACGGAGCGCTGGAGCTGGGGATCGGGGTGTACGGACTGGCCTCGCCCTGGGTGCTGCGGGGGATCGGCGCGGCGTATCTGGGACTCGCGCGCGGCCTCGCTCCCGGCCTCTGGGCGGGGACCGCAATCAAGTTCGTGTTCGCCTTCGTGGTGCTGCTGGTCCCCACGTTCCTCATGGGGGGAACGCTGCCGGTCCTCACCCGCGCCTTCGCGCGCGACCGGAGCGACGAGCTGCGTGGGCAGCTCGCGCTGTTCTACGGGTTGAACACGGTCGGCGGCGTGCTTGGATGCCTCGCCGCCGGGTACCTGCTGATCGAATTCGCGGGCCTGCGCCTGTCGCTGCTCGGGACCGGCGTCTTGAACCTCGCGCTGGGAGCGGCGGCGCTTGCTCTGGCGCGGATGCCGGCGCCGGCATTCGCCGCGCCCGCTGAGGAACCGGTATTCACCGCCGACCCCGGTGCCGCGACGCGGCGGCTCGCCACGTGGCTCATCGGGATCGTCGCGTTCGCCTCGCTGCTGTACGAGATCGCATGGACCCGCGCGCTGATCCTGGTCGTCGGCAGCTCGACGTACGCGTTCACCACGATCCTCGCCTGCTTCCTCCTCGGCATCGGGCTGGGGAGCCTGATCGCCGTGGGCCGTGGCAAGCCGCCCAGGGACCTCCTGATGAGGGCGGCGCTGGTGCAAGGCGCCGTCGCGGTCCTGGCCTCGCTGCTGTTCCCGTTCTTCCGCGCGCTTCCCGTGTACGTGGTCGCGACCCTGCAGGTGTCGTTCCTTTCTCCGGTGGAGTTGATCGCGCTGCACGCCCTGGCGGTGGCGGTCGTCGTGATCCCGCCGGCGTTGGGCATGGGCTTCAGCTTCCCGCTGCTGGCGGAGCTGGCGTCGGAGCGCGCAGGGGCGACCGGGCGCGAAGTGGGGCGTGCCTACTTCGCCAACACGCTGGGAAGCATCGCGGGCGCCGTGCTCACGGGATTCGTACTCATCCACCTGATCGGCAGCGAGCGTACGCTCGTCATCGGCGTCGTGGTCAACGCGCTCGCCGCTACGGCGCTGGCCTGGTGGCTGTTCCGGAACCGCGAGGGCGAGGGCGGACCGCGGGCGGTGGAGCGCCTGCCCGTGGCGCTGGCCTTGGCGGCGCTGCTGGTGGCCGTGGCGACGCCGAGCTGGTCGGGTCGGCTGCTGGACCGGGGCGCGGCGGTCTACGGCCGGACGCAGATGGACGCGGAGGACCTCGACCGCTACCTGCGCGGCTACGGCTCCGAGCAGCTCTTCTTCAAGGAGGGATGGAACTCGGCGGTGTCGGTGTGGCGCGACGGCAACCAGACGTGGCTCAAGGTGAACGGGAAGGTGGACGCGTCGAGCGTCGCGGACATGGATACGCAGGTCATGCTGGGGCTCCTGCCCGCCCTGGCGCAGAGCCGGCCGCAGCGCGTCTTCGTCGTCGGGTTCGGCTCCGGCGCCACCACGCGCACCCTGGCGGACGTCCCCGGGGTCACGCGGATCGACGTCGCGGAGATCGAGCGCGCGGTGCTTCACGCGAGCTATCTGTTCCGGGATGCGAACCGCGACGTGCTCGCGGATCCACGCGTTCACGTGATCGAGGACGACGCGCGCAGCGCGCTGATGCTGGCCGAGACGCCCTACGACGTGATCGTGTCCGAGCCGTCGAACCCGTGGATCGCCGGGGTGGCCTCCCTGTTCACCAGGGATTATTACCGGGTCGTGGCGCGGCGCCTCGCGCCGCGCGGCGTCTTCTGCCAGTGGCTGCAGATGTACCGCGTGACCGCGGGCGCGGTCGCGGTGGTCGTCGCGAACCTGCGGGCGGTCTTTCCGCACGTCGAGATCTGGTTCTCCAACGCCAGTGATCTGATGGTGCTCGCCTCGAGCGAGCCGATCCGCTGGGACCGGGCCCGGATCGCGGCTGTGCTCGCGCCGGGGACCCGTAGTGGTGCTGCGGCCCGGGACTGGCTGCGGGTCGGCTCGCCCGATGATCTGCTCGGCCACTTCCTCCTGGGCTCGCGCGGAACAGCGCTGTTCGCCGGCGGAGCACCGTTCGACCACACGGATGACGCGCCGGGCCTGGAATTCCAGGCGGCGCGGTCGCTGTTCGCGGGGCTGCCCGCGCGGTCCGTGTTCGATTCGTTGCTCGCCCTCAAGCGGACCGTCGGAGATTCGCTGCCCGATCTCGCCGACTGGGCCCCCGGGCCCGGGGCGTGGCAGGCGGCCTTCGCTCGGGCGGTCCCGGCGACCGAGTCCGCGGCGCTGGCCTCGGCTCGGATGGCGCTCCAGCTGGCGCCGCGCGATCCGTCCCGCGAAGCGGGACTGGGATACGTGCTGTTCGATCGGCGGGACTACGCCGGGGCGCGCGAACATCTGGACCGCGCCCTCGCGGCCCGGCGCGCCGACCCGGACCTCCTGCTCACCGCGGGGCTGAACTATCTCGCGCTGCGGGACACCGCGAAGGCACGGGGCCTGCTCGAGCGGGTGCGCGGAGCGGGCGGTGACTCCGCCTCCGCGTCGGCGGACTTGGCCGCCATCGCGGCGGCGGGCGGCGACTACGCGGCGGCCACGGCCGAAGCGTATCGCGCGCTCGGCGCTCTCCGGCCGACCCTTGCGCACCCGTTCCCGGCCGCGTTCGACGACGTTCTTCCGGCGCTCGCCAATCGCGCACCGGTGTCCGTCGCGGGACCGCTGTTGGACCGGGCAGTGGCGGAGCGGCCCGCCTGGCAGCTGGCCTACTGGGCCGGCGCGGTGCTCAACGCCCGGGCGGGGGGAGGCGGGTGCTCCAGGGCGGCGGACTTTGCGCTGGGTCTCGAGCGCCTGGGGTGGACGGAGAAGGAAGTCGTCGCGGTGGTGCGGCGCTGCGTAGAAGGAAAGTGACCCTGCGGATCGCGGGATCAGGCCGGGGGCGGGCTCGTCTCGCGGCCGGTGAGGCGACGGATTTCGCTCGCGGCCGACACCGCGGCGTCCACGTCGCGCGACACGGCGCGCGCCTGCTGGGTGGCCTGGGTCAGGTCGCCGAGAGCTTCGGCGACCCCCGCCGAGCGGAGCCGCAGCAGATCGAAGCGCACATTCTGCATCGCCAGCAGACACGACTCGAGCTGCGAGCCCAGCGCCGTCCGGCGCCCGAGCAGGTCGGTCATCGTCTGGCGCTGGCGCGCCAGGAGTCCCAGCCGCCGATCCCGCTCCGCCGACGCCGGCTCCTGCTCGAGTGACGCTATCCGCATCTCCAACTTGTCGAGCGCGGTTGTGTCGATGTCCCGCTCGAGCGCGTGGAGCGTGCGGGCCAGGTCCGTGGCGCGCTCCAGGAGCTGATCGACCGTCGGCGCGATGTCAGGCAGCATCTTCCGTTCCGACTTCGGCATCCGCTCGAGCATGGCCAGGATGGCCGCGCGGTCACTCCGTGCCTGCTCGATCGCCGCGGCGTGCGACCCCAGCTCCTCGGGCGCAGCGGCCGTGAGCGATCCGCGCGATTCCTTCGCCTCGAGCGCATCCGGCGCCGGCGGCCGGTGGATGACGTCGCGCCAGGAGTACCCCGCCGTCCACACCCGCGCGTAGTCGCGCGCCAGGCCGAACCCCATCGGGATCGCCACGAACAGGAACCAGGGGTGGGCCGGGCCCGAGGTGACCATGTTGAGCAGCAGCAGCATCCCGTTGATGGAGGCGTACGTCGCGGCCCGATGGCGGAGCCGCGCCACCATCACCGGCTCGCCCGTCGCCTCGGCGCGGCGAACCACTTCCGCGTCCTCGCGCGACTTCCGGTCCAGCTTGCTCTCCAGTCGCTCGGCGCGCTTGGACGCGCGAGCCGAGATCTTGTCCATCCGCGCCAGCGCTTTGCGGCGCACCGGGTCGCCCTTCCCTGCACCCAGCGGGTCCAGCGGCTCGCGCGCCGGAACCGATGCGCGGACGCTCGACCGCGGAGGCGGGGCCGAGTAGGTCCCGGTCTCCAGGGCGCGGCGCAGCGCGTCGGCGCTCGACCACCGGTCCTCCGGGTCCTTCTCCAGGCAGCGCATCACCGTGAGGGCGAACTCGCGCGGCGTCTCGGGCCGCAGGCGGTCGACCGGGGTCGCCGGCGTGCTGATCTGCTTCATCAGGAGCCCGGGCACGGTCGGCGCCTGGAACGGCAACTCACCCGTGAGCATCTGGTACGCCACCACGCCGAGCGAGTAGAGATCGGAGCGGCCGTCGATCACCCGCTCGCCCGCCGCCTGCTCGGGGCTCATGAACGCCGGCGTGCCGATCGCTATCCCGGTGTCGGTCAGCGTCCCGCCTTCGGCACTCAG
>Ga0335083_10009810_pt1 | contig 11605 bp, 10 predicted proteins | sample Lox_Sample_42_FD_206716 | JGI IMG/M metagenome (GOLD analysis project Ga0335083, IMG submission 206716) | Soil microbial communities from Loxahatchee National Wildlife Refuge, Florida, United States - Lox_Sample_4.2 | ecosystem: Environmental > Terrestrial > Soil > Wetlands | place: USA... | reverse complement strand
GTGGGATCACTGAGCACCTCCACCGGCACGGGCGTGCTCCGATTCGTCACCGTTACCGGCAGCGGGGTATTGACGACCTTTATTGACTGTGTAGGTGGAGCGGCCTGAGCATGCGTCACCAATGCCGGGAGAATGCCTATCACCGCGACAACTAGACACTTGGTTGTAAGCCGTTTCATCGCGTCCTTCGCTGATTTTTGATTACCGGCAGATCACCGGCCTCGGGAGTTTAGGTACGCTCCACTTAAGGTACCTGACGTGTAGCTTACGCACGGCCTGGCCATATGACGACGAGTGTTGGAGCCCCTTCGAGGCGACGCGCTCGTGACGACGTAGCCGCTCGCACGTCGAGATGACCGGGACGTTCAGCTTGCCTCCCTCCGAAGCGCCATCTCCGCTTGCCGCGCTATCCGTATGCAATCTGTAAGTCCTCGTCGGATAGCCTGGCCGCGGGGTAGGGCTGCGTGCGTGCCGACCGTGGGCACAGATCGATCACTGGTGTCCCCGCTCCCACTCGGCATAACTCCTCGAAGCGCAAGTCCAGACAAGCGGCTCATCTGGATTGCGTCTTGAGTGGGAAGGTACGACGCCCTACGACCGGAACGGTCCACCACACTCGTCGAGAAGGAGGATGCCACATGAATCATGCGGGAGGATGGGTAAGCAGGTATGGCTTGGGAGCGGTCGCGGCGATCGCTCTGGTCCTGAGCGGCAGTCCAGTTGCTGCGGACGGTAACTTCAGCGAATGGCCTTCGGCGGGGCAAAACATCCAGAACACGAGAGCGAACCTTTCGGAGCACCGGATCACCCCTTCGAACGTCGGCAAGCTAGGTGTGAAATGGGTCTTCACGACGCAGGGCGATGTGTCCGCGACCCCTTCCGTGGACGAAACGTCCGTCTATGCTGTGGATTTCGGCGGGTACGTCCATCGGATCGACCGCACGACCGGGAACGCAGTATGGTCGAGGAAGGTGTCCGACCTGGTCGGGACCACGTACTTCAACCCATTCCCTTTCCCGATCAACATCTCGCGGACGACGCCGGCGCTCGATCGCAACCGGGTGATCTTCGGTACGCAGGCCGGCGCCTGGGTCATTGCGGTCGACAGGGCGAGCGGCGCACTGCTCTGGAAGACGCAGGCAGATCGTCATCCCTACGCGATCGTCACCACCTCACCGGTCGTATTCGGGGACCTCGTCTACGTCGGGGTCGCGTCAGTCGAGGAAGGCTACGTTATCATCGGAGGCAAAGGGTACGCGTGCTGCACTTCCCGCGGCAGTATCCTGGCGCTGAACAAGCATACGGGTGCGATTGTCTGGAAGACCTACACGTTGCCTGAACAGAGCGCGGCACCGGAAGATCGCTTCGCCGGGGCGGGGGTCTGGGGCAGCACCGCGGCTGTAGATGTCCTTCGCGGAAGCTTGTATGTCGGAACTGGCAACGCAGTTTGGGCCCCCGACTCGGTGCGCCTGTGCATACAAGCCAAGAACCGGAGCGGCGACGAGGACCAAGATCCCACGGCGAAATGCACCATCGCGTGGGAGCGCGCCAATCATGCTCACGTGTACGTGGATTCGGTGCTGTCGCTCGACCTCTACACCGGGCGGATCAAATGGTCGCGACGTTTGTGGGGCGCAGATGTCTGGAATGTGGCCTGCCTGCACCTCCCGGCATACAGCGACTACTGGTGTCCAACGCCCACGGGCCCGGACTACGACTTCGCACAGGGGCCGGCGCTGTTCACGATCCCGTCTAAGCACGGCCATCGCCAGCTCGTCGGCGCTGGCCAGAAGAGCGGGATCTATTGGGCGCTCGACCCAGACGACGGCAGCGTGGTCTGGGGGCACCAGGTCGGTCCCGGCTCGGTGTTCGGGGGACTCGAGTGGGGATCTGCGGTTGACCAGACGAGGGTTTACACGGCGTTGGTCAACATAGGCAACAGACCGTACACGCTCCAGCCGTCGGGAGTTTCGGCCAATGCTGGCGGGTGGGCCGCGCTCGATGCGGCAACCGGGAAGCCGGTGTGGCAGATCGCGGATCCGGCGGGCATCCTTGGCTACGATCTGGGCCCGGTCTCGGTCGCAAACGGCGTCGTCTTTGCCTGTTCCGTGGACCCGGTGAACGGGACGATGTATGCATTGGATGCCGCGACGGGAGAGATTCTTTGGTCGTTCTCGAGCGGAGCCTCATGTATCGGCGGGGCCTCCGTGGTAGACGGTACGGTCTATTGGGGAACGGGATACGGCAAATACGTCGTGCTGGGCTTCCCGTTCACACCCAGCAACAAGCTCTATGCATTCGAAGTGAAGGACTGAACGCGGCGTCCGGCGACGACGACCTCAACGGAGGGCTCGGCCGGAAGGCTGAGCCTTCCTGATCGTCCGTCACGCTGAACGCGAATGCGCAATGACAGATTCAAGGCTCTTGGAGCGAGCTTCCCGAAGATGTTTATGGATAGGGCCGCTCAGCGACCAACGCCAGCGGCCTGGCGCGGCTCAGAGCCGCGCTGCTGCTGCGCGTTTCCTGCCCATCTCATACGGCCTCGTGGAGACGATCCGGAGTGAGCTCGCTGATGCGGAAGGCGTCACGGACGAGCGAGGATCGGAGCACGATCGCGCGCCGTCACTCGACAGCAGGCTACCGGAAGAGGCCGCTCCCACTATCACGCGACGCAAAGAGGTCGAGCATGACAAACGTATGTTTCCTGCATGCCAAGGTCGTCGGCGGCTTGTTCGCAATGGCTCTTCTCCTCTGTCCCGCGCTGGCCAGAGCCGGCGACCCCGGAGATTCCGCCCGGTCTGAACGCCAAGTACTGGTGCGTGGCGCGCCCATTCACGGCGCCAACGGACTGCGGTTCGACAAGCGTGACCGGTTGTACGTGGCAAGCGTTCTGGGACGCGAGATCGTAGTCATCGATCCCCAGACAGGCACGATTCTCAACCGGATAGGGCTGCCCGAGATCGACATGGGAACCCCCGATGACCTGGCGTTCGGACCGGATGGCTCGCTGTACTGGACCTCTCTCCTCAGCGGCGAGGTGGGCCGCCTTTCGCCCGCCGGCGTCAAGACAAGCCAGCTCATCTCGCCCGGGGTCAACTCGATCGCCTTCTCCAATGACGGCCGCCTATTCGTGGGGCAGTGCGTCCTAGGGTCCCTGTTGTACGAGCTCGATCCCAATCTCACCCAGCCGCCACGCGTCATCACAGACAAGTTGGGTCCGGGCTGCGCGATGAACGGCGCCGATTGGCACGATGGGTTTCTTTACGGAGCGCGCTATTTCACGGGCGAGATCGTTCGTGTGAACGTGGATTCGGGTGAGTTCACGACGGTAGCGCAGGGCTTCGGCACTCCCGAAGCGGTCAAATTCGACTCCCATGGCCGCATGTACGTGGTCGACGCCCTGAACGGGGAAGTCGTGCGTGTGAACATCCAGACCGGCGAGAAAACGGTCATCGCCCAGTTGTCCGTGGGGCTGGATAACCTGGTCCTGGATTCCCAAGATCACCTGTATGTCTCGAGCTATATGCACGGCTTCATCGTCCAGGTTCTTTCCGGCGGACGGACACGAACCGTCAGCGTGGGAGGGATGGTCCGACCGGGAGGTGTGGCGGTCCTGCCTGGTCCGGAAGGGCGGGAAACGGTCTTCGTGGCAGATCTTTTCTCGCTGAAGGCGTTCGACGGCCGATCGGGGAAGCCTGAGGGCACCACCGCGTCGATCGTCGAGGTTTCGGCGTTCAAACTCCCGTTCAGTGTCTCACGCGATGGCGATCATTGGTCTTCGCCGCATCGCTTGATCTTGTCGTCCTATTTCGACAATTCGGTGCAGGTATGGGATCCAGAGGCGCAACAGATCCTGGAAGAGTATTTCGACTTTGTGGTGCCGATGAATGCGATCCGCTTCCGGGGCGATCTTGTGGTTGCCGAGCTTGGGACAGGAAGCGTGGTGCGGAGGGACGCTGGCACGGGCGAGCATGTCACGTTGGCAAAAGGCCTGGCTGTTCCCACCGGTCTCGCGGCTACCGACCGGAATCTCTGGGCGGCCGATTGGGCGACGGGCACCGTTTGGAAGATCGTGGCCAACGGAGCCGTGCTCGCAACGCCCGTCGCGGTGGCGACCGGTCTCCTCGGGCCGGAAGGCCTTGCGGTGGATCGGGACAGCTTGCTGGTGGTCGAGTCCAGAGCGGGACGTGTCTCGCGCATTGATCTCTCGACCGGCCAGGTCAGCACTGTGGCCAAAGGCCTGGCCATCGACGGGGCTCCGGCGCCGGTCGGGCTGCCGCCCTCATGGATCTTCCACGGCGTGGCGGTGGATTCCGCAGGAGCGGTCTACGTCACGGGCGATCTCACGGATGTCCTGTACCGCTTCTGGCCCGAGAACCAGGATCGGGACAAGTAGGGAGGGCGCTCGGACATCTGAGCGCTGCCGCGCCGAACTTGAAGTCGCAGACCGCACTGTCGGTGGCCTACGAGGTATCGACGAAGCGAGCGATGCAGGTTCTCCGTCTGGACAGGCTCAGCGGGAATCGATGCGGACTACCCTAGCGCCACTTACGGATCGGTTACCGCTGCATGAACAAGGATGGCGTCTCGCGGAACGCTTCCGTAGTCCGCTGCGCGTCTGGTAGGGGCTTCGCCGCTGCAGAAACGCTGTCCCCCGCCAAGGGTCTCCGTGTCCTCCGTGGCAGCTTTTCGTCGTCGGCGTTCACTGCTCTCGTATCCAGGTCTGCGATCGCCCGAGCAACGGAATCCCGATGAAGCCCCGCACCTCCAGCCTCGTACCATCCCGCACGAGCTTCATCTTCGCACGGTAGATCTTGCCGTTCTCCGGGTCGAGGATCTCGCCGCCGCTGTATTGATCGCCATCCTTCCTGAACCCCCACAGGATCTGCATGCCAACGATCGGCTGGTCCTTGCGCCACCCCTCGCACATGCGGCACAGGTCATCGGGGTCGTCGTCGGGCTGCCGGTTCAGCGCCTTCTCGACCTTGCCGTCGTATACGCCGTTGGCCTCGGTGATGCGAACGAGCGAGCGTTCCTTCCCCGTTTCGTCGTCGATCGTGCGCCACAACCCCACCGGAGTCGCGGCATCGGCGAAAGCGCAGGCGCACGCGAGAAGCGCACCGAGATACAGCAGCACTCGGCATCCGGCGATTGCGTCGGTCATGGACCGCTTCCCTTCGACCTCTGCTCACCTGCAGTTGCCCCAGGACTGGCTGGCTTCAACGGCGCGGCCGCCGTGGATTCGATATCGGCGCCGCGCTGTGGCTTGCCGGCCTTCGTCATCTGCTGTTCCCGCTGCATCTTGCCGGCCTTCGCGCTCCGCCTCTGCTCGCCGCCTCGAGGCGGCGCATGCTCATGCCCACAGCCTCGGCGGCGATCTGGATGTCATACCCCATGGCTGACCCTGCCCTCAACAGGTCTGCCAGCCAGATGTCGACGTCCGGCTGACACATGTACGAATACACAGCATAGCACGGCCTAACCGCGACCCGCGCTCCCCGATCTATGCGCCGAGGCCGATACCTGTCTCGCGGATGGGCAGATCGCGCAGCGGAGCCGTTAGCGGCGAACAAGGACCGGCTGATCAGGCTTCTCAGCTCGTGTTCACCTCCGATGGTCGATCGCCTGCAGCGCACCGACTCGAGGAGTTTAGGTAATATCGCGGCAAGGTCCCTGACGGCGCACGAACAGGGCAGGTTTCGTATGACGATGGCCGGGCAGAGTTGGTTCGAGCGCTAGGCCTCGTGCCGTGCTACGTCGGACGCTCTGGCGGACCGCCCGGATCTGGAGCAGCGCACTCCTCTGGAGCGCATGTTGATTGAGGAGGGTCCGGTCGCCGCTGTCGACGGGAGCAGGCGCAGATGATCGCTATCACCTGGAACGTCCAGTGGTGTCGCGGGATCGACGGAAAAGTCGACCCTGCGCGCATCGCGCGCACGGCACAGGCGCTTGCCGACTTCGATGTTCTGTGCTTGCAGGAAGTCGCGGTCGGCTTCGCCGATCTTCCGGGCAGTCGAGGCGAAGATCAGGTCCGCGAGCTCTCGGCTGCGCTGCCACGCCATGCGCCGTTCTTCGGCGCGGCCACGGACCTCCCCACCGCCGGAGGACAGCGGCGGCAGTTCGGCAACTGCGTGTTCTCGCGTCTTCCGGTCCTGCAAGTGTTCCGACACTTGCTGCCCTGGCCTGCGGATCCGAGCGTTCCCAGCATGCAGCGGCTCGCGCTCGAAGCGGTGATCGAGACGCGGAGCGGCCCGATGCGCGTCCTCAGCACGCACCTCGAGTATTACTCGATCTTGCAGCGTGCCGCGCAGGTCGAGGCGCTGCGAGCGCTGCATGGGGAGGCCTGCGGTCATGCGCGCGCGCCCCGGCCGGCTGGAGATGCCGGCGATCCTTTCGACACTTCCCCGCGGCCCGTCTCCGCCCTCATCTGCGGCGACTTCAACTTCAAGCCCGAAGACCCGGAGCACGCGCGCATCACCGCGCCGTTTGCTGACCGCGCACCCGGCTTCGTCGATGCCTGGCAAGTCGCACATCCCGCGCAGCCGCATCCGCCGACGGTGGGCGTTTACGATAAGAGCTGGCCTCTGTACTGTTGCGACTTCCTCTTCGTCACCGAGGACCTCGCCCCGCGCGTGCGCAGCGTACGCGTGGACGACGCCACCGATGCTTCCGATCACCAGCCGGTGATCCTGGAGCTGTCGGATTGATCGGCCCCTTGTCCGCCTTGAGCTCGGAGGAGGAGAGAGGCAAGTCCGACCGTGGACGGGCGCGACCGGCTGAGCTGGCCGGGTTTGATTTATATCCGCGCGCGGCCGACGTGGATCCGCTACAGCGATTTCAACCGAAATCCCCCGCAGGTCGTAGAGTTCAGCGCTCACCAGTTCGGGTCCGGCGGGACACGCGTGTAGTCCCGTATCGACTGGAAAGCCGATGCTCCCGACACCGTCAGGCGCCGACGGGGCTGCCGTGGTTTGCTCTCATGCTCAGGCGTTCGGGAGTGCCGATCGCCGGCGCGGCGAGCCCGGTACTATTGCCAAGAGCGCAACAGAGGAGCCCGGTCATGAAAGCCGTTGTCGGGGTCGTGGGCAGCGATACCATCGCCGCCGTGGAAAATGCTCGTAAGCTGGGGCGCTTGCTCGCCGAAGAGGGCTGGGTGATGCTTAGCGGCGGACGCGACTCGGGCGTCATGAAGGCAGTCAGCGAGGGAGCGACTCAGGTCCCTGGCAGTCTCACCATCGGCGTACTGCCCACGGCAGGCGCCAAGGTTGCGCCCGACGTCGACGTGGCAATCATCACCGACATCGGAAATGCAAGGAACAACATCATCGGCTTGTCGAGCTGTGCGGTGATCGCATGCGGCGTCGACGGGCCGGGAACGGCGTCCGAGGTCGCCCTAGCGATGAAAAATCAGAAACCGGTGATTCTGCTCGGCGCATCGAGCGCCGCGGCGGAGTTCTTTCGCGAGCTCGATGCACGAAGCAAAATATATTTGGCCAATACACCGGACGAAGCGATCCGCATCATCAAGCAGAATGCACTCTGCGGGCGACAGCCCGCGTGACGCGGCTAGCGACGCGTCGGGACATTCCCACATTCGAGGTTGAGAAATGAGCAAGGGGCGGTTGGAAGCGTTCAGTGACGGCGTCATCGCGATCATCATCACGATCATGGTGCTGGAGCTGAAGGTGCCACATGGAGCGGACATGAGCGTGCTGCGGCCGCTGCTCCCGACTTTGCTCAGCTACGTGCTGAGTTTCGTGTTTGTCGGCATCTATTGGAACAACCACCATCACCTGCTGCAGGCGGCCTCTCACGTCGACGGGCGCATCCTGTGGGCCAACCTGCACCTGCTCTTCTGGCTTTCGCTGATTCCCTTCGTCACCGGCTGGATGGGCGAGAATCACTTTGCCGCCGCTCCCGTCGCACTGTATGGCAGCGTGTTGCTGTTGGGCGGGTCCGCCTACTTTCTCCTGGCTCGTGCCCTGATTGCCCGCAGCGGAAAGGATTCCGCTCTCGCGGTCGCGGTGGGCCGCGACTTCAAGGGCAAGGTATCGCTGGTGTTGTACGCCGTCGCGATCCCGATTGCGTTCGTCAACTCGTGGATTGCGTTCGCGCTGTATGTCTTGGTCGCGGCCATCTGGCTAATCCCCGACCGTCGGATCGAGAAGCGCCTGGCCTAGGGCCGAGCGTGAGCACCAGAGACGGCGCCGGTTGCCGGCCGACACACGAGATCGGATGAGACGAGCGCGGGTCGCTCAGGCCGCGGTCATTGTCCTGGTGCTCACGGGCGCGGGACTGGCTGGGTTCATCTACACCGACTACCGGCTGGAGCTGCATGCGGCGCAGGAGCGCGTGTCGAGCGGGAGTCGACTCGTCCAGACGCCGTGCGGGCCGATCGAGTATGCGAGCGCGGGCGATGGCGCCCCGGTATTGGTGGTCCATGGCGCAGGCGGCGGGTACGACCAAGGCTTGGATTTCGCCCGACCGCTGATCGGAACCGGGTTTCGCGTGATCGCCATGTCGCGGTTCGGATACCTGCGCACCCCGCTTCCGCGCGACGCTTCCGCCGCCGCCCAGGCGGATGCCCATGCTTGTCTGCTCGACGCATTGAACATCGCACACGCGGCGGTCCTGGCCGGCTCCGCAGGCGCGCCATCGGCGATGCAGTTCGCGCTACGCCATCCGCAACGGTGCACGGCGCTCGTGTTGGTGGTTCCCGCCGCCTACGTGCCACGGCCAGGCGGTGCGCCGCCGATGCGAACTCCGCCCGGCACGGCGTTCCTCTTCGACACCGCGCTGCGATCGGACTTCCTGTTCTGGGCCGCCATCCGGGTCGCGCGGCCGACAGTGATCCGCTCGATCCTCGCGACTCCGCCAGAGGTGGTCCAAAACGCAAGTCCGGACGAGCAGGCGCGTGTCGCGCTGGTGCTGAACCACATCCTCCCGGTCAGCTCGCGCCGGCTGGGCCTGCTCAACGATGCCGCGGTGACGTCTTCGCTCCCGCGGTATGATCTGGAGCGGATCGCGCACCCGACGCTCGTGATGAGCGTCGGTGACGACTTGTTCGGCACCTTCGACGGCGCACGCTATACGGCGGAGCATATTCCCCATGCCTGGTTCATCGGCTATCCCATCGGCGGCCATCTCTGGGTTGGACATCAAGAAGAACTGTCATCCGCAATCATCGCGTTCTTGAAGTGACGCAAGGGGATCATTATTCGCGCGTCCCTCATGGCAGCACGTCGCAATGCATAACGGGACGCCGCTCAACTAGCGCCGAGTTCCGATTCAAGGAGAGCGGGAGAATGCGCGATCTGGCACCCGACATCACGCGGCAGCGGTTGCTGATCGAAGGCCACTACACTTCTGTGGTCGACGGAGCAGCGGTCAAGCGCTATCTCGTCGGGCTGGCGGCACACCTCGAGCTGCGGGCCTACGGCGAGCCCATCGTGCACTCGCCGAGCGGCGCCGGGAAAGCCCAGAACCAAGGGTTCGACGCGTTCATTCCCCTGATCGATTCCGGGATCTCGCTCTACGTCTGGAGCGCGCGCCGCTTCTTCGCGACGGTATTGTTCACCTGCAGGCGCTTTCCGGTCGATCGAGCGGTCGACTTCACGCGCGAGTTCTTCGCGGCAGGCGAGATCGAGCACGAATCGTTCTAGCGCCCAGTACGCTCGCCGCGCGGTCCGCGCTAGATCTTTCCCACCACCACGTCCGAGGCCTTGACGATCGCGACCGCCTGATCCCCCACTCGGATGGCAAGCTCGTCGGCCGCCTCGTTGGTGATCGATGCGGAGAGGATCGCCGGATTTTGCACCTCGATCTTCACGATCGTGGTCACGGCGCCCCTGCGGATCTCGCAGACGACCCCCTTGAGCTGATTGCGGGCACTGAGCTTCACGGCGTGCTCCTCCTGAACAGGTAACTGCGGTCGCGATGATGTTCCCCCGGTGCGCGCCCGGCACCGATGGCCCCGGTGCCGAGGCCGACATCGCTCGAGCGATGCACCCCAGCGGATGACCGACATATCCTAGCATATATAGCGAGCCGGCTCGCGCGTCGTTCCCTTTTCGGCCGTGATCGGCTTGACACGCTCGCTATATTTAATGGAATATAGCGACAGGGAATGAGGACAGGGAGCATCCTCGAGTCTGGGTGTCTTCTGCGGCTTTGTTCCCCCTTCGAGTTGGGGGCAGCGTCCCGAAAGAACGCTGCCCTTTTTTCTTGGTGCGCAAGAGGCCGCGCTTCCGCTCGATCGCGGCTGCAACGCGCGTTGAACGACGGGAGGAGTCCAATGAACAAACGATCGACGGTGGTGGGCCTGGCCACGCTGACGCTGGGCCTGGCAGGCGGGGCGACGCTGGCGGCGGACCCGCTGCAGCCGTATCCGGTGCTAGGTCAGGTGATCCAGAGGCTGAATGCTTTCGACAATCCCGAGGGATCGATCTTCAGCGCGGACGGCAGATTCGTGTTCATCTCCAACTCGGCCGAGCTGGGCATGCCCGACAAGGGGTTCCACTGGACCCACAATGCCGGCTACGTCAGCAAGCTCGCGGTGCAGCCCGACGGCACGCTGAAGATGGTCAACGAGAGGCTGATCACCGGGCTGACCGGGCCGTTGGGGATGGCCGTCATCCCGGTCTCCACGAAGAAATTCCCCAAGGGCACCATCTTCTTGATCGAGGCGTGGGCGCCGCTCGCCGAAGCCGATGGGACTGAGGTCAAGGATCCGAGCGTGCTCGATCCCAAGATCATCGCGTTCAACGCCGACGGGAAAATCCTCGGAGCGATCAAGCTGGGTGACGGGTCGGCAGCGGCAGGCGCGGCCGGCGTCGTCGCGACGCTGGGAAATGCCCTCTCCTTCGACAAGGAGGGGAACCTGTATGCCACCGACACCGGGATCGCCGGGGGCACGTTCAATCCTCCGATCGCCACGAAAGGAGGCGGAGCATATATGTTCCCGGTCTCCTCGCTCGACGCACTGGCGGACGGCCAATCGGCTCAGGTGTTCTACATCCCAGTACCCGAAGGCGGGCCGGACGGCATCGAGGTGGCTCCCGACGGCGGGATTCACTTCAACACGGTGGGTCTCGTCGCAGGATTGAAGGACCCGGCCAACGGAGGAATGTACCGGGCAACCAAAGAGGACTTCAAGACTGGGCACCTGCCAACGCCCTTCGCCCAAGGGGTGGGCGCCCTGGACGGACTGGACTTCGCCGGGAGCGTGCGGCTGGACACCGAGATCAAGAACTCGAACAGCGTCGTGGTGACGCCGCCGTACGGTGTACCGATGATGCTGATCTATGACCAGGACATCAAGCTCGCCGGCCCCGCCGACATCGCGTTGCGCAAGACGGCGGACGGGAGCTATCTGCTGGTCATCCCGGAGTTGTCGGCAACCTCTCCCAACAACCACGACAACCCGGTGACGGTGGTCAGACTGCCGGCCAATTTCGACCGGTTTTGAAGCCGGGTCCACCCCGCGGCCGACGCCTCCCGATTCTGGGCAGCGGGGTTTTCTCCCAGGGCAGCCGCGGCTGCCCTGGCTTTCCTGGATCATTCATGAAGACGCCCTGCAAGCCTACGCGGACATTGTTTTAGGGCG
>Ga0335083_10009809_pt1 | contig 11605 bp, 13 predicted proteins | sample Lox_Sample_42_FD_206716 | JGI IMG/M metagenome (GOLD analysis project Ga0335083, IMG submission 206716) | Soil microbial communities from Loxahatchee National Wildlife Refuge, Florida, United States - Lox_Sample_4.2 | ecosystem: Environmental > Terrestrial > Soil > Wetlands | place: USA... | reverse complement strand
CGAGCATTTCGTAAGGGATGTTGCCCACCGTAGTGTTCAGCTTTCGCAGCATCTCTTCACGCGCTGCCATCTCAGCGTCGTTGAAGCCGACCCAAAAACCTCCCGGTTGGCTGAGTGCAACGTCGACTCCAGTGAGCTCGAATAGCTCTTTCGCCAGTGCAGGCAAAAACTTGACGGCGTCGCGGGTCCAGCGCGCATAGCACGGCAGTTCTACGCCTTTACCTTGCACCCATGCCAGCCCGAAGTTGCCACGTGAGGCACGATGCGCGATATCACCCTGGTCGAGCAAGGTCACGTAGACCCCGGCGCGGGCAGCGCCATAAGCAATAGCCGCGCCGACCACACCGCCGCCCACGACGATCAACTGTTCTGCTTGCATGATTTTTGTGACTCAATCATTACTTGAATCCGGTTTAGATTGCCGTGCAATCTGCACGCAGCCTCCTGGGAGGGCAGACAGGCAACGCTACGGGCGTTGGTATATGCCTGCTGCTTATGGAATCCGCGTTTGCACTGAACGAAATGATCGCGATTGAAACGCAAACATTTCGATAACGAACATGGTCTTCAACAATCTCTATGGGGACGTGTGGACCTCGTTGGGCCGAATCGAGCCAGAAAGCTATAACTCGAACCGTCGGGTTTGATCCCGATGAAATAGGCTTGAGGTGAAGGATAGAAAATCAAATTCCAGAAGGGAAATGCTTTATTTTTTGAAGGCGATAGTGTTTTGTTATAGGACGCGTCGCTGAAATTATGCTGGCTTGAATCGATCGTGCCATGCGTCGTCGTCGTGTCCTGCTTCTGGTTGCTCGCGTGCGGCGGGTCGATCTTCACCGTGTGGCGGATCACCGGGCTCGTCACCATAAACACGATCATGAGAATCAGCATCACGTCGACGAGCGGCGTCATGTTGATTTCGTTTATCAGGTCGTCGTCTTCGTTGCCGGCAAAGGGATCCATCGCCTTAGGAACGTTCCGCCGTTACTGGCCGCGTGTGGCGACGCGCCAATTGCCTTTTGAAGAAGACAGCCGCGAGCCCGTCACGAAGAACGCATACAGTTCATGTGCAAGGCGGTTCAGGCTGGTCACGATCGCCTTATTCGCGCGCGTGAGCGCCTTGTAGCCGAGCACTCCCGGAATTGCCACGAAGAGGGCGCGCATATCGAAAGCGGCCGCCGCGGCAGGTTGCCGGAATGCCGGCTCGTCAGTCTGACGCCGCGCCGGCGTTCTTCACCGCGCACTCGCTCGTCACCGTTTCGCCGCCGCTGGTCGAGAGCGTCAGCGGTATCGACGTGCCGACCTCGACCGGCCGCTTCGGGTTCTCGAGCGTCATGTGATAACCGCCGGGCGCGAACTTGAGAGTGCCGTTCGCCGGGATCGTGGCCTTCTCGACCATGACCATCTTCGACGTGCTGCCGTTGCTCTGCGTCTGATGGAGCATGGCCATGCCGAAGGCCTCGGTTTTGACGCCAGTCAGGTCGGCGGGCTTGCCGCTCATGTTCATCAGAGACGCACGAGGTCGAATCCCGTAAACACAAATCCCCTACAGCGTCGTTTTTTCAGCCGCGCTGTAATCCATCAAGAGAATGTCGCGAAAGCCCTGCGCAGCCGCAGGCATCGGTCGCGCCGTAGAGCTGATGAGATAAGCGCGATAGTCTATCTGTGGTTTGAATGCCGCAATGTGGTAACCCAAGTGCGCGAATTCCTCCGCTGACTCACGAATGACAAGGGCCACGCCGATACCGCGGGATACCAGGTGACAGACGGAAGACGCCCACGGGCTCTCTGCCCGGATCTCCCGTTCTATGCCCCTTATATTGAATATAGCGTCGACGGACGAGCGGACTTGCCCCCGATCAGCCATGGAAACAAAAGCCTCACCCGATAAATCTGCCGGGCCGATTGATCGTTTTTCCTTCAGGCGATGTCCCTTCGGCAGGATGCATACAATCTCCGAACGACAAATCTCTTCGCAACAGATACCTTGTCTATCCGAAGCGCGCATTGCGATGCCAAAGTCGATCGTTTGCCGCGAAACGGCATCGACGATACTATCAGTTGACATGGGTGTCACGGATGCAAAGAGGTGCTCGCGGCCCACCAGGTACCGAGCCAGGCGCTGACTGATCCAACCTTCTGCGAACGCTGGAAACACACCGACACGCAGAGAGCCGCGTCCGGTCCCGCCGATCTCCCTCGCGACCTCCTGCAGATACTCGATTCCCCGATATACCTGCCTCACCTCAGCAAAGAAGATCTCTGACTCGGGAGTTGGGAAGAGCTTACCGCGTCTGCGCTCGAACGCAACGAAGCCCGCTGCCTGCTCAAATCGCTCGATCATCCGGCTGACTGCTGGCTGGGAGACGTTCAGATGTTGAGCCGCAGCGGTAATCGAACCGTGCGTCATTACGGCAACAAATACCTCCATTTGCTTCGAATTCAACTTTCCCAACGCTTGCTCTCCTTTCAATGACGACCGCGGCGCGCTGCAAATGCCCCGGCTTTTTTGCGAGCCCATTACATAACGTTAGTATAAACAAACAAAATTGTACTGGATGTAATATTTTTGCCTTCCTATATTTTGTCCGTCGAGGTTCGCGACAGCGTGAAATCTGTCTGCGTCGCTCCGCACAACGTGTCCCACAGACATCACCATTGACATGCTTGATGCGCCTTTTCTGCCCAGTATCTGGACAGCCGCTTCACGAGGCCATCAGGTGGAAATCGAGGTTCGAAAAGATATGCAACATGACGCTGCGTCTTTCGCCGGGTCGCCAGGCCTTGGCTCCAACAGGTCGGATTCCGGACTCCTCCCGGATCGGCGCATCTATCCGCGCAAGAAGAAAACAGACTGGATCTGGTACGGATTGCTGGCCGTCGCCGTCGTGCTGTTCGTGGAACTGGTGATTGAAAATCCACGTTGGCAGTGGGACGTGGTCGCGCATTACCTTTTCAACAAGCGTGTCATATCAGGACTGGAAAACACGATACTGCTTACCGTCCTCGCGAGCGCACTTGGCCTGTGCTTCGGGGTGGTAGTAGCCGCATGTCGAATGTCCGACAACGCGATCTTGCGCACAGCGGCTTACGTCTACGTGTGGGTCATCCGGGCGACGCCCACGCTCGTCATGTTGCTGTTCCTGTTTTTTCTTTCTGCGCTCGTACCGCGGCTCTATCTCCCGCTTCCCCTGATTCACGCGAACTTGTTCGACATTCAGACGAACACCGTCATCTCGCGATTTAGCGCGGCTGTCCTCGGACTCGCCCTGTATCTCGGCGGCTACAGCGCGGAGATCTTCCGCGGGGGAGTCAGTGCCGTAGAGAAAGGTCAGCGCGAAGCTTGCAAAGCCATTGGAATGAGCGACTTTCAAATGATGTGGCACGTCATCATGCCGCAAGCCGTGCGCATCATCCTCCCGCCACTCGCAAATGAACTCATCACGATGTTCAAGAACACATCGTTGGTCACGGTTATCGGATATGTAGAACTGTTGACGAGCGTCCAACTGATCTATTCGACCAATTTCGAAACGATTCCTTTGCTGACTGTAGCCTGCATCTGGTATCTGTTCCTAACGAGTATTGCAATGCTTGGCCAGACGGTGCTGGAGCGCCACTTTGGAAAGGGAGTTCGTCCATGACTTATATGTTGAATGACAGGCACGCGACCGCGCATAACGGTCTGCTTCTGGAGATGAAAGGTGTCACGAAGCAGTTTGGCACCTTTACCGCCCTTAAGTCAGTGGACTTTACTCTCGAAAAAGGCGAAGTGGTCGCCATCATCGGCCCATCGGGCTCAGGAAAAAGCACTCTTTTGCGCTGTATCAACATGCTGGAGCTGATCGATGCCGGGACGGTCAACTTCAAAGGCGAGGTTTTAGGCAGTGAAATACGCGGATCTCGCTGTATTCGCCTACCAAAAAAGGAACTGGATCGCCAGCGGCGTCATTTTGGCATGGTCTTCCAGGGATTTCATTTATTTCCCCACTATTCCGTTCTTGAGAATGTCCTCGCGGGACCGCGAATCGTGGGAAAGAAAAGCAGGGGCGAGGTGATTGAGCGCGGCAAATACCTGCTCACCCGTGTGGGACTCGGCGAGCGGATGAACCATTACCCGGCCCAGTTATCAGGCGGCCAGAAACAGCGAGTAGCAATTGCGAGGGCGCTAGCGATGGAGCCGGAGGTGATGCTGTTCGACGAGCCGACCAGCGCACTGGATCCCGAGTTGGTGAATGAGGTTCTGGACGTCATGAAGGAACTGGCTCGTTCGGGAACCACCATGGTTGTCGTAACGCACGAAATGGAGTTCGCGAGGAAAGTGGCAACCCGCGTAGTCCTCATGGACGGCGGCGAAATCGTTGATCAAGGACCGCCATCTTACATTTTCGGAGGCGGTGGTACGCCACGGTGTAAGCGGTTCCTTTCCAGCGTCGGCGCGTAGTTTCTCGTGTCAGTGGTCATATTGAAAATTACTTCGAGGTAGAAATGAAAGAAAAAGGGAAAATGAAGCTCGGGTTGTCGATGCGATATCTTGGCTATCACATGGCTGCATGGCGCCATCCGCAAGTACCCGCAAACGGATCCATTGACTTTCAGTATTTCCTGCGTACCGCGAAGAAGGCGGAAGACGCCAAGCTGGACATGATATTTTTCGCCGACGGCATTGGCATCCGGGCCAACGATGATCCCAAAGGCTCCCTGGCGCGTGACTCAAAGAATGCCGAACTTGAACCGCTGACTCTCCTGGCAGCCATCGGTGCATGTACGTCGAAAATCGGCCTGGTCGCCACTGCGTCGACGACCTACAATGAGCCATTTCACATTGCACGAAAATACGCGTCGATCGACCACATTAGTGGCGGTCGGGCGGGCTGGAATGTTGTGACCTCCTGGTCACAACAGGAGGCATGGAATTTCAGTCGGGACGAGCATCTTGGATACGAAGAGCGCTATGAGCGTGCCGATGAATTCGTTGATGTTGTAAAGAAACTTTGGGATAGCTGGGAAGACGATGCCTTTATTCGCAACAAGGAATCAGGCATCTTCTACGATGAAGCCAAATTGCATATTCCGAACCATAAAGGAAAGCACTTCGGCGTTCGAGGGCCCCTCAATTCCGCACGCACGCCGCAAGGTCGTCCTATTATCGTTCAGGCAGGCGCAGCGGAAGCAGGACGCGAGCTAGCCGCGAAAAGCGCTGATGTCGTTTACAGCAACGCCCCGAGTTTTGAGAACGCCAAGGCCTACTATGACGATCTCAAAGGGCGACTTTCCAAATACGGTCGCTCACCGGATGAACTGTTGATCATGCCAGGCGTAATGCCTTACGTCGGCAGAACGCGCCAGGAGGCGCAGGATAAATTCGATGAACTGCAAGACCTGATCGATCCGCTGACCGGTCTGGCCGTTCTCTATAACGTTCTCGGTGACCTTTCGGGGTATGACCTTGACGGGCCGGTTCCCGATGTCGGCAATCAACGCGTGCGCAGTATTGCAGAAAACCATCTCGCCACTGCCCGCAAGGAGAATCTGACCATCCGGCAAATGTACAAGCGGCTGGCGTCAGGCAACAATTTCCACCTCATCGGCACGGCGACGGACATCGCTGATGAAATGGAGGCCTGGTTCAAGGGCGGCGCGGCTGACGGATTCAATATCTGTCCTGCAACCCTGCCTCTGGGCATCGATGACTTCGCTGAATTCGTCATTCCGGAGCTTCGTAAACGTGGATTGTTCCGCACGGAATATGAGGCAGGCACGCTGCGTGGGAACCTTGGATTGCAGCCCCTGGTTTTTGGCAAGTAACTTCGCAAAGGCCACTGCAAACGCGGTGGCCGCTATCTTGATGGGAGGTGTTCCAATGAGCACTGATACGACAGACCAGCTATTTCGGGAAGCGATGGCGCGTTTCACGAGTTGTGTAACGGCCATTACCACGATGGAAAACGGGATCCCGGCGGGGCTGATCGCTACATCCGTATGTAGCTTATCTAACGATCCGCCGACAATCCTGGTTTGCGTAAACAAGTCGGCATCTGCCCATGACGTCATCCAGCGTTCCGAAATATTTGCGGTAAATCTGCTGTCAGCGGAACAAAAGGACGTTGCGCTACGATTCTCATCGGCGAAAGGCCCGGATCGCTTCGACGCATCGCGGTGGAAGGTGGCGCAAAGCGGGTCCCCGATCCTGATCGACAGCGTGCTTTCGTTTGAGTGCAAAGTTCACGCAAAGCACAACGGCTATTCGCATACCATATTTGTCGGCGAGATCATCGCTACGACATTATGCGACGATTCGAGCAAGGGAAGTTTGCTTTGGCACCAAAGAGGTTTTGCAGCGGCTGCGGCCGCGTAACTGGTGCCTCTGCCCCATGTCAGCTTACGGAACAGTGTTGGCTCTTCCCAATTTTTAGAGCAAAGAAAATGAAAATTCACCGTCGATTCTCCAGCCTTGCCACAAGCGGTGTTGCCGTATCCGCACTCTTCTTGAATGTGACGCCGCTCCTGACCTCCGAAGCTTATGCGGCAGATGTTAATGGCGTTTCGGCCATTCACACGGACGCTAAACTAACCGCGCTCGTCCCTGACGTCTACCGAAGCAAGCAAACCCTGACTGTCGCGGTCAATCCTGAGATCGCGCCGATAAAATTCGTTAATGATGACGGCGATATCGCGGGGTTTACCCCGGATCTTCTCTCCGCTGCCGCAAAAGTATTGGGATTGAACGTCAACTTTGTGCAGTCATCGTTTGACGCGCTGATTCCTGGGCTCAGTGCCAGGCGCTACGATGTTCTTCTTTCTCTTGGCGATTTCCCGGCGCGCCACAGTAAGGTGACCTTCATCGATTATCTCAATGTGGGCCAGACCATTGTCGGTACGCCAAAGCGCGGACTCGTAGTCAAGTCCCTGAGCGATCTGTGTGGGTTGAAGGTGGCAATACCCCGGGCTACCGCGCAAGCCGAGAAAGCCAACGAGATAAGTAGCCAATGCGTGGCGGCCGGAAAGAAGCCGATCAGCATCGCGACCTACCCGGATTCCAACATGACGCTCCTTGCTCTCACGAACGATTCAAGCGAAGCGGCCTGGGTCGACTCGCCTGCAGCGGGCTACAACACACAAAAGTTTCCCGAAAAATATCAGGCTGCATATTTCTACTACAACGGGTCGTATGGAATCGGCTTTAGTGCCGACGAGAACGGAAACCGCCTGGCTGCGGCATTTCAACAGGCCCTTCTAAAGCTTCAACAAGATGGGACCTATGACAAGCTAATGAAAAAATGGGGTCTGCCGCTCAAGGACGGGCGCCCAACTTTCCCCATAAATGACCCGGTGAAATAGCTGGTCCGTTCTTCACATGAGTCTCAGCGCGTCAAGTCAGTCGACGCTTGAACGCATGTTCAAGCGGTCGGTTGTGACAGTGGACGGCGAAATTGGACTGTGCAAGCCGCTCCGGTAGGTAACCGACCCGTACGTGCCCGAGAGCGCCCGAGCGTAGGAAAGGACCCGACCAGAACCACCGGGCTATCAAGTGCCGTCCCCGGCCGATGATCGGGTCCACGACCTTTCGTTGTATCCGCATTTTTCCGGGCGCTATCGAACTCAATGGAATGAACGCCTCCCACCCGTGAGCGATGGGTTTCAGCAATGAAGGTGGACCCTCACGCGCCGACGGGCATCAAAGTGCCCAGGATGGAGGATCATACAGGTCTTCCCAGGCAAAACCGGAGGTGTCCGAAATGAACCTTACGCCAGTAGGGATCGATATTGCAAAGAGCGTCTTCCAGCTTCACTACGTGGACGCCGAGACAGGTGAAATCGTGAACAGGCCGATCAAGCGAGCCAGGTTTCTCGAACACTTTGCGAACTGGGCGCCCTGCCTGATAGGGATGGAGGCGTGTGGCGGTGCACAGCACTGGGCACGGGAGCTGATAAAAATGGGGCATCAGGTAAAGCTGATGCCTGCAGAGTTCGCCAAGGCGTTCAATATCCGCAACAAGAGCGATGCGGCCGACGCCCGGGCGGTCTGGCTGGCCGTGCAGCAGCCCAGCAAGGCGGTAGCGATAAAGACCGAAGCGCAGCAGGCCGTGCTGGCGCTGCACCGGATGCGTCAGCAGCTCGTCAAGTTCCGTACGATGCAGATCAACAGCCTACGCGGACTGTTGACCGAATACGGCGAAGTGATGGGCAGGGGCCGGGCCGCGCTCGACAAGGCAATACCCGCGGTGCTGGCCAGGATATCGGATCGCCTACCTATGGTGTTGATCGATACGTTGCGAGAGCAGTGGGACGGGTTGACGAAGCTCGATGAACAGATCGCCGTGATTGAGCGGCGGCTGCGCCAGTGGATGCTGGAGGACAAGGCAGTCAAGGCGATTACCGCGATCCCAGGCGTTGGTGTGCTCACGGCGACCGCCGCTGTGGCGACAATGGGCGATGCGAAGTCGTTTAGATCAGGGCGCGAGTTCGCGGCCTGGATCGGTCTTGTGCCGAAGCAAACGGGCTCGGGAGGCAAAGTGACGTTGCTGGGCATCAGCAAGCGCGGTGACACGTATCTGCGCACGCTGCTGATTCACGGTGCGCGCAGCGTGCTGCACCACGTTAGAGAACCCGCTCCCTGGGTCGAGCAGATCAGAAAGCGTAGACCGCCGAACGTGGTAATCGTAGCACTGGCCAACAAGATGGCGCGGACGATCTGGGCAATCCTCGCCCACGATCAACCGTACCAGAAGGGGTACGTGAGCGCGAAGCCAGCCTGAACGGTTTAGCGCCGCGTAAAGGATTAACGTTTTACACAGGATGGTACGTCGAAAGGTTGCGTCGGCAATCGAATGTGATGACAAGACAGGTTGGACCCGGACTCGCTAAACCTGAATGTGCATAAGAGCCTCGAGCTCGTGAGCTCAATGAGGTGCGAGTCAGCGGATTTCATAGGGGCCCGCAGCGGCCGTATCGGCTGCAGTAAGGCCGTAAATACAGCAGCAACCAATTCTGTACGTCAAAGCAGGAAAAATTGCTTCGCAAACGGGAGGCGTTCATATACATGCACATGATTACAGAGAGGCGGATGAAAGACGGTGGTAGCGGCCAAACTCCCGCCGAGCAGTTCTATTCGTTGGCGATTTAAGCATTCGTAGTCGTTCCGGTCCCGTTCGCTCTGTCATCCTTATCGCGACAAAACCCTCGCACCCGGCCGGCGTGTGCGCCTTCATCTGCACCGCAGCGGCGATTGCCGTCGCCAGCATCTCTTCGAGCCCGGCTTCGCCCGGCGCTTGACGAAAGCGAACCAGATTGCTTGGGTCGCATGGCAGACGCGAATGGAAGTACTCCTTACAGAAAAAGAACTGAAAGTACTCGTCCTGCGCACAACGCCCGCACACTGTGTCGCTCTCATTGTATGCACGCCTCAACTAGAGCAGACCGACCATCGGTCGAAGTGGCGACCGTGGCCGTCCAGCCAGGCCTGGACCAACTTCGGCGAGCACCGGCGCCACGCTTAACAGATTGGTGCCCTCGGTGACCTCGCCTTCGCGGGCGGGCCTCTCGAACAGCGGTGCGATCGTAGCTTCACTCGACGCCCAAGGCATGTGCGTGGTCAGCACGGCCAGTGGATGACGAAGATCGAGAATCGACACCGTGAGATGCCAGACCCCGGGCTGACCCAAGGCAACGGGATACATCGCGCAAACGCTCACGGCGAACGGAGGAAGCGCATCGGCTACCACTCGTACTCGTCTGTCGAGAGCCCGGCGTGCCGATATAAGACAATCATGCGCACCCGGCTAGGCCCGTCGCGTCGCAAGAGACCGATACGGCAATCCGGTGTCGGCGCTTACCTGAGTAGCTCAACGTCAGTGGGACGTTGCCGCGTGAACCGATGTTCAAGGCGAATCCGCAGTCCCAGATCAAGCCGCAGGAGTTGCTCACGCAGGGATCGAACGCGAGGCTCGCTAATGCTCTGCAAACTGATCCGTTGATCCAGTACCTCTCCCCGGCGTGCTATCGTCCAACCGGAAATCGACGTCTGCTCGCATTTCACGCAGGCCAGAATCTGGGCAACGACATCAAGATCCGGGCCGGAAGCGACGTTCAGGATATGGGTCAAGCGGAAACCTGGCAGACAACTCTCGAAGTCGTCTTTGGCGTCGTCAACCTGGCTACGTAAAGTCTGAGAGAGTATTTCGTGAGGCATTACTACTCCGGAAGGAAAAAAGTCGAACCGGTGCAAGCAATGCCGCTCCCGCTTCGTTGCCGACCATCGGCCGCATCGCCTTACGGCTTCCACCTTGCCCGGGAGGGGCAGGTTGGCGTCGGGGTCTTTCCCGACTCTTGATGCAGTACTGATGATAACAAAAATTCGGACATTGCGGATCGTGCATTGCCTGCTACTCGCAATGGCCGCAAGAGTATTGGTGATCCTTCCCGCCTGCCCAAAGCTGGGACGATGCCAATCACCACTTTGTCACACCCCCCTTCGTGTGTTCACGCCAGCCTCGACTGCCAACGCGCAACAGGCGCGCTCCTGATGAATATCGATCGTGGCTATTTCTGCCCATCCCCCGGAATATGAAAATCCGCCACAATTCCTTGCTTGACAAGGCTTTGCGTGGCCTTACCCCGGTGGGCGAGCCCAACAGGCGGAATCCGAAGCCAGCCAAGGGAGAGAGCGAGATTTCGCTGATTGTTCCGTCGTTGCTTTGGTGCAACAATTCGAGCGTTGGACGCCCGCTAATTTCGCTAGCGCGCCTGCGGCGCTCCTTATTTTCGCTCACGTTCGAAGCGTGTGCGCGAGTGCAAACACGGCATCGTCGATCTTGACTGAAAATCATGCCAAGAGGGCAGACCACTGCCGGGCGCGCCACGTATTGCTCCAAACGCGCCGGAGCCTGTTCAACTAGGCTGACAAAGTCCCTTCGTATGACAATCCCTAACTGTTCGGACTACAGAAATTTACATTCAGCCAAGGCACGCTAGCAGAATTAACGGACAGGTTAGCGCTTCTGTGAACACTGCTAGCGTAATTAACGAACTTCAACACCTGCCGTTCGGCGGTGGTCAGACCGTCATGCCGCACGCCTGTGTCACGATCGGCCTGCGCAACCCAGTTGTAGATAGTCTGCGCGGTCGGCTCGAACTCCTTTTCCAGTTCCTCCGGCCTGCGTCCAGCCTTCACCAGCTCGACCATTTGCGCCCGGAATTCCGCCGGGTACGGGGTACGATGCTTGCCCATAATCCGCACCTAGCGGGTAAGGAGACAGCATTGCTGCCGCCCCCTCCCCAAAGAACCGCCCAAGCGACTTTCACCGCAAGCGGCTCAGGCACGGCTAAAGTATCGCGCAACCGATACCGGCCTCGCCAACCTGCGCAAGCCCTTCGCCAACATCATATCGTTGATCCATCCCATCGCTGAGACGAGGGCGCTGAACTGCAGCAAGGCAGTCTCTCCAAGCTTCCCTGCATCGGACCTCAAATACGGGCCGGCGACAGCCACACCTCGAGAGGGTAGCCGCATTTCCTCCCGGAAACGCGGCCCCCGAAGAACTGTACGTGCAAGTTTCCCTGCATACAGCTCGAGCACAGCATTAAGCGCCGTACTGACGCCGGT
>Ga0335083_10009808_pt1 | contig 11606 bp, 9 predicted proteins | sample Lox_Sample_42_FD_206716 | JGI IMG/M metagenome (GOLD analysis project Ga0335083, IMG submission 206716) | Soil microbial communities from Loxahatchee National Wildlife Refuge, Florida, United States - Lox_Sample_4.2 | ecosystem: Environmental > Terrestrial > Soil > Wetlands | place: USA: Florida... | reverse complement strand
GAAAGCCCGGTCCCCGCACGGCACGATAAAGCCCGGCTGGCCGGGCGCCTGCCACGTTCGATGCTCTCCGGTCGTCACCGTCAGACGATGAATACGGCGGCCCTTGATATCGACGAAATAGACCGCGTTTTCCACGGCCTGCCACAGCGGCCCCTCGCCGAGTTCGGCGGCGAGCGGCCATACGCACACGGGAGTTGGCATCGTCATTCTCCGTACCATCCGGCGTCAACGAAGTAATCGCGGCCGGAGCAGCGCGAAGCATCATCGGAAGCGAGGAACAGCGCCATGCGCGCGACGTGCTCGGGTTCGATACGCTGTTGCAGGCACTGCCCCGCGACGACCTTCGCTTCGCTCTCGGGCGACTGCCACAGTTGCATCTGTCGCGGCGTTTTCACCGCGCCCGGAATGATGCAGTTCACGCGAATGCCGGCGCCGCCGAGATCGCGCGCAAGACCGCGCGTGAGCCCTTCGATACCGGCCTTCGCCGTCATGTAGAGCGCGAGGTTCGGCAGCGCGAGATGCCACGAAACCGAGCCGAGATTGAGGATCACGCCGCGCCCCGCCTTTCGCATGCCGTTCGCGGCGGCCTGTGCGCAGAAGAACTGGTGCCGCAGATTCACGGCGATGCGCTCGTCCCAGTAGCTCGCGGTCAGCGCGCCGATTTCGTGACGGTCGTCGTTGCCGGCGTTGTTCACGAGCACCTCGATCGGTCCGGCGGCATCGACGATCGAAGCGAAGGTGCTCTCGATCGCCTCGACACTGCGCAGATCGCACTTGCGGAACAGCGGCGGATGCTTCGCATTGCGAATCGATTCCTGCAACGCGAGCGAGTCGTGCTCAGCCACGTCGAGAAAAAAAACGCGTGCGCCCTGCTGTGCGAATGCCTCGACCATTGCGGCGCCAATGCCGCTGCCACCACCAGTGATGACGATCGTTTTGTCCGACAGGCTCGGATAGATTGCGTACGACATCAAATATTCCACTTGTTACGAGTAGGACCACACACAGGGCGGCGAGCCGCGCATGGCTCGCACCGCCCCGACCTGCTGTTTATGACACGAACTCGACTTCGCTGAGCATGCGCCAGTTGCGCTCGTACCGCGGACCAATCTGCCGTTGCCATTCGACGCGAACCTGAAGCCGAAAGCTGCGCTGTGGACGATCGTCGACTCGTCCTGGCAGCCTTGACAGGTGATATTCACCGAAACACTGACAGCTATGCCGCAAGGAATCGAAAGCGATCCAGAATGCCAACAACGCTTGTCACCTGATAGATATGGTTAGCATATTGATCAATCATAGACAGTAGAAATAGGAAAATTTAAACCCTGCATATTTATTATTTTCACGACACCCACGCAAAATTATTTCCATTGCAATTAAAAATAGATATTATCAAACAAACCAAATCAAATATCCCCGCTGCAAAATGCGAAACCGGGAAACAACCATCACGCCATCGCCCCCTGTCGCGAATGCTGGCTTTTCACATTCCAGCCAGCCGCCAGCCCGCGAAAATCGGCAAGCCACATGCCAGCGTGCCGATTACCACCGCACCGCCCAAAAGCATGCGTCGCAAAGGCGGCGTGATACGCGACAAACGCCTTCGGAGAACGCCCAGCCATCGGCAAGAAGCGTGCCGGGCCTTGTAAATAAGCCCACAAAGACAAAATTGACGTAGATCAAATATTTGCCCAGCCTTGAAGCTTAGTCTATCGTTCAAGCAGGCAATCGCCACGCGGCCGCCATTCAGGAAACGGCATGTGGGCGATGCTACGTTACCCAACGTAGACAGTGTCTGCCGATGCTGTGCCGCACAGTTCCTGTCGAAACGAACGAGTCTGTCAATTTCACCCGATAAGCCTACAAATACGGACGCGGCATTATCCTGCTAACCTGGCACCAAAGCACCGGCATCCGGAAGACAATTCCTCATTGGCGACTGCATTTCTTTGGAACAGTGAACGCGATGAATCAGCCATCAATCTGTATCTCGGCTCCCGTATCGTCTCACCGAGGCGAAATCTGGTTTAGCGCATACGGGTTCGGGTGGGGATATCGCGCGTTTGCGATCTCGTATGACGATGCTTGCGAGTCCCTCGGGGCAAGCGATGTGACGGAAGAACAGATCCGGCTCGCATTTCAGTCAGGAGAGCAAACGCTTCTTCGGGCGATTCGGCACAACGTGTCGCGGCCTGCCGAGGGAAAGCGTATCCGCCTTTCGCTCGACGAGGCATGTCATTCGATCCCATCGGAATCGCTCGAGCCGGGGGAAAGTGCAGTAAGCCGTACGTTGGTCGATCATCAGTAGGCTCGAGGAGCGGTGATGTCTTCCTTTTGCCTCCAGAACGATAGTCACCCCAGGGGGAACCTGGGGCCGTGCCCTGGCACCGCCCCGTGCAGGAGACTGATATGAAAGCTCTGGTAATACTCGCGTGCCTGATGATGTCCGCGAACGCATTTGCGGAATGCGCGACGAATGCCCGCGGCGAAACGGCCTGCGGCAACGGGCAAACTTCCGGAGGCTATAACCGGAACACCGGCACGGCCTGGACATCGCAGGTGAACCAGAATGGCGTTCGAACGACGCAGACCAACCGGGGCGGCGAGGCAAAGACGATGAATGGTAAAGGCGTCGCAAAGGGCCCCGGTGGAACGACCTGCTACCGCACTGCGAGCAGCCACGGTTGCAACTGAATACGCCCTGTCCGATCACGCGGCGCGCCCTGCCCGCGAGGCACCGTGCTTCTGTATAGGCAAGTCATGCGTTGACCCCTGGTTCGCGCAGGCGCGGCACACCCGCGTCGCCGCTGGGCGCTACGACGGCGTGCAGGTCCCGAACAGCACGAACACGTCTTCGCGGTTGACAAGGGTCATCGACACGCCGCCCGACTTCGTGTCGAGCGCGATGCTCCATCCATAGCCGAGCTCCGTGCCTTGCATGAGCAACTGGCCTTCGCCGGCTTCCATGTACCGAATCGGAGTCGAACGCTGCGACCCGACGATCGTCTTCTTCGCGAAGTTGATGTGGACGAAGTCCGGTGCGCCCAGGATTGCGGGCAGCGTCCGGAAGCACACCTCGCCGATGTCGCAGAAGTGCGCGTCGATCGTCGCACACAAGAGCGGCTTGCTGCCGTCGAAGTCGGCCCCAAGACCCCATGACGGCGCCGAGCCAACCAGGATCGCCAGGGTGGTGGCGCGCAAAGGCCTCAGCATTGCGTTATCTCCTCGTTGTCGTCGAGCGGCGCGCGGGTTCGCGAGACGCGCTGCGCGAAGCCAGCGTTCTGTCTACTCGACGGTGTATCCGCGACCGGTCATACATGCCGAGACGGCCCGGTTGTACGTCGCGAGCTGACTCGATGCCTGCTGACGCATGCCAGTTTGCTGCATCTCCATCTGCTGCTGTTCGCGCCGCATTCGCATGCCCATCCCCATCGTGCCGACGACCGCGCCTATGCCGGCACCCTCACCCCAGTGGCCGCCGGCCGCTCCGCCGATCAGCGTACCGAACAGGGCACCCCCACCTGCCCCGCGCAAGAGGCCGCCGCGCTGCTGAGGCTGTGGCGGGCTGCTCGCCATCTGCTCGGCCAGCGCAACCGGGTCGACCCCCGTGGTCTGCTGCGCCCACGCATGACATTGGGCGGTGTCGGTCTGCTGCTGCATGGCACTCTGCCCTCGGGCCGGGTAGATGATCGGCTGCTGTGCCACTGCCACGCAGGCGATCAAGGCGAGCGTGAGGACGATCGCCAGGCTCGCGATTCGTTGCATGGTTGAGCACTCCCATGACGGTCGACGTACGGGCAAACAATCGCGCATTACGGGCCCGTGGCCCCCGATCTCAATTGGGTCAGGCGTGTGGCCGACAATTTGGCCCAATAGTCCATTGCACGCTCTGCGTCGCTCCATTGCCCGCCACCCGCATTCTCGATGCTCATTCCGCCGGAGCGGCCGTCCACGGCTTCGATGAGGATCTGCCCGCTGCCCCCGTCCGTGACCTCGCCTTCGCTCTGTGCCGAACCGACGAACGCATAACTGTCCGTCGCCATGCTCTGCGCCGCATCGATCACGCGAGCCTGCGGGATAACCACCGAGATGGTGCGCAAGCCAGGCTTCTCGCTCTTGACGTTAGTGAGGGCGGCCCGGATGACCAGGACGTTCGGGCCCTGGTGACCGACGATCGGCAGCACCGTCGAAAGTTGCGTCTTCAACGCATTGAAGTAGTAGGTCGTCAATATCTGCTGCTCCTTCGCGTCGATCTTCGAGTCGGCATCGCTGATGAACACCACCGGCTCAAGGAAGATCCCCGTGTAGGATTTCCAGTCGACATTCGGCTTCACGTACCGCAGCCTCGCCTGGCCTTCCTGGCCCGGCTTCAGCAACGAATAATCGGTCAGAAACCCCGATTTCGATGCCTTGTCGACATCGGACATCGGTTGCTCGGTTGTGACAGCGCAGCTGGCCAATACGATCATCGCCAGCAGAGGACATATGCTCTTTAACATCTCCTTACCCTCCGTTTTGCCCATCCACGGGCGACATATCGCAGTCGTAAAACAAGTTGCGCAAGCAGCGTCGTATCGATATCCAGTTCGCCTTGCATGCGCCGTGGCACAGTGAAGCACCTTCACTCTTTTTGATATTGATAGCTCGATTTCAATTTGAACGGTATCGGACCTTGGTCGTACACCGACGCTCATGCCCTGCGATGCGTTCACACGGCCACGAACTGCTCGACACTGAAGCGTTTGCGTTTCTTCACACGACTATGCCCTTCATCGCGAAGCGCGCTGCTGGATCGCCGCAGCGATATCCTGGCTCACCTGCGCCAGCGCGCGATCGTGCGCAGCAACAAGCGCGTCGTAACCCTGCGCTTGTATCGGTTCGCGCGCGAGCGTGTGCCCAGCTATCGGCGTCGACTGCCCCGGAGGCCAGATCGTCCACAGCGCCTCGACAGTCGCCGCATCGCCGGGTGCAGAATCGAAACGCATCACGTCCACACGCACGCGCCACATCGACGTCGCACTCGCGCCAGTTTCGAACACGCTCACGTTCTCCGAGCCGAGCAGCGCCGCGAGATTGCCGGCGATCGTGCGCTGTATGTTGCCTTTAAGCGGCTCGGCCCAGCGTTGGAACTCGTTGGGCCAAACCTTGTTGTCGGCGAGGCTCACGACGATCTGCGGCCGGTCAACCAGTTCGGGAATCGTGACCGGACTCACCACGACATTCAGCCGCGCGGCGGCGCCCGTGGCGGTGGGTGGCGCTTCCGGCTTCAAGCGATAGAAGCTGGATATCGGAGAGCTGCCGCAACCGCCAGACAACCCGACCGCGAGGACAATAGCAAGGAATGCAAGGGCACGTGTCACGGTTGGGTCTCCTGCTGCTTGCCGCGAATCAACGCCTCCGGGTGCCGCTCGAGATAATCCGCCAGCGTACGGAAGGCCGTAGCAGTGCGCGCGAGTTCCTGTACCGCATCTGCCGCGTTCTGCTGTAGCGGCGAGTCCGGCCTCAATGCATTGTTGGCCGACTGGAGCGCCGCCTGTGCGGCCGCCAGTGTGCCCTGCGCCTGAGGAACGATCACGGTGTCGAGATCGCTGAGCAGCAAATGCGCACTTGCCAGCGTCTGCTGCGTACTCTTGCCAATCGCGTCAAACGGTATCGTGTTCAGCTTCGCCACGAGCTGCGTGACGTTGTCCTGCAATCGCTGGAGGTTGCCCGGAATCGTCGGCAGTCCCGGAGGCGACGACTCCCAATTGACCGCAGCCTTCGGCGCATCCGGGAAGAAGTCGATTGCGAGGTACAGCTGTCCCGTCAGCAGATTGCCCGTTCTGAGCTGCAGCCGCATTCCCTTCGCGACGAGGCGATCCGCCAGCGCGCGAGGGTCGTTGGTCAAGCGGCCGCCTTCGGCGGCTCCCGTGCGAGTTTGATAGCGTGACGTGAATAGCTCCGGATACAGCTCGAATTCGACGGGTATGGTGAACTTGTCCGTCTTCGGGTCATAGCGAGTATTGATCGCCGTGACTTCTCCAACCACGATGCCGCGGAAGTCTACCGGCGCGCCTATGGTCAGCCCACGCACCGATTCGCTGAAGTCGGCAACGAATTTGGTGACGATGTGGTAATGCGCCTTCATCGCCTCAGCCCGGTCGGTGAATAGCGTGAAGGTCGAGCCGCTTGCAGCGACAGCCTCATCGACCGTGCCCGGCGGCGACTCGAATGCAATGCCGCCAATCATGATCGACACCAGCGACTGCGTGTTCACCTGAATGCCATTCGACCCGACTGTCACGTCGACACCGCTCGCGTGCCAGAAGCGTGTGTCCGAGAGAACGAACTTGTCATACGGTGCGTTGATGAATACGTGCAGCGTCACGCCGTGGCCGTCGGGATCGAGCTTGTAGGCCGAGACTTGTCCCACCTGCAGCTTTCGGAAGTACACCGGCGTGCCGACGTCGAGCGAGCCCATATTTGTGCTCTTGAGGACGAACTCGCGTCCGGGCACATCGCTCGCAATGACCGGCGGAACTTCGAGACCGGCGAAGTCCCGCCGGTCGGTTTTCGATTTTCCGATATCCATCCCGATGTAGGACCCGGACAGGAGCGTACTGATACCCGACACCGTCCCGCCGGAAATGCGCGGGCGCACGACCCAGAAGCGCGTGTCGTCGACGAGCATGTTCGTCGCGTCCTTGTTGATGTCGGCTGTCGCGATGACACGCGCGTGGTCGGGCGTGAGCGTGACGGACTTGATGAGGCCGATGTCGACGTCCTTGAACTTGATTTTCGTCTTGCCCGCCTCGAGGCCTTCGGCGGTCGAGAAGCTGATGGTGATCGTCGGGCCCTTCTCCACCACGGCCTTGGCAGCGAGCCACCCTCCGATCAATACCGCGAGGATAGGGACGAGCCATACGATCTGCAGGCGCCACCGCGAGCGTGGCACCGCATCGGCGTTGGGGAAATCAGGCTTTTGCTCGGGTCCTGGCATGATCCTGCTCCACTTCGTCCCACATCAGGCGGGGATCGAACGCCATCGCTGCGAACATTGTCAGTACGACTACCGCGCCGAACGCGATCGCCGCGTTGCCGGCCTGGATGGTCGCCAGCGCCTGGAACTGCACCAGCGCGACGAGCATGGTGATCACGTAGATATCGAGCATCGACCAGCGCCCCACGAACTCGACGATCCGATAGATCTTCGTGCGTTCGACGGCGTACCAGGGCGAGTGCATCTGCGTGGAGAGCGTCAGGTAGACGAGCGCGAGGATCTTCAGCATCGGCACGGCGATGCTCGCGACGAACACGACGACCGCGAGCGGCCAGGAACCCGACGTCCATAGATAGACGACACCGGAGAGGATCGTGTCGTTCTCCGTCCCGAACAGCGAGTTCGTGTACATGACCGGCAGCACGTTCGCCGGGATGTACATCACGATAGCCGCGATCAGGAAGGCCCAGGTGCGCGACAGGCTGGCCGGCTTGCGCAGGTGCATCGCCGCACCACAACGCGGGCAGGGGAACTCGTGAGCGTGGGCGTGAGCCGGCGCCCTTGCCAGCATCCCGCAGTCGTGACACAGCGCGAGGCCGCATTGCGCCGCGGTAAGCCCATCATGCGGCAACGAGCCGGCGATATCCGGCGCCACGTCCCTGTGTTCGACGGCGGCAACGCGCAACCACAGGATGTGCGTATCGAAGGCAGAGCTGGCGGCCGCCAGAACGAACATCAGCGCGCCGAACGACCACAGCGCCGGACCCACCACGACTCCCGCGATCGCGGATAACTTCACGAGCGCCACCAGCAAGCCGAGAATGAGGACTTCTGTCATCCCCCACGGCTGGCATAGCCGGGACAGCCGGAAAATCGCCGCACCACCCCACGGCGCGCGGTCGTACTTCAGTGGCACCAGCAGCCACAACATGCTCACGGTCAGCATCATCGGCATCAGCACCGTGGTCGCGAACACGAGGCCCGCGATCGGCCACTTCCCGTCTTTGTACAGAACGTCCACGGCCCCCAGCAGCGTCGTCTCGACGACGGTCCCGTTGACCGTGAGACCGACGATCGGGTACACGTTCGAGACCACGAACAGCACTACCGCGGCGAGAGAAAACGCGAGCGCGCGGTCGAGGCTGTTGGGCAGGTCGCGATACAGCTGGGCGCGGCAGCGCCGGCATCGCAACACGCCCCCCGCCGGCACCGGCACCTCGCGTTGCAGGAGATCGCATTCGTGGCAAGCAATGAGCTTTCCGTCAGTCATTGCGGCTCCTGTGCAGCAGGTTGCGACGCGGCGCCTTGCGGTTGCGACTGGGCGCTCGCCGTCGGGGGCACGGTCATCTGCTCCGCCTGAACGACCCAGCCGCCGCCCATCGCCATATAGAGGCTGACGACGCTCGTGAGCGTTGCAGCCTGCGTCTGCGTGTACTGCAGTTCGGCATTGAACAGGTTTCGTTCGGCGTCGAGCACTTCCAGGTAGCTCGTATAGCCCCCTTCGTAGCGCAGCCGCGCGAGCCGCAGATAAGTGCGCAGCGAGCTGACCTGGCGGTCCTGGACCGTCAGTTGCTCGCGCGTTTTCTGCACCGAGATCAACGAGTCGGCGACCTGCTGGAACGCAACCTGAACAGCGTTCTCGTAGGCGAACAGCGCCTCCTGCTGCCTGGCTTCGGCCTGCTTGTTCTGACCGTAGATGTTGCCACCCTCGAAGATCGGCATCGTGACCGCCCCGGCATACGACCACACGCGCGCGGGACCGGTGAACAGGTTCGAAAACTGTGTGCTTAGGGATCCGAAGAATCCCGTGAGCGAGATCTGCGGGAAGTACAATGCACGCGCCGCGCCGATCAGCGCGTTTTGCGCGATCAGGTTCTGCTCCGCCTGTAGCAGGTCGGGCCGGCGATCGAGCAGCTCCGATGGGATGCCCGCAGGTACGGTGGGCGCCGCCAGCGCACCAAGTGCGCGGCCGCGGAGAATCGGCTCGGGATTGCTGCCCAGCAACACTGAAAGCGCGTCTTCCTGCTGCGCGATCTGCTGCTCTAGCTGCGGAATGGTCGCCGCCGTGGCCTCATAGTCGGACTGGCTCTGTGCAAGCTCCATCTCGGAGACCTGGCCGAACTGCCGCCTGAGCGTAAATACGTGCACGGAATCCGCGCGGCTCGCGGTCGTGCTCTGTGCGATTTCCAGCTGCGTATCGAGGCTGCGTAGCAGGATGTACGACGAGGCGACCGAAGCGACGAGCGTCAATATGGTCGCACGGCGCCCCTGCTCGGCCGCGTTGACGTTCGCGCGCGCCGCTTCCGTCTCGCGCCGGACCAGACCAAACAGGTCGATATTCCACGCGCCCGAGAGGCCGGCCTGGAACTCGTTGAAGACGGGCGAAACGCCCGCGGGTATCGCCGTCGGTCCGTTCTGCGAGGCACGCTCCCTCCCCGCATTGAGCCCAACGCTCGCCTGCGGGAACAGCGCCGAACGGGTGCTCACGAACTGGCCCATGAACTCGTCAACGCGCGCGGCCGCCTGCTTGACGTTCAGGTTGTTCTGGAGCGCCGTCTTGACCAGATCGTTCAGCACGGGGTCCTGGAACTGCTCCCACCACGCGGTATTGACGACATCGGCCGCATCGCCGTACGCGAAGCGGAACGTCTCCGGCACGTCCAGCTTCGGCCGCTCGTAGTTGGGACCAAGCAGGCAGCCGTACAGCAGCCCCGACAATAGAACCGGCGCAACGAGGCGCGCGAAGGTGGCGGCACGCATCAGTCATCCTCGTGCCGCGCTGACGGCGTCGGGTGGGTGGAGTCGGAACCGCCCGAAGGCGTAGAGGGGCCTCCGGACCCCGACTGAGGTGTCTCCTTGCCCCCGCTCTTGCGCGAGCCGAGCGACTCGATCGCCCAGTAGAACATCGGAATGAAGAACACCGCGATCGCGGTTGCGCCGAGCATGCCGCCGATCACGCCCGTGCCGATCGAATGGCGGCTGTTCTGCGAGGCGCCGAGCGCGATGGCGAGCGGCACGCAGCCAAGGATGAACGCGAGCGAAGTCATCACGATAGGCCGCAGCCGCTCTTCGGCCGCGGTCAACGCGGCGTCATACGGCGACTTGCCTTCTTCGCGGTTCAGCACGGCAAACTCGAAGATCAGGATCGCGTTCTTCGCGGCGAGCGCGATCAGCATGGTCAGCCCGATCTGAAAGTACACGTCGTTGTCGAGCCCGCGCAGCAGGATGGCGAGCAGCGCGCCGAAGAGCGCGAACGGCACCGCCATCAGCACGCCCAGGGGCAGCGACCACTTCTCGTACTGCGCCGCGAGGATCAGGAACACCATGATGATGCCGAACACGAACACCAGCCCGCCGGTCGAGCCCGACTTGATCGCTTCGTACGCCTCGCCGCTCCAGCCGACGGCATAGCCCGGCGGCATTTGCGCCGATAGCTCCCGCAAGGTGTCGATGACCTGGCCGGAGCTGAAGCCCGGCGCGGCGTTCGCGGTGATCTTCACCGCCGGGAAGTTGTTGAAGCGCGTGATCAGATCGGGACCCGTGACGTACTTGTAGGTCATCACCGCCTTGATCGGCACCATGTTGTTGGTGCGGCTGCGCACGTAGATCTGGTCGAGATCCCCCGGTGTGACCCGGTAGCGAGGATCGGCCTGCACGATCACCTGCCACAGCCGCGCGTCCTTGTTGAACTGCGACACATAGAGCGAGCCGAACATCGTTTGCATGGCGCTATACACTTCTTCGACCGGCACGCCAAGCGTCTCCGCCTGGTCGCGGTCCACATTCACCAGCAACTGCTGCGACGAAGCATTGAACGTCGTGGTCACACCCGAAAGCTCCGGCCGTGCCCTCGCTCTCGTCACGAAATCCTGCACGACGCCCGCCAGTTGCTGGATTGAGCCGTCGCCCTGGCTTTCGATCCACATCTCGGTGCCGCCCGTCGTGCCGAGGCCCGGGATGGACGGTGGATTGACCGGCACCACGATACCCTCCTGAATCTTCGAGAGCGTCTCATAGGCCTTGATCAGCACCGCGCGCGCGTTCTGTTCCCTGATATTCGAGAACTTGTAACGTTCATCGAAGCTTCTGAACCCGACGAAGAACGTGCCCGCGTTATTCTTGTTCTGGCTGTCGAGCAAACTGTAGCCGTTCACGATCGTGATGCTGCTGACCGCAGCCTGCTTCATGAAATAGTCGGTGACCTTGTCGCCGACTGCTGCGGTCCGATCGAGGCTCGCCGCATCCGGCATGATGACCGCCCCGAGCAGGTAGCCCTGATCCTCCGGCGGCAGGAACGCGCCCGGGATCGATCTCGCCATCAGCACGGCGAGCACGATGACACCCGCGAAGACGCACAAAGCGATCACGAAACGCTTGATGATGAATTGCACGGCACGCCCATAGCCGGCCGTCATCTGCGCGAACTTGTTTTCGAACCAAAGGAAGAAGCCCCGCTTCTCGTGGTGCCCCGGCTTGAGCAGGATGGCGGCCAACGCGGGCGAGAGCGTGAGCGCCACGATGCCCGAAAACACCACCGAGATCGCAATCGTGATTGCGAACTGCTTGTATAGCTGTCCCGTGATACCGCCCAGAAACGCCACCGGGACGAACACCGCGCACATCA
>Ga0335083_10009807_pt1 | contig 11606 bp, 16 predicted proteins | sample Lox_Sample_42_FD_206716 | JGI IMG/M metagenome (GOLD analysis project Ga0335083, IMG submission 206716) | Soil microbial communities from Loxahatchee National Wildlife Refuge, Florida, United States - Lox_Sample_4.2 | ecosystem: Environmental > Terrestrial > Soil > Wetlands | place: USA... | reverse complement strand
AATTTGAATTTACAACTTACAGGGTCTGCGAAGAAGCGCCCACATCCCGCGCCTCTGCACTGATGGACCCGCCCGACCCTACCAAAGTGATAGTCAGGGTAGCGTCCGATCCAGTTCCTGTAACCGCGCTGACCGTACCTAGGACGGTGACTTGATCGCCTAGGTTAATTGGCTTGCCCGCGCGAGAAATAGGATATTCCTGTGCTGTTGGTGTTGACATTATTTAGCTCTCCTAAACGGCTCTACGCCGTAAAATTTCTTTCTTCCATTGGTGATTATGGCATAGAGTTTGGAACCCATCAGGGTATCCTTCTCTTTCCAACTTACGATACAAACCAGAGCCGCATCCATCATATCCAGTCTTTCGATCTGTAGCTCCGTCGTTGTTCTTATGGTCTATGGAGAGCATGTCAGGGTCACATACTGTACAGCCTCTCCAACAACACTGTAGCTTACCACGCTTTCCATAATAAGTCAGGATTCTAATCTTCCTACGCTCAGAACTCTTTCTGGAGGATTTGTAATGGGTTTTCCTATGATACTCACAAAGAGACCCAGCTACACGGGGCCTGTGACAACTCACAACTGAACACGCATCTGGATTTTCTTTTCTCCATTTACGTGCGTAAACCGCAGCATACTCATTACTCAAAACTCTTGGTTTCTTAGCGGGCAGATGTTTTCCCGCCCTTGTAGATTTTTCTTCGTACATTTTACCTCCCGAAAGGTCGAGCAGGGGAGATTCGGGACTCCCCATGCTCTAGCCCAGACTGATCAAGGTCTGAGATTTTGTATCGTTATTTTCTCCAAGTGACGTATTTACCGCTGCCTTTTAAGTAGCTTTTTCCAGTGATGTAGAGAAGCTGCTTGGGGTCCTTATCCCAGTCGATGGTATCCCACGCCGGTTTCTGGGCCACATAGATAGGCTTGCCTGTTGCTACTGCCTTATCCTCAACCTTGGCTGCGGCTTCCTTCTTCTCTGTTGCGGCAGCTACTCGACCGGCTGCTGCTCCACCCTTAGCATATCCCGGGTACATCTTCTGCACTGTGTCGCGTACGATGTCCTTAGCGATGGATGTCACACGAGCCTTGTGGTACTCTTCGATTTTGGCTCTATCGGGTGTTTTTGCTCCCCACATGGCTTTCATCTGCGCCTGATACGCGCTGTCGGCCTTCAAGGTGGCGAACAAGTTGGCTTTGATAGTGTTTCCGAGAGGCATCAAATTCTCTCGTCCGAAGCCTTTGAAAAAGGGCATCTTCAAGAATGGACCAAGCTCTGCACCGAGGGTTTTGTTGTTGACACTCTCGCACGCCTTAGCTACGCTGTTTTTAAATTCCGTAGATTGGTTGGTCTTGAAGTCCTCTTGCTGCTTCAGGAACGCTGCACGGTCTTCTTCCAGCTTCTTGCGTTCAGGAGAAACTACACTCTCCTTTGATTTCTTGTTGTCCGCATCGAGGTCTGTATACCACTTTTTCAACCCATCAGCAATACCCTTGGCTGCTGCGATTCCCTTGGCGGGGTCCGGGTCAGCTAGTGCTCGTACTAGGCCATCAATGGCCCCGGGCATGTTGACCATTTCCAATCCAGCAATAAAATGTGGAGCAAAAGCTGCATAATAACCCTTCTCATCGTTGGCTTTAACTGCATCCAAAAATGCGGGGGCTAATTTACCAAGTGCATCCAATTTATTGTTGGCTTTCAAATCTTCAACAATGTTGTCGATAAGCTCTGAGCTGCCTTCGTACAACTGTGAGTCGCTAGCTTCTGCTGCGGCCACGGTGTTCTGGAGTTTCTCCAGACCTTCATGTCCACCAACTAGGTCTTGAAATTCCTTGGCCGCGCGCATTTCATTCACCCCACCGGGGTAAATTTCTTTGGCCGCTTCCCAACGCTCAAAAGCACCATGCAACTGCTTTACCGCTGCCACGTTCTTAGGGTCAGCGTCCCGCATAGCCTTAAGCAGGCTACGAATCTCTTGGGGTGTCTTTTCTGTGCCGGGGAGGTCCTCTTCCACAACTTCAGTCTTAGTTTCCTTAGGGGTTCCGTCACTGTTGTATTGCTGCTTTCCTTCTTTTGTCGCAGAGGCTATTTTGGTGGCGTCGGTTTTATCTGTAGTTGCAACCTTGTCTGTAGTGTCTACAGTTTTATCCACTGTTGCGTCTACAGTTGAGTCTACCGGTGGAGCTTCCACCACCTCTGTATTTGCCGCTGCTGCTGCTGAGTCCAGTCCTGCGAAGTCGATTACGCTCTCGCTCATGAGTCTTTACCTTTACCTTCCTTGAGTCTTAACTTTCAAAATTGGCTTCCTTCTCTTCACCGAACATTACTTCGGTAGAGTATTGCCCTTTCTCATCTACAAAAATTCCTATTGCACCGCCCGGGCCTACTGTTGCTTCTCCAGACTCTGGTCTTCCGGCTTTGGTCCCGCTTATGAAGCTCTCTACAGTTACACAATTGGAATTGTGTGTCACGAACACTGTGAGTTCATCTTTTTTCAATTCTTCGTTGAAGAATTCAAAAGTTCTCTGCTCCAAGTCGTCTAGGCATTCGCCTTTTGGTGGTACGCTTTTTGGGTGATCAATGTAGTAGTCAAGAAGCTCTGAGTACTCATCTTTATCTTGACCACAAAGAAAACCCAAGGACCAAGATATCAGCCCTCGATTTTGTTCCACATTAAGGCCGAATTTCTCGGCTATAATGTCTGCTGTTTGTACCGTACGCAGCAACGGCCCTGCAATTACTCTCTCTACTTCAAGATTAGCTTTGTACATAGCCTCGGCTAATCTTTCTGCTTGAGATATGCCCTCATCGTTAAGAGGAGGGTCTAATCTACTTCGAAATTGATTTGCGTCGTTGACATCGGTATCCCCATGCCGAACGAGAACTGCAATTAAACGTTTGTCCGACATGGGAATCCTTTATCTCCTTAACTGACGCGGTTGCACAGAAGCTTCTGATTCTTTCTTACCTGCATTCTTCAGCGCTTCTGGGATTGCTTTCTTTTGGACAGCTTGATTAAGCTGCTCTGCTGCATGTTGCTGGAAATCTGCGGGTGTTGCTTGCACTCCAGCTTTGGCTAATGCTTGCACCGCAACGTTTGGTGGCATTTTGCTTACATCTATGCTAATGCTTTCTGATGGCGGTTTGTTGACAGATGGAGCATTGGCTGCGGCAATTTTCTTTGCCATCTCCATATGCTCAGTCCAATGTAGGTGTACGTTTTGGTACGCTGCCCGTTGTTCTGGTTTTCCGTACTTAAACTTCTGACCCTCCGTGCTATTCATCCAATCCAAGCATTGTGAAGCTTCTATAGAATGCAGCTCACTTTCGTCCTGTGCTACAGGCACCGTGCTAACCATAGGTGGCAAGGTTTTTTCCATCTGCTGTAACTGCTGCACCATCTGTAATTCTTGAGGTGTAACAGGCTGCATCGTAGCCATCTTCTGCTTCATATCTTCAGCCGCATCCTGTAAAGTGCTCTGAATTTTCAGAACCTGAGGATTAGGCATAGGACCGCTACGAAGCAGTATCTCAAACTCTGCCTTCTGCTTAGTTATCGAAGTGGCCCCCGGCACTTTGAACGCCTTCATACGTATGCCGTCCTGTAATACAGGCAAATTGGCAGGGGAAAACATCCACTGTGCTAAGGCTTGGTTGTTAGCGCTTGCGTCCACCATCGAAAGAAGTTTTGCTTCTCTCTGTCCCCACGATTCTGGGAAAGCTGGGTTGGACTCTGGGAAACAAAGAACGTTTCCAGACAAGTTAGAAGTATTAACTGATACTCTTCCAACTCCCGGCAAAGACTCAGTAAGAACTCTTCCTTCTCTACAATCAGCCGCACAAGCTACTGCATGACGAGCACATTCAGCAAACAAAGTCTGAATATTATTCCATGGACATCCCACTCTCTGTAATGCCTGATCTCTTTGTATGACAGCGTTGCCTACGGTGTTCTCACCTGTGGCTGCTCCAAACAAAGAAGGAAGCGCTCCAGTAATCTCCTCTGACAAGGTGGTTAAAAACCACTTAATGAAATCTGCAAGAGATGATTGCGGTTGTGGGGTGGGCTCTACCATGATGTACTGATCCATGGCAGTAAGCCCCGGCTGAGGTTGAAAGCCTCCTATGGACCCGGGAATGTTGGTCTGATTTTTTATGGCGTCTAGATTAAACGCTTCAGCGTTCATCCACTTCTTAGGCACCGTGCGCTTAAAGAAGTCATCTTGCAAATCTACCCAATCGTTGATTCTCTTCTGCACTGAGATCAACGCGCTTCCCATTGCCAACCTATTCTGACCTTTGCCTGAGAAAGCATGAGCGATGGCAATATGGTCATCCAGCTTCTCATTCTTGGAATACGCGTAGTTGGCTCCGGCCTTTACAAGCAAGCATCCATTGGGAAATGCTTCGAAAAGCTCAGCTCTTACATCGTCCGAAATACTATTAGACATGAACATGCTAGGCCGAAACCATGAGTGTTTAACCACTGTGTGATTTTGCAGCGAATCGCCGGTTACATAGGCTCCTAGCACTGCCTGCCTAGTATTCTCTCTAGCTATCCTATCCAACTCTACTTCTGATTGACCATCGGACCCGGGTTTTATCTTGTCAGCAATCCAAGGGAATTTAGCCTTTGCGATTACGACATCCAAGTCCTCGTAGATTTGGACAAATTGCATGTCCTTGAGATTGTCCACTGCCAAGGGAACTTTGTGATCCAATTTCCCATACAGCGTAGTCACTTCTCTTCCCCTAGCTTTTCTTTGGGCTGGGCCTTGAGGCTGTTCTTCGTTCTTTTCGCCGCCTTCTTCTCCGTTCTCGTTTTCTTCTTCCTCGGGTACTCCCAAAGGAGATTCGGTCTGCTCTAAAAATTCATCCAGACCTTCTTGCCCTGTGGGTGCGTCATCTGGCGGGTTTAGGATGTCTTCCGGTACGGTTGGGGCGTCGTCGTTGTTCTCATCTTCGAATCCGTACAGTTGTCCGTTAAGCTCGTACCTAGTCCACGCTAAAACTCTGTCTTCATTCCAGAGGATGCGGGCGCATTGCATAAGTAATGCATGTAGGTTGTTATTGCGCGCCCAAATACCTTTGAACTTCTCTGCTTCCTCAGCCGCGATGATGTCCGGCCCGTATTCTGGGTTTGCTGGGAAAAATTCTACCTTCGGCACTTCTCTAGACAAAGCAGCAGTGATTATGTCTCCTTTACTGCTGTAAATATTAGTGTCGTAGATGGTATTGTTGTTTTTCTGAGAGGTTGGTCCAAATCCTGATGCTTGACCGGGAAGAATCCATCCACCCTGCCTACCCCTCAGCAAATGCTGATAGCCACGATCAAAATGCAGAGCTTCCCATGTCTGCTCTACCTCAAAACGCCTTGCCGCAACATCTGTTTTGGTAGCTAAAAGATCGAGCTGCATTAAAGCGTTCTGCGCTTTCTCACTCAACTCTGCAAATGGCTCACTACTATACTCGATAGGAGCATACACTCCCAAAGGACTGTCCTGAGGTTTTTCAGATTGCTCATATGGCAGGGCTGGGTTAGACGGAGCAGTAGCCGTGTAGTTATTCGCAGTCTTATCCGATGTGCTTTCTGCCATGGTTGTTTCCTTTACTTGTTTATGTTCTTTGCGAAATTAGCTTTCTTAACTGTCGATGAGGAAAAATTATCTGGAGCAGCCATTACGTGCTTGGCATATTCCAAAGGAGAGTCGTAACCAGCTTCATGGGCCAATTTAGTGAACGATCCCTCGGTTCCTTTCTTCTTCATCTTTTCTGAGGCTTTTTGTGCCCACTTCTTATGTGCTACGCCGATCATAACTATTTCTCCGTCTCATGATACACACAGCAACCCTCTGCATCTACCTTGGCTCGTCCTTCCGATGTTTTAGGGCGTTTTGTTTTCTCTAAAAAATCTTTTTGTCCGCAGGTGCTGTCTGCTTTGTTGAAATACTCACAAGTGCTGCATGAAAATGGCCCATCCTTAGGACCTTCATATCCCGTTCCGGGTTCCCCGTGTACAGCGGAGGAATTTATCTGCACCAATTTCTCTTTTACCCTGCCAATTCCTATAGGCATAGATAAATCCTCCTTACTTCTTCGCCACATATGCGAATTTCTTCTTCAATTTTGGAGAAGTGGTCTCCCCGTGTTTATATTTGGGGAGATGTGAAGGTGTATGTGATTCCCACTCGGCAACTGCCTTATCTCCTCCCAGTTTTTCTGGGTTGGCGTGCGCCCACGCTCTTTGTTTAGCGCTTACGAATGGCATAATGTGCTCCTTACGCCAAATCTGGGCTAAAGTATCCGCGCTCTTCGGACTCTGCGCCTTGCTGGTCGGGATGCTCGCGCTTCTTTACGTCCGTTGCGCTTTTTCCCTCTCCGTAAGACTCCAGAGCCAGTTTTTCAGCGGAATCATGTGCCTCTTTTGCGCTACCGTGCTCTACAACTTCCGAGGTTCCGTCTTCTCTCTTAGAAGTAACGGTGTGTTTGTTACCTTCGTGGTCGTGCATGATGTGCGTATGCACCACTGGGCTATGCGCCTTTGCTACATCTGCTGCGCTGGCTCCTTTTTCTTGTGGTGTAGAGGTTTCATTCTCGTTATTCCCGGCAGGCTGTTCAGTTCCATGGTAGCTGTCGAAGCGAGACCCTCTAAACGCTGAGCCGAATTTACGGCTAGGGTCAGTTTTGCTTTGATACATTGAACTCTCCTCAATTACGCCAATCTCGGCATAGTAAAGCCGTCTGATTCTGGCGCATTGTCACTTTCTGGACTGCCGGAAGGTTGGTCGCTCGCCTCGGCTAACACCGCAGCCGCTTTATGTGCATCCTGAGCGCTCGAATGCTTGCTGTGATGCACATGCCCAGATTTGTGATGGCTGACTACGTGGTGCTCATTGGCTTTCATATCGCTATGGATATGCACATCGGTCGCTGGACCATGCTCTGCTACCACCGCACTTGGGTCAACATTCTCAGGGCTACTCTTAACGTCATTATCAGGCGCATTTGCATTCGCCTTTGACATCAAAGCTTCCCCTTCGCTATTTGTCCTTGGCTCTTCCCTAGATGCCATAGGTTTTTCTGGGGCACTCAATTCCTTGTCTCGCCTTTTAGCTACATAAGCCGAGCCAAACGATTTTCCATCTTTACTTTTGAACATTTTGAATCTCTCCTCGGCCTCAGCCGTTACTCACAACCACAATCGTTGCTCAAAATCTTTTCCAAACGCGAAAACATCTCTGGTTTACTCGTCGCTACAAACTCCTTATAAGAGCATGAGGATGGGTACCACCCTGCTTTTGCTCCCAACGTCTTCTTGTTTTCGAAGCAAGCGCTGATTTTGTAGCCATTTTCAGCTTTACTGACTGAGAAATTTTGGAAATCACCGCACTTGCACTTCTTCTCTTTCTTGTCTGCCATATATTATCCTTTTGCAGTGGCGGCTGATTCTTTCTCACTAGCCCTTGCTGCTTTTTCTGCCGCTTCTCTTGCGGCTTCCTCTTTGTAGTAATCTTCTTGGTACTGTTCCCAGCGAGATTTCACTGTACCCATGTCAAGGAAGTCGAAATTTGGCTTCTTTGGCTTCTGGTAAGCTATCACGTCGGCCCCTGCGCGCGAAGCATGGGGCATGATGGTCATCTCATACACATTAATCTTGGAAGAGAGCATAGCTTTTTCTTCCCTAAGAGAGGCTATGATGATGTCCTTATCGTGCAGACGAGTTTCATAGTCATTTCTGAGGCGCAACATTTCTTCTTCTAGATGGGCAGTCAACCTGCTTCCAAAAAGCTCCTGCAAAAACTGTCGGATTATCGCGCCCCATGTTTCTTGCGTATCAAAAGACATTTTATATCCTCTACATTCCGGCTTTGCTCATCCAAACTGGCTGCTCTTTTTGCACGAATGGAGCGTCTGCCTTGCTTCTTTCGCTGAGCATTTTTACTCGGTAGAAATATGCAGCTAGTGGGTCCAAGGTTTTCGCATGTTCTTCTATGGAAACTTCCTCAGGCTTCTCTCGTGTACGGAGCATTCCATAAAAACCGTACCGGAAACCGTCGTAGCAGTCATCACCACGAGAATTAACCTTCAAAACGTCATCTAGGACATCTGGATCACGCATCAAAGACGGTATCGCTAGGATAATGTCCTTGCAGTTATCCAGAATGACTAGGTTGCCGTTTTTAAACTCGTTGTACATGAGCGTAGCAGAACCGATACGATCCTGTGTCGCTCTCAGCACTGGAGGAAGTCCGACTTTCTTCAACTCTTTCGAGTATTCATCAGCCGGAGAGTGCATTGTGACTTGTTTGCTGAATTTTTCATGAGAGAAGTAAATGTACTTCGGAGTTACTTCTTGCCCGTTGGGTAGTTTGCACATATTTTTGAACAAAGCTGCCCATTCAACGTGCGTTTTCCCACCGGTGGTTACCTGCTCTCTAAAACACACGACTTTTCTTTTGTAGTCGTTACCGACAGTTCTAACCAAAGCCTTTGTGAATAGGTAAGCTGCGTTGGCGTGTCCCATTCCCCAGTCTTGTGATCCCCAAACAGGTTGCCACGGTTCCCATATGATGGCATCCGGGTCTTCTCTGAGATTGATCACATGCTCGTACGGGTCGAAACAATCAAAATATTGACCTTCAACTGTCCCGTCCAAACCGTACAGCATTTTATCTCGCTTGGCTTTTGGTAGGCTATTTAACCTATTAAGAATTCCCGGGTCTCTGTTGAGCAGTTCAATGTTGTCCAAGACGGTAGATCGCTGGTAGGCATATAAAGACGGGTCGTATATGCAAACCCACTCTCCAGTTTCCTTAACCCACCATGTACCGTTAGTTTCATCCTTACGAGCATTCTCAGGTTTTTCCCAAGGTTCTTTTTGCACAAATACCGTACGGTAGTATTCGTAGTAAGGTCCCAGAGGGTTGGTACATCCCCAAATAACTGGGATAGGCATGTGCCCGTTCTTATTTTCTTTGCAAGCAGCGTTGACAGTGTTACGCGAATAGAGCATCATCCAAGCATCTGGTGAGAATTGTCCTGCCTCGTCAACCAGAATTGCTGGGTAAGCCTGTCCTAAATACTGCTCAATATCGCGCATTTTGTTGTTCTGACAATGGCCGAAGACTACTCTTGAACCGTTGACGAACGTGGCGACGTGCTTGGTTGAGTCATATGTGTAGAGTTCGGAAGGAACGAAAGTCTTAAAGTCTGCTATAGCTCCGCTCTCTAACTCTTTGAAGGTTCTTCTAAGGACCAGAATGTCACAGCAATCAAAAGCCAATGTGTAATTCATGATGAAGTACATTAGCACTCCGACAGTTTTTCCTGATCGGATTCCGCCCACGCTCAGACACTGAGGGGCAAGCGGCCTGATGTATGGTACTCCATCTCTCGTTCTTACCTGCAAAAGCTCCGTCTGTTTTGGTTGGTGTTTGAAGATTTTGCTGATCTCCAGAGTACCATCTTCGTTTAAATAGGCGGGCCTTGGTTTTTCTTCTACAACTTTTTTGCGTGGCATAGCTGAGTCCTTACTTGTTCTCTACGATCTCTGCGTCGATGAAGGACGGTACCAATCTCTCTTTTACAGGCTCTTCTACGATCTCCTTGTTGACCATTTCTGGCGGGGCTATGACCACAATCTTCACGCCCTCTTTTTTCATCGCATCCAACTCTTCATCGCTCTTGGACGGCATACCGTGGGCTCTGAGCATCAATTCTTTGAATGCCTGCACAGAAGCCATAGCTAATTTGGCGTCCTTAGTCGTCAACGCAATTCCTGCCTTAACAATCTTACCCTCTTTGTCGCGTTCTGGTTCTACCGCCCATACGATTTGTCCTTTATCGAAAACAATCTGCTCAGGGGACATGGTAGCAATTTCGAAAATGTTATCAAACATTCTTCGAAAGCGAGTCTTAGAACCGCTGATAATCTTTCCATCAGGACCGACCTCTGCCTTGTTCAGAAGTTCTCGCATGTACCTTACGATCTCTTCTGTCTTGGGTGTATTCTTTTTCTTCTTTTGGAACTTTCCCTTCTCACCTCTCAGCATTATTCTGGTGCCTAGAGGGTGAGAGATCACCTCTTCAACCACAGCCGGAGTTTTTGGTTGCTCCGGCTGCTCTGATTTCTTTGTTTCTGAGTCTTCCATGGTTGTTCCTTACTTACGCTTAAAGATAAGCTCCACGTTATCGAACACCATCTCTGCCGGATTGATCAGATATTTCTTGGTGAGATTCTCGACAGTCGCGGTGAAATTTTTCTGCGCATTTTGTGTGATCTGGCTCAGCCTCTGAATTTCAATCTGAGCTTTCAGGTACGTGTTCTCGATCTCACGAATTCCCAGTTTTTCCTCGGCAGTAAGCTCTTGCGTCAGCTTCTTAACTTCTGCCTTTGCTTCCTCCACCAGCTTGGTAGCTTCCACTTTGACTTCGCTGACTACTGCTTCGACCTTGGCTTCTACCGCTTTCACTTCTGTTTCTACTGACATTGCTGAGTCTCCTAGTGTTTTGGGTTTGTATTTTTCATGTACAGCAGCAACCTTTCCAGTTCTTCCAAGGTCCAGTCGCTTTTCTTTTGATTGGCTCTGTTGCTTATAATATGAACATTGCCCTTTATAGACCCCAAAGCAGGCTCTACTTTGTCTATGCTAGGTGAGTTGTTACCCAGAGACGTTCTGTTGTAGTCCAAAGTTATACCAAGTATGGGGCATTTGCTGGGGAGAGGTAGAAAGTCCTCTTCCTTCAAGTCAAAACTTAAACCGTCTCTCTTTGCTCTTCTCTTCCAGCCCTAGCCCGTAGCCGCTAAGCCACGAGATTTCTAAAAAATTGTCAGGCCCTTCACTAGAGCGTGTTTCTTAAAAATACCTCTGTCTGCAATGTACTCTCGGGCCTTCTCAAAAGCTGGCCCATGATCATCCCGCATACCTGTAAAGACGTGGCACATCTCGTGTGCCAAAGTCAAAAGCTTCACAGATTGTGAGCTGCATTTTTCTCTGCTGAGAACGATGCACCATTTATGAAACCCATCTTCGGCTACATTCATCCACCCGAAGTATTTTTCTTCGAAGTGCGCGGCCTCTGCTTCGTTTGCCCAGCGCACACATACGTTGTTGGTTAGTTGGTTGTCGAAGAAGCGCTTATTTATTCTTCTATACCAACGCTTCAGGGTTTTGTCTGACTTCACGACATTTTCCTTTGGCTCACCACGCTTTGCGTTTTCGAGCAAAAGAAAAGGCCCAACCAATTTTTTTGGTTGAGCCTCGGTAGTGCTTATTTATGATTGCCTGTAGCTTAGCCCCTCGCGGGCCGCTCCCACTGCGGGTCCGTTTATGTCTGGACTTGACACTTGGCTGAGACGGCAGGATTCGAACCTGCGGTGGGCACATTAACAGTGTGCTGCCGTGCCGCTTGGCTACATCTCAAAATTTGGCGGACCTTCCTCAGCGTCTGAATGACGCGCGTGCTTCTCGGCTTACACCATGGCCCATGCCGAATATTTGGTGGACACGGGGTGAATCGAACACCCGATTTCTGCGTGCAAGGCAGAAGTTATCCCGCTTAACTACGCGCCCACATAAAAAGCTTGGAGTTTGATTTGTGCACT
>Ga0335083_10009806_pt1 | contig 11606 bp, 12 predicted proteins | sample Lox_Sample_42_FD_206716 | JGI IMG/M metagenome (GOLD analysis project Ga0335083, IMG submission 206716) | Soil microbial communities from Loxahatchee National Wildlife Refuge, Florida, United States - Lox_Sample_4.2 | ecosystem: Environmental > Terrestrial > Soil > Wetlands | place: USA... | reverse complement strand
CTCGTGCGCGCCCAGCGCCACCAGCGTGGCGCGGCGCGAGCGCGCGGCGATCTCCGCCGGCCGCGGCAGCAGCGCCAGCTGCTGTTCGGCCTCCAGCATGCGCGCCACTGTCTCCGCGCGCTCCAGGTAGCGCGCCAGCCAGTACAAGTGGTCGGCGGTGCGGCTAAGCACGCTCGCCCTCTTCCAGCACCCAGGTATCCTTGGTGCCGCCGCCCTGCGAGGAATTCACCACCAGCGAGCCCTCGCGCAGCGCCACCCGCGTGAGGCCACCCGGCACGATGGTGATCTCGCGGCCGGACAGCACGAACGGACGCAGGTCGATGTGCCGCGGCGCCAGCCCCGCCTGCGTCAGCGTCGGACAGGTGGAAAGCGCCAGCGTGGGCTGCGCGATGTAGCGCGCCGGGTCGGCCTGGATGCGCACACGGAAGGCTTCCAGTTCCTCGCGGCTGGCCATCGGGCCGATCAGCATGCCGTAGCCGCCCGCGCCATGGACCTCCTTCACCACCAGCTCGTCCAGGTGCGCCAGCGTGTAGGCCAGATCCTCCGGATCGCGCAGCACGCGCGTGGGCACGTTGTCGATCAGCGGCTCCTCGCCGAGGTAGAAGCGGATCATCTCCGGCACGTACGGGTAGATCGACTTGTCGTCGGCGATGCCGGTGCCGATGGCATTGGCGATGGTCACCGTGCCCGCGCGGTACGCGGCCATCAGGCCCGGCACGCCCAGCGAGGAATCCGGTCGGAAGGTCAGCGGATCCAGGAAATCGTCGTCCACGCGCCGGTACAGCACGTCCACGCGCTGCGGGCCGCGCGTGGTGCGCATGTACACGATGTCGTCGCGCACGAACAGATCCTGGCCTTCGACCAGCTCGATGCCCATCTGTTGCGCGAGGAAGGCATGTTCGAAATAAGCGCTGTTGTAGGCCCCGGGCGTCAGCAACACCACGGTGGGGTTGTCCACGCCGCGCGGCGCCACGCTGCACAGGTTGTTCAGCAACACCTCCGGGTAGTGTTCCACTGGCGCCACTTGGCAGCGCGCGAACAGTTCGGGGAACAGCCGCATCATCATGCGGCGGTCCTCCAGCATGTACGAAACCCCCGAAGGCACGCGCAGGTTGTCCTCCAGCACGTGAAAGCTGCCGCCCTCGGCGCGGATCACGTCGATGCCGGCGATGTGCGCGTAGATGCGCTGCGGCACCGCGATGCCCTGCACCTCCGGCCGGTACTGGCTGTTGCACAGCACCAGCTCGGCCGGCAGCCGGCCGGCGCGCAGGATGTCCTGGGCGTCGTAGATGTCGGCGATGAAGGCATTGAGCGCGCCGACGCGCTGCCGCAAGCCCGCCTCCAGCCGCAGCCACTCCGCGTGCGGCAGCACGCGCGGCACGACGTCGAAGGGAATCAGCCGCTCCGTGCCCTCGGCCTGGCCATACACGGCGAAAGTGATGCCGAAACGGTGGAACAGTGCATCGGCCTCCGCGCTCTTGGCCGCCAGGCGCTCGGTGCCCTGCGTCAGCAGCCATTGCGAATAATCGCGGTAATGCGCGCGGGCGCGGCCGTCCTCACCGATCATCTCGTCCCAGGCGCGGCTCACTGGGCGGCCTCGTGGCGCAGCCGCATCCCGGCGAACGCCGGGAACAGCCGGATGGCGCGATTCTCGGCCAGATGTCGTGGCGCCTGCTCCGGAGCCGCGCTCACCCGCGCTATTCCACGGTACAGAGGCAGTAGGCGAGCGGCTTGCCGCTGTCGGCGAGGCGCTCGAAGCGGTCGTATTCCTGGCGCACCACGCCCAGCGGAGCAAGCTCCTGATGCAGTTCGCGCACCGCCGGCCCCACGAACAACCCGGCCACGCGCGCGCCGGCCAGGTGCAGCTGCAGCGCCAGCTGTTCGGCCCAGGAAAGCTTCGGCTCGATGCGCTCCACGGCATAGCCTTCCGGCAGCTTCGCCAGTGCGGCCGCCGCCTTCACCGCAGCGTCGTAGCCGCCCAGTTCGTCCACCAGGCCACGCGCCTTCGCGTCGCTGCCGGTCCAGACGCGTCCCTGTGCGATGGCGTCCACCGCCTCGCGGGTCTTGCCGCGCCCCTGCGCCACGTGCGCGAGGAACAGGTCGTAGAAGTGATCCACCGACAGCTGCAGGTAATCGTGCAGCACCGGGTCGAACGGCCGGTCGATGCGCATCTTGCCCGACAGCGCGGTGGTGCCGACGCCATCCACCGTGACGCCCACCTTGCCGAGCGTGCGATCCACGGTGGGTATCGCCGAGAACACGCCGATGGAGCCGGTGATGGTGGTGGCGCTGGCGAAGATGCGGTTGGCGGGAGCCGCGATGTAGTAGCCACCGGAGGCGGCGACGTCGCCCATCGAGACCACCACCGGTTTGCCCGCGGCGCGGATGGCAGCCACTTCGCGATAGATCTGCTCCGAGGCCTGCCCGCTGCCGCCGGGACTGTCGATGCGCAGTACCACCGCGGCAATGCCGTCGTCCTGGCGTGCCTGCCGCAGCAGCGCGGAAGCCGTATCCCCGCCGATGCTGCCGGGCGGTTGCTCGCCATCGTCGATCTCGCCGCTGGCCACCACCACGCCGATGCGGCCCTTGCCCGATCTGGCCGGCCGGTGCTCCGCGCGGCGTACACGCGCGTAGTCCTCGTAGTCGATGGAAGAATAGCTGCCCTTGCCGTCATCCCCGCCGAGCTGGATCAGCCGGTCGGTGATCTGCTGGTCGGTCTTCAGCGCAGTGACCAGCCCGGCTTCCAGCGCCACGCGCGCGGCGTCCCCGCCGTTGCTGCGCAGCGCACCGATGTAGCCGTTGGCGTACTGGTCGATGACCTCGGGCGCAAGCCCGCGCGCCTTGGCCACCGCGCCCCTGTAGCCGTCCCACAGTTCCTTCAGGTAGGTGAGGCTTTCCGCACGGTCCTCCGCGGACATGTCGCTGCGCGTGAGATCCTCGGCGGCGGACTTGTAGCCGCAATCCCGGCAGCGGATCAGGTGCACATCCACGCCGAGCCTGTCGAGCAGCCCCTTGTAGTACATGCGGTAGCGGTCGTAGCCGTCGAGCAGCACCTCGCCCAGCGGATCCAGGTAGATCTCGTCGGCCTGCGCCGCCAGGTAGTAGCGGGCCTGGGTGAAGGAGGTGCCCCAGGCGACGATCTTCTTGCCGCTGGCGCGGAAATCCCGCATCGCGGCCGCGACCTCTTCCAGGACCGGCTGGCCGGCCCCGTCCAGGTGGTCGGTCTGCAGCGCGATCGCGGCGATGCGGCTGTCCTTCGCGGCGGCGCGGATCGATTCAGTCAGGTCCCACAGCAGCGTCTGGTCGCTGCCGTTGCCGCTGGCGCGGTTCAGCGCGATGGTGAGCGGATCGCCGGAACGCTGCTCGACGATCTCGCCTTCGGGCTGCAGGAACAGCACACCACGGGCCGGCAGCTTCGGCACGCCGCTGCTGATCGCGCCGACCAGGAAGCCGAAGATCAGCAGCAGCAGCAACAGGTGCAGCACGCGGCGCAGGCCGTCCAGGCCGCGCCACACACCCCGGAAGAATCCGCCTATTGCCGACATGCGCCGCCAGCGGACCGCGTCAGACCTTCTCTTCGATGCGGGCGGCCTTGCCCGACAGGTCGCGCAGGTAGTACAGCTTGGCGCGGCGCACGTTGCCGCGGCGCTTCACCTGGATGTCCTCGATGGCCGGACTGTGCAGCTGGAACACGCGCTCCACGCCCTCGCCGTGGCTGATCTTGCGCACGGTGACCGAGGAGTTGAAACCGCGGTTGCTGCGTGCGATGACCACGCCCTCGTAGGCCTGCACGCGCTCGCGGTCGCCTTCCTTGACCTTGACGTTCACCACGATGGTGTCGCCGGGCCGGAATTCCGGCACCTTGCGCGTGGCGCGTTCGGCTTCGATCTGCTGGATGATGTGGTTCATTTCTGTGCCTGCCTTTCCTGCAAATATTCGTTCAACAATTCGATCTCTTCGCCCGTGCTCGCGCGCCGTGCCAGGAACAGGTCCGGGCGTCGCTCCCAGGTCCTGCCCAGCGCCTGCTGCAGCCGCCAGCGCCGGATGCGCTCGTGGTCGCCGCCGGCGAGCACCGCCGGCACCCTGAGCCCCGCGAATTCCTCGGGCCGGGTGTAGTGCGGCCAGTCCAGCAGACCGTCCGCAAAACTCTCCTCGGCGCTCGAACGCGCGTCGTTCAGCGCACCTTCCATCAACCGCGCCAGCGCATCGATGACCACCAGCGCCGGCAGTTCGCCGCCGCTGAGCACATAGTCGCCCACCGACAGCTCCTCGTCGATCGACGTCGCGATCACGCGCTCGTCGATCCCCTCGTATCTTCCCGCGACCAGCACCAGACCCGCCGCGCCTTTCAGCGCGTCGGCCCGCGCCTGGTCGAACCGCCGGCCCTGCGCCGACAGGCAGATCCTCCGGCTGCCGGCCGGCACCCGCGCCGCCGCCGCGGCGATCGCGGCCGCCAGCGGTCCGGGTTTGAGCACCATGCCCGGCCCGCCGCCATACGGGCGATCGTCCACCGTACGGTGCGCGTCGCTCGTGTGTGCGCGCGGATCCTCCGTGCCCACCGCGAGCAGTCCGCGGCGCAGCGCCCGTCCCGTCACGCCATGCCGCAGCGCGTCCTGGATCATCTCCGGGAACAGCGTCACGACTTCGATCTTCAATGGGAGCTCCGTAGACACGCCTGATCCGCCACGACGCTCACCCGATTACCAAATCACTCCACCTGCCAGTCGACCTCGATGCGCCGGCCGGCCGTGTCGATCTTCAGCAGATGCCGTGGCGAGGCGGGCACCAGGTGCTCGCGCTCGCCTTGCACCGCCATCACCGGCCCCACCGGCAGGTCGGCGAAATACCCGACCCGGCCCAGCAACGTGCCCGAGCCGTTCACCACCTCGAACCCCACGAGGTCGTCGCGGTAGTGCTCGCCGGCCCGCAGCGGGGGCAGCGCGCTGCGCGCGATCCTCACCCACCACCCGGACAGCGCCAGGGCCGCCGTCCGGTCTTCAATTCCCTCGAGCTGGACCCGCAGGCCATTCCTGTAGGGCGCGCCCTCCAGCAACCTGACCATCCGTACCGCGCCCCCTTGCTTGTCGTGGGGCGCGACCAGCTGCCACTCATCGTAGTCCAGCAGCGAATCGGGCGGGTCGGCGAATGAGCGCACCAGCACCCAGCCGCGGATCCCGTGTGCCGTCGCCACCTGGCCCAGCGTGAGCAGCGGCCCGGGAATCGCGCCCGGCATCGCCGCCCTCAGGCCGCGGCGGCAGTCGCCGTCTTGCGGTACTCGCGCACCAGATGATCCACGCGCTCGGACTGCTGGGCGCCCTGGGACAGCCAGTAGTCGATGCGCGGCAGGTCGAGGCGGATGGTCGTCTCGTTCTTGCGCGCCTTGGGGTTGTAGAAACCAACCTGCTCCAGGCCCTTGCCGCCCTGCCGCTTGCGGTGGTCGGTGACGACCACGTGGTAGTAAGGCTGGTTGCGCGAGCCGCGCCGTGTCAGACGAATGGTCACCATAATCGGGTCAAGGCCTCAGTCAGTTAGGGCTACCGAAAAGAGCGCGCGATTCTACGCAGATCAACGGCTTGGAGCAATCGTGGCCGCTCCTGACCCGTTTCCCGCCGGGCGCCGGGGATGCGGCCTACCCTCAGACCCTGCTGGCTGGGCCGTGACTTTTGGACAATTTTGACTCAGCGTCCCGGAAATGAAAACGAAGAAGGTTGGCGGCGTTGCCGCCGCAGTTGCATTGGCAGCCGCGGCCATCATCTGGGGGGGGCCGGGGATGCATCACCGACCACTTGACCCGGAACCGCAGAGGTTCGGCGCAGCCGTTCCGGAGGCGCCTGAAAAATCCGGCGATTCGCCAAACGCCTCAAACCGGTCGGCTTCCGCAATGAACCTGGCGCCGTCCGCGGCGACCGATGCAACGGCCGGCAGTCCCATGAATTCGACCCAGGCTGTCGTCGAACCAACTTCCGAACAACTTCATCCTGCGTTCACGCGGCTGTTCAGGGAAAGGCCAGGGCCGACCGTGCTTCATGCCGAGCTTGTGGCAGAGCAACGAGATCCCGACTGGGCTTCCGATATGGAAGAGCAATGGCGCCGGTATTACGAGGGCAAACCGGAGCTGCTCCGGTACGGCACTCCCGAGATTCACTGCGGCAGGACCCTCTGCGAAATCCGGATGCTGGCGTACTCCGTACCGGAAAAGGCGGATTGGCTGGCGCTTCTGAGTGGTTCCGGCGCAAATCCCATGCCCAAGGAAGGAATTCCCAACGGAGTGGACTTGATCCAGGACAATGGCGTTACCGCCGTCGCGGCTTACATCAGATACAGGCGCTAAGCCCTTTGCCGAAAGCCGGCTCGCGCGGCCGGGCTATCAGAATGGCCGCGGGCCGCCGAGCTTGCCGGTCAGGGCGCCCATCATGCGGCCCAGTTTGCCGCTGCCCAGCTTTTTCATCATTTTCTGCATCTCCAGGTGCTGCTTGAGCAGGCGGTTGACGTCCTGCACCTGCATGCCGGCCCCGGCGGCAATACGGCGGCGGCGCGAGCCGTCGATGATTTCCGGGCGGCGGCGCTCGCGCGGCGTCATGGAATCGATCAGCGCGACCTGGCGCTTCAACTGCCTTTCGGCCTGGCCGCCCTGCAGCTTCTGCGCCGCCGCGGCGCCGCCGGGCAGCTTCTCCAGCAGCCCTTCCATGCCGCCCATTTTCTGCACCTGCAGCAGCTGGGATTTCAGGTCGTTGAAATCGAAGCCCTTGCCGCGGGCGACCTTTTTCGCGAGTTTTTCGGCCTCCTCGACGTCGACCGCCCTGCGCACCTCCTCGACCAGAGCCACCACATCGCCCATGCCCAGGATGCGGCGGGCCATGCGGTCCGGATCGAACGGCTCCAGTGCCTCGCTCTTCTCGCCCGTGCCGACGAACAGCAGCGGGCTGCCGGTGATCTCGCGCACCGACAGCGCCGCGCCGCCACGCGCATCGCCGTCGGCCTTGGTGAGGATGGTGCCGGTGAGCGCCAGTGCCTCGCTGAACGCCTGCGCGGCATTCACCGCGTCCTGCCCGGCCATCGCATCGACGACGAACAGGCGCTCCTGCGGATGCACGGCGGCGTCGATGTCGCGCACCTCCTGCATCAGTTCGGTGTCCACGTGCAGGCGGCCCGCGGTATCGACGATGAGCGCGTCGTACACGCCGCGGCGCGCGGCCTCGAGCGCGGAGCGCGCGATGGCCGGCGCCGCGGCGCCCTCCGCCACTGGATGAAAGTCCGCGCCCACCTGCTCGGCCAGCCGCTGCAGCTGCAGCACCGCGGCCGGGCGGCGGATGTCCGTGCTGACCAGCAGCACGCGCTTTTTCCTTTGGAGCAAGTGTCGCGCCAGCTTGCCGGCCGTGGTGGTCTTGCCCGCTCCCTGCAGGCCTGCCAGAAGGATCACGGCGGGCGGCGCATGGCGCAGTTCGAAGGGCTGCGCCGTGCCGCCCATCAGCGCCACCAGCTCATCGTGGATGACGCCCACCAGCGCCTGCCCGGGAGTCAGGCTGCCCTGCACCTCGGTACCGACCGCCTTGACCCTGACTGCCTCGATGAAGCGCTTGACCACCGGCAGCGCCACGTCGGCCTCCAGCAGTGCCATGCGCACTTCGCGCAGGGATCCGGCAATGTTGTCTTCCGTCAGGCGGCCGCGACCGCGCAGCGAATCGATGGCCTTCGAGAGGCGTTCGGTGAGCTGGTTGAACATGCCGCGATTATACCGGGCGGGAGTCGGCCACCAGCCTGATCGCGTCCTCGATGCGCGCCACGCCACGCACCTCGATGCCTGCCACGGGCTCGCGCGGCAGATTCGCCTCCGGCACCAGCGCGCGGTGAAACCCCAGCTTGGCTGCCTCGCGGATGCGCTCCTCACCATAGTTCACCGGCCGCACCTCGCCGGTCAGGCCCAGCTCGCCGAACACCGCCAGATCGACCGGCAGCGCGCGCTCGCGCAGGCTGGAAACCAGCGTCAGCGCCACCGGCAGATCCCACGCGGGCTCGCCAATCTCCAGCCCGCCGACCACGTTGGCGAACACGTCATGCTCCTGCAGCGACACGCCGCCGTGCCGGTGCAGCACCGCCAGCACCATCGCCAGCCGGCCGGCGTCCATGCCCTGCGCCACGCGCCGCGGCGCGCCCAGGCGCGAGGCATCCACCAGGCCCTGCACTTCGACCAGCAGCGGCCGCGTGCCGTCCAGGGTGACCATCACCACGCTGCCGGCGGCGGGCTGCGGCGCACGCGCGAGGAAGATCGCGCCCGGGTTCTTCACCTCCTTCAGGCCGGTCTCCTGCATCAGGAAGAAACCGAGTTCATTGGCTGCGCCGAAACGGTTCTTTGCGGCGCGCACGCGGCGAAAACGGCTGCCTGCATCGCGCTCGAAATACAGCACGACATCCACCAGATGCTCCAGCAGGCGCGGGCCGGCGATGGCGCCATCCTTGGTCACGTGCCCGACGATCAGCACGGCGCTGCCGCCCGCCTTGGCGAAACGCACCAGGGCGGCAGTACATTCGCGCAGCTGGCTCACCGCCCCGGCGGCGCCTGGCAGGCTGGCGAGCGACATGGTCTGGATGGAATCCACCACCAGCAGCGCGGGACGCTGCTCGGCGGCATGCGCGAGCACCGTATCCAGGTCGGTCTCGGCCAGCAGTTGCACGCGCCCGTAGGCACCACCGAGCCGCCGGGCGCGCAGCGCCACCTGCGCCGCCGACTCTTCCCCGGTGGCGTAGAGCACAGGGGCGTGTGCTGCCAGAGCCTGGGCCAGCTGCAGCAACAGCGTGGACTTGCCGATGCCCGGCTCACCGCCCAGCAGGGTCACCGAGCCGGGCACCAGGCCGCCGCCCAGCACACGGTCCAGCTCGCTCATGCCGGAGGCCAGGCGCGGCGCCGTGGCGCCCTCATCGGCCAGTGCCTGCGCCAGCGGCGCGAGGCCCGCCGTTGCCGGCAGCCCCGGACGCTCGCGCACGGCCGCCCGCGTGCCGGTCTGCGAGCGCGCGGCAAGGCTGTTCCACTCCCCGCAATGGGGACACTGACCCTGCCATTTGGGCGCCTGGCCGTGACAGGCTTCACAGACGTAGATGGTGCTGTTGCGGGCCAAGGTGGGTCCGGATGAGTTCGCGGCGATGGCCGCGGTCCGGCGTCGGATGCTAGCACGCGACGCAGGCCACAAATCCGGGTGAAAGGGCCGCGAAACAAGCCCTTAGCCAGTGCAGGCCCCGCAAGAGTTAAGTACGATGCCGGGGTTTGCGAGCATACTGAAGGGAAAGTCCGGCTGATGAGCCTCAAAGGCAAGCTCCTGTGCGTCGGCCTGAGCGACACGGGCAGGGTCCGCGAGCACAACGAGGATACGATCGCCCATGACAGCGAACTCGGCCTGGTCGTGCTGGCCGACGGCATGGGCGGATACAATGCCGGCGAAGTGGCCAGCGGCATCGCAGTGAAGACCGTGACCAACCTGGTGCGCGAAGCGGTCGAGCTGCAGGATCTTTCCGTCCCCGACCCCACCACGGGCCTGTCCCGTCCCGCCATCATCCTGCGCGACGCGATCCAGCGTGCCAACAAGATCATCTACCAGACTGCCCGCAGCCAGGCGCAATGCGAGGGCATGGGCACCACCGTCGTGGCCGCGCTGTTCCACGACAACAAGATCTCCATTGCGCACGTCGGCGATTCGCGGCTGTACCGCGTGCGCGGCAACGGCATCGAGCAGGTCACGCTGGACCATTCGCTGCTGCAGGAGCTGGTGGATCGCGGCTTCTACTCTCCCGAAGAGGCGCAGCGCGCCTCCAACAAGAATTACGTGACGCGGGCGCTGGGCGTGGAAAACGCGGTCGAGGTAGAAATGCAGGAGCAGCCGGTGCAGAAAGGCGACGTGTACCTGCTGTGCTCGGACGGCCTGTCGGACATGATCGGCGACGACGACATGGCGGTGACCATCAACACCTTCGGCAACAATCCGAATTCGGTGACCCAGCATCTGGTGCAGATGGCCAACGACAACGGTGGCAAGGACAACATCTCCGTGGTGCTGGCGCAGGTTCTCGACTCATTTCCGGCCCGGCACGGTATATTTGACAGAATCCTGAAGTGGTTCAGCTGAAGGAAGCGCCCACATGGCACGATTGGTACTCACCCTTGATGGCCAGGTAATGGCCGAATACAACATGAACAAGGAGCGTTATACGGTGGGGCGCCTGCCGGATAACGACATCCGCATCGACAACCCGGCGGTTTCCGGCCACCACTCGCTGATCATCAACATCCTCAACGATTCCTTCCTCGAGGACCTCAACAGCACCAACGGCACCTATGTCAATGGCAAGCTGATCAAGAAGCATGCCCTGCAACACGGCGACGTGATCACCGTCGGCCACCACCAGCTGCGCTTCGTCGAGGATGATGAGACGCAGCAGGACGAATTCGAGCGCACGATGGTGATCCAGCCCTCGCAGCGCCCGGTGGAGAGGCTCCAGGACGCGCATGCGCAGGCCGTCGATGCCCAGCCCTCCGCCGGCAACACCAGCCAGGTACGCGCGCTGCGCGAGGGCGCGCCGGAGAAGCAGCTCAGGAAGGCGCGGCTGCAGGTATTGTCCGGTGCTTTCGCCGGCCGCGAGCTGGAGCTCACCAAGGCACTCACCACGCTCGGACGTCCGGGCGTGCAGGTGGCCGCGATCACGCGGCGCGCCGACGGCTTCTACATCGTGCACGTCGAAGCCGACCGGCCCGACAACTATCCGCTGGTCAACGGCACGCCCATCGGCGCCCAGGCACGGCACCTGGCCGACAACGACGTGATCCAGCTGGCCGGCGTGAAGATGGGGTTTTTCGAGAACTGAGGCGCGGCGGCCGTCAGGCCGCTTCGCAGGCCTCGGTTTGCTCGGCCAGGCTCTCGCGGGCTGCGCACTCGCAAGTGCCGCAGCAGGTGCTGATCTCGAGCTTTTCCTGCAGGGCGCTGAAGCTGCGGCAGCCGCCCGCCACTGCCCTGGCAATGTCCTTCTCGGAAATGTTCCGGCAAACGCAGACGATCATGGTGCAATGATAATGCGAACGTTTCTCATTGGCAATATTTGACCTATTCCTTCCTCCGGAAGCCCAAGCTGGTAGCTTGACTCCTCCAGCGAACCCCGAGAACCAAGATGCAAGGTGACAAGCAAGCACTGGCATACCTGAATGCCCAGCTGAAACTGGAACTGACCGCGATCAACCAGTACTTCCTGCACGCCCGGATGCTGCGGCACTGGGGCCTCGCCGGCTGGGCACGGCATGAATACGAGGAATCCGTCGAGGAGATGAAGCACGCCGACCGGCTGGTGGAGCGCGTGCTCACGCTCGGTGGCCTGCCGAACCTGCAGGACCTGGGCAAGCTGCTGGTGGCCGAGACGCCGCTGGAGACGCTGCCCTGCGACCTGCGGGCGGAAACCCAGAGCCAGGCCCATCTCAAGGAAGCAATCGGATATTGCGAATCCATCCGCGACTTCGTCAGCCGCGAGATCTTCGAAAAGATCCTCGCAGACACCGAGGAGCACATCGACCACCTGGAGACGCAGCTCGAACTGGTCGGCAAGGTCGGCGAACAGAATTACCTGCAATC
>Ga0335083_10009805_pt1 | contig 11607 bp, 11 predicted proteins | sample Lox_Sample_42_FD_206716 | JGI IMG/M metagenome (GOLD analysis project Ga0335083, IMG submission 206716) | Soil microbial communities from Loxahatchee National Wildlife Refuge, Florida, United States - Lox_Sample_4.2 | ecosystem: Environmental > Terrestrial > Soil > Wetlands | place: USA... | reverse complement strand
CAGGTTGTTCGTCATGATGAAGCTCGATTCGAGCGGCTTCAGAGTGACGATCGAATGAGTCCACATCTGCCGCTTCTCGATCGTTTCCATCATGGCGGCGCCCAGCAGGTATCGCTGGAAACCCGGGTTCACAATCGCCATCATCGCGCCCGCCGCCGCCAGCGCCCAGAAGATGGCGCAGGCAGTCGCCGTGTACGCGAACGTCTCGTGAAACACCTGCGGAAAAGTCTCGGCGTAAAACCGGATGATGCTCCACGGCCGCGACCTTCGGCCCATGTAGATCAGGTTGTGCGCGCGCCCGAGCAGTTGGTTCAGATAGTGCGCCAGGCTCCGGCTGGAGGGATCTTCCCGGATCGTGGCCAGATCGGAAGCGGTCTGGCGATATAATAGGGCCAATTCTTGCAGCTCGGGGTGAGTCAGGTTGCGCACGCCGGCGCCGCCGGAACGCGTGAGGAGCTCGTCGATTCGGGCCCAATAGGGACGCCGCTTCTGCAACCAGCTGTTGGAGATCACGATGTCCTCTTTCGACAAGCTTACCATTGAAACACCCGAGCAAACGCAGCTCGACTTCCCGCTCGCCGGCATCGGCAGCCGTTTCCTGGCGCTCGCTCTGGACACGCTTCTTCAAATGGCCGCCGCTTGGATCATCGCCCTCCTCGTGATCGCCATCGCGATTCCCTTCAGCGCGTTCTTCAACAGCATCGGGATGTGGGCGATTGCGATCATCATTCTCATCATATTCAGCATCGAGTTCTGTTACTTCGCGATCTTCGAAGCGCTGTGGAACGGGCAAACTCCCGGCAAACGCTGGACCCACCTGCGCGTGATCAAGGATTCCGGCCGTCCGATCAGCGCGTACGACGCGGTGCTGCGCAACCTGGTGCGCATCGTCGACGCGCTTCCGAGCCTCTATGCCACCGGCCTCATCACGATGATCATCAGCCGCGAAAACAAGCGCCTCGGCGACTACGCCGCGGGTACTGTCGTAATTCATGAGAAACCGCTGCAGGCAGTCAGCTCGATCTGGCAGGCCCCCGCGGCGCAGGCTCACGCTTCGCCCGTGCCGCTCGCTTCCTCGGCGCAGATCAGCACGGAGGAACTGCAGCTCGTGGAAACCTTTCTCGAGCGGCGCGGCAGCCTCGAGGCTGACGTCCGCTGGAACATGGCGCGGCAGATTGCCGACCGCCTCGGCCAGCGAATCGGCGTTCCCTCGGAGGCGCGTCCGGACTCGGAGAAATTCCTCGAGACGCTCGCGGAACAGCGTCGCGCCTCCGCGCGATTCCGCTAGTCCCGGCTAGCCGTTCGGCGATCCCCTGCGAATGGTGACGACACTGATGTTGTGGACCAGCGGCTGATCCGTGTGGAAATACTTCTTGTACGCGGATATCCAGTTCGTGGCCATGTCGTGTTGGGCCGTGCCCAGATCGAGCTTCCCCTGGCACACTAGGTCGTGCAGATGGTCTTCCAGTTCGTCCTTCACGTAGGAATTCCAGGTCGTGTTGCCGTGCGGTTCCGGCCAGAGATTTCGAATGTCGTCCGTTCCGCCCAGCCCCGGCGTAATCAGATGATCCACTTCGTACTCCTGCGTGGGCGCTCCGTCCAGGCCGTATTCATGGAAGACTACCTGCCGCACGGACGCGGGCGCTTCGCTCGCCACAACCTCGGCCATCGCGCACACTTGGCCCACCGTCACCGCGCCCACGGCTCCCGGTGTCAGTCTTGTGTCCGGCACTAGAGGCCCCGATATGTACTCACTTCCGCCTTCTCGTGCTTCTGACGGTCTTTGCGCCTGGTAGCGCAGCCCGAGCAGGACAGCGCCCAGTGCGATCGCAGCGACAAGATACGCCCATGCGGGCGCAGGCAGCGCGCCCGCCACTTCCCGGCGCCACCACCCGCCGCGCTCGCCGCTCGCGGCTGCCATGTGCGCCCGCAAACGTGACCGCGAAGCGTCCGAAGATGGGACCAATCCGTCGAGGCTGCTCCGGTACGCTCCGGCGAACGCCGCCATGAGAGCTTTGACTTCCTCGACTTTCGCGCGGCACGCGGCGCAGCCCGCCAAATGTTCCCGCACTTCGTCCCCGCGCCGCGAGGCAAGCTCGCCGTCCACCTGCAGCAGCGCTTCCGAGTCCGTCAGATGCCGTTCGTTCTTGTTCATCGTTCTACCGCCCATCCGCCCGCATCAGCCGTTCCATCGATCGCGTGAGCGAATTCGAAACCGCTCCCAGCGACATTCCCAGCACGTCCGCGATTTCGCGATACCTCAGGCCCTCCGCCCGCAGCAGCAGGCAACACCGGTCTTGCGCGGAAAGTGCGGCGACCACGAGCAGCAGTTGCCGCTGCCTCTGGCTCTTCGCGAGTTGCTCTTCCGGATTCGCGCCCGGGTCAAAGCGCTCTTCGAGCAAATCTTCCCCTGCTGCGATCCTCGCCTGCTGTCTTTGCGCTCGGCTTCTCTGCTTCAGCGCCAGATTGTGCGCCACACGAAAAATCCACCCGCGCAAGTTCGCCCGCGAGCGCCCCAGCCGCAGATGCCGGAAAAGCGATAGAAACACTTCCTGGATCACGTCCTCGCCGTCGTGCAAATCGATCCCCAGCGAAAGCACGTAACGAAGCAGGCCGCCGCGAAACTGATCGAACAGCGCCACCACTTCCTCTTCGGCTGCGCGCGGCGCAAGCGGCAGCGCCGCGTCGATCGCGCTCATCAGCGCCACTCTCGCGCCGGAATTGGAAGTATCGGTTGCCATGGCAGTCTTCCGCAGCCCCAGCGGATTCTACATCTCGCAAAGCCGATTTGTTCACCGATCTTGCCCGCGCCTAAAATAAATACTGAACAACGTCGTCCGTGAGGGAATATCTCCAATGAAGGGTGGGCGCGTTCGCAACGAATGAGCCAAGTCCACAGGGGACCACGCCAAGTGAAGAGACTTCTCGCTCTGTTCGTCGTCGCAGCATCCGCAGTGTTCGCGCAGGCCAATAACGGCGAGTTGCGCATCAAGGTCACCGACCCTTCCGGCCTCGGCGTCAAAACCACCGTGCGGATCACCAGCGACGCCAATCAATATCGGAATACGCTGGCCACCGACGCGCAGGGCGACGCCACCGCGCAGCGGCTCCCCTACGGCCGTTATCATCTGGAGATTCACCAGGCGGGATTCGCCGACGTTTCCCAGACCGTCGACGTCCGCTCGTCCATACCGACCGAGTACGCGATTCAACTGAAGCTTCCGCTCGTCACGCAATCCATCAATGTCACGGCAGCCGGCACGCTGATCGATCCGGACCAGTCGGGCGCCGTGAGCCAGGTCGGATCCTCCTCCATTCAGAATCGCGTCGGCTCGCTTCCCGGCCGCTCCATTCAGGACCTGGTGAACTCCCAGCCGGGCTGGATCTACGAAGGCAATGCCGTCCTGCACCCCCGCGGCTCCGAATATCAAACGCAGTTCGTCATCGATGGCATTCCGCTGACGGACAATCGTTCGCCCAGTTTCGGGCCAGAGATCGATGCGGACGACGTTCAGTCGATGAGCATCTACACCGCGGGAATTCCTGCGGAATACGGTCGCAAGCTGGGTGGCGTCGTCGAGGTGAATACTCTCCAGGATTCGCAGCCCGGCTTTCATGGTCAGGTCGTGCTCTCGGGCGGCAGCTTTGGCTCGGCCGGCGCATCCGCGCAAGGCCAGTACGTCTGGGGCAAGAATACGCTCGGGGGCAGCGTCAGCGGCAATATGACCGATCACTATCTAAACCCGGTCGTTCCCCAGAACTATTCGAATATGGGCACCCTGGGAGATTTCTCCGCCCACTACGCGCGTGACCTGACGCCCAACGACCGTCTGAGTTTCATCGTCCGCCACGAAGTCTCGCGCTACGATATTCCCAATGAACTGATCCAGCAGGCCGCAGGCCAGCGCCAGACGGCCGACAACGTCGAGACCATGGGCATCGTCGCCTATCAGCACACGTTTTCGCCCAACGTCGTGGCCGACTTCCGCGGCATGGTCCGCGACAACGCCAACGACTTCGATTCCAACGACAGTTCGACGCCCGTCGAAGTCTTCCAGCACAATCGCTTCCGCGATGGATACTTCAAAGCTGCGGTCACGATCGAGCGCGGCCGCCACGAATGGAAGCTCGGCGTCGAGTCCGACAACGCCTTTCTGCACGAGAACACCGCCTACAACATCACCAATCCCGATTTCTGCGGCACCGGGGACGACGCCGTAGCTCGCCTCGGAGCGATCATCCACCCATCCGGCGGAGCCGGCGGCGGAGGCACGGCGTGCGCCTTCGCTTTTCGCGGTGCGCGTCCTGATCTCGAACAGTCCGCGTTCGCGCAGGACTTGATCCGCCTCGGCAATTGGACCGTCAACGCCGGTCTCCGCTGGGACCACTACCAGTTGATTCTCAATCGCCAGGCCGTCGATCCGCGCTTCTCGATTTCGCGTTACTTTCCGTCGGCTGACGTCGTGCTCCATTTCTCCTACGACCGCATTTTTCAAACGCCATCCTTTGAGAACATCCTGCTTTCGAGCTCCACCGCGGTTGAGTCCATCGATCCGCAGAATTTTCTTCGTCTGCCGGTCGAGCCTTCCGAGGGGAACTACTACGAGGCCGGTCTGACCAAAGTCTTCGCCAACAAGTTGAAGCTCGACGCGAATTACTTCCGCCGCCTCGTCAGCAACTACGCGGACGACGACCAGATTGACAACACCACCATCAGCTTTCCGATCGCGTTTCGCAAATCGATCATCTACGGCACGGAAGCAAAACTCGAAGTGCCCGATTGGCGAGGCTTCTCGGGCTTCCTGAGCTACTCCTACCAGGTGGGCAACGCGTGGTTTCCCGTCACCGGCGGTCTGTTCCTGGGCGACGACGCCACCGCCGCGGAGACACAACTCACCGGCCATTTTCCCGATTCGCAGGATCAGCGCAACACAGTTCGCGGGCGCGTCCGATATCAGGTCACGCCGCGCTTTTGGCTCGCCACAGGAATTCAATACGACACCGGGTTGCCATTCGAGTTTCAGTGTCCCGACGGGGAGAGCCTCGACGACTGCATCGCCGGCGTGGTGGGTCAGTACGGCCAGCAGATCGTCAATCGCATCAATTTCAATCGCGGCCGCATCTACCCGTCGTTTCAGATCAGCGCTTCGGCGGGAGCCGAATTGTACAAGTCTGACCGTTTGAGCATGAGGTTTCAAGTCGACGGCGAGAACCTCAGCGACGTGCTGGACGTCATCGACTTCGGCGGACTCTTCTCCGGCAACGCGATTGGTCCCTCGCGCAGCTTCGCCCTTCGCTTGACCACGAGCTTCTAGCTGTTGTCCAGCCCTTCATCCCCCCGAAGGGCGCCTCCGCGGCGAGCTCCGGATAGTCTCCACCATCTCCCGGGCCGCCGCGGTCAAGGGCCGGTCCCGGCGATACACCAGATAGAGTCTCCTGATCACGCGCATCTGCCGAATCCTCAATTGGCGCAGATCTCCGGCCGCCACTTCGTGCTCCACGCACATCTGCGGCACGATCGCCACGCCCCGTTTCATCTCGACGAATCTCTTGATGCTCTCGATTGTCGGCAGCTCCATTTCCATCCGCAGCGGGACGCGGTGCCGCGCAAACAGCTGCACCACTCGCTGGCGGTAGGGCGACTCCACGATGTGCGCCACGAACGTTTCCTGCCCCAGATCGGCGATGTCCACTTCGCGCCGCTTCGATACTCTGTGGCCCGGCCAAACGATCAGCACCAGAGAATCGCGGTAGAACTCCGTGGCCTCGAGCTCGCGCTCCTCGGGCAGATACGAAATCACGCCGATGTCGAGATGGTGGTTCATCACCTCGCGCGGCACCTCGCGCGAAAAAACGCGCTGCACCCGTATCTGAATGCCGGGATGCTGCCGCCGGTAACAGTCCAGCGCCGGCAGCAGGGCGTGGATCGAGCTTTCGTTCACTCCCAGCGAAACCTGCCCTCGCTCCAGCCCGCGAAGCTCCTGCATGCCCTTGCGGATCTCTTCGCGCAGATTCAGCATCCGCTCGGCGTATTCGGAAAGCAGAACGCCCGCGTCCGTCAGAGTCCTCGCCCCTGAGCCGCGCACGAAAAGCGGCTGGCCGACCCAGTCCTCCAGCTTCTTGATCGCGATGCTCACCGCCGGCTGCGTCCGATAGAGCTTTTCCGCCGCGCGCGAAAAGCTCTGCTCCCGCACAACCGTCTGAAACACGTGCAGCGACGCCAGGTCCACGAAACGCTCCTTCCCCCCGCTCCCACTATATAAGGGAAATTTATCCCTCTTCGCAATCATTATAAATTGGACTTCTTGCGCGCCGCGCGGTTCACTGGCATCATCAAGGCAAGGAGCTGATATGGATACGCTGCAGATATTCGACACCACGCTGCGCGACGGCGAGCAATCCCCCGGCTTTTCGATGAACCGGGAGGAAAAGCTCGAGCTGGCCCGCCAGATCGAGCAGTTGGGTGCGGACATCATCGAGGCCGGCTTCCCCATCGCCTCCCCCGGCGACTTGGAAGCCACGCGGGCCGTAGCCGCCGAAATCAGGCATGCGCGCGTAGCGGCGCTGGCCCGCGCCCGTCAGGAGGACGTAGACGCGGCGCTGAAAGGACTCGAACCCGCCGCCAGGCCCCGCCTGCACCTTTTCCTCGCCACCTCCGATCTTCACCTGAAGCACAAGCTGCGAATTAGTCGCGAACAAGCGCTCGAGCAGATGACCAAGATGGTCCGCTTCGGTCGGCAGCATTGTGACGAGGTCGAATTTTCTGCCGAAGACGCGAGCCGCACCGACATCGACTATCTCTGCCAGGTCGTTCTCGCCGTCGTGGACGCCGGCGCGACGATCATCAATCTGCCGGACACGGTTGGCTACTCCACGCCCGACGATTACGCCCAAATGTTCCGCACGGTTCGTGGGCGCCTCGGCCCACATTCCAAGGTCGTGCTGAGCGCGCATTGCCATGACGATCTCGGCCTCGCTCTGGCCAATTCGCTGGCTGCGATTGACGCCGGAGTGCGCCAGATCGAATGCACCATCAACGGAATCGGAGAGCGCGCCGGAAACACGTCGCTCGAAGAACTGGCAGTCGTCCTGCACGTCCGCAACGACCGATACCCGGTGACCACGAACCTCCAGCTCGAAAAGCTGTACCCAACGAGCCGCATGCTCTCGAAAATCACGGGCGTCTCCGTCCCGCCGAACAAGGCCGTCGTCGGCGCCAACGCCTTCGCGCATGAGGCCGGCATTCACCAGGACGGCATTCTGAAAAACCCGCTCACTTACGAAATCATCGTCCCTGAAAAGGTGGGCGTGCCCGCGCGTCGTCTCGTGCTCGGAAAGCACTCCGGCCGCAACGCGTTTCGCGCGCGGCTGGCCGAGTTGGGCTTTGAAACGACCGATGGGGAACTGGCCGAGTGCTACCGCCTGGCCATTCTGCGAGCCGACGAGGAAAAAGAAATCAGCGATCGCGATTTGATCACGATCATCCATCAGGTCCGCCGCGGCAAGGCGCCCGCACCGTCGGATTCCGGCTCCAACGCTGCGGCCGTCCACTAACTCGCCCAAGGATTCAGTCAATGACGCAACTGCGAAAGACAATCGCCGTGTTGCCCGGCGATGGCATCGGTCCCGAAGTAACGAACGCGGCCGTTCAGCTCTTGAAGGACTGCGCCGCCGCTTTCGGTCATCACTTCGAATTCCGTGAATATCCGTTCGGCGGAAACGCCATCGACAGTTGCGGCGAGCCGCTGCCCGCCGCGACTCTGGCCGGATGCCGGTCATCCGACGGAGTTCTGCTCGGGGCGATCGGCGGACCTAAGTGGGAGTCGCTGCCATTTGGTACGCGCCCCGAAGCCGGGCTCCTTGGTCTTCGCAAGCAGATGAACCTGTACATCAATCTGCGGCCGATCCGTTTGCGGCCCGCGCTGCGCGCGATTTCGCCTCTTCGCCCGGAGCGGCTGGGCGACAGCGATTTCGAGATCGTCCGCGAGCTTGCGGGCGATATCTATTTCGGCGAACACAAGATTACCGACGAAAAAGCGAGCGATCTCGCGGAATACTCCGTTCCCGAAATCGAGCGTGTGGCGCGCTACGCCTTCGAACGCGCCGCGGCACGCAAGCGCCACGTCACGAGCATCGACAAAGCCAACGTTCTTGCCAGCTCGACTCTCTGGCGCAACACCGTGACCGCGCTGTCTCGCGAATACCCCGGCATCGCCCTCGATCATCAGTATGTCGACAACGCCTCAATGCAGATTCTGCTGCGGCCCACGCAATTCGACGTGATTCTTACCGGCAATATGTTCGGCGACATCCTGAGCGATGAAGCCGCCGCGCTCGCCGGTTCGATCGGCTTGATCCCGTCGCTGAGCCGCGGCGATAAGGGCCAGCCCGCTTTGTACGAGCCGATTCACGGCTCCGCTCCCACGCTGGCGGGCAAAGACGTCGCCTGCCCGCTCGGCGCGATCTTTTCGGCCGCCTTGATGCTGCGGGAATCGTTCGGCCTTGAAACGGAATCGCAGTGGATTGAGGACGCAATCGATCGAGTGCTCGATCAGGGATACCGCACCGCGGACATCGCCGAGCCCGGCACCCGCTCTGTTCCCGGTTCGGTGTTCACGGCGAAAATTCGCGAGCAGTTGCGGGCCGCGCCAGCCGCCGGTGGTCGCAGCGGCTCAACCGCCTAGCCCGCGGCCATCAGACCCGCTTCAGAACAAACGTTCCCGCGATCAGATCGTGAAGTCCCTGTCTTTTCTCGGTAAACCCCACCAGAATGAACCCGAGAAAAAGAAAGCTCGAAAGATACTTGCCGAAGTGCCGGGCCGTCGCGCGCAGAAAAGTCAGCCGGCGCCCTTCCGCGTCCGCCACCCTCAACCCGAAGATTCTCTTCCCGACCGTAGCTTGCCACGCCGAACTCTCCATCGTCGCGGAATAGAGCCACTCCGTCAGGTGGATCAGCAAGGTGAATGCGATCGATTGTCGCGTCCAGCTTCCGTAGAACTGAAGCATCTGTTGCAGGGAGCTGTCGGCGTGATTGTTGCGGACGATCGGCAGCAGAAACGGCGTCAGCGCCGCGGCCAGCAGCACCGAATCCAGTAAGTACGCCGCCGCCCGAATCCAAAAGCCCGCGTAGACCACCGGACGCCGCGCGGTCGCAAATCCCCGCTGCGTCGCTTCGCCGCTCCGGGAATCCGCCGCCCGCTCCCCGCACGCCGGGCAGCTTTCAGCGCCCTCCGGCAGCTCGGCTCCGCATTTCGCACACTGCAAATCGTTCTCCTGTCGGCGGAGCGCTTGCCGGACGCCGCGTGTCTATGCGTTCCTCTGCACCAGGCAGCCCGCGATCATGTCGTGCAGCGCCTGCTTCTTCTCGGTCACGCCGGCCATGATGCAGTCAACCAGATAGTAGAGGCCGCCGAGATACGGAACCATGCTAAGGCCGCGGCCGCCCCAAAATCGTCCGCTCGCCCTGCCAAACGTTACCCGGCTTCCTCCCAAATCCGTGACGTAGAGTCCCAGCGCCTTCTTGCCGAGCGTCGCTTGCCACTGCGAACTTTCGCACAACGCGAAATACAGCCAGCTCGCCACCGCGGCCAGGACAATGATGAAAAAGATCCGCGGCAGGATCAGCATTACAATCGCAACTGGATTCGGCGACTGCTGATTCTGCATCTGCATCAGCCCGGGCAGGGCGCTCATCACGATCATCACCACGACGAATCCGAACGGTACGCCGAGAATCAGCCCGTCGATGATCGCCGCGACGAATCGCAGCCAGAATCCCGCATACCGCCCCGTGTCGCCTCCGGCAACCGCGCCGCCTGCGACGACCGCGCCTCCCGGGATGGATCCCGCCGGAGCTTGGCCCACGTTGTAGCCGATGATGGGTTTCCCACAGGCCCCGCAAAACGCCGCGCCTTCCTTGGCCGTCGCGCCACACGATGCACAAATCATCGAATCCTCCTCTGGGACGGAGTCAGCCGCCTGGCTGGCATGGCAAGCATTTAGCGAATCGTACTGGCTCCGGACAGGCGGGTCAACACGCGGCGGGCTTCGCTGTGCTCAGTTTGCCTGCGCCTGCTCTTTCTTCAGCTCCGCCTGAAATGCGCCTTCGGCACGGGCGACGTAAGCCTGATAGCCCGCGGGATCGATGAATGGATTCTGCGCCGGGCTCTTGGCCATCGCTTCGCGCTTTTGCGTCAACCCGTAGAACGATCCGTGCGACGCCAAGAACACGTCGCAGGGCAGCGACTTCAGCACGCGAATCGTCTTTTCGTAATCCTGCTCGATGCCGGGATAGGTCGCAGGCGCGCCGGGCCGCTCGATCAGCTTGTACTGCGGCAGCACGGTCGCGCTTCCGACGAAGACTACGTTCAGCGTCTTGCCACCGTCGCGTGTCGTCATCGTCCACGTCGTGCAGCCTCGCGTGTGCCCCGGAGTCAGATGCGCGGTCAGCGTGACGTCGCCAAGAGACACCGCGTCGCCGTCGTGAATGATGCGGTCCGGCTTCGTCACCGGAAATGTCGTGCCCGCCTCGAGCGCCGCCACGTCGCCATCCATCGCGACGAACTGCGCGCCTGTGGCATTCCGCAGCTCCGAAATGCCGCCTGCATGATCAAGATGTGCGTGGCTGTTCAGCACGTATTTCACGTCGCTCAACCTGAAGCCGAGCCTCGCGATGTTCGCTTCGATCTGCGGCGCCGTGTCAACGAACCCGCCGTCGATCACAATGTCGCCTTTCGGCGTCACGATCAGATACGACGTGATATCCGATGCGCCCACATAGTAGATGTTGCCGATGATGTGAAACGGCGGCACGGGCTGGTTCAGTGCCTTCATCGCGTCGCTCGCCTGCCCGCGCGCCGCCATTGGAATTGCCAACGCCATCGCGAGCGAGGCAAGCGCCGCCTGAGCCCGCGCCCATCTGCACGAGATCATCTGTCCCCCACCCAAACGAGTGCGGCCCGCAATCCGGCCGCATCTCAACTTCGCGAGCAAGCTAGCAGAAGCCTCCGCGCCGCGCAAACCCTTGTTAGCGAACTGTTTCGGGCAGAAAATCGGCGGTGACGCACGGCACATCGTCGCCGCGCTGTTTGGCGCATCCTACTGGCAAGGAGGGTTTCGCGATGATCAAGAAAGTGAAGGGCGGCTACAAAGTGGTGTCGGAAACCACGGGACGGAATCTCGGCGGCCCATACAAGACATTGGAGGAAGCCAAGAAGCGGCTGCGCCAGGTCGAATTCTTCAAGCGCCGGAAGGGATGACTCTCGAGTTCAAGCCTCGATCTGCACCAGGGAGTCGCCAGCGCCGCGACCCGCCGGCCCCGAAGTCCACCGCGTCGGCGGCGCCGGGCGTGACCGCAGGCGGTTCATCGCCGCTCCGATCCGCACCGAACTGCTGACGAAGTGGTCGACCTTCAATCCGCCGACGACTTGCACCCCTCGCACCCAGTGCAGGCCCGTGCTCGCGGCGCATCCGCACTGCGAGCAGTCCGGATTCCCTCCGAAAACGCACGGCTCCACGCGGCTCCGCAGGTCTGCCGAATAGTTCGCGGACATCTTCGCGAAAAGGCAATCGCTTGGGCTTTTCGGCGGCTGCACGAACGCTCGCGCC
>Ga0335083_10009804_pt1 | contig 11608 bp, 9 predicted proteins | sample Lox_Sample_42_FD_206716 | JGI IMG/M metagenome (GOLD analysis project Ga0335083, IMG submission 206716) | Soil microbial communities from Loxahatchee National Wildlife Refuge, Florida, United States - Lox_Sample_4.2 | ecosystem: Environmental > Terrestrial > Soil > Wetlands | place: USA: Florida... | reverse complement strand
CGGTGGGCCCGGGGCGCGGTTCGGGTGCGGGAAGCCTGGTCGCCTACGCGCTTCGCATCACCGACCTGGACCCCATCCCCTACAATCTGATCTTCGAGCGCTTCCTCAATCCCGAGCGGGTCTCGATGCCGGACTTCGACATCGACTTCTGCCAGGACCGGCGCGACGAGGTCATCACCTACGTCTCCGGGAAGTACGGCCAGGACAACGTGGGGCAGATCATCACCTTCGGCTCGCTCAAGGCGAAGAGCGTGCTTCGCGACGTCGCGCGCGTCTTCGGGCTGCCCTTCGCCGAGGGTGACCGGCTGGCCAAGCTGGTCCCCGAGGTCCTGAACATCACCCTGAAGGACGCGATCGAGATGGAGCCGCGGCTCCGGGAGATGCTCGACCGGCCGACGGTGCTGGGCACGATGGAGGGCGGGCGCGAGGTGACCTCGAAGGAGGTGCTCACCATCTCCATGGCGCTCGAGGGGCTGCACCGCCAGGCGGGGATGCACGCCGCCGGGGTGGTCATCGCCGACCGGCCGCTCTGGGAGTTCGTGCCCGTCTACCAGCGCCCCGGTGAGAGCGCGCTCATCACCCAGTTCGCCAAGGACGAGGTCGAGGCGGCGGGCCTGGTGAAGTTCGACTTCCTGGGCCTCACCACGCTCACCGTCATCCAGAACGCGCTGGACCTGGTCAACCGGGGGCGCCCGCCCGAGCAGCGGATCCAGGCGCACCAGATCCCCCTCGACGACCCTGCGACCTACGACCTCATCTCCCGCGGGGACACCGCGGGCGTCTTCCAGATGGAGTCGAGCGGCTTCACCGAGATGGTGATGAAGCTCAAGCCCTCGGGCTTCGAGGACGTCATCGCCGCCGGCGCGCTCTACCGGCCGGGGCCGCTGGACTCGGGCATGGTGGACGTCTTCATCAAGCGCAAGCACGGCCACGAGCGCGTGACGTATCCGCACCCGGCGCTCGAGCCGGTGCTGAAGGACACCTACGGGGTCATCGTCTACCAGGAGCAGGTGATGCAGATCAGCCAGGTGCTGGGCGGGTACTCGCTCGGCCGCGCCGATCTGCTCCGCCGGGCCATGGGGAAGAAGAAGGCCGAGGTGATGGCCGCCGAGCGCGAGGGCTTCCTCGAGGGCTGCGAGAAGAACGGCGTGGACCCCAAGGTCGCGGGGGACATCTTCGATCTGATGGAGAAGTTCGCCGAGTACGGGTTCAACAAGAGCCACTCGGCGGCTTACGGGCTGATCACCCTGCAGACCGCGTGGCTGAAGGCCCACTACCCGGTCGAGTTCATGGCCGCGCTCCTCACCAGCGAGAAGGACAACACCGACAAGGTGGTGGCCCACATCGCCGAGGCCCGCGGGCAGGGCTACGAGGTGCTCCCGCCCGACGTGAACGTCTCCGACCTCGCGTTCGGCGCGGTGGAGGGGAAGATCCGCTTCGGGCTCGGGGCGATCAAGGGCGTGGGCGAGAGCGCCATCGAAGCCATCCTCGAGGCCCGGAAGAGCGGGCCGTTCCGGGACCTGTTCGACTTCGCCGAGCGGGTCGACAGTAGGCGGGTGAACCGGAAGGTCATCGAGGCCCTGGTGAAGGCCGGCGCCTTCGACTTCGAGGGGCGGCCCCGGCGGCAGCTCTTCGAGTCGGTCGAGAAGGCGCTGGAGCGCGGCGCCTCGGCGCAGCACGACCAGGCGGTGGGGCAGTCGACGCTCTTCGGGCTCCTCGACACCGCCGGCGGTGCGGGACCGGCGCTGGCGGCGGTGCGTCCCGAGTACGCGCCGTTCGAGGAGTGGCCGGAGAAGGAACGCCTGGCCATGGAGAAGGAGGCCATCGGGTTCTACGTGTCCGGCCATCCCCTCCACCAGTACGGCCGCGAGCTGCAGCGGTACGCCCGGCCCGCGGCCTCGGTGCAGCGCGCTCGCCGCGACGACGTGGTGACGGTCGCGGGCATCGTCGCGGCGCTGCGCGAGCGGCCGACCAAGACCGGCAAGCGCATGGCCTGGGTGACGCTCGAGGACCTCAGCGGCTCGGTGGAGCTGGTCTGCTTCCCCGGAAAGGAAGGCGGCCGCTCGGTGATGGGCAAGGACGGGAAGTGGATCAAGACCGGTCCCCGCCCGGGCTACGAGGCCTGGGAACCGCTGCTCAAGTCGGACGAGCCCATCCTCGTGACCGGGACGGTGCAGGTGAACATCCGTGACGAGGAGAATCCCGTCGCCGAGCTCATCGTCGAGCAGGTCCAGTCGCTCAAGGAGGTCCGCGACCGGCGCGTGAAGCGGCTCGAGCTCCGGGTGCGGGCGGACCTGGTCACCGAGGACCGGCTCGAGCGCCTCTCCGGGCTCGCGAAGGAGCACGCCGGGGGGACACCGCTGGCGGTCTCCATCGTCCTGCCCGGCGAGGCCGAGGCGCTGATCGGGAACACCGGGCTCAAGGTCGACGTGTCCGACGCGCTCATCGCGGCTGTGGACCGGCTCTTCGGCGAGAAGGTCGTCGAGCTCGGCTAGAGACTCCCCCGCGCCCGTGACCCTGCTCCGGACCGGACTCCAGCTCGTGGCGCTCGGGGCCCTGTTCGCGCTCTGCCGCTGGGCGGTGGTCCGGGCCGGGCTTCCGCTCCCTGCAGGGCTGCTCGCCCTCGTGCTGCTGATGACGCTTCTCCTCCTGCGGCTGTTGCCCGAGCGCGCGGTCGGCAGCGGGGCGGATGCGCTCCTCCGCATCCTCCCCTTGCTCTTCCTTCCGCCCGGCATCGGCATCGTGCGCGAGCTGCACCTCGTTCGGGGGCATGGCGGAGGCCTGGCCCTGGTGCTGGTGGCGAGCCTGGTGGCGGGCCAGCTCGTCGCCGGAGTGGTGGCTCAGGCGATGGTCCGCCGGGAGCCGCGGTGAGGGCAGCGCTCGAGATCGCGGGAGCGACCGCCTTCAGCGCGGCGCTCTACTGGGTGTGCAGCCGCGTCCAGCGCGCGCTCCGGGCGTCGCTCCTCCACCCGCTCCTGCTCGCCGTGCTCGCCGGGGGGATCCTCTTCGCCCTGCTCCCTCCGGCGTGGCTCGATGCGTACCTCCGCGGCACGGCGCCGATGGTGTGGCTCCTCGGTCCAGCCACCGCGGCACTCGCCCTGCCCTTCTTCCGCCGGCGCGCCGTCCTGGTGGCCCATCCTCGGGCGGCTTTCCTCGCGGTGGCGGCGGGCTGCGCGAGCACGGTGCTGGTCGTCTGGGGGGTCGGGGAGGCGATCCGGCTGCCCAGGCCGCTCCTCCTCGCGGCCTCGCTGAAGTCGGTGACGCTCCCGGTCGCGCTCGGCCTCGCCGAGCTGGTGCGGACGCAGCCGGGGGTCACCACCGTGTGCGTGTTCACCAGCGGCCTCGTGGGAAGCGCGATCGGGCCGGGACTCCTGGACTGGGCCCGGGTGCGCTCGCCGGTGGCGCGTGGGCTCGCGCTGGGGACCCTGTCCCACGCCATCGGCACCGCCCGTGCGCTGGAGGAGGATCCGCTGGCGGGTGCTGCCGGGGTGGTGGCCCTCACGCTGTCGGCGCTCCTCATGGCCGCCGGTGCCATCGCGCTGTCGGTGCTCGGCACCTGAGCGAAGGCTCAGCGCTCGAAGACCGCGACGCCCGCCGCGTAGTCCACCGTGATCCGGAAATGGCGGAGCCCGCTTCCCCCGAGCGCCCCGACCACCGGTGCATCCATCATCGACGACATGAAGGTGTCGAAGGCAGGGTCCGGCCGCCGGGTGAACCACACCGGACCGACCGTCTGCCCGGCCATGACCACCGCGGGGACCCGGATCATGTCCGCGCCGGTCCGCGCCTCGGCCTTCTCCAGCACGGTCCAGTCGGGATGCGCCTTGCGCCAGCCGTCGAAGACGGCGGCCTTCATGAAGCTCGTGGCCCGCGCCGCCGCGCCCCCGTCGGCGATCCTCGCCAGCGCCTCGGGGGAGAGCTCGGTGGTCGCCCCGGTGTCGAAGAGCACGTCCAGCGGCTTGCCGTCGACGTGGATGGTGATCCTCCCGAAGGCCGCCGCGTCGGGTCCCCGCCTGGGGAGGTGGAACGGGATGCGTCTCCCCGCCGGGAGCTCGCCCCTGGCGTTGAGCAGCAGCCGCTTGCCGGGATAGTCGAAGGTCCATGTCCGGCCGGCGAACCAGTCCTGCCCGAGGAAGCCGTCGAACCCGGGGCCGAGCTGGGTGAGGGACATGACCAGCACCCGTCCCGACGGGGAGGGCAACCCGGCGCCGGCGGCCCACCGGGGCCATCCGGTGAGCGCGGGGGCGTCGGGGCCCGCGTCCGGATGCTCGACCCGGAGCCTGGCCGCGGCGACCAGCTCGGGGGCGAGGATCGTGTGTCCTCCGCCCGAGTCGGAATAGAGGCGCACCACGCGCCCTCCCTCGAGGCGCGGGACGAGGACGAAGCGATGCTCCACCAGCTGGACCGGGAGGGCGCGGGGATGACCGGGGACAGGCTCCCCCGGTGAGGCGGCGGCGAGCAGCGCGGCGATGGCGAGGACGACGTTCATGGCTCGTCCCTACGCGCGCGACCCCGGGGCGATTGGTGAAGATACGTGAAGGGGTGACAGCCCTCGCAGCAGGGAGACGCCTGCAGGAGCGTGCCAGAGACCCAGGCTCAGCGTGCGGGCTCGAGCTTTCCGGGGCGGCGGAGCATCTTCTCGATGTCCATGACGTGGGTCTCCTCGCCGTGGACCATCTTGCGGGCGTACTCCTCGAGGACGACGCTCTTCCCCTCGGCCTGTGTCAGCAGCTTCCGGTAGGCGGCGACGCCCTCCAGCTCGTGGTCCAGGGCCTCGCGGAGGATCTGGTCGATGTCGTGCTTGTGCGTCTCGAGCAGCTTGCCGATCCCGAGCGAGGGGTGACCTCCGAGGGCGGTGACGTACTCGCCGGCGGAGACCGCGTGAGCGAGCGCCTCCGTCGCCTGCGCGCGCATCCAGGAGACGATCGGGATGCGGGCGTGCCCGAAGATCATCAGCGAGTAGTGCGAGTACCGGACGACCCCTGCCAGCTCGAGCTCGAGGATCTGGTTGAGCGTGCCGATCACCGCGGTCGTTTCGGTCTCGTTCATCGTCCACCTCGCATCGAGCACGGGCCTTGCCAGGCCGGGAAGACTCCTCCGCCGCGGACTCCACGTCCAGCACGCCGGACCCCCGAAGGTGTCAAACACCTTCGATGCGCTTCCCGACGGTGACGCGGTCTCTCCGGCGCGCCGACGTCACGCTGGGACCGCGCGTGACGTCCACGGCGCCGGACCCAGCGCCCCCCCGGTGTTCGCCCGAGGTGTCGGACACCTCGTGGGCTCAACGCAGTCGGTCGGAAAGCTCGGTCAGCGAGGCGACCACCACGTCCGGCTCGGCGATTCCCCCGCCGTCCCAGTGGACGCGCGCCGAGCGACGCACCCACGCTGCGCGGAGGCCGGCCGACTTCGCCCCGAGCACGTCCCAGGCATTCGAGGACACGAGCCAGGTCCGGTCGGGCGGCTCACCCCCGCGCTTGACCAGGTGCTGGTAGACCGCCGGGCTCGGCTTGTAGGTCTTGACCTCGTCCACGCTCACCACGTCCGCCAGGGGTGGCATCAGGCGCGCGTGGCCGAGCAGCCCGCGCAGCGTCGCGCCCACCCCGTTGCTGAAGGCGACCAGCCGGTGCCCCGCCTCGGCGAGCCGCGTCAGCCCCTCGTGCGCATCGGCGAAGGCCGGAAGGCGCCGGTAGACCTCCAGCAACCCCGCTTCGGCCGTTCTCAGATCCACTCCCAGCGCCGCCGAGGTGGCGCGGAAGGCGTCCCGGGTCACGACATCGAAGTCCGCGTAGCGCCCCATCAGCGCACGACGGAAGGTCCAGTCGATCTGCCGCTCGCGCCATGCGGCGGCGAAGCGCTCGGCCGCGTCGCCCACGTGCTCGCGCAGCGGCCCATCCATCCCCAGCGGGTCGACCAGGGTGCCGTAGACGTCGAAGCCGATGAAGGCCATCCCGTCCTCCTGCGGTTCGTCCGGGGAACGGATGCTCTCGCTTAACTGCGTGCGGAGCAATCGGCGCCGGCTCCGGGCGTTGGGCCTAGACGACCGGGAGGCTGGATGCGGCTCCGTTGCGCTCTGCTGGGTCTGGTTCTGGGCACTCCGTCGGTGGCGAGCACCGACGCCGGCACGCCGCAGGCGCCGCTCGAGCTCCGCCGTTCCATGCCCTTCGTCCAGGTGCTGGTGAACGGGAAGGGACCCTTCACCTTCGGCATCGACACCGGGACCAGCTCCGATGCCCTCGTGGCGCCCGCGCTGGCCGAGTCCCTCGGCCTCGAGGCGGCCGGGACCGTCCAGGCCGGGGACCCGAGCGGCAAGAACCCCCGGCAGCTTCCGCTGGTGCGCATCGCCCGGCTCTCCGTGGCCGGCGTGGACTTCCAGCGCCTCACTGCCGGCGTCTACACGCCGTCCCAGGCCGAGGGCCGGTGCGACGGCATCCTGGGGTTCGCGCTCTTCCGGGACTGGCTCCTCACGCTCGACTCCCCCGGGTCCCGTCTCACGCTGGAGAAGGGCAAGCTCGCTCCGTCGACGGACGGAAGCGTCGTGCCCTTTCGCGCTCCGGATGGCGTCCCGGTCGTCGACCTGCACGTCGGGGGAGAGACGATTCCCGCGGTGGTCGACTCGCGGGGACAGGGGCTGGCCATCCCCGCGGCCCGCGCCGAGCAGCTGCGCCGGGTCGGCGACCCGGTCGTGATCGGCCGCGGTCGAACCATCTCCGGCGAGTTCGAGGTTCGGGGCGCGCAGCTCGCCGACGACGTCGAGCTCGGCGGCTTCCGCATCCACCAGCCCTTCGTGGCCTTCCACCCCAGCTTTCCCATCGGGAACCTCGGCGCCGCCGTGCTCCGGCAGCTGGTCGTCACCTTCGACCAGAGGAGCATGCTGCTCCGCCTGCAGGCGCCCGAACGCACCCTGGTGCTTCCCCGGCCGCAGCCGCGGGGACCACCCGCGGCGCCCGACGCCGGCCCTCCGCCCCGCTGAGCCGGGTCGGGGCGTCCGGCGAGGGGGCTAGGATGGCGCCGTGCCGGCCCCGTCCGCCGAGGCGCGGAGGATCCGCGGCGAGTACTTCACCCCACCCCCGCTGGTGGAGGCGGTGCTCGCGCTCGCCGTCCCCCACCTCGGTGCCGGCCCGCTCACGGTGGTGGACCCGGCGTGCGGCGACGGCGCCTTCCTCGCCGAGGCGGCCCGCACGCTTCCTGCCGCACGGCTCCGGGGCCTGGAGCTGGACCGCGAACACGCGGACGCCGCACGCCGCCGCGTCCCGGGCTCGCGCATCGTCGTCGGCGACGCGCTCCGCGGCGGATGGGACGCGCTGCTCCGGACGCTCGCCGGCACGGGCGAGGAGCTCTGGATCGGCAACCCTCCCTACAACGGCACCTCCCCCCTGCTCCGGGACCCTCGCGCCTACCGGGCGCTGCGCGCGCGGCTGGGCCTCGACGAGGCGCTCCCTCCCGGAACGAGCCTGCGCGACGACTACGCCTTCTTTCTCCTGCTCGCCTCGCGCCGCCTGGCCGAACGCCCCGGCGTGCTCGCCTGGGTGACCTCGGCCACCGTCCTCGACGCGTACCTCTACGCCCCGCTGCGGCGCCGCCTCCTGGACCGGCTCGCGCTCCGCGAGGTGGTGGACCTCGGACGGGGCGCGTTCCCCGGCACGCGGGTGCGGACCTGCATCACCCTCTGGAGGAGCCGCGGGGGTCCGGAGCCGTCCCCGCGCTTCCGTGCCTGGAGCCCGGGACGCGCCCCGCTCGCGGCCTCGGCGCCCCGTCCGTTCCGGGTGGAGGGGCCGGAGTGGAGCCTCCGACCCGTGCCGGCCGAGGCCGAGCGACTCGACGCGGAGTGGCGCTCGACGGGTGCGCCGCTCGACGTCCTCGTCCCGGTGAGCTGCACCGGGCTCAAGACCCGCTTCGACGAGCTACTCGTCGACGAGGACCCCGACGTGCTCCTCGCCCGCGTCGCCGCATTCCTCCGCGCCCGGGACCTCCGGCGGTTCGCGCGGGAGCACGGCATCCCCGGCACGCTCCTCTCCAAGCTCCAGGCCCTCCGCCGCACCCCCGGGCTCCCCGCGCAGGCAGAGGTCGCTGCCCTCCGACCCTTCCACCGCTGGGCGGGCGCCCGCGGGCTGTCCGGCCAGGCGCCCGCCTTCTGCTACCTCGACCGCCGGCTCATCCCCCGCGGAGACCACCGGCTGGTCGGCGCGTTCGATCCCCACGCCGGGGACTGCAAGCTGGTGTTCAACGTCCGCGAGCTGCCGCTGGTGGCGGCAGTCGTCGAGTCCCCCGGCTGCGTCCCCGCCCACCGCCACACGCGCTTCGCCCCCCTCCTCGTCCCGGCGCGCGTCCTGAGCGAGGGTCCCCGGGCGGGCCGCTCGGGAGGGCCACTCGGGCCCCCGGTCCCCAACCTCTCCCCTGCCGGTCTGGCCTGGGCGGAGCGGGTGGGAGGCCCCCGGGAGGCTTTCCGGCGCATCGCCGACTTCGTGAACTCGAAGGAAGTCCAGGAAGTCTGGGCCCCCGCGTTCGGGTGCACCCGCGTCCTGCCCGTGCCCCTGGCGGAGGGTGCGCCCCGGGGCCGGCTGATCCAGGTTCAGGATCAGAACCACTGAACGGGCTGTCAGTCCCCGGGTGTAGGGTGGAGCCCATGGAACGGAGCGATCGGCCCGCGGCCCTCCTCGAACAGCAGTCGCTGCTCGGCGGCGTGGACCTCGTGCGTCCCGGGCCCCGCCCCGGATCGCCCGTCCACGTGGATCCGCGCTGGCAGATCGGCTTCGCCAAGGCCCTGGCGCTCGTGGTCGAGCACGGCCGGAAGGCCCGCGAGGCCACCGAGCTCCCGCGCTGGAGCCGTTGCCCGCGCTGCCAGCGGGTGGGGGACACCCTGCGCGAGTTCGGGCTGCGGACGCTTCGGGGGCGACGGGTGGCCCAGTCCTGGTGCCGGACCTGCCGGGGCGTCCACGGGCCCTCCCGGCTCCCCGCCCAGGCCAGCTGGCTCGAGCACGAGCCGAACTAGTCCGGACTCACACGTATCCGAATCGCCGGCGGAGGAACCACTCGGCGCCGAGGAGCACGGCCAGGGCCACCAGCCAGCCCCAGCGGTCCCAGAGCGGGGCGTCCTTGCTCCGTCCCACCTCGATGAGCGGGGGATCCAGGAGCGGAGCCGCCGGGAGCCCGCCGAGCGGCAGCTCGTAGGCGCGGCCGCCGGTGGCCCGGGCGATGTCCGCCAGGAGCTCGGTCCGGACCGACGCGTCGGCCATCTCCGGCCCGACCGAGCGGACCGCGACCGCGTCGTCGGCCTCGCCGAGGTCGCGCCCCTCGAGGCGCGCCGTCGCGCGGAGCTTGTAGGCCCCCGCCGGCACCGGATCGAACACCACCCGGGAGACGCCATCCGGTCCAGCCGTCGCGGAGCGCGTCTGCAGCACCCTCCGCTCGGCGAGCGAGAACAGATCCACCCGCACCTCGGCCGCGGCCGCGGGCTGGTAGTCCGGCTTGCGCGCGGTCACCACCGCCCCCACCGGATGGCCGGGCTCCACCGTGGGCGGGTCGGCCGAGATCTGCAGCGAGGTCAGGTCGGGATCGCGCACCAGCCACCGCAGCGCGTTGGTCCAGAACCGGTCGTAGTGGCGGTTCTGCTCGCCGGTGCGGCGCGCGGTGAAGGCCCAGGTCCAGCTGTCGTCGCTCATCATCGCCATCGCCCGGCCGCGCCCGTGGTCCCAGAGGGCGAGCACCGGCGCCGGCTGGCCGTTGACCTGGATGGTGGGGTGGGCGAGGAGGACCGTCGCCCCCGGCTTCAGCCGCACGAGGTTGAGGCCGCTCGCCGGAGGGAGCTCGTCCCAGGAGGCCTGGGTGGCCGCCTCGCTGGTCTGCACCCGCATCACCGGATGTCGGAGCCCGTCGGGAGTGAGCTTGAGCTTGAAGGGCTCGACCTGGGCCGGCGTCCCGCTGGGATCGACCGGGAGCGCACGGTCGAGCACCGGGTACGCCGCCCGCCCCTCGCCGAAGGCGTGGTCTCCGCCGACGACCAGGAGCGCGCCGCCGCCGGCCACGTACTGCTCGAGGTTTCGCTCGTAGCTGGCGATGGAGAGGGCCGGCTCGGCGTACCCGAAGTTCTGGAACACGACCACGTCGAAGGTGTGGAGCTTGGTGTCGAAGATCTCCTCCATCGGGAACGGAATCAGCGACAGCTCGCGCTCGGGGTTCCGGGTCTGCGTGTCGTCCGACGAGGTCCGGAGGATGTAGAACGACACCAGGTCCACGTTGGGGTCCTGCTTCAGGAGCCCGCGGAGGAAGCGCTCGTCCCAGCTCGGGCGGCCGACCACCAGCAGCACCCGCACCCGGTCGCGGATCACCTTCAGCACGAAGGAGCGGCTGTTGTTCTCCACCACCGCCTCGCCCGGGTACACCGGCGCACCCACGGTGTAGACGAAGCGGCCGGTCTGGTCCGGGGTGAAGGTGAAGGACAGCGGCGTCCGCTGGTCGGCTTCCGACAGGTGCACCGTGCGCGTGCCGATGGTGAGCCCCTCCCGCTGGAGCACCACCGGCACGTCGCGGCCCTTGAGCCCCCGGGCGTGGAGCTCGAGGTCCACCGTCACCGCGTTCCGGACGAAGGCGAAGTCGTCCACCTTCACGCCCTCGACCGCCAGGTCCACCAGCGCCGGCTCGCCCACCCGGATGGTGGAGACGGGGAAGCCGAGCGCCCCCAGCTCCTCCGAGGCCCGCGGCGTGAGCCCCGACTGGAGCTCGGCGTTGTCCGCGCCGTCGGAGAGGAGGATGGCCCCGGCCAGCTTGCGGCTGCCGCCGGTGTCGGTGGCCTTCAGCGCGCGGAGCGCCGCCATGAGGTCGGTGCGATTCCCGGTCCCCGGCGTGCGGAGCGCGTCGGCCGAGACCGGACCCAGCTCGGGGGAGAAGCCCAGCACCTCCACCTGGTAGCGGTCGCGCAGCCCCTCGAGGCCGGGCGCGAACCGGTCGAGCGCCTCGGCCACCGCCGCCGCGCGGGTCGGGCCGTCGGGGCGGACCGGGAAGCCCATGCTCGCGCTCCGGTCCACGAGCAGCGCCATCCGGTTCTTCACCCGCACCTGCGCGAGCTGGCGGAGCCCGGGCTCGAGGAGGAAGAACAGCGCCATGGCCCCGGCGAGGAGGCGGAGCACGAGGAGCACCCGCCTGCGGAGCCCCGACGGCTCGCGCCGGAGTCCGAGCACCGCCAGCACCACCCCCGCCAGCACCAGCACGGTGAGCGCTCCGAGCGCCCAGAGCGGGAGCGGAGAGAGGCTGACCAGCCGCCAGGTGGTGGTGGTCCCGCCGTTCATCTCCGCTTCTTGAGGATCAGCGGCAGGTGCACCGCGTCGTCCTTGTAGTCGAGGCAGAGCGCGTACATGCAGATGTTGATCCCCACCCGCACCGCCAGCTCGCGCTGCGGCTCACCGCCCGGCGAGACCTCGTAGGCGTACGCCCCGCTCTCGTCCCGCTCCCAGGCGCCGGCGAGGTCGTTCTGCGAGTACACGACCGCGGCGCGATTGCCGAGGTTCACCGCGTGCAGCTGTGGGTGGAGGAAGAGCCGGCCGGGCGCCGAGTCGAGGAGGAAGAAGGTCTTGAACAGCACGTGGGCGCTCGGCACCGGCTCGAGCGCCGAGCC
>Ga0335083_10009803_pt1 | contig 11608 bp, 14 predicted proteins | sample Lox_Sample_42_FD_206716 | JGI IMG/M metagenome (GOLD analysis project Ga0335083, IMG submission 206716) | Soil microbial communities from Loxahatchee National Wildlife Refuge, Florida, United States - Lox_Sample_4.2 | ecosystem: Environmental > Terrestrial > Soil > Wetlands | place: USA... | reverse complement strand
GCGGGCGATCCCGGCCCGCGCCAGGCTGCGTTCACCACCTATTACGGCGCTTTCGTCTTCGATCCCGACGGCAACAAGATCGAAGCCGTCTGTTTCCCAAAGCCGGCTGGCGCTTGAGCCAATTCGCCCCGCATTCAACCGCATCAAGCACTTAGGCGAGCTTATTTCACCGTCGCGAATCGGGCGTACACTCTTCGGTCCGAAGCGCGAAGTGGAGATCGCAGACGCATGCGCGGCTCGCCCGCCGCACGTCACTATCTGCCTGTCGTCGGCGGGGCTGAGGCGGCGTGCGCGGGGATCGAGCGCGCGCTCACCGCGGCGCTGGCCGCGCAAGCTGTGCGCGGCTATGCGCGCTACCGTTCGATGATGGACATGCGCAGGAATTCGGGTGGCGGAATGCCCCGCGGCTTCCGGCGGCGCTTCAAGCTCTGGCGCAAGGAAATCCGCGCCGCCCTCGCCATCGCCAACGACATCGCCAAAATCCGCGCGCTCGCCCGCGCCTTCCCCGCCGATCTGCCGCTGGCAATCGCCGTGGCGGGCCTGCCCGGCAAAGCTCCGCAGAAGCGTAGTCGGGAAATAAGTTCGCCGGCCCTCGCGCGCAAAGACCCGCGCAAACCCTCGAAAAACACCGGTCCCGATCGAGGGGAGGGGGAGGGGGGTCGCGGTTTTTCGTCCATTCCGATTGGACGCCGGGCCGTCAGGCCGCGAAGCGGTCCTTGGCGGCGGCCAGCCGGCCTTCGGCTTTCACATGGTCCGAGGCCGCCGCCAATCCGAACAGCGGCATGTGGCCGTAGATGCACTCGAACTTGCCGGGCTCCACCAGATAGGTCTCGTGCCAGATGCCGATCGCGGGATTGTTGGCGAGCCGCTTGTTGAACTTCGCCCACATCGGAAAGTGATGGCCGTCCTTGTCGTGCGCATAGGCCAGCAGCCGGTCGAAGCTCCGCCAATATTGCTGCACCAAGATCACCGGCGGCGAGACATATTGCCGGTACCACAGCATTCCGGCGTCGGGCTTGGCCTGCAATTCCTTGAGCATCTTGGGCATGGTGCTGGCGAACCAGGCGATCTCGCGGAACGCCAGGATCTTGTTGATGCGCGCGCCGATCAGGAACAAGACCAGCGGCTTGTCCAGTTTGGCCGTATAGCGGCCGGGAAAGATGTCGCTCACGTTCCTCCGTCAGCCCTTCGTGGCGCTGCCCCAATAGTTGAAGCCCGCGAAGCGCGGGGTGCCGGGCAGATACATGGTGTCGATAGCCGCGATCTTGAAGCCCGCCTCGGCGATCAGGGCGGGGATGGGCCGCGCCAGATGGCAGCCGCCGGCGATCGTCTTCCACACCGGTTCGATGCGGTGCTGCCAGCGTTCGACGGTGGCGTCCGGCGCCTTGCCGTGTTCGCAGAACAGCATCCTGCCGGACGGCTTCAAGACGCGGCGCATCTGGGCAAGCGCCGCCCGCACGTCGGGGATGGAGCACATGGTGTAGGTGATCAGCACCGTGTCGGCGCTGTCGTCCGCAAGCGGAATGCGTTCGCCGGGAAGATCGAGGAATTCGATCGGGATCGTATTGGCTTCAAGCCGCTTGGCCGCGCGCTCGCGCACTTCGCGCGCGGGCTCCAGCGCCCACAGATGCGTGACCTTGTTCGGATCGTAATAGGCGAGATTGTAGCCGGTGCCGAATCCCACCTCGAGCACCCGGCCTTCCGCCTGCGGCACCACCTTGCGGCGCTGATAGCGGATGGGTTTGGCGCCCATCGCCATGTCCAGCATGAACGGCAGGATGTGACGGTCGTAGAATCCCATCGGCTTCTCCCCGGATCTTCACGGATGATAGGGGAAGCGCGGGGGTTCCGTGTAGCAGGGTATGCCCATATTGGCGCCGGGCTGGTCGGGCTGGCACGGCCGGCCGACCGGCGCGCCGGTGACCTCGGGCGGCAATTGCGTCCAGGGCGAGGGCCCCTCCTGTCCCAGCCGGGGCGCCTTGCCCGGATCGTAGGGCTCGAAATTGTTGGCCAGGCAGTGCTGCCATTCCCGCTCGGACAGAAGCTCGTAATTCATGGCGCTGCAGTCGAAGAGGTAGCGGCCGAGCCCGAGAAGCCCGTTCACGTCCGGCTGCTCCATGGGCGGCAGCGTCAGAAGCATCGGCGCCTTCGGCAAGGGCGGCAGGATCAGCAGCGGCGCGGCGATCGGGGGAAGCTTCGCCTGCTCCGCCGCCTTCTTGGGCGCCGGCGGCGGCAGGATCATGATGGTGATGGGGATTTCCCGGAACGCCTGCTCGATCTTGACGATGCGCGTGGCGAAGATCAGCAGCAGCACGAACAGGATGTTCAAAAGCACGGCGGCGCCGGATGCGACGGCCTTGTGTGCCGGCATGCGCCACTGCATGTACGCTCCACCGCTTGGGCCGCCCCCGAGGGCCCGGTGTCATCGGACGAGAGCGCCCATCAGACAAGAACGCGCGGGCGTGTGCAATCGGGCGCCTCAGCCCGGCCGGTATTCCAGAAGCTCGCCCGGCTGGCAATCGAGCGCGGCGCAGATCTTCTCCAGCGTCGAAAAGCGCACGCCCTTGACCTTGCCGGATTTCAAAAGCGACAGGTTGGCCTCGGTGATGTCCACGATCTCGGCCAGCGTCTTGGAACGCATGCCGCGCTTGGCCAGAACGGCGTCCAGGTGCACGATGATCGCCATCACACGAAACCCGCGTTCTCGTCGGCCACGCGCCGGGCCTCGGCCATCACCCGCGCGATGGCGAGCACGGTGCCGGCGACGAACAGCCACAGCAAATCGTCCGAGCCGAAGCCGATCGAGATCGCGCGATGGCCGTGGCCTTGCGGCCAGCTCAACGCGAGCGACACCGGCGCCTCGAGGAGAAGGCCCGCGATCACGCTCCAGAACAGACCGGCGGCGACGTGGTTGATGGCGGCGATGGCGCTTTGCGAAAATACCTCGCCCTTCGCGTATAGCAGGAACAGCCGCCGCAGCGACCACATCGCCCACACCTCGAAGCCGGTCGGGATCAGGTACAGCGCCAGCGCCAAGGCGCGATAGGTCTGCGGAATCTGCGCCGTGACCGCGACGCCGGTATGGGTCAGGCGGAACACCGTCCAATCCGTGAGGCGTCCCGGAAACAGGAAACAGGCCGCCGCCACGACGGGCAGCAGAATGGCGCCCAACGTGGCGAGCCACGCCATGGTCTTGCTCAACCGCGTCAGTTGCGGCGAAACCGGATTGGATTGGGCCATGTTCGGGCTCCTCGGTTCATTTGATGTTGGGTGTGCCGGGAAGCGGCGCGTCGGGGTCGGGCGCGCCGTCGGATTTCGGCGGCGGATCGCCATAGCCGGGCAGCGCGTCCAGCTTGAACCCGCTGGCGGCGAATTTGGCCAGGCACAACAGCGTCGCCGTGCTCAGGGTGTCGTAGACCGATTGCGGGCTCGCGCAGGGCACGAGCGGCGGCGCGTTCTTGCGCGTTCTGCGCATGGCCCAAAGAGCCGCATATTGCGAGCGGTCGGTGTGGTCGTGAAAATCGACGGCGGTGGGATCGTAGGCCATGTGTCCTGCCGCCAGCCTGCAGCGCGCCAATTCGTCCGGCGAAAGATTGGCCAGGTTCTGCGGCGCGCAATCGAACAGAAGCGCGTTCATCCCTTTCTGGGGATGCGCCGGTGCGGCCTGCCAGTCCTTCGGGATCTGGTAAAGCGCGGGGCCCTGCGATGGCGTGCGGAGGGGCGGACGCGTTTGCTCCGGCGGCGGCGCGGCGGGCTTGGACGCGGGCTTGAACAGCAGGATGGTCTCGACCTCGCGGAGCGCGGGCGCGACAACGGGCACCGCGGCGATCCGCAGCAGCGGGGCGACCAACAGGATCTGGAACAGAATCGCGGCGGACAAAAATGCCGGCTTACGCCAGTCCCGCCACCACGCCATGCCCGGCTCCCAGCCCTTGCGAGCCCCCTTGGAGCGCTGGGTAGCATGGCAGAGAATTATTGTAAAACGATAATTCTTCGGGGCGCCCTACTCCGGCGCGATGGTGACCTTGATCCCGTCCAAATCATCCGAGCAGGTGATCTGGCAGGACAACCGCGAGTTCGCCTCGACCGCCAGCGCCATGTCCAGCATGTCGGTCTCGGCGTCGGATTTGGGGGGCAGCTTCGAAAGCCAATCCTCGTCGACATAGACGTGACAGGTCGCACACGCGCACGCGCCGCCGCACTCCGCCGCGATGGGAAGGCCCGCGTCGCGCAGGATCTCCATCACGCTCCAGCCGTCGCGGCCTTCGATCGTGTGCGCTTTGCCTTCGCGGTCGGTGGCGACGATCTTCATTCACGCCACTCCCAGCTTCTTCTGAAGGCTCGACGACGACGTCGTGTATTGGAAGCGCAGCTTCTCGTTCGGCCGGCAGATGTGGAACGCGGCCTGTGCCATCAGCGCCGCTTCATGAAAGCCGCACAGGATCAGTTTCAGCTTTCCGGGATAGGTATTGATGTCGCCGATGGCGAACACGCCTTGTGTCGCGCTCTCGAATTTCTCGGTATCCACGGGAATCAGATTCTCGTGCAGATTCAGGCCGAATTCCGCGATCGGCCCGAGCTTGATGGTCAAACCGAAGAACGGCAGGAAGGTGTCGCAATCGTGCGCCCATTCCTTCTTATCGGGACCGGCGAGCGTCGCCGCGCGCAATTGCCCATTCTCGCCGTGCAGCGCCTTGACGCTCGCGATCTCGAAATTGATCTTGCCGTGCGCGGCCAGCTCGCGCATCCGATTGACGCTGTGCTGCGAGGCGCGGAAGCCGTCGCGGTGATGCACCAGCGTCAATTTCGCGGCGATGGGCGCGAGGTTCAACGTCCAGTCGAGCGCGGAATCGCCGCCGCCGGCGATCAGGATGTTCTTGTTCTTGAACGCGTCCATCTTGCGCACGGCATAGAACACGGATCGGCCTTCATAGGCTTCGATGCCGGCGAGCGGCGGCCGCTTGGGCACGAACGATCCCGCGCCGCCGGCGATCGCCACCACCGGTGCGACGATCTCGTTGCCGGCATCGGTCGTCAGCTTCCAGCGCCCGTCCTCCAGCTTGGTCAGCGCGCTCGCCATCTGGGAAAGATGGAAGGTGGCGCCGAACGGCTTGATCTGCTGCATCAACCGGTCGGTCAGTTCCTGCCCGCTCACCACCGGCAGGCCGGGAATGTCGTAGATCGGCTTCTCGGGATAGAGCTCGGTGCACTGCCCGCCCGGCCGGTCCAGGATGTCGACCAGGTGCGCCTTCAGGTCCAAGAGCCCCAATTCGAACACCGCGAACAGGCCGATGGGGCCCGCGCCCAGGATGGCGACATCGGTCTCGAAGCTGGCCATGTCTATTTCACATCGCTCTTGTGTATGAAGTTGGGTACTAGCGCTCATATATGTAGAAATGAGCGGCGCCGCAATCCCCGCCGCGCGCGGGTCCCATACGCCACAACGTCCGGAATGTCAGCGGCCGATATAGCCGCCGATGAAATCCTCGACCGCGCGGGCCTTGCTGGCCAGCGCCGACAGCGCCGCCGCGGCCGGTCTTGGCTCGCGGGCGGGATCGATCTGCTCGACGGTGGCCGCGGCATCCGCCATGGCGAAGGCGCCGATGCCCCGCGCCGCGCCTTTGATGCCATGGGCGGTCTCACGCCAGGTCTTGGCGTCGCCGCCTTCGAGCGCCGCACCCAGATTCTCCAGAAGCTGCTTCGCCTGGCCGCGGAACAGGTCCAGCACCTCGACGTTCAGCGCGGCGTCGCCGCCGGTGTAACAGGCGAGATGCGCGAGATCGACGGGCCTTGGCTGCGTGCCGATGTCCATCATGGGCATTCCGCCCTCAATCGAATCGGGGGCAAGCGTGCGCCCGCGCGATAAAAGATTCGTAAAGGTCAGACGGCCGGCGCCCAGCCGTTCGGGAAAGGCGAGACGCCGATGATCCTGGCATGGAAGAACAGGACGGCAAGAAACAGGATCAGCGCCACCCAGAAGCGCCAGCCGAAATCCTCGGCCAATTTCAATTTGGCGCCTTTGAACAACACGGCCGCGAACGGGATGTTGGAGGTCTTGGAGGCGAAGGCGTTCCACGCCTGGCCCATCTTGCGTTTGCGCTTGGCGTCGATGGAGAAGGTGCCGAAGAAGGCAAGCAACAGGAATGTCGAAAAGAAGATCGTGCTTGCTTCATCGCCATTGGCGGCGAGATGGAATCCGGACCACAGCACCACGCCCCACAGAAACGGATGCCGTGTGATGCGCAGCACGCCTTTGACGGTGTCTTCCTTCGCGGCCGCCGCTTCCTGCCCGATGCTCGTGGGATTGGGCATCAGCAATCCCTGCACGCCGAGGAAGAACGCCAGCGCCACAACGGCGATGCCAAGATCGCGCACATGCCCCAGATCGTAGAGCACGGGATTGCCGGGGCTCGCTTGCGCGGCGTTGTACGCCATCGCCAGCCACACGATGGCGCCGAGCGACAGAAGCGAGAACAGGCCCATATACGCTCTCTCGCCGACGGCGCGCACCAGGCCGTCGCGAATGCGCGTGCCGGCGATGAAGAGATGAATGCCCAGAAACACCGCGCCCGCGGCGATCAACATGTTCATCGGTCCCTCCCCCGAATCGCGCTTCACACGCGTGCGTGGATCAGATGCGCGCGCCCGCGCAATTGCAATCCGTCGGTGCGGTCCTTGAAATACAACCCGTTCAGCGCCTCGCGCTCCAGGTCGTCCACGCGCGAAAACCCCAGCGCCCGCATGTCCTTGGCCAGCACCTCGGGGGCAAAGCCGCTCCTGAGCGGCTCGCCCGCCGCGGCCACCGCTTGCGCCAGCCGCGACAATCCCGGCGAATCCCAGGCCGTTTCCGGTTCGACATATTCGAACACGATCTCGTTGCCCTCGGTTGCGGCGACGAAGGCCAGCGTCGCCATCACCGCCTCATGGGTGAGATACGGCACCACGCCCAGCCAGGCGAAGAACGCGGGCGCCGTCCGGTCGAACCCCGCGCGCGCCAGCGCGTCTTCCAGCCGCTCGCTCTCGAAATCGATGGGCGCGAACACGACGTTCCGGGGCACCGCGATCCCGGCGCCTTCGAGCATGGCGCGCTTCCAGGCTTGTGTCGCCGGATGGTCGATCTCGAACACGGTTCCGGCGAATCGATCCTTCGCGCGATACGCGAAGGTGTCGAGCCCTGCACCCAAAAGCACGTATTGCCGAACACCGTGCGCGGCCGCCTCCATGAGCCGGTCTTCGGCGAAGCGGCTGCGGACCGCGATGAAGGCCCTGAGCGGCGCGCTTTGCGCCCCGCGCTGCGAATCAGTTGCTTCGCGCAACGCCGCTTCGCCCTCGGCCCCCACGACCCGGATCGCCAGCGGATCGGCGAACACCGGAGGATTGTCCATCATCTGGTGCGCCGCGCGGTACAGTGCGGCGCCCATCGCGGTGCGGCTCGGCCTTCCTTCCAGCATCATCCACTCCAATTTCTCGGCTTCCTCCACAATATAGGCCCTTTCCGGCTCGCGATTTTCACCCGCTTGGTTAAGATGCATGTTCAGGAGAAAGGGCGTTTCATGGCCACGATGGGATCGGAGCGGAGCCAGCCGGTGCTGCTCCAGAACGCGGAGAGCTTTCCGGAGGCGCAAGCCGAGCGCCGGCCCAAGCGCGGCGTGACCGGTCTTGGCGCTCTCATCTTCGCCACGGTCCTGGCCGCGTTCTGGCTGGGCGCGGCGGCGGCCTATCTCTGGGGCTATTCGCAGGCGGGCACGCTCGCCACCTTCGACGTCCAGCAATTGGCATTGCTGGCGGTCGCGGTCGTGATGCCGCCGGCGCTGATCGTGCTGGCGGCCTGGGCCTTCACCCGCGGCCAGAAGATGGCGGCGACGGCCGAGGCGCTGGCCGAGACCGCCGAGCGCCTGTTCACCGCCGACGAAACCGCCTCGCGCACCGCCGCGCGCTTGGGCCGGGCGGTGCGCCGCGAACTCGACGCGCTCAATGCCGGATTGGATGGCGCCTTCGCCCGCCTGCGCGCGCTCGAAACCGTGCTCGAGAATCAGATCGCCGCCATCGACGAAGCCGGCGCCCGCGTCGACGTGCGCGCCGAAGCCGTCGCCGCGCGTCTGGTGCAGGAGCGCGAGCGCATCGAAGGCGTGGCCGGCACCCTCGCCGACGTGGCGGCGCGCGCCAGCGAAATCGTGGCCGGCCGCGCCGCGCAGTTGAAAGCGACCATTGAAACCGCCGAAGGCGCGTTGCGCTCCGCCGGCAACACGCTCGACGTGCAGGCCGCCAGCTTCCGCTCCGCGGCCCAAGCCGCGGCCGAAGCGCCGCGCGCCGCCGCGACCGAGATCGACGCCCAGGCCAAGCGCATCGAGGAAGTCTCCGATGCCGCCATGGCGCGCGCGGAATTCCTGCTCGGCCGGCACGAACGCCACCGCGCCGGCATGAACGAGCTGCTGCTGAAATTGAAGGAAGAGAGCGCCAATTTCGAAAGCGCGCTCGTCGATCAGCGCAGCGGCATGGCCAATGCCATCGACGCGCTGGCCGGGCAAGCCGAGAAATTCGAGCTCGTCACCGCCGATGCCGAACGCCACGTCGAACTATTGATGGCCAACGCAGCCGCGCGCGCGACGCAATTGACGGCGAGCTTCACGCGCGAAGCCGAGCGCATGAAGGAGACCGGCGATGCCGCCAACGCGACGCTCGGCCGCCTCGTCAGCGCGCTGCACGACGCCGGCGCGAGCGCGCAGACGCTGATCGGCGAAACCGCGATGGAAGCGAAGTCGAACGCCAAGGGCCTCGTCGGCGAAGCGATGGCGGAATGCGAGCGGCTGTTGCGCACGGCGGGCGAATTGGCCGCGCAGGCGAGCGACATCAAGGACACGCTCGCGAAGTCGGTGGAATCGGTGGAGAAGCATCTGCTCAATCTGCCGGGCGTGGCCCAGCAAGAGGCGCAGCGGGTGCGCGAAATGGTGCGCGCCGAGACCGAATCCATCCTCGATCTGTCGGCGCGCACGCTCTCGACCATCCATGCCCGCACCACGCCGCGCAGCCCGCAGCCGCGCCTGCCGGCGCAAACCGAGCCGCCGCCGGAGGAGCCGGAGAGCGAAGGCCTGATCGGCCTTGCCCGCCGCCTGACGCGCGGCAAGAAGAAGGACGACGGCAAGAACTGGGAAATGGCGACGCTGCTCGCGAATGCCGACACCGGCGAAGGCGGCAAAGCGGGCAGGGACCTGAAGCCCGGCGCCGCCGCCGCGATGGGCGCGCTCCAGGCGGCGTTGGCCGATCTCGCCATCGATCTCGACCGGCTCGCGCCGGAAGCCGCGCCGCACGAAAGCGATTGGCGGCGCTATCTGTCCGGCGACCGCGCCGTGTTCGCGCGCAAACTCGCCGGCGCCATCGATGAAGGCGCGGTCGACCGCATCGCCACGCTCTACCGCGAGGACGCGCGCTTCCGCGATTCCGCCAACACCTATTTGGGCGAGTTCGAATCGCTGCTCGCGCGCGCCAGGGCGGGCGACGGCGACGGCTTGCTCGCCTCCTCGCTGCTCACCGCCGACACGGGAAAGATCTATCTGACGATCGCCTACGCGCTGGGACGATTGAGCTAAATGCTCCGGCGAAGACGCGCGGCGTAGAATCCATCCATCCCGCCTTTCTCGCCAAGATGGCAAGGCAGCGTGCGCAGATCGCCTTCGGCGGAGATCGTTTCCGTCATGCCGAACACGTCCTCCGCGGCAACGGGCGCGCGCGCGAATTCGGGATGGTGCGCCAGGAACGCCTCGATTTGCTCGACGCCTTCCTCCGGCTCGAGCGAGCACACCGCGAACACCAAGGTTCCGTCCGGCGCCACCATGCTCGCGGCATGGTCCAGCAACTCCCCCGCCGCGTCGGCGCAGAGATTGACGTCGGCCGCGCTTTTGATCCACGGCAGTTCGGGATGCCGCCTGATCGTGCCCGTGGCGCTGCACGGCGCATCGAGCAGCACGAACGGCGCCAAGTCCTTCGGCGCGTAGTCGCGCATGTCGGCCTCGACGATCTCGGCGCTCAATCGCAGCCGCGCCAAGTTCTCCCGCAGCTGCGCCGCGCGCGCGGGCTCGCGCTCGACCGCGATCGCATGCGCGCCCGCTGCCGCCAGTTGCGCCGTCTTGCCGCCGGGCGCGGCGCAAAGATCGATCACCGTCCTTGCCGCAACCTCGCCCAGCAGCCGCACCGGCAGCGTGGCGGCAAAGTCCTGCACCCACCACTGCCCATCGGCGTAACCGGGCAAGGCATCGACGCGTCCGGCGTGGTTCAAGCGCCGGACGTCGTTCGGCAGCGTAAGCGCATTCTCGAATGCGGGCGCGAACCCCGGCTTGCAGACGATGTCCAGCGGCGGCGTCATAGCATGCACACTCGCGATCGCGCGCACAATGTCCTCCCCATACGCGCCGCACCAGCGCGCCCATATCCAATCCGGCGCGTTCAGGCGCGCGGCGTCCTGCGCGGCGATCGCATCCGTGCCTTGCTTCGCCGCGCGCCGCAACACCGCGTTGATCAGCGATTTGAAGTGCACGGCCTTGGCGTCGCGCGCGGCCAGCCGGTTCGCGGCATCGACCGCGGCATGGGCCGGGGTTTCGAGAAACAGCAGCTCGCAGGCGCCGATCAACAGAATCTCGGGTGCCGCGCCGGCGCGATGCGGCGCCGGTGGCCTTGCCATGAACGTCTTCAACAGCGCATCGAGCTGGCCGTAACGGCGCAAGGTCTCGCCCGCGATGGCGCGCGCGAAACCCGCGTCGCGCGCCGCCAATTCACCGTGCGCCAAGGCTTCCTCCAGCGCGGCATCGAGCGGGCGGCGCTTGCGCAGCACCGCGCTCAAGGCCGCCAGCGCCGCCGCGCGCGCCGGAATTCCGGGCGTCTCGGTCAACCCCAAGGCCCGGGTTTCGCTGCTTGTCCCATCGCCTCAGCCATCGCCTGCAATCGCGCCACCCGCTCCGCCGTCGAAGGATGGCTCGCGAACAATCCCGACATCGCCCCGCCATGCAGCGGGTTGACGATGAACATATGCGCGGTCGCCGGGTTTGCGTCGGCCTCGGGATTGTCGATGGCTTCGGCCGAACGCTCGATGCACTCGAGCGCGTGCGCGAGCCACATGGGTCTGCCCGACAATTCGGCGCCCGCCTTGTCGGCCTCGAATTCGCGGCCGCGGCTGATCGCCATCTGCACCAGCATCGCGGCGATGGGCGCGAGCAGCGCCACCAGCAACACACCCACAAACCCCAGCGGATTGTTGCGCCGGCCGCCGAAGCCGCCCCCGACGCTTCCGAAGAACAGCGCGAAATTCGCCAGCATGCCCACCGCGCCCGCGATGGTCGCGGTGACGGTCATGATCAGCGTATCGCGGTTCCTGATGTGCGAAAGCTCGTGCGCCAGCACGCCGGCCAATTCCTCGTCATCGACGCGGGCGAGCAGGCCGCTGGTCACGCACACCGCGCCATGTTCGGGGTCGCGGCCGGTGGCAAACGCATTGGGCTGATCGTTCTGGACGATGTAAACGCGCGGCATCGGCAATCCCGCCTTGGCGGCAAGCTGATCCACCAGATGCACGACTTCGGACGACTCCGCCGCCGGTTGCGCGCCATACATGCGCAAA
>Ga0335083_10009802_pt1 | contig 11608 bp, 9 predicted proteins | sample Lox_Sample_42_FD_206716 | JGI IMG/M metagenome (GOLD analysis project Ga0335083, IMG submission 206716) | Soil microbial communities from Loxahatchee National Wildlife Refuge, Florida, United States - Lox_Sample_4.2 | ecosystem: Environmental > Terrestrial > Soil > Wetlands | place: USA: Florida... | reverse complement strand
TGTAAGACTGCGGAGCTGCGGCAGTTTCAGGATCGGGGCATACCGGAGCGGGGCCGCAGAGCGGGTTCGCCGGTGTGGCGATTCTGGCCTGGTTGAACGGCACCGGAATCACCTCGTGACGGCCGAAATTTCCGACGTAGCCGACTTCGATCGCCAGGTCGTTGCGCGGCTGCCACTGGATGTCCAGCGTCTGGTTGAGCGTGTATGGCAGCTTGTTTTTCCGGTTGTACACCGCGAACGAGAAGAGCGGTATGCCTTCCTCGATATCGCCGGCGGTCGGAATGAACAGGTCGGCCGGATTGCCGGAAGGCGCTGGGCCGAGCGATTCGCCCCACGGATTCGAGAAGCCTCCCTCACAGAGCGTGTAGCCGAAAATATCGCACTGCTGTGAGGCCACCCACGGAGGCGACTGATTCACGCCGAACGGACCGCCAGCAATGACGCCGGAAGCGAAGCCGGGCGACAGGTATGTGAAGAGCTCGCCGCGATCGTAGTAGATGCCCCAACCGGCGCGGACGACGAGCTTGTTGTTGAACATCTTCGGGCTCCACGCGACGCCGATGCGGGGAGCGAGGCCCCACTGCCGTCCCGTCAGCGTCGATGGGCTGACACCTTTTGTCGGGAACAGCGGGTTGTTGCTGGCCACGATGAAACCGTTGGAAACGATGGTGTCCGTGTCCTGGTCGTAGTTGTAGAGCGCCGGATCGAAGTTGTAGAGGCGGCCGTTCTTCTCCGTCATGCCGCCATGATAGTCAAATCGCAGGCCGACGCTGACGCTCAGGTTTGGACGGATCTGAAATTTGTCCTGGATGTACTCGCCGGTTTCACGCGAGCGGTAATAGCGGTTGGCGTCGCCCTGCAAGAATGTGGTGGCGATGAATCCGTCCGCCGTATAGCTGATGGGAGTCCCCTCCAGGAAGCTCGGGAAATCGGTAAAGCCGATCATGCCGGTGTTGGTCCGGCGGTCGCGAGCGTTCAGCTGCGTATAGGAGAAGCTTCCGCCAAAGGTGACCGTGTGCCGCCCCTTGATCCATATGGCGCTGGCAGAGGGCATCCAGCGGTTCTGAAACACACCCGTGAATGCGCCCTGCGAGGCGGCTGTCATTCCGATGGCCAGTCCCGCGTTGAATGGCGAACCGCATACCGCGAAGGCCTGATTCGGTTCGTTTTCGCAATTCCCGGTATTGTTCGGAGAGAAGTTGCCAAGATCATCGACGATCGTCATGCCTGGAAAGATCGGAGAATTGAACGTGTTGATCAGGGCATCGCCAGGATTCACGCCGGGCAGGTCGAGGCCTTCGATGAAACTTTGAAGCCCAGCGGGTGTGAAGGGCTGGCCGATGGTGCTATAAGCCTTCTCGCGAATGAATCCAAAGACCTCGGCAAGGTTGAAATTCGGGGTCAGAGTCTGCGTGTTCGTGATCGTGGCGACCTGGCTGCCTGCGTCCAGTTTCTGCGTAAATCCCCTGATGGAAGAGTACCCAAAGGGCGCCGTGCTGGGATCGTGCTGATAGTAATACTTGAGCGCCAGCGTGTCCCTGGACGTGGCGAGGATATCGAGATTGGCCGCAGCCTGATCGGCGATGAAGTACGCCGGCTGCGTGATGAACACGTTTTCGGGGAAGTTGATTGTCGGCGTGAAGCTGTTATTTGCCGAGGGAATCAGATACTGGCCGTCTGGCAATTTGTAATTGAGCAGGCCGTAGGCGATCGGATTGATGTCATTCGGCCCGGTGCCGACGGTCGCGTTCACTGAACTGAAGAAGTTGTCGTTGGCGGCCGCAGCGAGTGCGGCAGGGCTACGATCGTCCGTGAGTCCGAACGGCACCGCCGTGCGCGAAGTGCCGATCTCGAGATCGGACGCATGAACGTGCTGGTAGGCGGCGAACCCAAAGATCTTGTTCTTGATGATCGGCCCGCCGAACGTTCCGCCCGCCGAGTAGCGGTGCAACTCGGGCACCTTGTCGGCGGCCGGGATGTTGTCGTCCTGTTTGTAGAAATACGGCGCGGCATTGAGCCAATCCGTTCCCCGGTGTATGTAGGCCTGTCCGTGGAAGTCGTTCGTGCCTGATGCCGTGCTCATGTCGATGTGCGCGCCGCTGGTGGAGCCCTGCTGGGCGTCGTACATCGAAGTATTGACGCGAAGCTCCTGAATCGTTTCAGGAGCGGGTGTGGGAAGGGCCTGGCCGATGGCGAGGTAGGGAGATGCCGTGCTCTGAATCACTTCTGCCGTCGTGCTCGAAGCGCCCGCGACACCCGTGTTGTTCACGATGCGCGCGGAGGCCACCTGGCTGGTGGTTTTGCCGTTGAAGAGATTGCTCGCATCCACGCCGTTTAGCAGGAAAGTGTTGCTCGTGTCGCGCTGGCCATTGGCCCAGATCGCCTGGTTGCCCAGTCCTGCGTTCGCTCCCGTGCCGGCAGGCAGCTCCGCGTTGACGCCGGGAGAGAGAATCGCCAGACCGGTGAAGCTGCCTGTGGGCAGCGGCACCGCTTCCATCTGCACTTTGTCCAAGACATAGCCATTGGTGGTGTCGACCGCGTTGACAAGCGGCGTTTCTTCCACGGTGACCGTCGTGCTCACGGCGCCGACTTTCAGCGATGCGTTGAGGGTCGCCGTGCGGTTGGCCTGCACCGTAATCGAAGGAATCTTTTGCGTTTCGAAGGAGGCGTGCGAGAAGGTCAGCGTGTACGTGCCGATAGGCAGGTTCACGAACGTGTAGGCGCCGGTCGCGTCCGTCTTGGTGCTGCGCGTAAGAGCCGTCTGGTCGCCGACGACAGTAATGGTCGCGTCAGGCACCGCAGCGCCGGATTCATCGGTGACCGCGCCGGTGATGCCGCCGAGCGTCTGTTGCGCTTGCGTGGGAATCGAGAGGGAGAGCGGCAGAAGCAGGAGGGAAGACAAAAGCAAAATAGAAAGACGATTCCGAATCGTCATCGGCGCAAATACCTCCTAGAATTTGGAAGAAACACCCCAACGAAACTGCTCGTTGAAGCCGCAAAAGGAATTCACATTTCTTCGGCGGCGCTGGCCGCTCAATACGCTGCGATCAAACCCCGGAAACTCTGGATGGGAGGCTATTCCATTCCTGGACAGGAGAAAAATCAATTGTTTTTGTCATGTCGATCAGCAATTTCGATGCAAAAGCTGTGGAAAACTTGTTGACGCCGGCCGCATGGGCGACGAAGCGGGGTAAAGAATTCGTAAATCGACGATTCGCTTTTCTACAAGGCGTCTTTGGCGGGAAGAATCTGCTTCGGCATCAGCGCGCTGACGGTGAACATCGGTTCGTTGACCACCTGACTGAATCGGAGATGCATCGCCGCACTGCACAGAATGTAGGCGTGAACGTCGCTGAATCCCCATCGGGCGACAAGAAAATCGATCATGCGCGACGTGGCGGCGCGAGCGGCGGCGGCCGCGTCCTCCGCGGATTCGACCATGATCCACGCGCCATCGTTCCAGACGGCTTCGCGCGCTGCCGAAGACTCGATGAAAGGCGCCGACAGCGAGTGGTGCTTGTGAATCTGAAAACGGAGCGTGACGTCCGCGGGACATTCGATGCCATTGATGCAGACTTCGCCATCGCCCTGGGCGGCGTGCGCGTCTCCGGCAGAAAAAAGAGCGCCGCGATTGAAGACCGGCAAATAGAGCTTCGCGCCCGCCGAAAGGTCGCGCACGTCCATGTTTCCGCCGAACGGTCCGGGCGGGCGGGTGAGAAACTCGCCGTCCTCAGCGCGGGCCACGCCCATCACGCCGCAAAACGGACGAAGCGGAACGACGGCGGGTGCGAGCGAGCGGCTGATCGCGCCGTCCAGCCGCCAGAGGAAGAGGTAAGGATTCGAAAAGCGCTCCTTCAAGAAGCCGAGCCCGCTGATCACGCTCGACCATCCCCAGCCTTTGTGCGCCACGTCGAGGATGTCGATTTGCAGGACGTCGCCCGGCTCTGCGCCTTCGACGAAGATCGGTCCGGTGAGCGCGTGGATGCGGCTGCGGTCGATTTGAAGGTATTCGGGGAGCGTCATGCCGGGATGGACCTGCGCGCCGCTGGCGTCTTGACACTGCATGTGGACGGTGTCGCCGGCCGCGATCGCTAGGCGCGGCTTCAGCTGGCGGTTCCAGCGGGAATGCGTCGGCGCAGCGGAAAGGGAGTGTTCGGCCATCGCTGAATTACAGCTCCAGCTCGACGGTCATTTGAATTTCGACGAGCGCGTTCTTCGGCAACGCCGAGACGCCGATGGCCGCGCGCACGTGGCGGCCCGCTTCGCCGAACAGGTCCACGAGCAGATCGGACGCGCCGTTGATCACCTTCGGGGAGTCCTCGAAGCCCGAGACGGCATTCACGTAGCCGTTGAGGCTGATGATCTGCTTCACGGCGTCGAACGATCCGAGATGCTGCTTCAGCACGGCCAGTTGAGTGAGAGCGCAGGCGCGAGCGGCCGCGTACCCTTCTTCGACGGTGCGGTCCAGACCGACCGTGCCGGTGACGACGGCTCCATCGATCGTGGAAATCACGCCGGCCAAATAGACGACGCGTCCGACGGTCTTCGCGGGCACGTAGTTGCCGCCCGCTTTGGGCGGCTCGGGCAGTACCCAGCCCAATTTTTCGAGGCGCTTTTGCGCTTCCGCGGACATGACGTCGTATCTCCTCTTGCGATTTCGCTTTCGGCAGAACGCCACTCTAGCACACTGCGGCGTTCGCGAGATTCCCGGCTCAGGCGGTTCGCTCTTGCGCTAGTATGTGCCATGCGACGAATCACGTTTTTCCTGCTCGCAACTCTTCCTCTGCTTGTCAGCGTGCTGACGTTCGCGCAGCGAGCCGCGGCGCAAGCGGGCACGGCGCCCGCGGGAACTCTTCAGAAGAAGTGGAGCGCGCAACGCGCCTCTGCGCTGGACCTGGAATTGGGCGGCAAGCTGAAGGGCCTGCCTCCCGGAGGCATTCGATTCGTTGCGCGAGAGGAATTACTCGCGCTGCCGCAAACGAGTTTCACGGCCACCGACGACGAGAAATTCGCCGGACCCACGCGCGTGAGCGGCGTGACGCTCGACGATCTGATTCGCGCGCTGGGCGGCGCGCCGAGCTCGGAGATGGTGGTCGCGATCTGTTACGACGGATACCGCGCGAACTATCCGAGCGGCTACATCACATCGCACCATCCGCTGCTGGTGCTGAAAGTGGATGAGAAGGACCCGCCAGACTGGCCGAAGGACGCGGAGCACCATACCGACCTCGGGCCGTACACGGTTTCGTATTTGAACTTCGTGCCGCGCTTCAAGATTTTCGCGCATTCCGATGAGCCGCAGATTCCGTGGGGAGTGGTGCGGCTGGAATTTCGCGAAGAGAAGGCCGTATTCGGCGCGATTGCGCCGCGCGGGCCGCATGCGAACGAGGCTGCGGTGCAGGCCGGCTATCACATCGCGCAGCAGAACTGTTTCCGGTGCCACAACGCCGGCTCGGAGGGCGGGCAGAAGTCGGAGCGTCCGTGGCTGGTGCTTTCGGCGTGGGCGACGGCGTCGCCGGATTTCTTCAAGGCGTACGTGCGCGATCCGACGAAGAAGAATCCGAGCTCGGTCATGCCCGGGAATCCAGATTACGACGATTCCACGATGCGCGCGTTGATCGCGTACTTCCGCACGTTTACGGCGCCTGCCCCATGACGCTGCGCGCGGCCAAAGTGGCGTTGGTTTTTGGCGTGGCGGTCTTCTACGCGTTCGTCGTGTTCAATAATCTGACCGATTACGATTCCAACGATCAGTTCGTGAGGCACGTGCTGATGATGGATTCGACTTTTCCGGGCAACAACGGAATGTGGCGGGCGATCAATTCGCCCGCGATGCACACAGCGTTTTACCTTTCGATCATCGCGTGGGAAGCGCTGACGATGGCGCTGTGCTGGTGGGGCGGGTGGCGCATGGCGAGAGCGATCACGGCGGCGGGAGCCGATTTCGATCGCGCGAAGGGCGTGGCGATCGGGGCGCTGACGCTGAGCCTGCTGATGTGGCTGGTCGCATTTCTCAGCGTCGGCGGCGAATGGTTTCTCATGTGGCAGTCGCAGAACTGGAACGGGCAGGGCGCCGCGTTCCGGATGTTCACGGTTGTGGGGATCGTGCTGCTCCTGGTGGCGCAGCGCGAGCCGGACGAGTCCAGCTAATCCTCCTGGACGCTCACCGGGCCTTTTCGCCTGGCGCCGAAAGTGAACCAGAGCAGGCCCGCCGCCAGATAGACGAGGTAGATGTAGGGAAGCTTTCCGTAGGGTCCTTCCGGCACCGGATACAAATTCCCGACAAGAGCGAGCAGCATCGCGACGCACGCGAAAAGCGAAATGACGCGCGCGACGGGACCTGCCGCGCCGTGGTCGCGGAGGTAGCGCGGCAGCGCGATGCAGACGAGCGCGTAGGCGACGATGAAGCCATAGGTCGCAAGCGATCCCATCCAGCCGTAGACATCGAGTCCGGTGGAACCGCGCGCTGCGAGGATCGCGACCGGCGCGACGGCGGCGATGCCGGTGACCAGCGCGGCGAAGTGAGGCGTCTCGTTGCGGGCGTGGGTGACGCCGAGGGACGTATGCGCGAGGCCGTGGCGCGCCATGAGCATCAGCACGCGGGCGGCCGCCGTGATGCAGCCCAGCGTTCCCGCGAAGAGGCTCACCAGAGCGCCGATATCGATCAGCAAGCCGAGCATGGGCGCGCCACCCACGCGCGCGAGGACGTGCATCGGCGCGTCGCTCGAACCGAGGTCCTGGCCGACGACGCCGAAGCCGAGAACCTCGGTGTACGCGGAGAGCGTGAAGAACACGCCGCCCAGCAGCGCGCACTGAATCACGGCGCGCGGGATCGTTTTCAGCGGATTGCGCGCTTCGGCGCCCAGCGTGGTGGCGCTTTCGAAGCCGACGAAGCTGAAGAGCGCGAGTACCAATCCGAGGCGCAGGCCGCTGCCGGTGACGCCGCGGAGACGGAGCTGACTGGCGTCCCAGTGCGAGCCGTGGCGCACGAGAACGAGCGCGATGACGGTGAGGATGAAGACAAGGGAGACGGCCTCGATCCAAAGCATCAGGCGCGCGGAGATCTTGATGTCGCGCCAGGCGATCCAGATCGAAATTCCGGTGACGATCAGCGCGAGCAGGACGGTCGAGGTGGCGTGGCCGGTCGCGTCACGCAGCAGCAGGTTCGCGTACTGATAGAAGCCGCCGATCACGCTTGAGGCGGTGGCAATGTAGGCGAGCAGGAGACTCCACGCGGTGACCGCACCGAGCCACGGAGGCAGAATCATCCGCGCGTACGTGTAGAGCGAGCCGGGCGAGGACGAGTAGCGCGCAAAGCGGCCGATGCACCACGCGACGAGCAAGACGGCGATAGTCGCGAGCACGTAGGCGAGCCACGTGCCGTTGCCCGCGAGCGCGCACACCAGAGGAATCGTGGCGACGGGCGTCGTGGTCGGGGCGATCGTCGAGACCGACTGCGCGAGCGTTTCCATCGGCGAGAGAACCTCGCGGCGGAGACCATACCCTGAATTCCGGCCGGATGCGGGCGAGCCGCCTGCTGTGGAAGACGTGCTGTTTTCGGCGGATTCGGCCGGCGCGGGCATGGCGTACCATACAGGTCCGGCGCTTTCGGCGCAAGACGTTCGCGCTATAATCTCGAATCCTTTTCGGGCGTGAAGCAGAGATAGATCACCAAATTGGGAGGCACGATGCGATTCCCGCTGATGCGACGATACGTTTCGCTGGCTGCACTTCTGATGGCGATTTCGGCGGCCGGGTGCCAGCCTGCGACGAGCCCGGAGAGTCCCGCGCCGAAGCCGCCGATTGTCTTCATGACGGACTTCGGCACGGCAAACGACGCGGTGGCGATCTGCAAGGGAGTCATCATCAGTATTGCGCCCGAGGCGAGGATCGTGGACCTAACGCATCAGGTGACGCCGTTTTCGATCGAGGACAGCGCACGATTCCTCGACGGCGTAACGCCCTACTATCCGCAGGGCACGGTGTTTCTCGTCGTCGTCGATCCCGGCGTGGGCACGACGCGCAAGGCCGTGATCGTGAAAACGAAGAAGGGCCAGTATTTCGTGCTGCCCGATAACGGGCTGATCACGCCGATCGTGGACCGCGACGGCCTGGAAGGCGCGCACGAAATCACGAACCCGGCCTGGATGATCGGCGACAAGGTTTCATCAACGTTCCATGGGCGCGACATTTTTTCGCCCACGGCCGCGCATTTGGCGACGGGCGCCGATTGGACGCAGGCGGGGCCGGAAGTGACCGAGCTGGTGCGCCTGAAACCGCGCGCCGCGATCATCGACGATAAGGGAGCGACCGGCGAGGTGATCGCGCTGGACGATCCCTTCGGCAGCTTGATCACGGACATTCAGGAAGACGACTTCAAGAAGCTCGGCTACGAGTTTGGCGACAAAGTGCCGCTCACGATCGGCAAGAAGCAGTACACGTTTCCGTTTGTAAAGACGTTCGCGCTGGTGCCGGTGGGCCAGCCGCTTGTGTACATCGACTCGCGCCAGCGCGTGGGAATCGCCGTGAATCAGGGCGATTTCTCGAAGGTGTACAAGGTGTCGCCGGTGGTGCCGGTGTTCGTTCCGCGGAAGAAATAGCTGCGCCGGAGCGCAGGATGATCGTCAGCATGTGGATGACGCGGGACGTGGTCACGATCGGTCCGGATCGCCCGATCGCGGAGGCCGCGGAATTGATGGCGCGGCGGCGGATTCGCCGCTTGCTCGTAGTGGCCGAACAGCACGGGGAGACGCGCCTCCTCGGCATCGTATCCGCCACGGACATCCTGCACGCCTATCCCTCCGAAGTGAATCCCTTCGCCGTCGTCGTGCCACAAACGCCCGCGGAGCGCACGGCGGTTCGGCAGATCATGAGGGCCAACCCGCAGACCGTCCCTCCCGACACTCCGATCGAAGAGGCCGCACGACTCATGCGCGAGCGCAAGTTCGGCGCGCTGCCCGTGGTACGCGACGGGAGGCCGGTCGGAATCATCACGGAGTCCGATATCTTTCGAGCCTTCGTCAGCGTGTTCTCCTCCGAGGAAACCGGCGTGCGCATCACGTTTGTCATCGCCCGGCGGGAAGACGCCTTCTCGCTGGTCGCGGACATCGCGGCCAAGCACGCGGTTCACGTGCTGAGCCTGATTACATCCGTGCAGGGAGATATTCCGGTTTGCGTGGTACGGCTCGCGGGCCCGGGAATCGAGCCGATGCTGGACGCCTTGTGGAAGTCCGAGCATCGCGTACTCAATGTCGTGCGCCTCGGATAGGAAACTTCGCTCAGACCAGAGAATCCGACGGGAGTGCTTTGATGCGAAAACTTGCGGTCTTCAATTCCATCACCGTGGACGGCTACTTCACGGACGCGAACGGCGACATGAGATGGGCCCACAACGCGAACCGGGATGACGAGTGGGATTCGTATGTCAACGGCAACGCCGGCGGTGGCGGCGCCCTCGTGTTTGGCCGGAAAACGTACGATTTGATGGCCAGCTACTGGCCCACACCGATGGCGCTGAGAAACAGCCCGGAAGTGGCCCAAGGGATGAACGAGATGCCGAAGTTCGTGTTCTCGCGAACGATGGACAAGGCTTCGTGGAGCAACACGACGGTGATGAAGGGCGACCTGGCGACTGAAATCCGAGCCCTGAAAGAAGCAGCCGGGCCGGGCCTGTGCATTCTGGGGAGCGGCAGCATCGTCGCGCAACTGGCGCCGGAGGGCCTGATCGACGAGTACCAGTTCGTCGTGACGCCGGTCGCTCTCGGCAGCGGTAGGACGCTTTTCGAAGGCGTCCAGTCGCGGCTGAGCCTGCAGCTGACGAGCTCCCGCCCCTTCCGCAACGGCAACGTCCTGCTTTGCTACGAACCGCTGTGATGCCGCCGATTTCGTGATGCCGCCCTTCCGCAACTTCGATTGACGCCGCGACGCGGCGCGCCCTATAGTGGCTCACTTTTGCCGGTGCGCGCGATCGCGCGAGGGAGAAACGGGCTTGCTCGAGCGCATTTTTCATCTCTCGGAAAATCAAACGACGGTGCGGCGCGAGCTGCTGGCCGGGCTGACGACGTTCATGACCATGGCGTACGTGGTGGTCGTGAACCCGCGAATCCTTTCCGAGGCAGGAATGCCCGTGGACGGCGTGCTGTTCGCGACGTGCATGTCCGCGGCGATTGCCACGCTGGTCATGGGAATCTGGGCCAACTATCCGATCGCGCTGGCGCCTGGGATGTCGCTGAACGCGTATTTCACGTACTCGATCGTGCTGGGGCGTGGAGTGCCGTGGCAGACCGCGCTGGGTGTGGTGCTGCTTTCGGGCTTGCTGTTCCTGATCCTGACGCTGACGAAGATCCGCGAGCAGATCGTCAATGGAATCCCCGATTGCCTGAAGCACGGGACAGCGGCGGGCATCGGGCTGTTTATCGCGTTCATCGGATTCCGCAACGCCAACATCATCGTTGCCAACGCGTCAACGTTCGTCGGGCTGGGAAAGATGTCCGACCGCGAGGTGATTCTGGCGCTGCTGGGCGTGGTGCTGATCGCAATTCTGATGGCGCGGCGGGTGGGCAGCGCGATTCTGATCGGCATCATCGCTATCACGCTGGCGGGAATTCCGCTGGGCGTTAGCCACTGGCCCGCGCACGTCTTTTCGCTGCCGCATCCGAGCGGGACATTTCTGAAGCTGGACGTGCGCTCGGCGGCCAAGCTGGGGCTGGGCGAGCTGGTTTTCGTGTTTTTCTTCGTCGATCTCTTCGACAATGTGGGCACTCTCGTGGGTGTGTGCGAGGAGGGCGGATTCCTGCGCGACGGCAAGCTGCCGCGCGCGAGCCGCGCGCTGCTGGCGGACGCGTTCGGCACGGTGTTCGGCGCGCTGACGGGCACGTCCACGGTGACGAGCTACATCGAAAGCGCCGCGGGAGTGGCTGCGGGCGCGCGAACGGGACTCGGCAATTTGCTGATTGCGGGGCTCTTCGCGGCGGCGATGTTCTGCGCGCCGATCGTGGCGGCGATTCCGTCGTACGCCACGTCGCCCGCGCTGATTCTGGTCGGCGCGCTGATGTGCGGCGCAGTGGCAAGAGTGAAATGGAGCGATTTCACCGACGCCGTGCCCGCGTTCCTGACGCTGATTGGCACGCCGCTGACGTTCAGCATTGCAACCGGACTGAGCCTGGGGCTGCTGTCGTTCACGTTCCTGAAACTGTTCACCGGGCGCAGGAAGGAGATCAGTCCGCTGATCTGGGTCCTGAGTGTGTTGTTCCTGCTGCGGTATGCCTTCCTGGGAGTGGAGTAGTCTCCGAATTGCCAAGATGAGATCCCTCGTCGGCCGCCCGAACGACCCGCGGGCGGCCTCGCCCGGGCTGACAACGAATCGTATGGGTGGTGAGCGCGGCTAGTAGGCGATCTTGTTCGGGGAGCGTTCCCAGGCACGGAAGGCTTCGAGAGCTTGGTCGCGCATCAGCTGGTTCATCGGAATCTTGCGCTCGGAATGCGGCTGAGGGATTTCCTGATAGATCAGAGAGTCGTCAAAGCCGGCGTGCGCGGCGTCCGCCGCGGTGCTCCCGAAGAAGACGCGCGCCGGACGCGCCCAGTAGATCGCGCCGAGGCACATCGGGCA
>Ga0335083_10009801_pt1 | contig 11610 bp, 9 predicted proteins | sample Lox_Sample_42_FD_206716 | JGI IMG/M metagenome (GOLD analysis project Ga0335083, IMG submission 206716) | Soil microbial communities from Loxahatchee National Wildlife Refuge, Florida, United States - Lox_Sample_4.2 | ecosystem: Environmental > Terrestrial > Soil > Wetlands | place: USA: Florida... | reverse complement strand
ATTCTCGATCTGCGGCTCGCTGAATGGCATGCCGGGATAGGGAATGAACGGAATGAGCGACCTTGGTCCAGACTGGCTGCTGCCCGCGCCATAGCTCACATGGTCGCGGTCGTAGGTGGTGAGCGAGATCAATTGCAGATCGTCGGCGAAATCCCACTCCATATCCGCCTGCGCGAACTGGTTGCGGGCATGATCGTGCGGGTTTTGGTCGAAATTGACGTCGTAGCGTCCCTTCAGGCCCGGATTCAGGGCGTAAAGATTGTACGGCGCGAAACCCGCGACCGCCGCGAGACGATTGCCGAAGGTGCCCACGCCGTTCAGGATTCCGCCGACCACGCCGGGTGCGTAGATGTTCGCGTGGCCGGTCTGCAGCGTGGTGCAGCCGAAGCTCAGATAGTTGCGAATCATCGTGTTGTTCGGATTGCCGTCGGTGAGGCTGACGCCGCCCACCGAAGTCGGACCGGGATCGGGCACGCAGGCATTGGTCGCATTGCCGGCGTCGCCGCCGCTCGAATCGTCCTCGCCGAATTCCTCGAACATCACATAGGCGTGGAAATTATCGTTCGGCTTGAAGGACAGGGTGCCGCGGCCGGACCAGAGGTTGACGCCATTCACGTCGTCGCCGTTGTAGACATTGTGCTGATAGCCGTCGTGTCTTGTGAAGTCCCCGGCCACGCGCAGCGCGAACGTGTCATCGATCGGAAGATTGATGAATCCGTTCGCCTTGTAAGTGTCGTAATTGCCGCCTTCCACGGTAATTTGCGCTTCGCTCACATCGGTCGGCTTGGCTGTGATGATGTTGACGGCACCGCCAGTGGCGTTGCGGCCCCACAGCGTGCCCTGGGGCCCTCGCAGCACCTCGATACGCTCGACATCATAAAAGTCGGCTTCGGCGATCCGCGAGGTTGAAATCGGACCGCTGTTCTCGTGGACCGCCACGCCAGGTTCGCCGGTGGCGGTGATGAGCTGGTAGCCAATGCCGCGGATCGTGAAGTTCGGCTTGCCGAACAGGCCGCTTTGGAAACTCATATTCGGCACCACGGTCGCCAAATCGGTGCCATTGACGATGCGCTGGGAGGCGAGGTCGCCGGGCGTGAGCGCGGTGACGGCAACCGGCGTCGTTTGCATGTTTTCGGCTCGCCGCTCCGCCGTAACGGTCACGGTTTCCACACCGCTTGTCTGAGCCAAGGCCGGCGCGGCCAGTTGCACGGCGGCAAAGCCTGCCGAGGCCAACAACGCATTCCTGATGTTCATGACGGACCCTCCCCTCTGCCCGCTTCCATCCACGCAAGCTGCCTGGAATGGTGCCTTGAGCAATCTTCTGAGCGAGCGAGTTTGACCGCAAAATCGCCAGCCTTGCCGCGCAGAGTGCTGTCTTCTGGTCAATTCGGTCAATAGAATTGTGCACTGGTCAACAATGGATGAAAGCTCGACTGTTGCCGAAGAGCCACAGTACGTGCGGTGATTCGAGCGAATTATCGGCGGGCGGGTGCGAGTGCTCCGAGGCTGCTGTCCACCAGCCTGGCGCACAACGCGCGCGCAGCGTCCCGGCTCATCTCGCCGACATGGGCGAGCCGACCCGCCTCTTCGGGAATCGTGATCACCAAATTGATCGCCGCGATATTCTCCTTCGCCTTCAGCAGCAACTCGCGTCGCGCCGCGCGCGCCAGCGGCAATACAATTCGGTTTCGCGCCCGTCGGTTCTCCAGATCGACATGTCCTATCATGTAGTGCTCGCGCAGAATGAGATGCGCGATCGGACCAGTCTCGGCGACACGATCGAAATAGATGCGAGCGGTCGCGATTGCTGCCTCGCGCAATGGCGCCAGCCGCACAGCCCGTGAAATGCCTGCCGCGACGAGCGCGTCGAACTCTCGCTTCAAAAGCGTGTTGAGCAACTCGTACTGGGTCGGGAAATAGGCATAGATCAGCGCCTTGCTAACGCCGGCCGCGCGCCCGAGACTCTCCGGAGGCAGAGGTAGGCTGCCCTGATCGAGCAGCACGACCGCCGCAGCATCGATGATCTGCTCCCGGCGAATCTCAGGCGACAGACGCCTGCGCTCTTGCGTGGTCGAGTGAAACGGTTCCATCGAACGATACTGGGTATCCCATGCGGCAGCGCAAATTCAAGGCCGGACCCACCCGTGGCCCAGATTGGCGCGAGATCTGAAGCTGGCGAATGACAACCACGGCAGAGATTTGTGCGCGGCAATTGCGCCAAGCCGCCTATCTAGCATCAATCGCGGACACGACCTAGCTCAAATGCCAGTCTTGCCCACCCGCAGGCCCACCCAGCAAATCCGTTGCACAGGGCTCTTGGGCCGGTCTGTTGCCTGTGGTGCCTCCGTCAACAACGCGAATGCGATGCAAAGGCACGCAACGGTGATTGCCCAATGCGCAGCTTACGCTTGGGGATTGTGGCTTGCGATGAAGGCGGCGTAACCGTCGATGTAGGCCTGCGGAATGAAGCCAGCCATCATCGATGTAAGATGACCCTTGCCCGGCAGCACCAGATTGGTGAAGTCACGGAGTTCGCGCCATAGCCGGTGAGTCATGGCGCGTGGTCGATCGAATTCGCCATTGATCGCCATGACCGGGAATCCGATCGTGGAAAAATCGAACCGGGCAATCAGCTCCTCCCGTTTGCGGAACAGCTCCAGGATCTCGGGAGGCAGACCGCCACCGCCCTCGCGATCCCATGGCAGACGATCGGAAAAATTGTTGCCGATCTCAGCGCCTTTGGCCAGCCGGCGCTGACGCACGAGATCCTCCGCCTTGTCCTGGTCAGGATCGCGGCCTTCCTTGTCTGGAGCAACGCGGTCGCGCCATTCCGGCGTCTCGCGAACGCCGCCGCCCTGCAGACAGCAGGTGATGAAGCGCTCGGGCGCCATCATCATGAGTTGCACGAGGATGAAGGCACCCATCGAGAAGCCCCCCATGTGGGCCTTCTCGATGCCCTTCTGATCCATGAAATCGAGAATGTCATCCGCCATCGCGGCATGATCGAACGGCTTGTGAAGCCTGCTATCGCTCAAGCCATGGCCGCGCATGTCGAGCGCATAGACCTTGTTGCTCTCGGCCAGCTTCGGCGCGATTCCGTTGGAGAACCAGTTGCCGATGGCGCTGCCGCGCGCGCCATGAATCAGGATCACGGGCCAGCCCGAGCCGGCTTCGACATAATGCAGCCTGGTTCCGTCCTTGACCGTGAAATAGCCCTCAGGCCAGCGCAGAGCCTGATCCGTGGATCGATTTGCATAGTCCGATTCCGACACCTGGACCTCGTACAGCGCGGCCTAATCAATCATGGCTGCGTAAATGATGTTCTTGAGTTGCGGGCGGAAGCCGAAGGTGCCCGACGGCATGAACTGGGTCATGAAGACGACGCTCATATCCTCTTTGCGATCGACCCAGAAGACCGTCGAAGCAGCCCCGCCCCAATAGTAGTCGCCCGCGCCCAATGTGCCCGCCTTGATGTTGTCGATAGTCGAAGCAAATCCGAGACCAAAACCCACACCTTCGTTCGTGGTTTCGGAGAATGCGCCAATGGACATCTCGGTCAGGTCCTTGCCGTCCTTCAGATGGTTTGCGTGCATCAGCGCCAGCGTCCGCGGGCCGATGATGCGCGCACCGTCCAGTTCGCCGCAGCGGCGCAGCATTTCGGTGAAGCGCAGATAGTCCGAAAGCGTGCTGGTCAATCCGCCGCCGCCGGAAAAGAAGATAGGCTCGCTGCGGTACGCACTCGTTTCAGGATCGTCGATCAATTCGAGTGTCTTGTCGGCGCGCCGGCGGTAATTGGCGCATAAGCGGTCAAGCTTGCCGGGCGGGACGAAGAAAGCGGTGTCCTTCATGCCCAGCGGCGCGAAGATCGTCTCCTCCAGATATTTGTCGAACCGCTTGCCCGAAATCCGCTCGACAAGCGCGCCACATACGTCCGTCGACAGCGAATACATCCAGCGTTCGCCCGGTTCGTAGAGCAGCGGGACCTCCGCCAGCTTTTCCACGAAATCCGAGAGGGTCTCATTGCGGTCACGGCGAACCTTGTGAACGGCATAGGCCTTATCGACCGGGTGGACGCTGCTCGGCGCGCCCAGCGCGGCCAGCGCATTGCCGTAGGTCAGGCCGCCGGTGTGACACAGCATGTCGCGCATCGAGACCGGACGTTTCGGCTCGCGTGTCTTCATCGCCTCAAAGTCACCGGATTCGTAAACCCGTTGTGCGCGCCAGCTCGGGAAAAACCGCGACACCGGATCGTTGAGCTGGAATGCGCCTTGTTCGTACAGCGTCATCAGCGCCACAGCGGTGATCGGCTTGGTCATCGAATAGATGCGAAAGATCGCGTCTTCCTGCATCGACTTGCCGCGCTCGCGGTCCATGCGGCCGAAGCTCTTCCAATAGGCGAGATGGCCCTTGCGGGCGACCGCGATTTGGCAGCCGGCGATCTTCTCTGGCGCGATGTAATGGCGCTCCAGATGCGCGGCGATGCGATCGAGCCGGCCGGCGTCGAATCCTGCTTTTTCGGGTGCCAATTTCATCGTTGCCTCCTGCAATCTGCGCGCGGGCTCAGACAAGCGCGCGCGGCGTGACCGCCATCTCCTCCAGGAGAGGCGCCGCATAGGCGACGCGGCCCGTCAGCGTCTTGGGATCGCCCGACGCGAGCTGATAGACCGCTTCGGCGATGAACTCGATCGGTTGCACGCGATCCTTCGTGCGCTCGTTGATCAGGCCATGAACGGCTACCCCCGGCGTGGCCACCAGGCCCGGCGACACCGCGTTCACCGCAATGCCGTCGTCATAGACTTCCGCTGCCAGTCCGGTCGAGAAGCGCTCCAGTGCCGCCTTGCACATCCCATACACGGTGCCGCCGGCGCCCGCACGCGCGTTATAGGGCGGCTTGGGATCGATGCCAGCCGGCGAGGAAATGTTGACGATGTGGCCGCTGCCGCGCGCTTTCATCGACGGCAATACGAGCTGGCTCAAATGGAACGGCGCGTAGACCTGCACCTCCATCATCAATTTGAAGCGTTTTTCGGGGAAGCCGGCGACCGGAATGAAATAGGTGATGGCCGCGTTATTCACCAGGATATCGATCGGGCCATAGGCGGCGACTGCTTCCGCGACCAGGCGTTCACGATCCTCGCGGATGGCCAGATCCGCCTTGACGAAGGTTGCCTCGCCACCGGCCTTCCTTATGCGCTCGACGGTGTCCGCCAAAGTGCCCGGAAGCTTGCTTTCGCGATCCGCCGCCGTGCGGGCGGAGGCGACGACCCGCGCCCCCTCCATCGCCAGTCTCACGCTGATCGCTTCACCGATGCCACGGCTCGCGCCGGTCACGAGCGCGACCTTACCCTTCAGTTTCCCGTTCGGATCGATTGCAGGCGCCATCGTCATCTCCTCACACCGATTCCCGGCGCAGCGCGGCCGCTTTTCCGCCCGGCGCCATACGGATCAGCTTTACGATCTCCTCCGTGATATTCGGTTCGAGGCCTTCGGTGTGACCTTTGTCGAAACGCACGACGTCGGCAATGACCCGGCCGTCACGCGCATCGGGATAGATGAAGATTCGCGCAGTGCCCGGCCGTGCATCAAACCCCCAGCTCTTGCTCAATCGACCCTCCCGCAACGTGTCGTAGACCTGTCCCGGCTTGTCATCGACCACATCGGCGAGGTGTCTTCGCGGCCCGGCGCCGTACATTTCCGCCCATGGCGACGTCTCTGGCAGGGACACGATCTCATGCTCCCCCGTGGCGAAAATGAAGGAAAGATCGGTGTCCGGCAGCAGAGTCGGCGGGGGAAACGGTCGTCCGTCAGATGGCCGGGAGCGCACGCCGCCCGGCGGTCCGAAGCCCTCCACCACCGGCGCATGCCCAAAACGTCCGCCCGACAGGCTCAGCCAGCCATCCACGCGATCCCTGAAGAATTGCGTTCCAAGAAGCCGGTTCGATGTCATGCCGCCTTGCGAATGACCGACCAGCCAGAATGCAGCGATGTTTTGCGCGCCGAAGCGGTCGAACACCGCATCGACGATGCCTTCAAGATAGGTGTCGTCAGCTTCGGCCACCCAGCGACGAATGGGCTCGGCTGTCGCTGCGGTCGGCGTGGCGACGACCAGCCGATAGCGATCGACGAGTGCGGACACCGGAAAATAGCCACGCTGCCACTTGCCGTTGGAACCGCCGCCATGAAGGCTGAGCACGAACGTGAGAGCCCCGCCGGCGGGCCCATCGCCGGGATAATCCAGATAAAACTTCCGCTGCGTCCGGGGCTCGATTGCGGAGTCAAACGCCATTACCGACCGCTCCCTTGCACGGCATTTTTCATGCCGCCATAAGATCGCACCACGAGCCGGTTTCAGGCAACACCGCATTCAGCAAACAAACCGGACAACTTGTTTGTATCTCAAAGGGCGATCGAAGTCACGCCCTGCGCCGCCGTGGCCGGACCACGGACGGCCATCCGCCCAATTTATAGTCCCGTTGCTTTCAAGATCGCGTTGACCCGGCATTCATATGCGCTACAGCGCGTCGATACCTTCGGCGCGCGCAACCCATTCCTGTCTTAGCTCTTCCACGATATCGGGGAAGCGATCCTTTGCTGCCGCGCGAACTTTCGGCAAATGGTAGGACGGGAACAAATCGTTGTCTGGGCGATAATCGCGCAGCACCTGTTTGGCCACCGTGACCTTGTGCACTTCGGTCGGACCGTCGGCGATACCCATGACCATCGAGCCCATCAACATTTGCGCGAACGGCATCTCGTTGGAGACCCCCAGCGCGCCATGGATGTGCATCGCGCGGGAGGCGATGTCGTGGTAGACCTTGGGCATCGCCACTTTCACGGCGGCGATATCTTTCCGCACTTTGCGGTAGTCCCTGTATTTGTCGATCTTCCACGCCGTCTGCAGCACCAAAAGCCGGAACTGCTCGAGCGCGATCCAGGAATCGGCAATCTGCTCTTGCACCATTTGGTAGTCGGCGATCCTGCCGCCGCCGCGCGTGGTGCGCGAAAGCGCGCGCTTGCACATCAGATCGAGCGCCTTCTTGCACTGGCCGACCGTGCGCATGGCATGGTGCACGCGACCGCCACCCAGCCGCGTCTGCCCGATCACGAAGGCGCCGCCACGCTCGCCCAAAAGCGCGCCGTAAGGAACGCGCACATTGGTGTAGCGCATATAGCCTTCGGAGCCGCGGCCCTCGCGCTCGGCACCCACGGCCACGAAACGCACCACTTCCACACCCTTGGTCTTGCGCGGCACCAGGAACATGGACATGCGCCGATAAGGATCCTTGTGATCGGGATCGGTGACGGCATAGACCACAAGCACCTCGGCGTTGCGCGCGCCGGAGGTGAACCATTTTTCGCCGTTGATCACCCATTCGTCACCGTCGAGCACCGCCGTGGTCTTGAATGTCAGCGGATCGGAGCCGCCTTGCGGCTCGGTCATCGAGAAGCCCGAGGTGATTTCGTTGTTGAGCAGCGGCCAAAGATACTGCTTCTTCTGTTCCTCGGTACCGTAATGCGCGATGATCTCGGCATTGCCGGTGTCGGGCGCCTGGCAACCGAACACCACCGGCGCCAGCCCCACGCGGCCCAGCCGTTCGTTCATCAACGCCAGTTTGACCTGCCCGTAACCCTGCCCGCCGAGCTCTGGCCCGAGATGGCAAGCCCACAACCCTTCAGCCTTCACCTTCGCCTGCAACGGCCGCACGGCTTTCTGATAGGCCTTGGACTTGACCCCACCAAGGCCCACCCCGAGCTGGGCTAAAGGCTCCACTTCTTCGTCTATGAACGCGTCGATCCAGTCGAGCTTCTTCTGAAATTCCGGTTCGGTTTCGAAATCCCAGGCCATTTGCGTCTCCCGATGTCACATCGGACGCAGGTTACCAACCGCGCCGTTGACCCGACAACTGCCATGCTACAGCCCGACACCCGCAGGAAGGAAACCAAAGAGGGGCCTGGTCCAGCGCGACAAATCAGGAAATCGTCGGCTAGGAATCCAACGCAGATCGAGATATTCGATTGACCCCAAACAGGGGATAGCAGCCCGTGTGTTTAGGCCGCCTCGTTCCCCGCGATCCGCTCTGCCGGAAATCGAGCGGTGAGCGTCGTTCCGACACCGGGTTCACTCTCAATGACGATTTCGCCGCCATGCAATTCCATGAGCGACTTGCAGATCGGCAGGCCAAGCCCCGTGCCTTCATGCTTGCGCGCGATCATGGTGTCGATTTGTCCGAACGGTGAAAGGGCGACCTCGACCTCGCCCTTGGTCATCCCAATACCGCTGTCCTTGACTGCAATGCAGGCCGTGCCGCCTTGCGCCAGCCATGAGGTTACGCTCACCTGTCCGCCCTCAGCAGTGAATTTCACCGCGTTCGACAGGAAGTTGAGCAGTACCTGCTTCACGGCCCTGGCGTCACCGCGCACGCAGGGCAGCTCAAGCGACAACGCATGCGACAAGCGAACTTTTCCCGCATCGGCCTTGCCGCGCACCAGCGAGAGGCAGTCCTCCACCAATTCACGGATGACAATATCGGTCTCACGAATCTCGAGTTTCCCCGCTTCCAGCTTGGCGAGGTCGAGCACATCGTTGACGAGTTCAAGCAGGTGCTGCCCGCTTCTGTGAATATCGTGCGCGTATTCCACGTACTTGGCGGAGATGGGTCCAAACATCTTCTGCTGGATGACCTCCGAGAAGCCGAGAATTGCGTTTAGCGGCGTACGCAACTCGTGACTCATATTGGCCAGGAATTCGGTCTTGGTTCGGTTGGCGTAATCGGCCTGGCGCAGCGCCTCGGCGAGTTGCTCGGAAAGGCGGCTCGCTTCGTCGCGCGCCATCGCCACGTCGGTGATGTTCTGGCTGATGCCGTACATCTCGTAGCTGCCGGATGGCAGGCGCCGGCCGGCGCGGTAGTGGACATTCAGATGCGTCCACCCGCCGCTTGCTTCGCGATAGCGGATCTCGGCTTGTGCCGAGCCGCCCTCGCGCGTTATCCGTTCGCGGATTGCGGTGTCCTTGGCGCTATCTTCGGGATGCTGCAGCAGTTGCAGAAGTTTGACCGGCACACCGGAACCCGCGCCTTCATGGCCCAGGGAGAGCTCCGTGGAGAAATAGTACAACTCGGCGTCAGGATCGTAGCGCCAAGTGCCGATCTTGCCGTCAATGAGAAGTTGGTCTCGTGTGGCGTTGTAGCGGCGTACTTCCTCGCGCGGCTCATATTCCCGCCCCACATCGGTCAGCATGCCAAAGAATATCTGATCGACATGCTTGAGATCGAGCCGATACCAGGGTGCATGCTCGCCGACCTCGAAGCGATAGACCCTCGAAAGGCCCACGACAGCGTGATCCTTGGCCTTGCCATCCAGCACGATTCCGAAGTCGATGCCAACGCTTTCATCGGCTTCGAGCGCGAGCAATCGCGTCATGCATTCGTTCGTCGCAATGAGCTGGCGATTTTCCGCGAGCGCCGCAGCGGCGATACCGACACGGGACAGGTTGTTCAGGATTTCGCGCACCGCAATACCACCACCAGAGGACCCATTTGTCGCCAAGGTCACAGCTCGCCCCAAGGCTAAGGGCCTCAGGTTAACAATCGCTTCCGGCCGTTAAGACCTTGTCCACACTCAAGTTCCGGCAATCTCTCTCCGCATCGATTTGAGGTTGCGCGCAACTGTGCTCCCTGAGACGGTGATTGCCGAGACGTTGCAGGCAATGGTGGCGTTCGGCAGCGCCGATAGCCGGATGAAAGATTTCCATGACTTCTGCGCACTCTTCAAAAAGTTCAGGTTCGATTCCGGACGTCCTGCGCGCGCGCGGCGGCCTCCATCCGCAGCAATACCGCACTCCTGCTGGTCGCGCCGGATGCGTTGACGCATGTATTCTCGAGCGATCCTGTCAAGTGGCGTCGGTGCGTGACGTTTGCCGCGGACATTGATGATGCGCATGGTGAATTTGGACAGATCATTGCTGAGCCCGCGCCGTTTTTACTCGCGCGCAGCCCGCCGCGCAGGGCTGTTTCAGACTTCAAATAGGAATAAAAACATGGTGCCCAGAAGAGGACTCGAACCTCCACGCCTTGCAGCGCTAGTACCTGAAACTAGTGCGTCTACCAATTCCGCCATCTGGGCACAGATGGAGAGACCGAGGGCCCGAAAGCCCTTGGGGGCGGGATGTTTAGGGGCGCCTTGCCGCCAAGTCAACGGACGGCGCCTGGTGTCCCGAATGGCGCCTTGAATCCCCGGCATTCGCCCACGCGTCTTGGCTGCGCCATAATTGGGTCTGAGTCTTTGGGCGAGTCTTCGGACAGGTCTTTGGAGGAGCAAGCCATGCTGGTCACCACCACCGAAAACGTGCCGGGGTTCCGCCGTGCCAAGACGCTGGGCCAATGCTTCGGCGTCGTCGTGCGCTCGCGCGGCATCGGCGGCAACATCATCGCGGGGCTTCGCTCCATCGTCGGCGGCGAGATCCACGAATACACCCAGCTTCTGGAGGAGACGCGGCGCCAGGCCGTGGACCGCATGGTGATCAACGCCACCGCCATGGGCGCCAACGGCGTGGTGATGATGCGCTTCGATTCCTCGGAGATCGGCCAGACCATGAGCGAGATCGTGGCCTATGGCACCGCCGTGGTGCTGGAGCCGGAGGGCTGAGCCATGCTGCGCCAGATTCTGATCGGCATTGCCGCGCTGATGATCGTGGGCGGCGTGGTTTGCACCGCCGCCGTCGCCGGCGGTGCGCCGCCGGGGCTGTGGCTGATCGCCGGCGGGCTGATCCTGCTGCTCGGAACGCTGTACGAGCGAACGATCTACAAGCCGCTCGAAAAATCGCCACCGGGCGCGGGCTGGGAACGGACCGGCGAGCGTTTCATCGACGACAAGACCGGAAAGCCGGTGACCGTCTACATCGATCCCCGCACGGGCGAACGGAAATATGTCGCCGAATAAATGCGACGCTCTGCGGTCTTGCGCCGGACGGCGGTTCGGATAAGACGGACCGGTTCCGGATTGGATTTGCGAGGCGGCATGACGGCTTTGGTCACGATCTTCGGCGGCTCCGGCTTTCTCGGCCGGCACACCGTGCGCGCCTTCGCCAACGCCGGATGGCGGGTGCGCGTGGCGTGCCGCCACCCCAACAACGCCAATTATCTGCTGCCGCTCGGCCATGTCGGGCAGATCCAGGTGCTGAAGACCGACGTGAAGGACGCCGCTCAAGTGGCCGCGGCCGTGAAGGGTGCGGACGCGGTGGTGAACCTGGTCGGCATTCTCAATCCCGGCGGCGGGCAGAGCTTCGAGGCCGTTCACACGACCGCGCCGGAGACGATCGCCAAGGCGGCGAAAGCGGCGGGCGCCAAGACGCTGATCCACATCTCGACCATGGGCATCGGCCCGGAGTCCGAATCCAAATATGCGCGCAGCAAGGCGCTGGGCGATGAAGCGCTGCGCGCGGCGTTCCCGGAGGCGACGCTGATCGAGCCGTCGCTGCTGTTCGGTCCGGAGGACGACTTCTTCAACAAGTTCGCCTGGCTGGCGCAGATATCGCCGGTGCTGCCGCTGGTCGGCGGCGGACACACGAAGTTCCAGCCCGTGTTCGTGGGCGACGTGGCCAATGCGATCCTG
>Ga0335083_10009800_pt1 | contig 11610 bp, 7 predicted proteins | sample Lox_Sample_42_FD_206716 | JGI IMG/M metagenome (GOLD analysis project Ga0335083, IMG submission 206716) | Soil microbial communities from Loxahatchee National Wildlife Refuge, Florida, United States - Lox_Sample_4.2 | ecosystem: Environmental > Terrestrial > Soil > Wetlands | place: USA: Florida... | reverse complement strand
CTCATGGGGAAGAAACGCAGACCCTCGCGGCAGTAGTCGCGGCCAGAGTGGGTGACGTGGAACAGGCGAAAAGGATCGGTGATCGACTCAACCGTGAGTATCCTTCTGGCACATTTGTACAAAAGTATTGGCTTCCAGTGATCCGCGCAGAAATCCACTTGCGGAACGGGCAAGCGCGGCAAGCGATCGAGGACCTGAATCCGACGACCGCCCTGGAGCAGGCTACAGCGCCCGAGTTGTCGGTGGCGACGCTATATCCGATCTACCTGCGTGGAGAGGCTTACCTGGCATCATCAGACGCGCCGCGAGCGGCAACCGAATTCCAGAAACTGATTGATCGTCACGGCTTGGCTCTGAATTTTCCTACCGCCTCTTTGGCGCGGCTGGGAGCAGCGAAGGCCTTGGCGCGAAGTTCTGACTCGGCAAAGGCACGCCAGGAATTTCAGTCGTTCCTAACGATCTGGAAGGATGCGGACGGGAACTTACCTCCACTCAAGGATGCGCGATCCGAGTATGCGGCACTTGGTGCCTCGCAGTGACCTAGCACCGGGTCGGTGAAAGTGTTGATACCGGCCCAGCCACGGACCTTATTTCCCAGGAGGATTCATGTTGTCCACTCGGCGAGAACTGCTTTTTCTGCTCTCGGGAATCGTTTCGAGCGCGGTTCAGTTAGAAGGTTTAGCAAACCAGGATAGCTCACTTCCTTCGAAGACATATTCGTTCCGCGAGCTGCCGACGCAAGTTGCAAATAGCGTGACGATCCGCCCGGTACTTAAAGGCAAACTTGCCACCGCCGAGTCGTTGGAAGTGCACGAAACCACATTACCGCCCGGAGCGATGCCGCATGCCGCGCATCATCATCTGCACAGTGAAATGTGGCTCATTCGAGAAGGTACAGTGCAACTCACGATCAACGGCACAAGTCATGTGATGGGGCCGGGTTCGGTAGGATTTGTTCATTCCAACGACGAGCACGGCATCAAGAATGTCGGTACGACGCCGGCCACCTATTTTGTCGTAGCTGTCGGACCGGGGGCGGATGCCCAATGAATGGTGACGCCTTTGCCAATACAGTGAAAGGATTCATTCTCGCCATGACCTTGGCGTCTTCTTCCATGTGCGTCCTTGCGCAAACTTACTCGACTTCCTTTCCCCTTGCTGAGAATCCCGTCTTCGAAAAAGGCAAGTGGGTCGGAGGACAATCAGCTGGTGGGAATCTTTGGGGAGATGTGCAGACGAGCGGCGGAATGGCCTACGGCGTAAGCGAACCAACGACCTACGGAGACCCCACGGCGATTCTTACGGGCCGTTGGGCGGCGAATCAACAAGCGCAAGTAACGGTCAAGATCAACACGACGCCGACGGTCTGCTGCCACGAGATCGAAGTGCGGCTCCGCGTGATGATCAGCGCCAATACGATCAGTGGCTACGAGGTGTACTGCAGCGTTGTACCCGGAAACAAATACTGTCATATTGCGCGTTGGAGTGGGCCGAACGGTCTGTATTGCAACATCGAGCCGTTCACTCCGAAAATCAGCTTGGTAAACGGAGACGTGCTCCGGGGTACGGTGAGGGGCTCGAACCCGGCGTTGATTACAGGCTATCTTAACGGCGTGCAAATCATGCAGGTATCCGACGACGGAAACGAGGGAGGCGACGGGACGGATTGTGGGGTAGGGCGGTCTGTGTTTGCTTCCGGCTCTCCGGGTATTGGCTTCTATGACGACAAGAAGGACAATCAGTGGAACTACTTCGGCGTCTCGAGCTTCACCGCGGACGCGGAGCCGGAAGGCGGACAGCAGCATCCTGCCGGGCATCAGCCTTCCAGCGCTGGAAGGTCAGTCAAATGACGATAGATCCTGATTCCACACGCTTCCTCGAGGTCTTGGGTTGAGTGTGAGGGAATTGATAAGTCCAGGAGACAAGGATTCGCGGAAACGGTCAGACTGCCGTTTGCAGTGGTTCATCACTGCCGGTTGCTAGCCGTGACGCGGTTTTAGGGATCGGAATGACTACATAAATTCTGGTTCCAGAATCGTCAGACTCGACGCCCATCGTCCCGGAGAGTTGGAGAACGCGTTCTCGCATGCCTCGGATGCCGACACCCGAACCCCTGGACTGAATTTCTGACAATCGTTCCGGGGGCATGCCTCTGCCTTCATCCCGAACTTCCAGCACGAGCGATTCCTCATCGCGGACGATGTGGATACTGGCGGTTCTGCTTCCCGAATGGCGATGAATGTTCGTGAGGCACTCCTGGATAATGCGGAACAATGTCAGCTCATAGTCGCGGTCCAGGCGTTCGGTCCCGTCAGGGAGGTCGAGGGATACGTGAATTCCGCTTCGTTCGGCAAACCCTTTGACGTAGTCCTTCAGCGCGGATTGAAGGCCAACCTCGTCCAGCATTGGCGGATAGAGAAGGTGAGACATCGTACGAATGTCTTTGGTCATTTGCACGACCAGCGATTCGATGTTGCTGAGCGACGAGGCTCCGCGAGAACTCAGACGGTCGCTCTCGGCGGATAAATTGGACGCCTCCATACCCAGCGCGGCGAGAAGTTGTCCTGCGCCGTCGTGGAGTTCCCTCGCGATTCGTCGTCTTTCCTCGTCTTGAGCCTGCAGAATGCGAGCAGATAGTTCCCGGAGTTCTTCGCTTGCGTTTTGCAGTTCCTGGGTGCGTTCCTGTACCCTCTGCTCCAGCTCGGACTGGCTCAGTCTGAGTTGCGCTTCTCGATCCCGCTGCAGCCGGGCAATTTCGAGTCTGCCGCTCACGCGAGCCAGCAGTTCCCGCGCGGAAAATGGCTTGATCAAGTAGTCATCCGCCCCCGCCTGGATCCCTTCTACCCGCGATTCTTCGCCGGCACGCGCCGAAAGAAGAACGACTGGAATGGTGCGGGTCTGTTCATCTGCACGCAGTGCCTTCAGCAGCTCAAATCCGTCGAGTATCGGCATCATGACATCGCTAACGATAAGATCTGGCGAGCGTTCACGTGCAATCTGAAGGGCCGCTTGGCCGTCGGGAACAGCTTCCACTTCGTACTGTTCAGACAATAGACGGACCAGATACCGGCGCATGTCAGAGTTGTCGTCAGCGATGAGGACGCGAGGTCGGACCGCACCTTGCGGCAACGGAGGACATGGGACAGGGAGCAACTCGTCGTGCACGGAGAAAATCTCGTCCCCTTCCGAAGCAGAGTCGGGAAGCCACCGGAGGGCTTCCTCTACGAACGGCTTCGCGCCCATGGCAGTCGAAGAGAGGCTACGAGAGCCACCCATTTGCTCGGACGCCAAGTGATCTTGTCCGAAGGGAATGCTGACCACGAACGTGGAGCCGTGTCCCACGGAGCTTTCGACACGTACGGAGCCGCCGTGCAATCTCACTAACTCATGGACTAAAGCCAAACCGATCCCGCTGCCTTCATGGGTTCGACTCGGCGTGTTCGGAACACGATTGAATCGCTCGAACAATTTGGGTATGGCTTCAGCGGGAATTCCAACGCCGGTGTCCCGAACGCGCAACTCGGCCGTCTTCCCCTCGCGATGTACGCTGACCGAAATCTCTCCCGTAAAGGTGAACTTGAAGGCGTTGGAGATCAAATTCAGAACAACTTTTTCCCACATGTCGCGGTCCAAGTAGACCGGTTCCCCGAGATCCGGACAATCCACTACAAGGCGCAGTCCTGCCTTGTCCGTGGCAGAACGGAATACACTCGCCAGTTCGGAAGTGAAGCCGGCCAAGTCCGTAGCCTGATAGACGGCCTGTACGCGTCCCGCTTCAAGGCGCGAGAAGTCCAGCAGAGTGTTGACCAGCCGCAACAACCGCGCGCCGTTCCGGCTCACCAGGTCGAGTTGTTCCTTGGCCGTTGGGGAGAGGTGAGTCTGACTTCTGGCCAGGAGGTCCTGTAGTGGTCCCAGCATCAGAGTCAGCGGTGTCCGAAACTCATGGCTCACGTTGCTGAAGAACGCCGTCTTCGCGCGATCAATTTCTGCCAGAGCCTCCGCGCGCTCCTTCTCCGCCGAGTATGCCCGAGCATTCGCGATGCTGGCAGCAATCTGGCCTGCGACGAGATTGATGAAACCCGCATAGCTCACATCCAGAGGACGGAACGGGTTGAGAGCGGAGACGATCACCCCGGCGGGCTTAACCTGACCCTGACTTGTGATGGGGAGCAGGAGTGCTCGCCATGGCGACTTGTCCCATGAGCCGGAAGGGACCGTCCCGAACCTCTCCTCCAGGTTCTCCACGATAATGGAATCTTTCCCGATGAGCAGGTCGCTGATCGGCCACGATTGACTCTTATCCCTCAATAGAATTGATGCTGGCGCCGCCGCGTGGTGTGCAGCAATTCCAGTTTGACAGGCAAGCCGGGCCTCGCTGCCATCTTCGCTGAAGAGATATAGGAGGGTAAACGGTAAGTCCTTCTGATTCTCCTCAACACAACGAGCGATACAGGCGACCACATCCTCTTCCGTAATCGTCTTATTCAACTCTCCCGCCAGGGAGCGCAGTGTTTTGAGCCGTCGTTCACCGATAATGCGATCCGTTTCTTCGGTCACAACGCAGAGATGCCCGGCAACTCGACCGTCGTCTCCAGACAACGGACTATAGGAAAAAGTGTGGTACGTTTCCTCGCGATACCCGCTTCGTTCTAGAAACAGGAGCAGCGCTTCATCCCACGTTGCCTCCCCGGTCTCAAGAACTCGGTGGATGCGGGGGCCAATATCGTCCCAAATTTCTTTCCACACCTCCTGTGAGGGCTTTCCCAACGCCCACGGATGTTTCTTCCCCAGCGTCATCCGAGCGTAATCATCGTTGTAAAGAAAGGTGAGTTCGGGTCCCCAACTCATCCACATGGCAAACCGCGACGTGAGCAGGACGCGGACTACGGTTTTCAGGCTTTGGGGCCATTCTTCGATGGCTCCGAGCGGGGTCTTCGTCCAGTCGAATTCTCTTACCAGCTTGCCCAACGCCCCTCCACCGCGGACCCATCCAGATGTGAGAGCAATTTCTTCCCGATTTCCTTCGACAGTATTCGGTTCCGGGTTCTCGAACAGTTTCTTGATGGTGGCAGGCAGTTCTTGCGTAAGTTCCGACTTCGTGATCGACCCTCTCGCATCAACCGCGGCAGCTTGCTGGCGCGCAATCGTTTCGTGATTCTGGGTGACAATGATCACATTGCAGTCGGGAAGTTCCTTGCGAATAATTCGTGTCGCCTCCAGTCCGTCCATGCGAGGCATGTTGATGTCCATCAAGATGACTTGAGGGCGCAGTTTCTTCGCCATTTCAATCGCTTCGACCCCATCCCCAGCTTCACCGCAGACATGCCAGTTGAGCTGGGATTCAATGAACGATCGCGCAGTCCGCCTGAACAACTCATGATCATCGGCGATCAGGATTTGCACCTTACTCATCTTCATTCGGACCCTTTTTGATGGCTTAGGAATCGCGCAGACACAGCCAGCCATTATCTATTGAACCAAGTTACGGAGCCTCTACAGTCTTCTGCGTATTACTGATTGGTTAACGCTGCAGGCTTCCTCCGAATCGTGATGAGACTCTTGTAGCGAATAGGTACCCAGAGATCCAGAGTGGCGAAAGTCTGCAAGAAGTATGGCGACGGCCAAGTTGTTCATGCGCTGAGAGATATCGATCTCAGCATCGGACTGGCCGTATCTTGAAAGAGCAGCGGCCTAATCCATCTCCCACTGTTTCCCGCTAACGTTCCTGGCTCATTGGCATAGTAGCCTCATGCAGAGGTGGAACCATCGACTCGATCCTTTATTGACCCTCATCGGCATCGCCCTAGGTGTGCTGCGGTATTCTTCCCCATCCGCACGGCGAATATCTTGGGGCTGCGCGAATCCGCATCTATCGTTAACTGCTTCAAAGCCATAGCGCAATGAATCCGGTTTGCCCATATATCATGGATAAACCTGAGCACCGAAGTGACTCATTGCTCTCAGACGTACCAGGAAACGAGGTCGATCTTCCATGGTGATGTCAAGCGTGAAGACTAGCCCTGATGCCGCTCGCCGGCGCTTCTGGTTGGCGATGGCGGGGTTTGTCATGGCGCTGGTGCTGCTGCCCTTTTCCTATAAAGTCGAACGTCGACTGGAGACGGTTGTTCACATCAAGGGCGGGGAATCCGAAAAAGTTGACGTGGAACTGGCGCAGCGTTTCCAGTCTCCGTACGCCCACCGCCTGGTTCTTGTGATCAGCGGGGTTCCCGATCCGGATTCAGCCAAAGGTGCAGACGCATTGGGCTTCCTGACTGCATCATTGCGGGCTGTCCCGGGAGTGTCGGGTGCTGTCTCGAGCCTCGATTGGCCCGATCCCTTGTTCACTGGGAGCAATGGCGGGGCCTTGATTATCGTCGGGTTGGATCCGCACAACGAAACCGTCGAGGCGCTGGTTCCCGAACTAAGGGCAAAAGCAGACTGGATGGAAGGTCAGCTTAGGTCGCAGTACCCCAATATCAAACTAGAGATTACGGGCGAAACTCCACTGAACTTCGATCTTCGCAAGGTTAGTGCGGATGACGTCAACCATGCCGAGGAACGAGCGATGCCCGTAACTTTGGTTCTGCTGTTGCTGGCATTCGGCAGCCTTGTGGCCGCGTTATTGCCGCTGGGAGTTGGGCTACTCTCAATCTCGATGGCGCTGGGCGCGGCGGCGCTACTGGCGCATTATTTGCAGCTGTCAATTCTGGTGCAGAATCTGGCAACGATGCTCGGACTTGGCTTGGGCATCGACTACGCATTGCTAATGGTGAGCCGCTTTCGCGAGGCATTGGCCGATGGATATGATCCCGGACCCGCTGCCGATATTGCTGGCGGGCAAGCGGGGCGGACTCTGGTCATCTCAGCCACGACGGTTGCCATAGGATTTTCAGCCCTCCTGATTGTGCCCATCAGCGAACTGCGGTCCATCGGGATCGCTGGCTTGTTGGTAACAGTTTTCAGTGTCATGCTGTGTACCTTTATTTTGCCTTGGGTGCTTGGTCTGCTGGGGCACCGCATCAATGCCCTTAGAGTGCGTATTCCAGCCATACGATTCCAAAGGCGAGAGAGCCTGGGCGCGCCGAATGCGCGGTGGGTGCGGTGGGGCAGCGCCATAACGTACCGGCCCTGGACGGCTCTGCTGGTCGCCGGGGTCCCGCTACTGATCCTCGCTCTCCAGGCGCGGAAAATCTCTCCCGGCATTCCCGATCATGACTCGCTCCCGGCCGCAGCCGAGTCGGTGCAAGCACTGCACACTCTTCAAACTATGGGGCGGTCGGGTATTGTCCAGTCTCTCCGAGTGGTTCTGGAGCTGCCGCCGCAGTCTCCTCCGCTTTCACAGGCAGGTTGGCTGGCTGTCAGTCGCTTGACGAGCCGTTTCCAGAGCGATTCTCGGGCGGAAGAGGTCTTATCTCTACCGACTTTCACGGGAATGTCCGACACTGCGGCCGCGGTCGACGATGTGCCCGAGTCGGTCCGCAAAAGCTTTCTTAGTAGCGATGGCCAAGCTACCTTGATTGAGTTGTTGCCCACCACAGCTCTTTCACCCAACGAACAAGTGCGGTGGGTACGAGATGTACGCTCCTCCGATGTCGCGGCAATCACTGGCATACCCGGCACTGTGTTGCGCGTCGGCGGCGTTCCCGCACTCGAAGCAGATTATGACTCGGTTGTGAAAGAGCGGTTGCCGAAAGTGGTCCTGGGCGTCGTATTGGGTAGCTTGCTGGCGCTCCTCATTGGCCTACGTTCTCTATTTGCCGCTGTCAAAGCAGTGCTGCTCAATCTGCTCTCGGTTGGCGCTTCCTTCGGTGCTTTAGTTGTTGTTTTTCAGGAAGGCCACGGTAGCAAACTCTTTGGGCTCCACGGACCGAGCGGCAGCGTATACCCGATCGTGCCGATTCTGTCCTTTGCGATCGTCTTCGGACTAAGCATGGACTATGAAGTCTTTCTGGTCGCCCGAGTCCTCGAAGAACGGCGGCTCGGTCTATCCGAGAGAGCAGCGGTAATCGAGGGCCTGGCGCGGACCGCCGGTCTCATCACGAGCGCCGCGGCAATCATGATTGCCGTCTTTACCGCATTCATCGTGGGAAGTTTTCTGGTCGTCCAAATGCTGGGCTTTACGCTCGCTGTGGCGGTGTTCATTGACGCGACGGTGGTGCGGATGGTTGTCGGGCCGGCACTCTTGCAACTTGCCGGCGACTGGAATTGGTGGCCCCTCGGCCTACGCGGGGCCCCAACCACGTCTGAAAAGGAGTTGGTCCCGTGACGGCGGAGCCGTTGCTCCCACTGGACAGCAACAGCCTAATCGACGGGGTGACTACTTCGATTTCTCTCCCTGGGCAGTGGACTGGCCAAGGTCAAAGTCCTTGCGACCAAGGTTCGCCTTCCCGGAGCCCCGTTCAATGACAAGAATCGAGGAGCCGGGCTTGCCCTGAAGCTTTGCCTCCACTTGTGACGCAGACCAAGCGCCGGCGACCTGCCGCAGCCCATAGTAAGTGAAGTCCTTCTGCTGTCTGGTCCCGCGAAGCGTCTTCACCTCATGGACTGGGAATAAAATGCCCCGGTCGATCCACGATGTCACCGAATCATAGTAACTCTGGTCCTGAGGGCCGGACGTGCTCTTAAGGACAAAGCAATCCCGCGCGCCGTATTTCTCCGGTGGCAGGAGTTCCTGATTCTTCCAGAAAAACGAGCTCTCGACCATGTCTTCATAGGAGAAGTCTGTTCCCACGAGCGGGTCGTTCCAACGTTCGAATGGCAACACGCTAGCGGTCTTCTCGCCCGGGAGTACCGCCTCGATGGTCAGGCGCCCACTCATGCTCATATGCACGAGAAGGCTCGTCTTCTCTGCGCCCGGTCCCGAGATCTCGCATAGCAAACGGAGGCCATCTGGAAACCAATGAGCCTTACCGACAAACTTGTAGTTCGTGCGCTTGCCATCGCCTTCCACTCGTGTGATTCGCCCGGTCACGCGATAGTCCAATTTCTCGATACGCTGGCGCGAGCCGGTCAGCACGGTCTCCAAGTCAGGATTCGCCGCGAAGGCCCGTGACGGATGCACCAGCGACAAGAGCGCCAGCAAAGTGATGCACCACAGAAGAGTCCCAAGAGCGCACTTCGTCCATTTGCCCTCTGGACAGCGGCTGAACTTGCGACTCCGAGAGAGCATGACGACGCGGCGCAGGAAGGTCATGGCAGTGGATACACCGCACATTCAGGGCGACGGACGGTGATCACTTGGCGCTCCAGATCGCGCTGGCGCGGGAGATGTCAATTGAGCGACAGCAAAGGGTGGCGACGAGACATCGAGTGTCCGCTGTTTCGATCATGTGACCTCTCGGCCTTAGCTTCCTTTGTTATTTTACATTCTCGCAACGATACAGATCGTATAGATGCTCGGCTCTTGATCTTTGCAAGGTCTGACTCTCGGAGCGAAGCACGGAACAGGAAGCTGAAGGAGGACTTTGCTGTCTGCGCGAATCTTTTCGACAAGCCGCGGAAGAAACCGGACAGAAAACTCGTAAGGCCACCATAACCGTCTAAGCATTCTGCTGTCCGTTGCGGTCTAGCGATAACATTTACAAGCAGATGCGAAGAACGCAGGTCCTCGGCGGGAGGCGGCACGCCCCCAACTCATCGACGCGCTTTGAAGTGCACTGCCTACTGCTTGAAGACCAACGGCGGCCCGCTGACTCGCTTACCCTGAAGGTTGACAGTCACCTCAACGCGATCGGCGATCTTGACGAAGGGAATGCCTTTATTCATGCCATAGTCCTTCCGGTCGAAGGCCATCGTGCCTTTGATCTCACCAGAGCCGGTGCCCTTGCCAGTAACCGTAAACGCCAAGGTCTCGGGTTTAGAGACCCCGCGGATGGTAAATGTTCCAGGAATGTCGAAGGTGGTGGGACTGGTCTGAATCACCTTGTCGGAGTGAAAGGTGATCAACGGATCGTGCTCGACGTCGAAGAAATCTTTGCTCTTTATCTTGCCGTCTTTCATTCCGCTCCCGGTATCCACGCTGTCAGCTTGAATCTTGATATCCAAGACTCCGGTCGTGACATCAGGAGATGTAAACGTCATGGAGGCGTCCCACTTTTTGAAAGTACCCTCGAGTGCCACCGACGCCTTTATGTAGAACGTAATCTTACTTTCGTCTGTCGCAATCACGAAAACCGGCGGCTGGTCCTGGCCTACCAAAGGGAGCGCGGCCGACGCGACCAGGCAGAGGACCGCGAATCGCATACTGCTGTGTGCGCGCCTTGCAAGCATAAACTTCCTCCCACCAGGGCCATGAGAACAGCCCAGTGAATCCCAAAGAATCTTTGGAGTTTCACACTCTGCCGTCGTGCGGGATACTGGTAAATGTGACAGGAGGGTCTGACACCAGTTTGCCGGTGGCGCTTTTTTCAATCGGTGAGACGGGTGAGGCCATTCAGGCGCCCGCTAAACGTACGCCCTACCAGCGCAAGAGGATAAGCTCTGAGCAAAACCCAGGCCCCATGGCGGCCAGAAGGCCCAGAGTACCGGGCTCGGGACGCCGGTTTTTCATGACATCTTCGAGCACCACCAGCACGGACGCCGAAGAAAGATTTCCCACTTTGCGTAGACAGTCCCAAGAAGCATTGAGTTCTCCATCGTGCAAGCCCAGCGCAGCCGCAGAGGCTTCCAGCACTTTGGGTCCTCCGGTGTGCATAACGAAGCTCTTAAGGTCGCTTCTCTGGTGACCGTTGTCAGCCAAGAAAGCGTCCACGTCCCGACCGAGGTTTTCCCGAATCAGGGTCGGCACTTCGGTGGAGAGCAGGATGCGAAAGCCTTTTTCTGAGATGTTCCAGCCCATCATATCTTCCGTGGCAGGATAAAAAATCGAGCGAGTCGCGAGAATCTCCGGTCCTGAAATCTCAGGCCGCGATGATTCGAACTCGTCCCCAGTCACAATGACTGCGGCTGAGCCATCGGCGAACAATCCCGACGAAATCAGGTTGGCCACCGACAAATCCTCCCGCTGAAGAGTGAGGGAGCATAGCTCGACCGAAACCAGAGCTGCCGCTTGCGAGGGGTACGCCCGCACATAGTCTGAGGCACGCGCGATACCAGCTGCGCCAGCCACGCATCCGAGTCCAAAAATCGGAGTACGACGAATCTTAGTCGGGAGTCCCATGCGATTGATGAGCAAGGCGTCGATCGAGGGGCTGGCGACACCGGTGACGGTCGTAAACAGCAGGGCGCCCAGGTCTCGAACGTTGAGTCCGGCCTTGTGGAGCGCAAGGCAGAGTGCCTGTTCTCCCAATTCCTGTGCGACCCTGATCCAAATATCGTTGGCCTGGCCCCAGGTCTTGATATCCACGTATTGTTCCGCTGGAATCGCAAGATAACGGCCATCGACCGTGACGTTGCGATGCAATCGCGCCAGCAAGAGCGGGTTCTTGAGTTGGGCTCCCCAATAGTCCTGGAGACGCTCCAACAGAACTTTCTGGGTGTAGTAGTGCTTCGGGAATGCGCTTGCTGCGCTTGCGATCTTCAATGGTTTTGTCCTGTCCCCGATAAGATACGCTAATCGGGGTTTTGTTGCAGGTACTTAATTCAACCGAACACGGAATCGACAGACCGCCT
>Ga0335083_10009796_pt1 | contig 11612 bp, 6 predicted proteins | sample Lox_Sample_42_FD_206716 | JGI IMG/M metagenome (GOLD analysis project Ga0335083, IMG submission 206716) | Soil microbial communities from Loxahatchee National Wildlife Refuge, Florida, United States - Lox_Sample_4.2 | ecosystem: Environmental > Terrestrial > Soil > Wetlands | place: USA: Florida... | reverse complement strand
TTCCGCCGCTCCGGGAACGCCGCGAAGACATACCCGTACTGACGCGCTACTTCGTCCAGAAACATGCGCAGCGCATGGGCCGGAACATCGAAACGATTGCTGCCTCTACCCTGGAGGCACTCACAAGGCATGATTGGCCGGGCAACATCCGCGAACTGCAGAATGTGCTGGAGCGGGCGGTCATTCTGACTCACGGGACCAGTCTGCAGGTTGGAATGTCGGAGCTTGTGGCTAAGGCCGATACGCTGTATCGGCGGACTTCGGAAGCGTCCCAGGCTTCGGAGCGCGACCAGATCCTAAAAGCGCTGGAGGAAGCCAACGGCCAGGTCGGCGGACCGAATGGCGCGGCAGCCCGTCTGGGCCTGAAGCGAACCACATTGCAGAACCGCATGCGGAAGTACATGATCGCACGCCAATATTGTTGATTAGTTTGCGGCTCAAAACATCAGCTTCAGCGCGAGTTGCGCCGAGCGCGGGCCGCCGATCTGGTAGAGCGGATTCAGGCCGCCGCTGTCGCCGCCGCTGCCCAGCGACGAACCTAGCATCTGGGTAGCTTGCCCGAATAGAGGAGAGCTGAGGTAGTTCGTCGGGGGGCCGAAATTGGGGTGGTTAAAGATATTGAAGAAATCCGCTCGGGCCTGGAGGGCGAGGCGTTCATAAAGCTTGAACTGCCGGCGGAGCGTCAGATCAACCTCAGTCGCGCCGAATCCGTTCAGGGCGTTGCGGCCGAGATTGCCCTGAACTGCTCCGGCTGGGACGCTGAAGGCGGCTTTGTTGATTCGCTTTCCGCCGGCGACGTTCGGATCGGAAATCCAGAGCGGCACTCCAGGAACGAGGTTAGGGCGCTGCACGCTCGACGCATTTGAGAACGCGGGGTTCAATGCGTTGCTTCCTGTGACGACGTTTACCGGCGGTGCTGTACGCGAGTAAACGATCGAATCCGTGGACCAGTTGCCGAGAATCGTCCTCCAGAGGCCGTCTCCCGGGGCGGGGATGTTGTACGAAACGGCCCCGGAAAAGGTCTGACGGATGTCGTAATCGGAGGAACCGCGATTCGATATCGTCGAAGCGGCTGGAGGCACGTTCAGGTAGTTCGCCTCCGACGATGAATTGTCGATCGCATGGGCCCATGTGTAAGAGAGCAGCGTCTGGATTCCATGCGTGAAGCGATGCTTATATTGGCCCTGGAGCGCGTTGTAGCTCGATGAGGAACCGTTCCACAGCACGTCGAACTCGCTGGTGAAGTTAGGATTTGGCGCGAGGTAGCGGTCTTCCCGCATCAACTTTCTCCCCGCGGCACCTAGGTAGGTCAGGGATGCAACATCAGCGGCACCAAAGCTCTTCTCCACAGCGGCATTCCATTCGTAGGTTCTGGGCGATACATGGTTCGGGTCCACCACTACAAGGTATGCGACGGGCGGTGATGTTGAAAACGGAGGCGGAGCTGCGTCCGTTGCGCTTAATGGATACGATGCGTTCAGAACAATCTTTCCGCGATTATAGGGCCACGCTCCGGTGGCGGTTGCGACGGTGGAGTAGCCGAGATCATAGAAAATCCCGGCGCCGGCCCGGAGTACCAGGTTCGGCGCAGCCTGCCACGCTATGCCGGCCCGTGGTGCGAAGTTGTCCTTGGCTGCGTCCCACAAAGGCGTTCCCTGGGGAGCCACCGTCATCGTTTTCAGATTTGCGACGCTATTCACCGTAAACGGAAGCGTGCCATTAGGCGACGAAGGCGCGGCATTGTAGTCCCAGCGAAGACCGTAAGTGATCGTCAAATGCCGCGTTGCTTTCCAGGTGTCTTGGGCGAAAAGGCTCCAGTTGGCGAATGCGATTTCGATGTCCTTGCTCGTGGCTTGAATACCGACTTGAGGAACCGTGTTTGTCAGCATGTTTGCCAAGGAAAGGAATCCGTAAACGATCGAATAGGGAATGAAACCGGCTGTAGAAGGCAGGCGGCGGTAATCCAGTCCGAACTTCAATTGATGCGTACCGGCGGTGTAGGAAAAATTGTCGGTCACGTTGAACTGTTCGGTCAAGTTATTGCCGAAGGTGCCCGCACCCCAACTGATACCATACGGCGTCGAGTCGGCAAAAACCCGAAAGAGCGAATTGTCCGCGGTATTGTTCGAAGAATACAGCAGTGAAGCGGGCGGCGGCGTACCGCCTCCAAAGTTGTCCAACGAAAATATTGCGTGCGCTCTGCTTCGGCTATAGTTGAACCGAATCTCGTTGACCATCCGCGGTGTCAGCATCTGGTTGCTTCCAATCGTCAGCGTCTGAGTGCGGTATTTGATCGACTCAACGGTGTTATAGGCTTGAGAACTCGCTCCTCGCTGAGCTAGATCCGACGGCGCTATGCTGTAGCGTCCAAAAATTGTCACTCTCTGCAACGGTAGGTAGTCCACGCGTATGCTTCCGGAATCGAGCGAGGATGGATCTGAATAGCTCGCCGAGAAGGCTGCAGTGCCCTTGCCGAGGTCGGGACCGTTTGGCAGGGGAAACGCATTTAACAGAGGCTGCACCGCGGATGGTGCGTTTTCACGGGAGGCGAGCGACGGTACGTAGGTATTCGCGATATGGGGCTGCCGCACTCTTAGGGCTTCATAGGAGCCGAAGAAGAAGAGCTTATCTTTGCGAATCGGGCCGCCGAGCACGCCGCCGAAATCGTTCTGCCGCAGCTCCGGCCGCGGAAGATTTTTCGCATTAGCGAACCAGTCGTTGGCATCGAGCTTGTCATTGCGGAAATATTCGAACGCGCTGCCGCGAAATGTATTCGTCCCGGATTTGGTGATCACGGAGATTTGAGCGCCTGGAGTGCGGCCGTATTCCGGCGCGAACGTGGATGTCTGGATGCGAAACTCTTCCAACGCGTCGAGGGATACCAGGTTGCTCATTCCACCCAACGCGCTAATGGCCGGAATCTCGCCGGCTCCGCTTTGCATAAGGCGGTTGCCGTTACCCGCGACGCCGATGTTCGCGCTGGCACCGTCCACCATAAAATAATTCGAGTCAGGGTGCTGCCCATTGACGCTGAATTGACCCTGCTCGAACAAACTAGAGGGCGTCAAGACCACCCCTGGCGCAAGTTCGATCAGCGATCCGAAGCTGCGCCCGTTCAGCGGCATGTTTTCCACGAAGCGATTTCCGATCACGGTGCTCACCGAGGCATCCGAAGCGTTGATGAGGGGCGCGCTGCCTTCCACCGTCACGCTATCGCTGATGCTGCCGACAGTCAACGTGAAATCGAGGTTCGCGCGCTGGTCTACTTCCAGCACGACTGTGTTTTGATGGACGGTTGCAAATCCGGTCGCTTCGACCGATACATCGTAGGACCCGGGCGCAAGGGCAGGAGCACTGTATAACCCTTGCTGATTGGATGTGACCCGCCGGATCGCACCGGTTTGACTGTTCTGAAGGTTTACCGTCGCGTTTGGGACTGGGAGGCCGGATGGGTCAGAGATGATGCCCGACAGTTCGGCGGTTTGGGCAAAGAGAGGAGCAGCGAAGAGAGCAACGACTAAGATTCGCAACATGATGCAGTACTCCATTGACCGCTTGCTGACGCGCGCGGCTCGGTCAGAGAGTTGGTCTTGCAGAGGTACGCGAAATTAGAATCGAGCGTCCCTTAGAATAATGTATTCAGATATTAGTATAGGCCCTTTGCCCGCCGCGAGGGACGATAATTAATTTATAAGTGGACAGCGCTCGAACCAAGAAGGCCGTTGTTGTAACTGCGCTCACAATTTTGTGCCGGTGTGCATTGGCGCTGAACCCATCTCAAGACATCAGTCAATACGCGCACACAGCTTGGACGATCCGCGAAGGGGTTTTCAAATCCATCATTCTCTCGATAACTCAGACATCCGACGGCTACCTCTGGCTGGGAACCGAATCCGGGCTACTCCGATTCGATGGCGTTCGCGCCGTCCCATGGACGCCTCCGGGCGCGGAGGAACTCAGCGCGGCGGCGATTTACGGCCTTCTCGGAACGAGGGACGGCGCACTGTGGATCGGCACTACCCACGGACTCATGAGTTGGAACGGTGCGAAGCTGACCAAGTATCCCGAGCTCAATCCTTACCGCGTAAGCGCGCTACTTGAGGATCGCGAAGGAACGGTGTGGGCAGGCGGCTGGGCCGTTCCCAACGGAGCTTTATGCGAGATTCGAAGCGGCGCGGCGCGGTGCTACGGTCAGGATGGCACTTTGCGACAAGGCGTCCTGTCAATCTATGAAGACACTACGGGGCACCTGTGGACTGCCACGTCCTCTGGACTTTGGCGGTGGAAATCCGGAGTTGCAGAGCAATCTTTTTCAATGACTCAAAACGTGCCATTTACTATGGCCGGACTGTCCGAAGCTGCTGAAGGCCAAGTCGTAGTGAGCGGACGCACGGGCCTCGTCAATACGAAAGCTGAATCATATCCGATCCCGGGAAGGGCAAAGCCGTTCGTTCCTGAGAGGTTGCTTCGCGATCGGAATGGCGCCCTCTGGATTGGCACGACCGATAGCGGCTTGTTGCATGTGCACGGCGCAAAAACCGACGTTTTCTCTCGATCCGACGGCCTCTCGGCGCAGCAAATCGTGTCGCTTTTCGAAGATCGTGAAGGTGACATCTGGGTCTCGACCATTGCCGGCCTCGAACGGTTTCGAGAGTTAGCCATACCAAGCATGTCCGCAGGCCAAGGTTTGTCGGGCAGTGTCTTTTCGTTATTGGCTGGGCGCGATGGAAGCGTTTGGATGGGGGGAACCGCAGGTCTGAGTCGCTGGAACGCCGGGCACGTCTCCGCCTTTACTAACGCAAACGTCTCGACTGGGGGTGTCCAGTCGTTGTTTCAGGGCGATTCGGGACGGATCTGGTTCTCCACTCGCGGCGGATTGGTCTCGTACGAGAACGGCCGGTTTACACCGCAGCTCCCAATTCCGGGGGGCCAGGGCTTTGCATTTGCGAATGGCGGGCGAGGGGACTTCTGGGTCACGGGACAAGGCGCTCTGATGCACGTTGTCAACGGCAGGGTCGTGGACGAGATCCCGTGGTCACAGCTGGGCGTGAAAGAAACGGCAATCAGCATGATCTCCGGCGCGGAGCCAGGCGACCTATGGCTTGGCTTCAGGCTAGACAATAGGGTCATCTATTTTCGGGACGGCAAAATACGTAGATCGTACACGGTGGCTGACGGATTGGGAGCCGGTGCCGTGTATGGGTTGAAGCTCGACCGCGACGGCGCGTTGTGGGCTGCCACAACCAGCGGTCTCAGCCTGATCCGGAATGGGCATGTGACCACATTTACAACTAAGAACGGCCTGCCTTGTAACACGATGCACCTGGTAATGGACGACGCGGAGGGTTCGACATGGCTGTATACCGGCTGCGGCTTATTGCGGCTGGACAAGTCGGAACTGGATGCATTGAAGACTGATGCGAAACGCATCGTTCATCCTGTATTGTTCGACAATGCGGATGGAGTGCTGATTCGTTCTTTACTGATCGGAGGTTACGGCCCGCGATTCACGAAGTTGCCGGACGGGAAAATATGGTTTCTTCCAGGCGACGGCAACGTGAGCGTGATCGATCCGCGGCATCTTCCCGTCAACAAAGTCCCGCCGCCGGTCCACATCGAGTCCATCATCGCGGACGACAAACCATACGACCTCAAACCCGGAATGCGTCTGCCCGCCAACGTCCGCAACCTCCGGATCGAATACACCGCCCTGAGCCTGGTCGCGCCGGAGAAGATTCATTTCAAGTACAAGCTGGAGGGACAGAACAAGAACTGGCACGAAGTGATCAACGAGCGCCAGGCGACGTATACAAATCTCGGTCCGCGCAATTACCGCTTCCGCGTGATCGCCTCGAACAACAGCGGCGTGTGGAACGAAACCGGCGACACGCTGGAGTTCTCGGTCGCGCCGGCGTACTATCAGACCACGTGGTTCTACGCGTCGTGCGTGGCCGCCTTTCTGTTCATGCTTTGGGGCCTGTACCGGCTGCGCCTCCACCAGATCGCGCGCGAGTTCAACGCGCAGTTGGACGGGCGCGTGGACGAGCGGTTGCGCGTCGCGCGGGAGTTGCACGACACGATGCTACAGAGCTTTCAGGCTGCGCTGATCCAGATGCAGGCCGCGCGCAACATCTTTGCCCGGCGCCCCGAAAAGACCGAGGAGAGCCTCGACAAAGCCATTGAAACAGCCGCCGGGGCGATCGCGGAGGGGCGCAGCGCGATCCAGGATCTGCGCCTCCATCCGGCCGGCGGGGGCGACCTCGCGGAACTGCTCACGACGGCCAGTAAGGACATGGCGCGCTCCGAGGAGGCGCCGGAGAATCCACCGGTCTTCGGTTTGACGGTGGAAGGGGAGCGTCGGGATCTCGCGCCGTTGATCCAGGACGAGGTGTACCGGATCGCCCGGGAGTTGCTGCGGAACGCGTTCCGCCACTCCCAAGCCGAACGGATCGAGGTGGAGATCCGCTACGAGAGCCGCCAGCTCCGCCTGCACGTGCGCGACGACGGAAGAGGAATCGAACCCGAAATCCTCAAGGCCGGCGGGCGTGCCGGACATTATGGGTTCCCGGGAATGCGGGAACGCGCCAGTCGATTTGGCGGCAAACTGGAGTTCTGGAGCGAAGCGGGGGCGGGCACCGAAGCCGTGCTGACCGTGCCGGGCGCGGTGGCTTACGGCGCCTCCAATGGCGGCCGTTTTTCGTTCCTTCGGAGAAAGAAGGCGGGCGCATGAGCAACGCAAACAAGCCGATAAGGGCGCGCCTACTCTCTGCTGCGCTGCTTGCCTGCTGCCCTTCGGCCTTCGCCTTGAACCCCGCCCTCGACGTAAGCCAGTACGCCCACACAGCCTGGAAGATGCGCGATGGCTTTCCGGCTGCCCAGGTTGAGACCATCTCGCAGACGGAAGATGGTTATCTGTGGCTCGGGACTCGAGCGGGCTTATTCCGGTTCGATGGGGTCCGCGCTACCCAGTGGCAGCCTCCCGCCGGTCAACAGCTTCCCTCCGACTACGTCACCAGGACTCTCGCCGGGCGCGACGGTGCTCTGTGGATCGGCACCCGGGCAGGGCTGGTCAGTTGGAAGAATGGCAAACTCACCCAGTACCACCAACTCGACGGACTTTGGACTGGGAGCCTGCTGCAGGATCGCGAAGGGACTGTGTGGGCGGGCGGATTTACCTACACTCCTCCTGGCGAGCTCTGCGCCATCGATTCCGTCAAGGTCGAGTGCCATGGCGACAACGGCTCGCTCGGAAATGGTGTGGTCGGTCTTCGCGAAGACCGGAAGGGAAACCTATGGGTGGGAACGCGTACCGGACTGTGGCGATGGAGACCCGGCGCGCCGCAATTCTTTCCCTTACCGGCGGGGATCTTCGGAATTCACGCCTTGGCCGAAGATGATGCCGGCCTTCTCATCGCACTGCCTGGCCGGACGAGCCGTTTGGTCGAAGGCAAAGTCGAAACGGTGTATCCATATCCGCCGCAGGCGAGGAACTCGGAGGCTTTGCATGTTCTTCGGGACCGCGACGGAGGTCTGTGGATCGGAACCATTGACCAGGGCCTGGTGCACGTTCACGAAGGGCGGACGGATGCGTTTGCTCAGGTTGACGAACTCTCCGGGAACGCCATCAGCGCTTTATTCGAGGACCGCGAGGGGAATATCTGGGTAGCGAGCACGGCCGGGTTGGACCGCTTTCGCGACTACGCCGTCGTGACCGTATCAACGAAGCAGGGTCTCGGAACCGTTCGCCCCGGAGCGGTTCTGGCCGCCAGGGACGGAAGCATCTGGATCAATACTTCGATTGGCTTGACCCGGTGGCGGAATGGTCAGGCTGCCGTGCTCCGCAGTACAGAGCTCGCGCCGGGCGCTCAACTCTTGTCACTCCTGCAGGATCATGCCGGTCGCATCTGGGTGGCCGGGTTTGATGGCGTAGGGTCTATCGAGAATGGCCACCTGGTTCGCGCGAAGGGCGTTCCCGGCAAAGTAGTGTACTCGATGGCCGAAGACCGGGAAGGAACGCTCTGGATAGCGGATCAGGATCGCGGTTTGATCGAGATGCGCAGCGGCGCGCTCGTGCGGCAGACCCCCTGGGCAGTGCTGGGCCACAAGGACCACGCGCTTTCCCTCGCCGCCGATCCCGCGCGCGGTGGCTTGTGGGTCGGGTTTTTCGAAGGCGGTGTCGTGCACTGGAAGGACGGCCAGGTTCGTGAGTCGTATGGATCGGCGGCAGGGCTTGGCTCTGGGGCTGTTCAGGGACTCCTATTCGATCGTCATGGCACGCTCTGGGCGGCCACCGAAGGCGGACTCAGCCGCTTGGAAGGCGGGCGCTTTACCACTTTCGGCGCCAGGGATGGCTTGCCTTGCGATGCAGTGAATTGGGTGATGGAAGATGACGCCGGTGCGCTCTGGTTATCCATGTCCTGCCGGCTGGTGCGGGTGGAATCTCCACAGCATGGACGCCCGCTCCAGGCCAACGTTTTCGATAGTTCGGATGGAGTCGCCGCTACAAAGACAGTTGGATATGTCGGCCCAACAGTCGCAAAATCGCCAGATGGGAAAATCTGGTTCCCGAGTTATGACGGCCTGAGCGTGCTGGATCCGCGGCACGTCCCTCACAACAAGCTTCCGCCCCCGGTGCACATCGAGCGAATAATCGTTAATGGAAAGCCCACGGATCTCAAGCCGGGGATGCGGCTGCCTGCTCTCGTTCGTAACCTTACGATCGATTACACCGCCCTGAGCCTGGCGGTGCCGGAAAAAGTTCATTTTCGCTTCAAGCTGGAAGGACAGGATCCAGACTGGAGAGAGGTTGTCAATGACCGCGAAGTGCAGTATTCGAATCTACCGCCGCTCAGTTACCGCTTTCGCGTGATGGCCTCGAACAACAGCGGCGTGTGGAACGAGACCGGCGACACGCTGGAATTCTCCATCGCGCCGGCGTACTATCAGACCACGTGGTTCTACGCGTCATGCGTGGCCGCCTTTCTGTTCATGCTTTGGGCGCTATACCGGTTGCGCCTCCACCAGATCGCGCGTGAGTTCAACGCGCAGTTGGACGGGCGCGTGGACGAGCGGATGCGCGTCGCGCGGGAGTTGCACGATACGATGCTGCAGAGCTTTCAGGCTGCGCTAATCCAGATGCAAGCCGCGCGCAACATCTTTGCCCGGCGGCCCGAAAAGAGCGAGGAGAGCCTCGATAAAGCCATTGAAACAGCCGCCGGGGCGATCGCCGAGGGGCGCAGCGCGATCCAGGATCTGCGCCTCTATCCGGCCGGCGGGGGCGACCTCGCGGAACTGCTCAAGACGGCCAGTCAGGGGATGGCGCGCTCCGAGGAGGCGCCGGAGAATTCGCCGGTCTTCGGCATGACGGTGGAAGGGGAGCGTCGGGATCTCGCGCCGCTGATCCAGGACGAGGTGTACCGGATCGCGCGGGAGTTGCTGCGCAACGCGTTCCGCCACTCTCGAGCCGAACGGATCGAGGTGGAGATCCGCTACGACAGCCGCCAGCTCCGCCTGCACGTGCGCGATGACGGAAAAGGAATCGACCCCGAAATCCTCAAGGCCGGCGGGCGTGCCGGACATTATGGGTTCCCGGGAATGCGGGAACGTGCCAGTCGATTTGGCGGCAAACTGGAGTTCTGGAGCGAAGCGGGGGCGGGCACCGAAGCGGTGCTCACGGTGCCTGGCGCGGTGGCTTACGGCGCCTCCAATGGCGGCCGTTTTTCGTTCCTTCGGAGAAAGAAGACGGGCACATGAACACCCATCCCAAGACCATCCGAATCCTCACGGTCGACGACCATGCGCTTCTGCGCCACGGTATCGCGGCCCTGGTCGAAATCGAGCCGGACATGGAGCTGGTGGCGCAGGCCTCGACGGGACGCGAGGCCATCGAGCAGTTCCGGCGGCACCGGCCGGACATCACCCTCATGGATCTGCAGATGCCGGATATCAGCGGCATCGAAGCCATTATCGCCATTCGCAGCGAATTCCCCGACGCCCGCATCGTCGTTCTGACGACATATGCCGGCGACGTCCAGGTCTTGCGCGCGCTGAAAGCGGGCGCGCGGGGCTATATGCTGAAGGGAGACGTACATACGGATCTGCTGGAGACCATTCGCGCCGTGCACGCCGGACGCAAGCGGGTTCCACCCGAGGTCGCGGCCGAATTGGCCATGCATACCTCCGAGGACCAGTTGACCGCGCGCGAACTCGAGATTTTGAAGCTGATCGCGAAGGGGAACGCGAATAAAGAGATCGCTGCCCAGCTTTCCGTCCGGGAAGATACGGTGAAAAGCCACGTCGGCAACATCCTCGAGAAGCTCGGTGCGAACGACCGCACGCACGCCGTCACCATCGGGATCAAGCGCGGAATCATCGAGCTGTAACCCCCAAAAGTGGGGTAGGGCGCTCGCTCTTTGTAAGGTTTCAAAACCTTTGGGATTCCCGTAACCTGAGAACGGGATACGTTTGCAACGGCTATTTTCCAACTTCGCGGGCGGGCCGCCGGGCGCCGGGCTTTTGGTTCAGCGGCTGCTGGTCGGCGCCGCTCTGCTCTACTGCCCGGTCGCGACACCCCGTGGCACGGTTGTGGCGCCGCAAGTCATCGGAGCCTTGGCTGGCCTGCTGCTTATCGCCGGTTTGTGGACGCCCGTCATCGGAATTATGGTAGCGTGTGCCGAGGCGTGGATCGCCCTCTCGTCGCCGGCCCATGCTGGCATTCCCGCCGCATTGGCGGTGCTTGGCGTGACGCTGGCGCTGATCGGACCCGGAGAGTGGTCCGTGGATGCCCGGCTTTACGGCAGGAAGCATTTCGTCCCTCCCGAACTTTAGCACCGTCGGGCTGCCTGCCGGCCCTTGCGTGAGCCCCCGTCCCAAACTTTCGCATGATGCATTTGCGAGCGTGCTCCACGTCCGGCGTCCGTTGCGCGCGCCACTATGCTTTCACTTGGGTGCTCTGTGCGCGCCAAAGGGGACGGCCGCTAGCCCCTTAAAGTGCAATCGCCGACTGGAACTATCCAACCACTTCCACCCCGACTAAATAGGGTTTGAGCTCGCGGCAAAAGGCCGCACAATCAGTCTTCGAGGGAGGAAAAGATGACAACCGCAGCAGTAATCGACTTCGGGTACGCAGCAAATACCACTAGTAAGGCGGTTGACGCAGGTTCCGTTCTGAGTCCGGAAAGGAGCAAGGTCATGCTGAGTGAAACGTCATGGCTCGAATATCGTTTGGACGTGGTGAGCTCGTGGCCGCAGGGCACGCGCCGCGAGGTGTCGATTGGCGCGATACAGTCCAGGATCCAGGCGATTGAGGAGTTTAATCGCGCAGTGGATAAGTGGAACCAGGGACATGGGAGGAAAGCACAATGACTAGCGTCGTAAACATCGCCTGCGGGTCTGGCGTGGCGCCGGTGAAGGAAACCTATCACGGCGATCTCTGGGCCATCCACAGACAAAAACTCCATGTCTTACCGGGCGCCGGCACGGAATTGCGACGGGCCGACGAGCGCGACCGCATGCATGCCTTGTTCGATATCACGAATGCGCTCCAATCCGGGCTACCTGCTGGTGAGCTGTTTTCGGCCATCTCGGAACGGCTCAGACCCGTTATCCACCAC
>Ga0335083_10009795_pt1 | contig 11612 bp, 7 predicted proteins | sample Lox_Sample_42_FD_206716 | JGI IMG/M metagenome (GOLD analysis project Ga0335083, IMG submission 206716) | Soil microbial communities from Loxahatchee National Wildlife Refuge, Florida, United States - Lox_Sample_4.2 | ecosystem: Environmental > Terrestrial > Soil > Wetlands | place: USA: Florida... | reverse complement strand
TAGAAAATCGGGTGGTTCGGATTCAAAATCTCCGCCTCGACAATCGGCCCCGGTGCGTAGAACGCGGCCGTCGGGCGCGCCGCATCCACCGTTCGGGTGATGAACGTCTCCGCCGGCAGGTAGCTGGCGGCGCCGAGCGTGATCAGCACACCTCCCTGGTTGACGAACTTATCGAGCTCCGCCACGCCCTCCAGCCCCATGCCGCCCGAGATATCCTCGCTCTCGCCGTACATGCCGAGGCTGGGGAAAGCCGGGTCCTTGGTATAGGCGAACTTCTTTCCGGGCTTCGGCTCCACATCGAAGATCAGGCTCTTGGCGCCGCCGCGGCCGCCCTGGTGCGGAATCACGATCACGTCGTAAGCCCCCTTGAGCCCTCCTTGCCGGACGCGCTCCTTGTAGATCAGATCGTAGTTGATTTCGAAATGGTCGAATGCGTACCGCACCCAGCCCACATCCTGCGTGGAGCTCCAGGTGGAGAACATGGCGATGCGCGGCAGGTCGACCTCGTGCTTCTTCACGTCCGGCGCGGCCGCCAGTGCGACAGCCTGTAAGCCCAGCTTTTCGACTTCCTCTTTCACGCGCGGACTGCTCGCCACCAGCAGCGTCCCCGCCGGCAGGTCTTTCGTGGCCTGCTCGATGGCCTCGAATTTCAGGTCCTTCAGGCGGTAGCGCAGCGTGACCAGGTTGTTCGACCCGTTGTGCAGGATGGCGATCACCGGTCCGGAGCCCTTCACCGCGCCTTGCGGAGCATAGCTGTCCACCGGCTGCACGGGCGCACTGAGAATGGATTTGTCGGCAATCTCATCCACCTGCGCCTGGCTCATCAGCCCCATCGTCCAACCGGTGTCGTCGTACGTGGTCTGGGCATCGGTCGGGAAGTTCTGTTTCTCGAACAGGATCTTCGCCAGGCGGCCGTAGGGCTGGTTGAGCTTGACGATCATCGAGCCCGCAGGATAAGTCGTGCCGCCGATTTTTACCTCGGCCGTGGCACGGCCCACTTCGATGCCCTGCTTGCGAAGAACATTCACGATGAACGCCACGCGGGTCAGGTCCTTCTGGCTGGACGGCAGAATGTAGGCGTAGGGTGCCTCCTTCGAGCCTGCCTCGACGGAGTGCCGGCTCTTCAGGTAGAAATTCTCCAGGATGGTCTTCGGAAACGCGGCGGTGAGTTCCAGCGCGCTGAGCACGCCGGTCTCCGAGTAGTTGGTGTTGTTGCGCATGCTCCACACCAGGTCTCTCGGAGGCGGAAGCGGACGATACCACTCGCGCGCAGCCATGCCGCCGCCGCGTCCGCCCCTTCCACCCGCAGCATCCGGGGCCGCCGCTGCCGGCTCCGCGTCCGGACCGCCGCCGGGACCGCCCCGTCCCCCGGCGCCGATGTTGCGCCGCATCGTGTTGGCGCCGCCGTTGCCCATGATCTCGTACATGCGGATCATGCCGTTGTGATTCGAGCTCATGAAATCCAGATAGCCCGGCGACCACATATCCACGAATGCGTGTGTCCACACACCCGGCATTCCGTAGCCGATCATCCTGGTCATCTCGAATTCGCTGAACCAGGGCATCTCGGCGTAAAGAATCGGGTCCAGCGTGGGGTTCTGCGGAGACTGCCCGCTGAAGGTGTAGAGCAACGGCTGGGATTCGTGCAGGTCATGCATGATCGGCGGGTGCCACTCCAGGTAGAACTTCAGCCAGTTCGACATCGTGACCTGCGAGTAATTGATATCGCGATTGTTGTCGTGGTAGATGTACTTGCCCCAGTACGGAGGCTGCGGCGTGCGCTCCTGCTCGCTCTCCTCGGTGAGCTTGTACTTGTAATACCAATCGACGTAGCGGTCACGGCCGTCCGGCTCCGCGGCGGCGGTCATCATCACGATCGCGTTCTTGCGAATCGAGTCGTAGAGCGGCGAATCTTCCACCGCCAGCCGATAGGCCAGCTCCATCAGCATCTCCGGCGGTCCGGTTTCCGCGCTGTGCAGGCCCCCGGTGAACATGTAGATCGGCTTGGCCTGGGCGATCACTTCTTTCGCCTGTTCCGGGCTGAGTCCGCGAGGGTCGGCCAGGCGAGCGAGATAGCCCTTGTAGCGGTCGAGATCGCGGATCGTCTCCTCGTCGGCAACTGCGATCACCAGGCACTCGCGGCCTTCGTCGGTGGCGCCCGCCGGGAAAATCTTCACGCGCTTGGAAGCGGCGGCCAGTGCGCGGTAGTACTTCGCCAGATCAGCCGTGTGAGTGAGTTTCTTGGGCGCGCCCACGTAGTAGCCGAGCACGTCTTTGGTGGTGGGAATGCCGCTCACCTTCGGCAGATGATCTACCAGAGGGCTCATGAACTCCGGCCGCGTGGTCCACTCCTTCACCAGGCGGGCGTACTCCTCGTCCTGGGGCTGCTTCGTTTGGGTCAGGACCAGCCCGGCGGCACAGGCCGCCAGCGCGAGAATCCGGGAAAGTCTCATGGGTTGCCTCCGTGCCCGGCGCATCCGGGCACTTAGATTAAGATAACCCTCCACGGCCACATATGGAAACACGTCATTCTGTTGGAGGATCTCGATGACCACTCGCACGAAGGCGATCTTGCTGGCCGCGTTGCTGGCGCCCCTGGCAGCGGCCCAGGCCGGCCGCACCGGCAACGTCTACAAGGTGGACTTCACCATCCGCGACAGCGGCGATGCCGGCGCGAAAGCCGGGCGCAAGTACTCGCTCCTCGTCAATGAGCGGCAAAAGGGCACCTTCAAAGTCGGCAACCGGGTTCCCATGGCCACCGGCGGCAGCCCCGGCAACATGCAGTTCACCTACGTGGATGTCGGCGTCAATATCGACTGCTTCGCGGCTGAGGTCGAAGGCAAGATCAATCTGCGCACCGATATGGATTTGAGCACGGCGGTGATGCCGGACAAGAATCCGACTCCGAACCCCACGATCTCCCAGATCAAACTGGCGATCGAGACGACGCTCACACCGGGCAAGCCATCCGTGGTAGCCTCCTTCGACGATCCGGTGACCTCGCGGAAGTTCGACGTCGAAGCCATCGTCACGAAACTGTAGGACAGGCTTCAGCCTGTCCCCCGCGATCGAAGTTCATCCATCGCGCTCTGGTAATAGCCGCCGCCCGCGCCGCCGCTCGCGCGGTGCCGTTCGATGTACGCCAGGATCCTCTGCCGGATCCCCTCGGCCTCGGGAAAATCCTCATCCGTCCAAAACCGCCGTGATTTGTCGAAGTACCCGACGCGTGCCAGGAAGGCCACCGGAAAATAGATCTGCTCTTCCACCGAATCCTGGCCGGGCTCGATGCGGAACGAACCGTCGGATTGCAGAGACTCGCTCAGACACCATCGCAGCATCTTGCGGATTTCGCCCGCGGCCTCCTGCTTCTGCGTGTCGGTAAGAGACGGCCAACCATAGCGCAGCAGAACCACGACATCCATATTGTGGTGGTTCGAATAACGCCCGCGTCGCAGCCAACCGACGGGATAATCCAGGTTCTTGAACGCCAGCAACGTGTTCACAAGTCGCGCCAAGTCGGGAACGTCGCCCTTCAGGTATGCCACCACGTGGTAGGTCATGCTCAAGTCGTCGACGAACGCAGTCGTCCCATTGCGGACAAAGGTCGCGCCCCAGAAGCCGGTAGCCGGGTTGCGGAGCCGGTTCAGGATCAGGTCTCGAAAAGCTGCCTTGAGCCCTGGGTGCCATCGATATCCTGCGGGAAGATCGTGCAGGATCAGGCGGATCAGGTCCGAGAGCGATTCGTTGAATTCCCGCCGGTGGTCGATACCGGTACGGACTATATCTGAAACGAACACGGAGTTGAAGTATCGCTTTAGATTCTCCGGCGAATTGACTCGATCGAGGAAGGCATAGGAATACTTCGCAGCCCGATCGGTTGAGCTGCTCAAGTGATCGAAAGAACTATCCAGCTTGAAAAACCATTCGGTGGAGCACCGTCCCCAACTGCCGTCGGTGTCCTGCTCTTCGGCGATCGCCTCACGCGTGGGATCGGCGAGCGTCGCCTTGAGATCGCCCAGCCGCCGGTCGATGCGGGCAAAATCGGCGGTGCTGTCGATCAGCCAGCCGGTCTCGGTGACGATCTGCCGCGAGCACGTGGTTTTCTGTCCCCGGGCTTCCCGGGCCAGCACCTCGCGATCGAGCGTGCCCAGTCGCACCTCTCGTTCCCGGCTGAGTTTGAGGTAGTTCCTGTCATGGGCGATCATCTCGCGCCGGAGATTGGCTTCGGCCTCGAGATCGCTGCGCGGGATCTCGACGGCGAAGAGGATGGGGACGGCGGCCGCCACCAGAAGGAGCTTCGCCATGAAGCTCATTTTAGGGACTCGCAGGCAGGCTTTGCATCCCGCTCATCGCGCCGACGGAGTTACCCGCGCTGACCGCCCCATTGACGGGAATGTCGCGCTGACGGCCTTAGTACTTTTGGCTATTTCTTTTGGAGAATTGCCGCGCACAAGATCCGGTGATATGGTCCACGGTGGAGAATTGCCGGTATCTGCGAAGCGCTCTTTCGGCCAAGGCGTGCAGCCGGCCTCCGCTCGGGGATTCGTGTATCGACGTCGACAACTCAGCCGCCTTCGGCGTTGTTGTTGCTCGCAAAGATCCAGGACGGAAAAATCCTGCATTCGAGCCAAATGTGACAGCTAGTCTCTTTGCAACGACTCCAGGAGAATGATCTATGTCATCGAGTTCCTCACCGCTGCGCATCGACGCCAAACGCAGCGGCATCTTTTCAACCGCGGTGATACTGGGACTGATCGCGATCGCGACTTGCGCGCAAGCGACGCCGCTTACAGGCACGGTTTTGACAGCACCCGGCTTCACCGTCACTCCAGGGCTAATCCCTCCGGGGACGCCTGCCGGCACTCTGCTGGCTTCACTGGTGTCTCCGTACTCGTTCGCCACAACCGGAGGAACCACAAGCGGGACCATCATATCCGCCGTCTACAAGAACTCCAGTGGCACACTCGACTTCTACTACCAGGTGATGAACAGTGCGACCTCGGCCACCGCCATTGCCCGGGTCACGGACACGTCCTTTGCCGGATTCACGACGTGGACGGGCTTTCGCACGGACGCCGTCGGCCCGTTTGCGGCAGGTTCGGTGGTTTACATTACGGCGGACAGCGACGCTTTAGGCAACGTGCTGGGGTTCAGCTTCAATCCGCCGAACACGGCCAAGATCCTTCCCGGCCTCACCTCCGGCATCATGGTGATCAGTACCAACGCAACAGCGTTCACGGCCGGCAACACATCCGTGATTGATGGCGGCGCCGTAACAGTGGCAGCCTTGGAACCCAGCTCTGCTGGCCCTCCCGGGCCTCTCACGATCACGACAACATCGGTTGCCGGTGGCACGGTGGGAAAGGCCTACTCCCAAACGTTGACGGCAACGGGCGGCAGCCCTCCGTATCTCTGGTCCATCATCGCCGGCCGGTTGCCCGCCGGATTGACCCTCAACCGGAATACCGGGCAGATTGCCGGCACACCGATAGAAGAACAGACGGCGATTGTGACGATCCAGGTGACGGATTCAAGCTCTCCGCCGCAGACTGCGACCACCGTGCTCGTCTTCACGATCGGTTTGTGATCAGAGGCTGATCACCAGGTCGGGGGGATTGCCGCTGAGTGCCGCGTAGACATCCGGGAAGCAGCCCACGTGTAATCCGTCGATGGCGTCCCTGAGCCTGATTTTCTCGGGTGCTCCGCCGGGCCGGCCGCTGCCGCGATCCGCGTAGCACCACACCGGTTCACCTTCGGCGAGATTGCGATCGAGCGCGCACATGTCGCACACGCCGAGCCAAATATTCTTTTCCTTTGCGACCCTGGCCAGACGCTCTCCGACAGGATCCCCTTTTCGAAGGATGTACGCATTGTCGTCGAAAAAGAACATCCCGACCACCTCCACGCCGTGCGTACCCTGTTCGAGCTGCGGCAGGATCATCTTGCCCAGCTTATAGTCCGCGGTGTGTCCTGAGGTCACAAACAAATAGGCAACTTTCATCAATTCCTCCATCGCTCAGGATACAAGACTGGCGTTGGAGACCGTTGCCGCTTGGTCCCATTTTCTGCCGGCCGTCAAAAAATGCAGCGCAAACCCAGTTGCGCCCGGCGGGCGTTGGTGCCGTCCGGAAATCCGGCGGAAGCCGTGCCCACGCCAAAAGCGCCCGGCGTCAGCGTGAGAACGCGCTTCGCCTCGGTGTATGCCTGATTGTTAATGCTGGTGTTCACCGTGGTGTTGCTGATGTTGAAGACCTCGAACATCAGCATCAGGCGCGCGTGCTCGTTGATCGGGATAATCTTGCTGATGCGGGCGTCGGCACGGTAAACCGGCGGCGTGTACAGGCTGTTGACGGGCCAGAACGGCACCCGGAAGTTGCCGCCGAAGCCGTTGATGCTGTTGGTATATGCCATTCCCGGCACGGCCGTGTCCGTGGTGCGGATCTGGGCCGTGGTGGGACGGCCGGCGGCCAGGGTCGTGATGGCGCCGAGCTGCCAGTTGTTGACTACATATTTGTAGAAGGCGCCGTCACGGCGGGTGAAGACCGGCTCCTCGACAAACGAAATTACTGCCCGGTGGCGCTGATCGAGCGCGGAGCTCCCTTTGTCGAACGCGTAGTTCCCGTTGTATGTCGTGAGAGTGGGGCTCGAGAAGTAGAGCGCGTCGCCGGCGGCGCCCTGGCCGTCGTCGATCGAATGCGCCCAGGTGTACGAAACCAGCGCCTGCAAGCCGTGCGAGAAGCGCTTGTTGAGCTGAACCGCAAGTGCGTTGTAGTAACTCTTGATGCCGTTCTCGTCCTGGATGACGCGGCCGTAGCGTGGGTCAACCCGATTGGCCAACAGATAGACCGGAGTGGTGAAGCTTCCGACTGTGGTGCCGTCGGCGTTGTTGATGGTATAGGTCACGTCGGGGCCGGGTGCGCCCATGTTCAGGTCGCGCGCCGCGAGTAACTGCACACCCCGGCTCCAGATATAGGACACCGCCAGGGACATGTCCCGCGAAAGCTGGCGCTCCACGGCAACCGTGCCCTGCTCCGAATACGGGGTGCGAAGATTGGGCGCGGCAAACTGAATGTTGGCGCCTCCGGCGGCCATCCCGGGTGGGATGCCCGGCAGCGCATTCCAAAACACGGGTCCGGCCGCGAACTGCGCGGCGTTGGTGCTTTGCAGGGCGACCGACGTCTGGTACACTCCGTTGCTGGCGAAGAGATTGTCGATCAGCGAAGCGGGAAAGCGCGCATAAAATACGCCGAAGCCGGCGCGCACCACCGTCTTCTCGTTCACGCTGTAAGTTACACCCAGCCGCGGCGCGAAGTTGCGAGTGCCGGTCGGAATGTGTCCGGTCTGCGGATAGTCCGGATTCACGATCTTAGGCTGAGGAAGCTGGGCATACTCGTAGCGAACGCCATAGTTCAGCGTGATCTTCGGCGTGACCAGGTACTGGTCTTCGGCATAGAAACCGTAGTCGCGAATGGTGGCATCCACCACGGGATTCCCGAATGCCTGGGAGAAGCTCTGCCAGTTCTTGGCTCCCGCGGTATTCCCTGAAAAATCCAGGGCAAACTGGGTGACCGTCTGGTAAGTGTATGCGCCGTAGGCCGGACTGAGGTAGTAAGTGTAATCGGCCGTGCTGGCGATGTCCGCCCCGAATTTGACGATGTGCTTTCCCCGGGTCCAGGAAGCGTTGTCCGCGATCTGGAAGCGCTGCTCGTTGGGTTCCACTCGCGGCAGATAGTTGACGCCGTTGCCCAATCCGGTCTGTCCGGCAACAGTCAGCCCGATGAAGCCGAGCGACGGATTGTACAACTGCTGATTGAAGGTGTCGGCCTGGCGATCGGTGGCCCAGCCGAAGCGGAGCTCGTTTACCAGGCTCGGCCTCGGCGACGCGGTCCAGGACAAGCGGCCGTTGCGAACGCGAACCGAATCGTCGCCATTGCTGCCAATGGCAGCGCCGGTCGTAGACGAGATGTTGGTCTGAATCCCGTTCGGCGACAGGAAGTGCAGATAGTTGAAGCTGGCGCTGAAGCTGTTCCGCTCCGACGGCCGCCAGTCGAGGCGGCCGAAGCCGAGGTCCTGGTTGGCCTCGCGCGGAATCAGTCCGTAGTATCGCGGCAGGAGCGTGTTGATCGCGGCACACTGCGCCGGCGTGGCCGGCGCGCCGCATCCGATGAAGCTCTGCGTCGACGGATCGATCACCCCGGCCCGGCTGATGCTCGAGACGATGGGGAAATCCCGCCGGGTGAAGTCGCCGTTGACGAAATAGAAGAGCTTGTCTTTGACGATGGCGCCGCCCAGGCTGAAACCCGCTTGGTGCCGCACTTCGTCGGGATTGATGCTGGCGTAGCGGTCGCGCGCGTTGAGCGTGCGGTTGCGGAAAAACCAGTAGGCGGTTCCGTGCAGCCCGTTGCTTCCGCTTCGAGTTACGGTATTGACCACGCCGCCGATGGCGCGTCCGAACTCCGCCGACGGATTCGCCGAGACCACCTGGAATTCCTGCACCGCGTCCTGCGAGATCTGCGACGCGATGCGCGTGCGGCCGGCGTTCTCGTTGTAGAACTGCTCGGTAGTGTCGTTGCCGTCGATGAGGAACGCATTGCCGCCCGCCACCCCGCGGAACGTGAGCAGGCCGAAGGTTCCGTCGTTGGTGACGCCGGGTGTGAGCAGAACGAACGAGTCGACGCGGCGCCCGTTGATGGGCAGGTCCTGAATCGACTTCGTGTCGACCACCTGGGAGACGTCGCTCTTGGTATCCTGGACCGCCACGCCGGCGGATGTGACGTCTACCACCGTGACGCTGCGGTTGACCGTGAGGCTCACATTCAGGTTGAGATTCTGGCCCACCTGCAGATCCAGATCGAAGGCTTCGTAGGTGGCAAAACCCTGTGCCGTAACCACGACCTTGTAACCGGTTCCGGGAACCAGCGCGGGCGCGCTGAACGTGCCTCCCCGATTCGTGGTGAGGTTGCGAATCGTACCTTGCAGGTTATTCGCGATCACTACGTTGGCCTCGGGCACGGCCGTGCCCGACGGGTCGCGGACGACTCCGGAGATTGCCGCCAGCCCGGCGGTTGTTTGTGCAAAGGCCGGGACGGCCGCGAGTAGCAGGATCAATCTGGAACGCATAGGCCTCCATTCCACCGGACAGAACCGGTTATGCCCTCTTATTCATCCACGAGCCGTTTCCCGCGGAGTCCTTCCCGCTCAGGACGCGCTCGACGATGTCGATGTCATCCGGCGTGGGGCCGGAGACGGCGTGCGGCTTGGGTGCCGGCACATCTTCGGCATGGTCGCCGTCGGGGACAATGAACTCCAGCAGCATGCTCACCAGCTCGGGATCGGCCGCGATGCGTTTGATCTCCTGCAGCTTTTGAATTCGCGATTCAATCTTCTTCACGTTTAGTTGCATGACTTTCTCCTTGTGCTATTTGCCCGATCGTTCGAAATGGAACGTAAGTACCGTAACGCTGGAAACGTCCCGGCCGTTTTCCTGCGCGGGACGGAACCGAAATGCCTGGGCCGCCTTCAGAGCCTCGATGGTAAGCAGGCTGGCCGCGGCGCCTTTCTGGGAAACCACTCGCGCGCCGGTCACGCGACCCGTGGCGTCCACGATCACTTCGACGTCCACCTGGACGTCGCCGGTCATCCTCGGCCCGACCCCGCGCGGCACCGACGGAGCAACCTCGTGGATCACCCTGGGACCGACAAAGGTGTGCGCTTCAGCCGCAGCCTGAGGAGTCGCCGGAGCCGCATCAACCGGCTTGGCTGGAGGCGGGGGCGGCAGACTGACCGGCCTGGAGGGGGCGGGAAGCTGCGCGGCGGAAACCGCGGGCAGAGGCATCGTTTCTCCCGGGTTGGCCGCCGCGGGAGCAACGGGCAGGTCAATAGCCACGGCCGGAGCCTTGATTACCGGCGGCTGGTAGGGCCGGGCGGCAGATGCAGATGCCGCGATCGTCGATTCACGGACTGCGGGAGCCGTAGGCTCCTTTGCAACGGGCTGAGGCGCGGGTGCCGCCGCGATTGCCGGGCCGGGTCTGGCCTCGGGCCGCGCGGGGGTGTCGGGGACCGGCTTCGAGGCCGTGGGTATGGGCGCGGCGGCAGATCTCGGAGCGGAGGAGGAAGCAGGCGCAACCGCAGCCGGAATCTCACGTCGCTGCGACCCGGCGGATGCATACCGGTAGCGCGCCACGGCAGCCACAAACGTCAACAGAACGCCCGCCACCGCCAACGCGGCGATAAGTTGCCGGCGCCGCTCGCGTCCCGCGGCCTCAGGAGCAGGCTCTTCCACGGGCACGGCCGGCTCAGGCTGCACAGGCGGAAATGCTACTTCGGGCTCCGGCTCCGCCGCCGAACCGGCGACCGGAATCAGCGGCACCTCGCTGTCGGTAAACTCCGCTTGAATCCGGCCGTCTTTCCAGAAAAAGAAGCCGGCCGTGCAGGCCCGATTCGGCAGCGTCTTCACCAGCAGAAACACGCTCTCGGGTTCCGCGAAGTAGTGGCTGATCACCCGCAGGTCTTCGGCGGAGAGACACAATCCGTCGCGGTTGTGGCTCCGATAGTAGCCCACAGGGCCGCGCTCCGGGCACTCGCGGGCGCGCGCCAGCGTTGCCTCGAACCGACGTTCGTCTTCCGCGGAAAGCGAATACCGCGGTCCGGTCCGATGCTCGCACGAGACGGCCTCGAATTGGTCGACCACAATTCGGATCCGGCCCTTGACGAACTCGACCTGTCCCAGCAGGATTCCGCCGACTTCCTTGGCAACGCGCGCGTTCTCGATGCCGCGCAGTACTTCCATCTGGAGGCGGTCCAGCATTTCCGGCTTCAGGAGCACGGTGACGCCGATATCCAGCTCGTCCCAGCGATAGTAATTATCGAGCTGGGAATTTGCCGCTACTTCCCCGCTGGCCGCAGGTTCCGTCATAGATCACGCGCTTTCGTGCCGGCTGACCCAGCGGTTCCACAGCGACGGTTTGTGGGTCAGGACCTGGAGTGGCGGCTGCAACTCCGGTTTCAGCTCGCTTGCCGTCTCGGACTCGTCAGGTTCCGTCGCGCCCGGCGCTTCTCCGAGGTCCAGCTTCTCCGCCGCCTCGCGCACGTGTGTGTGCAGCACGGTTGTCGACCGGCCGGCAAAAGCCACCAGCAGGGCGTTGTCGCAGAGCGCGTTAATCACGCGGGGGATTCGCCGCGAGATGTAGGCGACGTCGGCGATCGCCTCCGGAGTGAAGGGCATCTCTTTGCCGCCGGCGCTCATCCAGCGATGCCGCATGTAGTCGCCCACCTCCGTCGGCGCAAGCGGTCCGAGCGTGAATCGCGCGCTGATGCGCTGCTTCAACTGCCGCAGATCGTCGCGATTGAGGGTGTCGTCCAACTCGGTCTGTCCAACCAGCAGCACCTGGAGACACGGGAGTTCCGCCTCTTCGTAGTTGCCGAGCATGCGGATCTCTTCCAGAACCTCGGGGGTGAGGTTCTGCGCCTCATCCACGATGAGCACAGAGACTTTGCCTTCGCGCCGGCCCTCGGCTACCAGGTTTTGGAGCATCCATAGCCGCTGTGCCTTGTTGGTGGGAATGTCCCGCAGGCCGAACTCGAGCAGTACCAGCTCGAAAAACTCTGCCGGA
>Ga0335083_10009791_pt1 | contig 11616 bp, 8 predicted proteins | sample Lox_Sample_42_FD_206716 | JGI IMG/M metagenome (GOLD analysis project Ga0335083, IMG submission 206716) | Soil microbial communities from Loxahatchee National Wildlife Refuge, Florida, United States - Lox_Sample_4.2 | ecosystem: Environmental > Terrestrial > Soil > Wetlands | place: USA: Florida... | reverse complement strand
CCTTTCCGGTCGTGGCCGAGCCGGGTGGCACCGGCTCCGCCCGTGCCCCGCCGGCGACGAGCACCGCGAGGAGCAGCAACCCCCGCGTGCTCACTGGGCACCTCCCACCGCGGCGAGCTTCGGCTCCGCGGCCGCCTCGGTGGCCTCGCGCCGGTCACCGGCCTCGCGCACGTGCAGCTTCCCATCGAGCGGTAGCACGTCGAGGAGGACGTTGAGCGAACCGTCGCGGTTCACGAACGCCGACCCGGCCCGTACCCAGACCGTCCCGCCCTTCCCCTCGCGGATGGAGAACACCGCCAGCCGCTTTCCTGTCGTGAGCACCTTCCACCTCCACGCCCTTCGAACCGGACCGGGATGGCCCGGGCGTCGGCCCGGCGACGCGGACCGCACGGGGTGGGACCCGGAGCAGCACGCGTGCCAGGAGCGCTCCCCCCGGCGTCCGTGCCCGGCGCGGTCCGCTCGACCGGACTCTCCTCCGCGGTTCTGGACGGATGTTCAGCCCCCCTGCGATGGACGCTCGCGGGTCCGGTCCCTGCAAACCGGCTGTCGAGGCGTGCGGAGCGGCGGCTAGGGTCCTGCCTCTCCCTCACCCCCAAGGACACCGATGCGACCGCTGCTTCTTCCGGCGCTGCTCCTCGGCGCGCTCGTCCGCGCGGCGGAGCCACCACCCGAGACCCCGCTCGACACGCTGCCCTACGCGGCCGGCCTCGAGCCGAGGTTCATGAACCGCGCGGTGGACCCTTGCGTGGACTTCTACGCCTTCTCCTGCGGCGGCTGGGAGAAGCTCAACCCCATCCCCGCGGACCAGTCGAGCTGGAGCGTGTACGGAAAGCTCCAGGAGGAGATCGAGCGGCACCTCTGGGGCCTCCTCCTCGCGTCCGCGGACCCGAAGGCGGGGCGGGACGCCGTCCGGCGCGAGACCGGGGACTACTTCGCCGCCTGCATGGACGAGCCGCGGATCGAGGCGCTGGGGAGCAAGCCGCTGGAGCCCGCGCTGTCCGCGCTCGCCCGGGTGAAGGACCGGAAGGGGCTCGCCGGGTGGCTGGCCGATCAGCACCTGTCCGGCTCGACGAGCCAGCTGCTCTTCGGGTTCGGATCGGAGCAGGACGCCTCGGATGCCACCCAGTTCATCGCCGCGGTGTACGCCGGGGGGCTCGGTTTGCCGGACCGGGACGACTACCTGGACCAGGACCCGAGGTCGGTCGGGCTCCGTGCGAAGTACCGGGAGCACGTCCAGACGCTGCTCGGGATCCTCGGCGACGATGCCGCGACGGCCCGCAGCACCGCGGCGCTGGTGCTCGACATCGAGACCGCGCTGGCGAGGGCGAGCCTCACCCGGGTGGAGCGACGGGACCCGTACAAGGTGTTCCACCGAGTGGGCGTGGCCGAGCTGGGGAAGCTCGCGCCGGCGTTCGACTGGACGACCTACCTCGCCAGGATGGGCCTCCCCGGTGTCGGCGTGCTGAACGTCAGCCAGCCCGGCTTCCTCGAGGCAGTGGGGGCCGAGCTGAGGAGGCGGCCGCTCGTGGACTGGAAGCGGTACCTCCGGTGGCATCTGGTGAGCTCGCAGGCGCCGTACCTCTCGCGGGCCTTCTCCCAGGAGGACTTCGCCTTCCACGGCAAAGTGCTCCGTGGCGCCGAGGTGCAGGCGCCACGGTGGAAGCGGTGCGTTCGCTGGGTGGACCGCGATCTCGGCGAGGCGCTGGGGCAGATGTTCGTCCAGAGGAACTTCTCGCCCGAGCTGAAGCAGAAGGCCCTGGTGATGGTGCAGCAGATCGAGAAGGAGATGGAGGCCGACCTGCGCACGCTCGACTGGATGTCGGCGCCGACGCGCAGCAGGGCGCTGGAGAAGATGGCGGCGATGGCGAACAAGATCGGCTATCCCGACCGGTGGCGCGACTACTCCTCCATCCGGCTCGTGCGGGACGACTTCCAGGGGAACGTGGCTCGCTCGGTGCGCTTCGAGTCCGCGCGCGAGCTCGCGCGCATCGGCAAGCCGGTGGACCACGGCGAGTGGGAGATCACGCCGCAGACCGTGAACGCCTACTACAGCCCGAACATGAACGACATGAACTTCCCGGCCGGCGTGCTGCAGCCGCCGCTCTACGACCCGAGGATCGACGCCGCGCCGAGCTACGGGAACACGGGCGGCACCATCGGGCACGAGCTCACCCACGGGTTCGACGACGAGGGGCGCCAGTTCGACGCCCACGGCAACCTGAAGGACTGGTGGACGAAGGAGGACGCCGCCGAGTTCTCCCGCCGGGTGACCTGCATCTCCGACCAGTACTCGACCTACGTCGCGGTGGACGACCTGCACGTGAACGGCAAGCTGACCCTCGGCGAGGACGTGGCGGACCTCGGAGGCCTCATCCTCGCCTACCGCGCCTGGAGGAACGCCACCGCCGCACAGCGCCTCGGGCCCATCGACGGCCTCAGCCCCGAGCAGCGCTTCTTCGTCGGCTACGCGCAGTGGGCCTGCGCCAACATCCGGCCCGAGGCAATGCGGCTGCGGACCCGCACCAACCCGCACTCGCCCCCGAGGTACCGGGTGAACGGGCTGGTGGTGAACATGCCCGAGTTCTCCGCCGCCTTCGGCTGCAAGGCGGGGCAGCCCATGACCAAGCCGGCGGAGAAGATCTGCAAGGTGTGGTGAACCCGTAGGACCAAGGGCGGATGAGCGGGCGCGGTCGCCGGCGGGTAGGGTCGCCTCGCCCCGACCGACGGAGGACCGCCGATGCGTCGCTTTGTCCTCGCCCCGTTGCTCGCCGCCTCCGCGCTCGCCGCCGAGCCGGCCCCTCCCGAGGGACCACTCGCCATGCTCCCCTACACCCCCGGGCTGGACCCGGCATCGATGGACCGCAGCGCCGACCCCTGCGCGGACTTCTACGCCTTCTCCTGTGGTGGCTGGCTCGCTCGGAACCCCATTCCCGCGGACCAGTCGAGCTGGAGCGTGTACGGCAAGCTCGAGGCGAACATCGAGCGGCACCTCTGGGGGCTGCTGCAGGCGGCGGCCGAGCCGTCGGCGGCCCGGAGCCCGGTGCAGCGGCAGATCGGCGACTACTTCGCCGCCTGCATGGACGAGGCGCGGGCCGATGCGCTGGGGTCGAAGCCGCTCGAGCCCGAGCTGGCCGCGCTGGCGCAGGTGAGGGACCGCCGGGAGCTCGCCGCCTGGCTCGCAAAGGAGCATCTGATGACCCGGACCTCGCGGCTGATGTTCGGGTTCGACGCCGAGCAGGACGCCACCGACGCCACCCAGTACCTCGCCGGGGTCTTCGCCGGGGGCCTCGGGCTCCTCGACCGGGACGACTACCTCGACCCGAGCGCCAAGGCGAAGGAGCAGCGCGGGAAGTACCTCGAGCACATCGCCCGGACCCTCCAGCTGCTCGGCGACGCGCCGGCGACGGCGCGGGCCACCGCGGCGCTGGCGATGGACATCGAGACGGGGCTCGCGAAGGCGACGCTCACCCGCGTCGAGCAGCGCGACCCGTACCAGACGTTCCACCGGGTCTCCCTGGAGAAGCTGACGGCCACGGCACCCACCTTCGACTGGAAGAGCTACCTCGCGGCCGCCGGCATCCCGGGGACGGCGGTGGTCGATCTGAGCCAGCCGAAGTTCTTCCAGGCGCTGGACCGCGAGCTGAAGCGCCGGCCGCTCGGCGACTGGAAGAAGTACCTCCGCTGGCAGCTCGGGAACGTGAGCGCCCGCTACCTCTCCCGCGCCTTCGTCGACGAGGACTTCGCCTTCTACGGAAAGTACCTCCAGGGCAGCGAGCAGATGCCCGCCCGCTGGAAGCGGTGCGTGCGCTGGGTGGACCGCGACCTCGGCGAGGCCCTGGGCCAGGTCTTCGTCCAGAAGAACTTCTCGCCCGAGCTCAAGGCCAAGGCCCTGGCGATGGTGCTCGGCATCGAGAAGGCGATGGAGGGCGACCTCCAGACTCTGGAGTGGATGTCCCCGCCGACGCGCGAGCGGGCCCTGGAGAAGCTCCACGCGATGGCCAACAAGATCGGCTACCCCGACCACTGGCGCGACTACGGGTCGATCGAGCTCGCGCGCGACGACTTCCTCGGCAACGTGCGCCGGAGCGTCCGCTTCGAATCGGTCCGGGTGCTCGGCCGCATCGGCAAGCCGGTGGACCGCGGCGAGTGGGACATGACGCCGCAGACGGTGAACGCCTACTACAGCCCGACGATGAACGACATGAACTTCCCGGCCGGCGTGCTGCAGCCGCCGCTCTACGACCCGAAGATGGATGCCGCGCCCGGGTACGGGAACACCGGAGGCACCATCGCCCACGAGCTCACCCACGGGTTCGACGACGAGGGGCGGCAGTACGACGCCCGGGGCAACCTCAAGGACTGGTGGACGAAGCAGGACGCGGCCGAGTTCGCGCGGAGGACCTCCTGCATCTCCGACCAGTACTCGAGCTACGTCGCGGTGGACGACGTCCATGTGAACGGCAAGCTCACCCTCGGCGAGGACGTGGCCGACCTCGGGGGTCTCCTCCTCGCCTACCGGGCATGGAAGACGGCCACCGCCGGTCAGGCGCTCGCCCCCATCGACGGGCTCACCCCCGAGCAGCGCTTCTTCGTCGGCTACGCTCAGTGGGCCTGCGCCAACGTCCGGCCGCAGACCGAACGGGTGCGCGCGCGGACGGATCCACACTCGCCCTCCCGATACCGGGTGAACGGGCTGGTGGTGAACGTGCCCGAGTTCAGCCAGGCCTTCGGCTGCAAGCCGGGCGCGCCGATGACCAAGCCGCCGGAGAAAGTCTGCAAGGTCTGGTGACCGGGCCGTTCACCCCGAGTGCAAGCCGCTTGCACGGCCGCCCTGCGCTGTGCCAGACAGCCGGTGCCCCCGGGTGCCCATGTCGGGCCCAACAGGGAAGCCGGTGAGAGTCCGGCGCGGTCCCGCCACTGTGAACGGAGCGGCCCGAGGAACAGGGCCGTCTCGAACATTCCTCCGTCGGTCGCCACTGCGGACGCGCCCGTCCGCGGGAAGGTGGGAGGACGAGCCCAGGACGTGAAGGCGCCATCGGGGCGCCGCCGACGTCCACTGGATCCGTGAGCCAGGAGACCTGCCCGAGGGTGCGGCGCCGGAGACCCCGGCGACGCGCAGGCCTTTCTCTCTTCGGCGAAGAGAGTGGAAGGCGGACGATGGGCGGATGGCGGTGGGTCCGGGCGTGCCTCGGGCCGGCGTTGAGCGTGGCATCGATGGCCTGGGGACAGTCAGCACCGGTGGAGCTACCGCCGGTGAACGTCCCGGTCCCGGCCGCGCCCCCTCCTCCGGAATCGCCCCTGGTCCGTGACCCGACCGGTCTCACCACCGTGGTCGACGTCCAGGCGCGCCGTGCCGAGCCGACCACCCTGGGCACCGTCCTGAGCGAGGCTCCGGGCGTGGTCCTCCAGCAGAGCGGTGGGATGGGGCAGAGCGAGCAACTGACGCTCCGGGGCGCCTCGAGCACCGGGGTGCTGGTGCTCCTCGACGGTGTACCGCTCAACGGGCTGGGCGGCATCGTCGACCTGAGCCTCGTCCCGCTCGCGGCCGTCCAGAGCGCGGAGGTGCTCCGCGGAGGCGCCGGGGCGCGCTACGGCGCCGGTGCGCTGGGCGGCGTCGTCAATCTCGTGACCCGCGGGGCCGAGCCCGGAGTGACGGCGGACGTCGGTGGCGGAAGCTTCGGCACCCTGCAGGGAAGCGCCAGCGTCGCCGGCCCGGTCCTGGGCGCCTCGGGGCTGCTCGAGCTGCACGCCGGCCACAGCGACGGCGACTTCACCTACGTCTACGACCCGCTCGCCGGCACGCCCGCGAGCAACCCCCAGACGCTCGTCCGAGAGAACAACCAGGCCACCTGGGGCGGAGGGCTGGCCAAGGCGGGAGGTCGGGTGGGTCCCTGGCAGCTCGACGGGCTCGTCCAGCTCAATGCCGTCTCGCGAGGGCTCGCCGGGACGGTCTCTGCACCCACCGCCGATGCCCACCAGGACTTCCTCGGACTGCAGGCCGGGCTGCGGCTCTCGCAGGCGTTCGCCTCGGGCGCGGACACCTCGTTCCGGCTGGACGCGCGCCGGGAGGCGAACACCTTCCGTGGCCCGTACCTCTCCGGCGACACCGTCTGGTGGCAGGCGGCGCTCTGCTGGGACGGGACGCTCCCCCTCGGACACCACTGGCTCTCGGGCTCGGCCTCGGTGGGGCTGTCCTTCGCCGACGCCGGCGCCCAGGCCCCCCGCTGGGCCGTGACGTCCCTCTCCGCCCAGGACGAGTGGCGGCTCGCCGCCGACCGCGTCTCCCTGGTCCCCTCGGTCCGGCTGGACCAGGCGGGGAGCTTCGTCGGCGTATCCCCCAAGCTGGGCGTCTCCTGGTCCCTCCCCGCGGGGGTGACGCTGCAGGGGAACGTGGGCCAGTCGTTCCGGGTCCCGTCGTTCCTCGAGCTGTACATCCCCACCGGCACCCAGCTCCCCAACCCCGATCTGAAGCCGGAGCGCGGCGTCTCGGTGGACGGCGCGGTGGGAATCGCGGGCGCCCCGGGCGGGTTGCGCCTGGCCGGCTTCGCGGCGCAGTACCAGGACCTGATCATCTACGAGTACCAGCCTCCGCTCGCCTCCCGGCCGCTGAACCTCTCGGCGGTGCGGGCCTGGGGGCTCGAGGCCGAGGGACACCTCACCCCGGCCGCGTGGGTCGACCTGAGCGGGAGCTACGCGCTGCTCTTCACCGAGAACATCCGGGACGTCGCGCCGTACTTCGGCAAGGAGGTCCCCTTCCGTCCGCGCCACCGGGGCACGGTGCGCCTCGTCCTCGGGCCGGAGCGGTTGCGGGTGCGCGGCGAGGTCCGCGCCCAGTCGGAGATGTTCGTCAATCGCTCCAACACCGAGGCCCTCGCCATCGCGGCGCGGGCGATGGTGGACGTCGGCGCCGACCTCCTGGTGCTCGCCCACCCGCAGCTCCTCGTCTCCTTCACTGCCACCAACGTCACCGACGTCCAGACCCGTGACGTGAACGGCTACCCCCTTCCGGGCCGCGCCTACTTCGCCACCATCGGCGTTCGCTGGGACGCGGCGACCTCCGCCTCTGCTTCCAACCGATCCGTCTCCCCCGAGGGTTCTCCATGACCAGGTCCTTCTGGACGGCGCGGGCCGTCCTGCTCCCCGCGGTCCTCCTGCTCCCGGCCTGCCTGGACACGGGCCAGCTCCAGTGCATCCCCGGCACCGTGCAGTGCGGCGACACCTGCGTGGAGACCTCCACCGACAGCCAGAACTGCGGCGCATGCGGTGCGGCCTGCTCGGGGGGGAACGTCTGCGTCGGCGGAGCGTGCGTCTGCCCGGTGGGGCAGGGCGTGTGCAACGGCCTCTGCACCAACGTCGCGACCGATCCCAAGAACTGCGGCCAGTGCGGCCTCCAGTGCGGCGCGAGCCAGGCCTGCAACCAGGGCGTGTGCCAGGACTGCTCGACCGGGACCTGCCAGACCGCGCTCGTGGCGGCGTGCATCTCGGGCCTGAACGTCGGGAACCTGGTCCGGGTGCACGACGCGCCGGGGGGCCTCTTCCTCGAGGCGCCGTTCAACCCGCCCGGGGCCTCCTTCCCCGACGCCCTGGGCGTCCTCGGAACCGCCCTGCTCTACGCCGACGACGACAGCTCGAGCCTCTTCGAGGTGCCGCTCTCGAACCTCGGCGCCGCGAGCAGCGAGCGGCCGCAGATCGCCACCATCGCCAACGCGGGGACGACCCAGGTCTTCGTCGAGCCCTCCGACGGCGGCTCGCGCATCTACACCACCGCCAGCAGCGCCCAGACCATCCAGGTCTTCGCCGGACCTCCGGCCGCGGATGCCGGAGCCTTGCTCGGCGACGGGAGCGGAGCGCTGGGGCTCGTCTCCCTCGGTGGGTACGCGGCCGATCCGGGCAGCTACCCCGAGCCGTTCGCCAAGATCGGTGACGACGTCTTCGTCCCCCTCAACGCCACCGGGAAGGTGCTCCGGGTCAACCTGAGCAATCCGGCGAGCGCCCAGGTGAGGGACACCTATGACCTCCAGGCGCTGGTCAACGCGCTGCCCGGCGGCGGTCAGGTGACCTTCGACGGTGGGACGTTGCCGCTCGTGCCGTCCCCGACGCAGGCGATCGCCCGGAACGGGGCGGTGTACGTCGCCGCCAACGTGCTCCGCTACACCCCGGTCACGCTCTACGGGCCGCCGCTGGTCGCCCGCATCGACCCCACCAAGACCGGACAGGCGGCGCTCTCCGCGGTCGGGGGGCTCGTCCCCACCGACGGCGGGACCATCACCTGCCAGAACGTCGAGTGGGTGGCCCCGCTCTCCGCGGGCGCGGCGGCCCCCTCCTGGATGCTGGTGAGCTGCGCCGGCGCACGAACCTACGACATGAACTTCGACGTCACCGCGGTGAGCAACACCCAGCTGGTGGTGATGAACGGGAGCGACCAGGTGATCGACACCTGGAGCCCGAGCACCGGCCTGGGCCAGCCGCCCCCGAGCGTCGGGCGGGCCGTGCCCCAGAACAACACCGTCTACGTGGCGGACGAGACCGCCAGCCGCCTCTACGTGGTGGACCTGGTGGGCAACAACGTCGTCGAGCGCGTCGGGTACGTGGACGGCGGGACGCCGCCCCAGATCTGCCCGAGCTACATCAGCGACCTGAAGGTGGTGCCCGCGCCGTGATCGCCGCCCTCCTCTCGTTGGCGGTGCTCGGCGCCGGCGCGGACCCGGGTCCGCTCCGGGTGCTCGGGCCCGCCCCGAGAGGAGAGGTGCGCCGGGTGGTGACCCTCGCCCCGTCGCTGACCGACCTCGTGCTCGCGCTGGGGGCCGGAGAGCGGCTGGTGGGGGTGTCGCGGTTCGACGAGCGCCCCGAGGTGGGGCGGCTCCCGCGGGTGGGCGGGTTCGTCGACCCCAGCGTGGAGGCGGTGCTGGCCCTCCATCCCGACCTGGTCCTCGCGCAGCCCGGCCCGGGAAACCGCCGGGCGGTGGAGACCCTCGCCGAGCTCGGAGCGCCGGTCCTCCTCCTCCCGCTGGGGACGGTGGCCGACGTGCTCGCCGCCGAGCGGGCCACGGGCAAGGCGCTCGGGCTCCCCGGCCAGGGCGAGGCACTGGCCCGCGCGCTCGAGGCCACGCGGGAGCGCGTCCGGGGCCGTGCCCGTGCCGAGCGCCGCGTCCGGGTGCTGCTGGTCTACGGCTTCGAGCCGCTGGTGGTCGCCGGACCGGGCGGGTTCGCCGACGAGCTGCTCGCCGACGCCGGCGCAGTGAACGTGGCCGCCGACGCCGCGAGCCCCTATCCCGTCTACTCGGTGGAGCGGGCCATCCAGGCCCGCCCCGAGCTCATCCTCGACGCCTCGGACACCGAGGCCGGCAAGGAGCGGGTGCGGGCGCTCCCGGGGCTTCGCGAGGCGCGCTGGGCCGACGTCGAGGGACAGGCGCTGCTCCACCCCGGCCCCGCGCTCGGGAAGGGCCTCGAGCAGCTCTTCCGGCTGGTTCACCCGGGGGCTCCGCAGTGACCAGCGTGGCCGATCCGCTGGTCGGGACGGCCGGCGCGGTGCGCTTCACCTTCGCCCGGGCGACCCTCGTCCTGGGCGGGCTCACCGGAGTGCTGCTCGCGGCACTCGCGGCCTCGGTCCTGATCGGCGAGTACCCGGTGCACCTGGCCCACGCCCTCGCCGAGCCGGCCTCGCCCGACGGGCGGGTGCTCCTCGGGCTCCGCATTCCGCGGGCGGTGCTCGGGGCCCTGGTGGGCGCATCGCTCGCCGCGAGCGGGAGCGCGCTCCAAGCGCTGCTCCGGAACTCGCTCGCCGACCCCTTCGTGCTCGGAGTCTCCGGCGGCGCGGCCCTGGGGGCGACGCTGGCCCTGGCGCTCGGGCTCCAGGCGCTGGCGGGGCCGCCGCTCTTCGCCTTCGTCGGCGCGGTCACCGCGATGGCGCTGGTGCTCGCCGCCGGCCGCGCCCGGAGCTCTCCCTACGCCGCGCTCCTCACCGGGGTGGTGTTCAACGCCTTCGCCGCGGCGGTCATCACCTGCATCAAGACGCTGCTCACCCCGGACCGGCTGGGCGAGGTGCTGTACTGGCTCGCCGGGAGCCTCGGATACGAGCATCCCCGCACCCTGCTCCTGGGCGGGGGGCTGCAGCTCGCCGCCCTGGCGGTGCTCTGGGCCGAGTCCGCGCGGCTGAACCTCCTCTCGCTCGGCGACGACGAGGCGGCCTCGCTGGGCGTGCCGGTGCGCCGCACGCGTGCCCTGGTCCTTCTCGCGGCGTCGCTGAGCGTCGCCGGAGCGGTCGCGCTCGCGGGGCTGGTGGGATTCGTGGGGCTCATCGTGCCGCACCTTCTCAGGATGGCGCTCGGACCGGACCAGCGGCTCCTCCTCCCGGCGAGCGCGCTCGGCGGCGCGGCCTTCCTGGTGGTGGCCGACGCCGCCACCCGCGTGCTCTTCCCGGTCTTCCACGCCGAGCCCCCGGTGGGGGTGGTGACGGCGGTCCTGGGAGGCCCCCTGTTCGTCTGGCTCCTCAACCGGAAGGAGCACCTCGGATGAGCGCGCCTGCGCTGGAGACGGCGGGCCTCGCCGTGGGCCACGGCTCCCGCCCGGTGGTCTCGGAGCTGTCGCTCGCGGTGGCCCCGGGCACGCTGTGGGCGGTGCTCGGGCCCAACGGCTCGGGGAAGAGCACCCTGCTCCGCACGGTGCTCGGCCTGCTCCGCCCGCTGGCCGGCGAGGTGAGCCTCTTCGGCACCCCGCTCGGCCGCTGGGACCGGCGCGCCCTCGCCCGCCGCGTGGCCTGGGTCCCGCAGGCCTTCGACGGCGACGCGGGCTTCACCGGGCTGGAGCTGGTCCTCATGGGCCGCTCGCCGCACCAGGGCGGATGGGGGCTGCCTGGCGCGAGGGACGTGGCCGTGGCGCGGGGCGCGCTCGACGAGCTCGGCATCGGACACCTCGCGCCGAGGGTCGTGTCCCGGCTCTCCGGCGGGGAACGCCGGCTGCTCCTCGTGGCCCGCGCGCTGGCGCAGGAGCCGGAGCTCCTGCTCCTCGACGAGCCGACGGCGTTCCTCGACCTGCAGCACCAGGCGCAGGTGCTGGAGCGGGTGCGGGCCCGGGTCCGCGGCGGGCTCGCCGCCATCGCCGTGCTCCACGACCCGAACCTGGCCACGGCCTTCGCCGACTCGGTGCTGCTGCTCCGCGACGGCGGAGTGCTCGGGCAGGGGGCGTCGGCGGCGCTGCTCGACGCCGGCCGGCTGGGGACGCTCTACGGCGTGGAGCTGGCCGAGGCGCGGACCCCTGCCGGCCACCGCCTCTTCGCCCCCCGGGGCGCGCGGTGAGCCGGCCCCGCCTGTCGGTGGCCCTGGCCGCGTCGGCGGCCCTTCACCTGCTCGTCCTCGCCCTGCTCCTGGGCCGGGCGCACGGCGGGGCGCCGGCCCTCGCGCCGATGCACGTCGCCCTGGTGACGCCGGGCGCGGCCCCGGCCGCCGTCGCTCGCCCTGGCACGGGCGAGGCTCCTGTGCCACCGAGGGCGGCGGCTCCCTCTCCGGTGCGGACGGGGCCCGCCCACCCGGCGGTCCGGGCCGCCCGGCGCCAGGAGCCGGAGAAGGGCCAGACCGGGGACGAGGCCCCCGCGGCCGCGGTCGTCCCGGCCATCGCCCA